>Ga0210395_10000750_pt1 | contig 24967 bp, 32 predicted proteins | sample IncBWH4OmetaG_FD_150861 | JGI IMG/M metagenome (GOLD analysis project Ga0210395, IMG submission 150861) | Forest soil microbial communities from Barre Woods Harvard Forest LTER site, Petersham, Massachusetts, United States - Inc-BW-H-4-O ... | reverse complement strand
AAATCGGCTGTCCCTTATCCTTACTGGCACCAACGTCAGTCTCAGGATCGAAACCCGGTGCCGCCATCAGTCGGCCAATAAACCCTCGTTCTTGCGGCCCGTCGCACGCCCGCAGCTTTTTCGGGAACGCTGCGCTCAAGCACTTGCAGAGACTTCGCGAGCCAAACCGGATGCGCAGGCCAAGCGGGGGCCGTTTACCAGGTTCCCGTCCACATGAGCATCCGTCAGCATCCCGCTATGGTCACTTCGGGTCCAACCGCCGGATAGGCACTGATCGATCTTCCCTTCGTTACTCCCACCGTTAAAACCCGGATTTCCGATTTGAGTCTCGCCTATTAAATCTCTGCTGATCGGCAAGATTTTCTTTCCCGCTGAATAGTCGTATCGCCTCGTGCAATGGCAGCGGGGATTGCTTGCTAGTCGGCGGGAACTTCATCCTTACCGGTAAGCCTGCCGATGTCCTTTTGGCGGATCTGCGGCCTATCGTGCATATCCGGAAAGAATCGGACAAGACGGCCATGCGGTGGTCTTCGGAGCGGATGAGGAAGGAACTCCGCGATCCGCAGCCGGGTGGTGTTCTGGTCGCGCAACAACTCGCCTACATGATGTTGGTTCAGGCCCTGCGTTTGCACCTGGCCGAAGGGTTGAGAGGCGGCGTAGGGTGGCTCTTTGCTCAATCGGATAAGCAAATCAGCACGGCGATTTCGTCGATGCATGATGAGCCGGCAGATGATTGGACAGTCGAGGAGTTGGGGCAGCGTGCCGGCATGTCCCGATCAATCTTCGCGCTGAGGTTTAAAGAGACGGTTGGGGTGCCGCCGATGGAGTACCTGACCCGCTGGCGAATGCTGCTGGCTAGGGACAGAATGGCGAACACCAGCGATTCCATTTCCGAAATCGCGCAGTTCCTCGGCTGTGAATCCGCAAGCGCCTTCGCCAAAGCCTTTAAGAAAATCATGGGCTGTTCGCCGCGGCAATATAGCCGTAGCCAGAATTCGCTTTGTGCTGCGTATGCCGACCGTGAAGCCGTCCGTCCCATCCGCTCTAATCTCTAGCAAATTGACAGCGAGTCACATGGGATCGCGGTCCACAACTCCCTTGCTGCGTAATCCGACGGATGTGCGGCCATTGTTCACAGCCCGCGGGAGCGAATGTCGATTTCGGAGACGAGGGTGCGGTGGACTGGGCATTTCTCGGCAATCTCAAGCAGCTTCGAGCGTTGCTCTTGGGTTAGCCGACCCGCAAATTCGAGGTCGCTCTCTATGTGGTCAAGCATTCCTTCTTTGGTTTCGCAATCGGCGCAGTCGGCTGCGTGAATCTTACTGTGGCGCAGCCTAACGGTGACTGCTTCGAGCGGCCAGTTCTTGCGTCGCGCATACAGCGCAACTGTCATCGAAGTTCAAGCGCCCAAGGCAGCAAGTAGTAAGTCGTAGGGAGTTGGGCCCGTGTCGGTTCCACCGGCAGCCAAGGGCTCGTCTGCCGTCAAAGAATGTCGGCCCGCGAGAATCTCCTGCGCAAATCCTGCCTCGCTCCCCCGGACAACCACTTCATTTGTGTCAGCCATCGTCAGCACTCCTGTGGCAAAAAGGATTTTTGCCAATGATTGTTTACTACAGATGAGAATGTAACTCTATCGGCCAAATACTCGGCTCCCCTCATTTCTCGCAGACCGAGAAAGCTCAGTTCTTAAAAGAGCAAAGGAGGTACTCGGCGGATTGTCGGGCTACACGGAAGCAATCCAGAGCAGGACATGCGGATAGGTAACGGGAAGTCCGCTTGTAGGAAGTGATCTCCGCGCTTGGTATCGATCCTGGCAGAGAGCCGATTCGCCCCCACATGTAAATGAGCGGCCCTGAAGGACGAAAGGACGGATCTCCGCCCGGATTAATGAACGGATTACGGTAATTTGGCGTACTCAGCCTTCGCTTCCTTAAAGATTGGGATGTCCGGGTCCGCGTCCTTCCAAAGCGTAAGGAAGTCCTGATAAGCCACTCTTGCCCTGGGAAAGTCGGCTTGCATGGCGTATGCCCGACCAATGTCCAAGTGCGCGAGCGCTCCAATTTCTGAATTCGAAACGACCCCGCGATGGCTGATAATTTTCTGGAATTCCACGGCCGCTTCCTGACCTCGGTGTGCTAGGAGGTAGGCTTCGCCTCGCAGGTACGCAGCCATGTAGATGTCGAACCAGCCGGCCTCGTAAGGACTCGCCAGCGCGAAGAGATCCAAAGCGCGTGCGGCGTTTCCTTGTTCCAGTTCAATCGCGCCTCGAATCTCGGGGACGGCGACCTGGTCCAGAAAGCTTCCGCGTGGCGCCCGGCCGGCCAGCTGGTCCACCTCACCCTTGGCGTCCGCGACATCGCCGGCGAGCGCAAACGCCATCGCGGGCTGTCCACCGAGCTTCACGGCTTCAATCGCTTTCCTGCGAGCCCGGCCTCTGTTGCCAAACAGCGCCTCTCGAATGGCGGCTTCGGCTGCCATTCGGGCTGCCGTGCCCGGATCGTGATCACGCAAAGCGTCGTCTTCACTGCGCGATGATAGTTCCCTTGCCGTGGCCAGGCGCCCGAAGTATGCGGCAGTATGCGATTCTTCCGATGACTCCACACTTTCAAAACCAGGTTCTGCCGAGAGCGCCGCACCGAGCCTGGTCATCGTCTCCATGTCGGCCTCAACGAAAGCGAGTTTGTAGCGTTGGTGTCGTACCTCGCCTGCATCTAGACCGCGGGCTTGGGCTTGCTGGTACACAGCGTGGGCTTCAATAAACCTGTCTAAAGCCGAATAGTCGTTGATAAGACCCGCGTAAGGCAACGCCTGGTTGGGATCCAATTCCATGGCTTTGCGAAATTCTTCTGCCGAACGCTCATACCTCGCAAGAGTGGCGTTTTCAAATCCCAGAATGCGGTGCGGCGTAAAATCGCGGGGATAGCTTTGTTCCCACAGTTCACAGTTCTGGATCGTCTGGAGGGTCTGGTAGGTCACAAATTGGTGGAAGACGGCGGCGAGCTCAAACTTCTCGCGCTCACTCACGCGGTCCCGTAACTCGAAAGCTTTGCGAATCTCCTCCTCCATGCGCTCGTACTGTCCTAGAACCTGGTACGAGCGTCCGAGATTGGCATGGGCCATGGCGAAGAGCGGATCCAATTCGATCGAACGCTGAAAGAGTGGTATGGCGCTCGCCTGGTCGCCGCTGTCAAACTTGGCTACGCCAAGACTGTAGGCCTTCAACGCGTCCAGCGACGACGTTGTAGCCTGCACCAGAGGCGAATCAAACTTCCGAACAGTGGCGAGCGATTCTCCGAGCCTCTTGCGGATATCCGATGCTGCCCGTCCGAGTACGTCGAGGATGTGATTTTTGTCGCTGGCCTGAACCTCCGTGCTCGCGAATGTTTCTCCAGTCGAACAGTTGACCGCTTTTACGATCAGGTTGTAATGGCTGCCAATCTGACCGATTGAACTTTCCAGAACGGCAGTACCGTTAGCCCGATGGCAGATCTCACGGGCGATCTGCGGAGTCAGCCGCGTATCAGGTGGTTGTTTCATCATGCGAAGAATCTGCTGAACCTGCTCGTCCGATACTTGGGTAAGGAAGGGTGATTGGGCGAGCTGTACGGCTAGGCCCTCCCGTAGCGTGTCGTCAAAAATCACGTCTCCGGTCGTATTGGTGAAGTCTGCGAGGACGATGGTGTTCTCTTCGGACAGTGCATGCTGCCGGCGGAAGCGAAAGAAAACCGCCAGAGCGAAGACGAGCGCTAAGGTGACTGCCAGAAGAATTTCCCACCGTCCGCTCCACACCCGGCCATAGTTTGACGCCAACGGTTCAAATCCCTCAATTGCAGGGGCCGCCGAGGGCGCTGCGGTATCGACCTTGTCGACTGGCGCGACGAAGCGGTAGCCCTTGGAGGGCACCGTCGCCAGGAAGACGGGTGAATCCGGGTTGTCCTTTAGGGCCTGGCGAATCTTTCGCACGGCCGTATTGATGCTGGTATCGACATCGACGAAGACGTCCTTACCCCAGACGTGTTCGAGGATCTCCTCGCGGAGAACTAGACGGCCACATCGTTCGACAAGCAGGAAAAGCACGTCCAGGGGGATCCGCTCAAGACGGACGTCGCGACCGTCGCAGCGGAGTTGGTACGCTCCCCGATCCAGTTCGAAATGCCCAAATCGGTAAAGCTCGACAGGCATTGCACACTCCTGCCCTCAGGGACAGACAGGACATTGTATCCAGATTAGTTCCGGTCTGGTATGCGGCACAGCCGGCACCGATTTCTCCATTTCAGAAGGCTTCAGGAAAACTTCAGCCGCTCTCCATGGACTATCGAAGCTGTCCGGTCGCAAACTCCGCATGGTGATCGGGAATATTCGAAACTGTCCAGTAAATGGAGAAACTATATGAAAACATTACTGTTGCGAGCAAGCCTGGCCTTGGGTATCGCCCTGCTGGCGTTTTCCAGCAGCACGCCGGCGTGGAACAAAGGATGTAAGAACTCGACCCTGGAAGGCGATTACGCTTTTACCGTTTCAGGTACGATTTTCATGCCGAACAACGTCACCGTGACGCGTGAAGGCATTGCGCTGACCCATTTCGACGGCAAAGGGAATCTCGATCAGGTCGACTACGTATTGAGCAACGGTGTGCTGCCCCCAGGTCCTGTCGATAACGAAAATGGGTTTCACACGGACGAGACGGGGACCTACACGGTGAATCCGGACTGCACCGGGAGCGCGGAGATCGACACCAAAGCGCTGGACTCCAACGGTAACGTGGTGCCCGGGCCAGTCATCAAGCTCAAATTCGTTCTGAGCCACCATGGCGAGACCATTCACACTGTGGTCGCCTCGCTCACGCTTCCGACGGGGCCTGTGCCGGCGGCTATTCGCAGCGATGGATATAAGGTTGGCAAAGAGGATTGAGAGCGCAATTACCATGTGACGGCCTCTATCTCCAATGCAAGTCATTCAATCGATATCGATCGCTGCGATGGCCAAGGAAGCCTAAACAACTCACGAGGAGACAGTATGAATCGGAATGCGATTGGAATCGCAGGGCAAGTGCTCTGTTCGATTAAGTGTAGAAAAACCGTCCCCCGAGATTTCCATCCAAGATTTTGGCGTGGGTTTATTCTGCTCATACTCGCAGTGGCCTTTCCAGCGATGTCGAGAGCCCAGCTGGTTGTAGATTGTTCGGGTGCCACTCCTGGTGCCTATACGACGATTAATGCGGCGTTGGCAAATGTAACCGGACCGGGTGCAGCCGTCCTTGTCAGCGGGACATGCACCGAAAATGTTGTTATAACCAATATGTTTAACCTAAGTCTAGGCGCCTGGTGGGGTCAGACGGCCACGGTGCACGGCAATATCGCTATCAGCACCTCGGATAGCATTTATATTTACGGGTTAAATGTATCGAATACCGTCGGCGACGGATTCACGATCACGAGCGCGCGCGGCGTGACGCTGGACAGCTGCACAAGTAATGGGAATCAGGCCCATGGCTTGACTGCCAGCAGCATGTCTCAGATTACAGTTCTCGGGCCGGCTGCGTTTGACAATAACGGACCCGCCGGTGTTTATCTGACAGAGAGCTCTAGCGTAACCGTATTCAACGGGAATGGTCCAACCGACATTAGTAACAACAAGGGGCCTGGGCTCTACTTGAGTCAGGCTAACTTTGAGACGATTGGAGCCACGACGCTAGTGAACAACCTTACGACGACCACGAGCCTCGAATTCCCGAATCCTGGTTTTGGCGTATCGGAATTCGGAGGAGCCAGAGTGCAATTCGGTACGTGTCTTGGCTCAAATCTAATCGAAGGCAATCAAGCCGGGGGCGTTTCCGTTCAGGAAAATTCCGAAATCTCCCTATGGAACTGCGGAAGCAACCAGAATGTGATCCGAGGGAACGGGCCAGTCGGCATAAGCGCGGGTTTGGCCAGTCAGGTAACCATTTACGATAACGTCCTAATTACAGGTCACAGCGGTCCTGGTGTGGATTTGTTCGGCGCGAGCCAGCTGAACGCATTCGGAAAGAATCAAATTTCGCACAATGGAACGGCTAGTGATCCGCGGAGCGCCGCTATCCGTGTCGATGGGAATTCTGAGGCATTCCTTCGTGGCGGACAAATTTCACAAAATGCGGGGCCAGCAATTCTGGCGCTCGTGAACTCTAGTGCGGACTTTACGGGCGTAGCGTTTGCCGGGAATTCCGGTGGAATCATCACCTGTGATACCAGCGCCTTCATGGTCAGTGATTTGACCACGTCGACGACCGGGTATCCGGCAGGTATCCTGTGCCGCACTCCACACATCCTAGGAAATCATCTTTTCGTGCCGACGTTTCCGACTGCTGCGGATGGTTCCGCGCAAAAGGCGAGAGAAGCACAATACAAAAATATGGCCACTCCGAAGTAGTGTTGAATCGACTCATTAGATGGTGTTGTGCCGAGCACAGTTAGAGAAGAGTTTGGCTCCATGGGCCAGTCGGCGCCGGCAAGAGTTGTTGCAGTGGCTGGACATTATTGGGAAGAAAGATCAATCCAAAGCTCGGCAATACGCGTACTTGGAAAACGAAAAAGATAAGCAGGGATTTCGGTGTCTGTCAGCCTTAAGCCGTTAGGTTGGTCGAATCCAGCACTAGTGATAGGAAGAGGAGAGCCAAGCTATGCGATCGATGATAGTTTCGCTGTGCCTTTTGGCAATGGCATGCTCGTCTTTCGCACAGACCGGTAACTCATCGTGGGTCAATTTGAGCGCACTTCAGCCCGGATGGAGGATCCAGGTTGTCGAGACAAACTCGAAGCGCGACTCGGGCCGGTTCGTCAGCGTCACTGAAGACGCCGTCACGCTGCAAGAAAAGTCCGGCGAGAAGACCATTCAGCGACGGGATGTCCGCATTGTGCGCCTAATGAAAAACAAACATCGCCTCCGCAACACTTTTGTTGGGGCTGGAGTGGGCGCCGGCGTCGGAGCGGGTATAGGGGCGGCGACCGGCGGTCCGTGCAAGGTACCTTCTAGTTGTTTCTTTTACCTCACGCGGGGGCAGCAAGCGGCGATATTCGCCGCTTCCGGCATCGTCATCGGCGCCGCCGTCGGTGCCCTCTGGCCTACTCACGAAATAATCTTCCGTACGGACGGACCTGGCACATGACTTCCCGGCTCTTCCCTATTCTTATGATTCAGCCCTTCGCGAAGTCCAGCAGGTCTGCATTCAACTGGTCGGCATGCGTGATCGGCAGCCCGTGCCCAGCGCCCTCATATACCTTCAGCTGAGAGCCTGGGATCAGTGGGGCTGTTTTGCGCGCTGTCGTTTCGATTGGTGTCGACTTGTCGTTATCGCCGTGGATAAGGAGCGTTGGCACGGCTATTCTAGGCAACTCAGGGCGAAAGTCTGTTTCCGTGAACATTCGATGCAGGTCGAGCATGGTTTTCAGTGAGCATCCGTCAACCATCATTCTCACCCACCAATCCATGATTTCCTGAGAGACATGGTTTTTGGGACTGCCAAAGAATGTCGGCGCGTACGTGGCTAGGAGATTTGGAAGATCCTTGCTCAACCCTTTGCGCGCATTTTCCAGGGTCGCTCGATCGGCGCCCTCCGGGTTGTCGTCTGTCTTTAGAATAAATGGTGTGATTGTCCCAACCAAAACGACCCGCGCGACGCGGCTGGAGCCGTGACGCGACAAATAGCGAACGACTTCGCCGCACCCCATGGAGTGGCCTACGAGAGTTGTGTCATGCAGGTCGATTTGTTCAATCATCGTCGCCAGGTCGTCCGCAAGCGTATCGAACTCATAACCGTAGCTCGGATCACCCGAACGGCCGTGGCCGCGGCGGTCGTAGGCGACACACCGCAGTCCGCGACCAGCCAAGTCTGCCATCTGGTACTGCCACCAGGCTGAATTGAGTGCCCACGGTGCCACAAAAACCATCGGTCGGCCGGTGCCCCGATCTCGGAAGAACAGGTTCGTGCCGTCTGCCGCCTCAAGGAATTGTTTGGCCCGCGGTTTTTTCCGGGCTGCAGTAAGTAGCGACCCGCCGTTTTGTCCGTTCGCCTTACTTGCAGCCACCAGCCCAGTACTGGCAGCGATGGTCGCAATGGACTTCAATAAATTCCGCCTGAGCATGGGTGATTCCTCCTGGCCGAGTATTCAATAAGGGAAAAACTCAGTCCATGACCTCCGAGGTTAAGGCGAGACTGGTTCGAGTAAGACGCTTCCGTCGCTAACGCACATGTCAACGGCGTGATTTCCGCGATCCGTGCCACAAATCCCGACCCAATCAAGGCGCTGCACTACAAGCAGCCTGGCCCCAAGAAGACCGAGCCAATCCAGGTCTAGGTCGTGACAAAGGTTGTCAGGTCTTTGTTAAAACGATCCGCATGTGTGATGAAGAGCCCGTGCGCCGCGCCTTCGTACACCTTGAAGACGCAACCCGGGATGAGCGTCGCAGTCCGGCGTCCGTTGAAGTCGATCTGAGCGTTCACATCTTTGTCGCCATGCACGATAAGAGTCGGCACCTTGATCTGCGGGAGCTCTGCGCGGAAGTCGGTGTCGGTAAGGCTGTGGTGGCAGTCGAGAATGGCTTTGAGCGAAGTATGGATCAACATGCCCACACCCCATTGCACCATGGCATCGGAAGTTTCGGGTGTAAAGATTGGGCGCAAGTTGTCAGTGACCCACTTGGGATAGTCGGTGCGCCACAAAGCCCGCAAGTCGTCGAGCGCACTGCGATCGATTCCGTCGGGATTGTCCGGCGTTTTAAGAATCTAGGGGAGTGTGGGTGCGATCAACACCAAGCGGGCCACGCGGCTGGAGCCATAAAGAGTGAGATAACGTACCGCTTCTCCACCCGACATGGAGTGTGTCACGAGGGTTACACCGCGAAGATCCAGTTGATCTAGGACCGCGGCGAGATCGCCGGCCAGCGTGTCGTAGTCGTAACCTCGCCCAGGATCACTCGAGCGGCCATGACTGCGCCGGTCATAGGCGATGCAGCGAAAGCCATAGCTGGAAAGCGGTACGGTACTGTACTGCCATTGGAGGGAGCTTGATCCGAGGCTGCTAAGAAAGACGATCGGCGCGCCCGCGCCCCAATCTCGGAAGAACAGGCTCGTACCGTCTGCCGCCTCAATGAATTGCTTGCCCTGCGGTTTTTTCCCGGCAGGAGTAAGTGGCGACCCGTTGCTTTGTTCGTTCGCCTTACTTGCAGCTACCAGCCCAGTGCTGGCCGCGATGGTCGCAATGGTCTTCAATAAACTCCGCCTGTGCATGGGTGATTCCTCCTCGCCAAGTATTCAATAAAAGGAAAAACTCAGTCCATGACCTCCGAGGTCAAGGCGAGATTGCGTTCGAGGAAGACGGTTCTGTCGATAACGCGCATCGCCAAACCGCGCTTCGTCAGGCTGGGGAAAGTGCGGCGCGCGTAGTTTCGTCGGCAGGGAAAAAGCTTTCGATGCGCAACTCTTGCAGCTCAATGTCCTGGGCGGTCCCAAACGTCGTGATCATCGAGAACAGCCGAAGCGTCGAGCGCTTCCATAGATAGTCGATCGTCAAGAACGGTGGAGCAGTGCCATCAAAGTCAGGCAAGCGCCAGCGGGCGGGCACGCCCGGATAGCTGAGTAACTCATCCAGGAAAGCTTTCATCTTCTCATCACACGGGTTGGCTGCAGCTTCCCGATGTACACGCCGCATCAGGCGCGCGGCTACATCCTCCCAATTTTGAATAAATGGGCGCAGGCCCTGTGGATGGAAGACAGATCGGACCGGATTGCCAAGGGCGAAACCATCACTGCCGAGAAAAAGCCCCAGAAACCGTTTCATGCCGGCATTCATCCTGAGAGTGTTCCAGTACCGGTCAACCACGAATGCGGGATACGGCTCTTGATGGGTCAGGAGGAGGTCCAGAGCGTGGCTGGACACTTCCATTTCCCGTGTGTCCAGGCGCGTTTGCCGATATACCGGTGCGTAGCCGCCGGCGAGGAGAAGTGCGTTGCGTTCCCGCAGCGGCACCTGCAGCGCATCTGCAAGACGGAGCACCATCTCCCTGCTCGGTTGGGCCCGGCCTGTCTCGAGACAACTCAGATGACGTGTCGAGATCTCAGCATCTAGAGCAAAGTTCAATTGACTAAGGCGCCGAATAACTCGCCAGCGACGCAGCAGGAGGCCAAAATTTACGTCAGACTTTGTGGCGGCACGGGCAGCAGACTTGGAGATCACGCCAAGATTATAAGAGGAATTGCTTGCCAAGTCTCGGGAAGTCGGCATCCATCAAGAAATCAAGCACCGTCGAGACGCGCGTTTATCAGGAGCTAGTGTTCTAACCACGTTATGTTATCGGACAACAAGAGGGAGAGCGGCGCTCCATGACGTATCCCGTTGGCCCTCGACCTTCTCGAATTGGGCTACACGTTTCCTTCCACGAAACCGGGAAAGACGGAAAACTCATCGGCCAGCCCCAGGTGGCAGCGAAACTTCCCTTCCCTTTTCCGCTTCTCTCCGGCGGCAACGCCTACGACTTTGCGCGCGATCTTTCCACCTTCGTCTACGCCCGCCCCGCGGGCCACGCCGACCTGTATCTTCAGAGTCAGAAATAACTCCCAGGCCGTAAAAGAGAATACATCTGTCTTGGATACTTCGAGAAAGGCAAACGCGAAGGCCTGACTGACCGGCCGGCCAGGAAGCCGCCATTTCTGACGGCCCTTGGGGCTCGACGAACCAGGTACTACGATTCACTCCTTGGATGGTTCCCAAAGCTCGATCGGATTGCCATCTAGATCTTTGAGCCACGCAAAGGTCCCCATGGAGGGATATTCCTCGGTCTTTTCGATTACCACGCCTTTACTCTTAAGATGGCTCAGGACTTCTCCCATGTTCTTCACTGTGTAATTAATCTTACCCGTACGCGGCTTATCTTTGATGTCTTGATCAGTGGGCATAATCGCCCATGCTATCGTTCGCTTGATCTCCGGGTTTGCAAGATCCCTATATTCGAACGACGCATAAATTGAACTGCACTCAGCATCTTCGCCCTGAGGAACTATTCCAAGGCAATCGCGATACCAAGCTGCCAGTCGCTTTGTATCGTTAGAAAACAGAAAAGCGCCGCCAATTCCGCTGATCATAAGTTCCTCCCTTAAGCAGTGACTCGTTTATTGTCCTTTGTTTCGATCATCCCCGACTTTCGGCTCCCAAAGTTCGAACTCCTCAACTCTGCCGGCTTCCGAACCGGCAGGCATAGGTCCAATTCGAAATGCGACCAATCCATCGCGCTTTCTTTGTCTAAGAAAATCTCAAGTGCTGGCGCATGCTCGGGTTCGTAGGCGCTGTTTATAAGCCAATCTCTGTAAAGGTAGTCCCAAGCCGTAGCTACCTTGTGGATATCGCCAGAAACCTTTATGACGGCGTATCGCATTGCTGGCATTTTCAATTTCGACATTCCTTCCATGCAATCGAAGAGAAAAGACGACGCAAGACAGACCTCATATCGATAAAGATGTTTTGGGGTCACGTGTGGATCGTCCACCGTCATTCCGAAAAGAATTCCTTGCGAAAAAATATCCTGGGATTTGGCCCATTCGATCACTGTCTTGAGGGCGGCAAGTACTCTGTCCAGTTCGAAGGCATTCGTAACCCGAATATAGGCGACTTGCCTTTCGGGAATGTCGATCAATCTCACTGGAAAAGCAGCTCTCTTTTCCTCCGCGCTCATCGGGAGACCATATTCCTCTTCCGGGAAGAGTTCTTTGCAAATCTTGCTCTTTTTGATCTCGCCGCTTTTTCGAAACTGACTTGGCGAAGTATCGTAGCCGGATCGGAAGGCACGTGAAAACGTGGCCGATGACGAAAAACCGCAATCTAAGGCTATATCGGTCAGGCTTTGGTCGGAATAACGAAGAAGACGAGCGGCCTTTTCAAGACGAAGCCGATTCGTAAAATTATTTAGCGTTTCGCCAGAAACCGCTCTAAAAATCCGATGGAAGTGAAATTCCGAGAAGCAAGCAACATTAGCAAGCTCAGCCAGCTTCACCGGGCGATCCAGATTCCTGCGAAGATGGTCAATGACCCGATCGATTCTTTGGGTATATTCGCTGTTGGCCTTGGTCTTTGCGCTTGGCACGGATTCTATTGACATTGGTGTCGTTAGATATACCCCAATTGGCCCTATGCCGTCAGCATCCAAAAGTCCGACTGTCATTCGTCGTCAAGCGTCTCGGTCTGCTCTCGGGCCTGGGGCATACGGCGAAACCAGGACGATGATTCAAGGGCTGGTCATTTTCAACCCACACCCTGTCCCTCGCCAAAACGTCATCGCAGGTGAAAAGCCTTAAGAATCAGCGACATCCAATTCGAAACGGAGAGGCGGAAGGTTAATCAAAACAAGGTCTGTAACATGCCCCGTGGCTGTGCGAAATAACAATTCGCCAGCCGCAGCCTCGATAATGACGTCGTTGAGGGCGTCGGGCTTGCCCTTCAATGGTCAGATTGCGCCCGTGATCTCAGGGTCCTTATAGGGCAAAAGATGCCCCTGTGTGGGGCTCTATTTTCGACGTAGAGACCGGTCTCCTGCGGGAAGTGCAGGCAATTGCACAGCGGACTGCCGCCTGAAAGAATCTGGGCTTGCGAGATTTGAGTTCAACCTTGGGCAGATCAACGGTACCTTGAGTTCGTCGGTTCAGACTTGTAACGAAAAGCCTATACCTTGACGTCAAGAGACGGGAAGTTTTCGATTCATGAAGAAGACCACGACATGCGTATAATCCAGTGACTGTGAGGCGCAATGACGAAAACGACGAGCTTCCAAACTGACATTCGCCCGCTCTTTACGGAACGGGACATCCGAGGCATGAGCAAGGCGTTCAACCTGGGAAGTTACGATGACGTCAAAAAGCACGCTGCTGCCATCTACGATCGCATCCGGGGAATCGGCGGCGCGGTAATGCCGCCCCCACCGCCAAGAGGAGAAGGTCCTTGGCCGCAATCTCGCATTGAACTATTCGCTAAATGGATGGCGGACGGATTCCCACCTTAGCGGGTTCACGACATCCCGCGTAGGAGGAGTCGAAGTGAATCCGAATGGCTATGAGGGAGCAACAAATCCGAGCAACCGTTCAAATGAGGCGTCGGGAACGATCACCGCAAGCCGCCTGCGGCTTACTTTCGTGCACGGGCCGACACTGTGATCGCCCTCTAACCAAATATTTAAAGAAAGGATGGCAAAGACATGCCGGAACCGACCTGGAAACCTCACGAGAAACACGGAAGGCTGACGACGCAGAGCGACTTGCCCGACAGCGTCTACGCGTTTCCGAAGCAGCGTAAAGAACCACTGACCGACGCACAACACGTGCGTAACGCGGTCGCGCGGTTCGATCAAGTCATCGGCGTCTCCGATGCCGACCGTGCTTTGGCGTTCGCGAACATCGAGAAAGCTGCCAAGTACTACGACGTCGACCTCGCGGAAACGTCATGGCACGACCTGGGCATTCATCCTCAAAAGAATAGAAGAAAGGCTGCTGCCAAAGGCGCTGTGACGCGCGAACGCCGGGCGCGGAGCTAAGAATCCACTGGTCAGAGACTCGGCCGACAGAAGAAGGAGTGGCAAAAGTAAAGTGAAATCTCAACCAACCAAAATCACACTTGAAGAGGATCTAAAATTCACTGCGAAGCAACGGGGAGCAGTCGTGATTGCCGGAGTGCTGAAGGGCCAGATGGAGGAAGCGAAGACCATCGGCGCAGATCAGTTGGTCGCGACCGATGACGAAAGCGCGATTGCGAATCTTTCGATGCTGGATGTCGTAGCTGATACGGTGACCGGCAAGACTGCTGAAAGATTAATCGCCAAGCTCATGCCCGGAGGAGTGTTTGCATCAGTTCTCGGGGCGCCACGGAATGCCGAGAAGTACCCGACCGTAAAGGTGGTACCGGTGTACGCGACACCTGATGCGAAAACTCTTCAGTTCATGGCCGAGGGCGTCCGAGATGGCAAACTGGTGATCCCGATCAGCCGCAAGGTGCCACTCAGCAAGGCGGCCGAAGCCCAAGCCGCCGCAGAGGAGGGTGGTATCGGGAAGGTCTTGCTGGCGGCTTGACATCGTTTTGCGAACAGAGGGGGAGAATCGGAAGTGAAAAAGGGTCTGCGCGGAATCAACCCCGCTTCGAAGCCGAGTGGCGATGGGTGTGTGGAATGCCTAGCCTCACCGAAAGGTTGGTGGTTTCATCTCCGCCGGTGTGCGGAGTGTGGGCACATCGGTTGCTGCGACAGTTCTCCGAGCCAGCATGCATCCAAGCATGCGGCAGCGACAGGACATCCGATCATTGCCAGCTTCGAGCCGGGTGAGGACTGGTTCTTCGATTACAAGAAGCAGGGGATGATCAAGGGTGTGGAGTTGCTTCCACCGCATTCGCATCCAAAAAATCAGCCCGCACCTGGACCCTCAGGAAGGGTGCCAGCCAACTGGGAATCGCTCCTACACTAGCTACTCGTTGTAAGGTGGCGAGCAGATGAAACACTTCTTTTAGACCGTAGGCGCGTTTCCGGCCGCATCCTACTTTATCGACAACAGGAGGCAGCGCATGAATCTACCTGACGCGCCGATTGCATATGAAGGCTTCTCCGCAAGTCACTTCTTCACCGCGAGCGACCAGGACAAATCGAAAGACTTCTATGTCCGAATTCTTGGCGGGAAAGTGATCAAGCCAGACAATCCGCGCTACATCAAGCTGGCTAATACGTGTATCATTCTCAATTCCGGCGGTGGCCCGACACCCGACAAGCCAAAGGCCCTTCTTGAAACACCGTCGGATCTGAACAGAGTAAATAGCTTCCTTAATTTGCGTGTCGCCGACATCTGGGCCTGCTACAAACAATGGGGCGACAAAGGAGCGTTGTTTCTTACCTCTAATTGTTTTACTCCCCTCATGTCTGGCTTAATCGTAGTCGTGCGAGATGTACGTTCATCGGGCTTAGAAAACTTAGGAGAACACCGTGTCTGAACTGCAGACGAAATCTGTGGCGCAACAGCAACAAGAAAAGAAGATAGAAACACGCACCGCCGTGGAACATATCGCCGGCTTTACCATCCTTGCGACAGCCGTAGCAGTGCTCGCCGTCCTCGCTGCCACCGTTTACGCGCATGATGGGCAGGACAAGTACTCGCTGAAATCACCGAGCGGAATCGCGTTCTCCGACTTCAGGGGATACGAAGACTGGTCGGTGGTCTCTTCCGCCCGGACCGACGAAGTGCTCAAGGTGATCGTCGCCAATCCGATCATGATCAATGCCTACAAGGCCGGCGTTCCGGGCAACGGCCGACCTTTCCCGGAGGGCTCCATGATCGCGAAGCTCCAGTGGAAGCCGAAGAAGAGCACGGAGGCCCCCTTCGTCGTGGATGTGCCAGACGTCTTTAAACAGGCTTTCGTCATGGAAAAGGACAGCAAAAGATTCCCGAATAGCGGTGGATGGGGATACGCGGTTTTCAACTACGAAGCCGCATCGGACAAGTTCGCGGCCGATCCTAATAGCCCCTCAGGCTGCGGATACGCGTGCCATACGCCCGTGAAAGCGAAGGACTACATCTTCCACCCATACCAGAAGCGTTGAGCCGCCCCTGCCCGCGACATCAATTGTCGGCGCGGCGCCGTTCAATTGAGAACTGCACATGCAAGCGCAAACGATGAGACCGGTTCTGTCCGATCAGGTTTCTGTCGCGGCATTGATCAAATGACGTACCACCGGTTCTCCGGAAAGATAGCTGTAAATTCGCCCTTCCAGCTCACCGTCGGCTTGGGTTTGCCTTTCATGCTGACGCAGGTGCTCTGCCCAAGAGTTCACCAAGAATATCTCTAGATAACGATCCGCGACTTCAGTATCGCGGAAGATTGCCCACCGATACGCGCCATCGCGACGCCGGATCCGGCCATATTCATGCATTGCATCCACAAATTCCGCCGTCCGTTTTGGAACGACGGCGTATTCGACGGTAACTAGTACTGGTCCCTTCTCAACATTAGCCCCAACTCCCCCGATGACGACGGGCATGCGCCAGTGGTTCCAGGGACTCAGATCCGCGGTCGAATCGGGAAGTTGCGCGAAAAGGGCAATTGCTGCGGTGGCGATTGTCCCCATTCCAGCGTAGACAAGCGCGGTTCCAACGCCTGATCGTTGCGCGACGGCACCCCAAGCGGCGGTCCCCAGCGCATAACTCCCCTGATATACCAGAATGAAGATGGCGAGGACTCGTGCTCTTACCCAATCAGGCGCCAGGTTCTGGACAAGAGCATTGATAAGGGAAATGAAGACGACCCATGCCGCACCGCCGACCAACATAACTGCGGCCAGCGTGCTCAATCTGTGCAACCCACTCATCGCCAAAATCACTAACCCCAAGCTCACGACGCCCGTCGACACTATCGATTCAATCGTCCACCTGTCACGGGCCGATTGCATGACCAAAGCACCGATGATCGCACCACCACCAAAGCAGCCAAGCAAGAGTCCATAGCCGGTTGCATTCTGATTCACGCTCCGAGAAACCGTCGGCAGCAACGCGAAGAGTGCGCTGGAGAAGAACATGACTACGCCTGTTCTGAGCAATACCGTCAGGATTGCGGGGGAGTGCCGGACGTATCGAATTGCCGCGACGGTAGCTCCCGAAAAAGATTCCAGCGGTGCGCTCCTCCTGCGGACTGGCCTTTTCCACTTGGCAACAACAAGAATGACACCGAAGAACGATACGAAATTTGCGGCGAAGGCTGTGGCGACACCAGCAACAGATATGATCGTGCCGGCGAGCGCCGGCCCAACTGCTCGGGCAAGGTTGAATTCAATCCCGTTGAGCGCAGAAGCCGCTGCTAGGTCTTCCTTGGGAACCAATTCAGGGAGGATTGCGCGCCATGCCGGCGTTTCGAACGCATCTCCGGCCGAGAGTGCGAATGTGAGCACCAAGAGTATCCATGGCGACATCACTCCTGCGATGGTCAAGATCGCTAGAATCAACGCGACACCCATCATCCATGACTCGGTGAAAAGAATTAGCTTGCGGCGGTCGACGATATCGCCAGCGGAGCCTGCTGGAAGGGCCAGCAGAAAATATGGCAAGGAAGCGGCAGTCTGCGTCAGCGCAACATAAATCGGCCCGGCGCCGAGAGAGACCATCAACCATGCGGCGCCGACGTTCTGCATGAAAGCGCCGGCGTCTGAAATGACGTCTGCGATTAGCAGATTGCGAAAAATCGTTACTCGAAGCGGTCGCCACAGATTTTGGGAAGCAGTAGGCTTCATTTCTCTCCGCTGTTGTCTTTCAACTCGCCGCTCTCAGGGCTCGAGACGAACTCAAGAATCCCGTGTCTTATGCTGCGCCAGTGGTCGCTGAAGGTTCTACTGCCCTGACCAGAAGCTGAGAATCAGTCGCGCCTTCAATCGGCAAACGGACCAGGTCGGCTCCGGTAGCCAACAGGAGAGCGTCAAATTCGAAGGCCTTGCCACTCTCAAGCACGATCACCGCGGCCCAGAGCCAATTCGTCGCCGCCGGCCTGGCCCGATATCATGCTGCCGTCTGGGAGATCGCGAATCGGAAATCCATTTCTGAAATCGGGTTTGTTCAGCTCTGGCGTCTCTGCCATGGTTTGCCTCCCGAGCTATTCGACACCGCAGTAGATCGAATTTGAGGCTACGCTATTTCTTCCGTGCAATCGAGGCATCTTCCATACCGGCCTGCTTGTTCCAGCCGTGGAAACGCGAGAAGTCACCCGCGTTCCACGCATCGCGGAGTCCAGGCGCACTCAGGTCCCAGTCTGGGCGGATTTCGCTCGTCACGGCGCGCAGATCATGCCAAAGATCTGCTACCGACGGGCGGCCCCAAAACCAGTAGCCGTTGTAGATGCGGTGGATCACGAGCCCCGGCTTGAGCACGAGCGTGTGCGGAATCATCGGGTTGTTTTCGGGGTCTGTGTACTCCTGGATGTCGAGGTCTTTCTGAACCTTCCGCTCAGGGTCGGAGAGGAAGGGCCACTGGGCGCCAACCGACGCACGAAACTCCTGAAGCGTGTGGTGGTCGTCGGTGGCGATCGTGGCGATCTGAGTGTACGCCACCGCGATCTTCGGGTAGAACGCGGCCAGTTCCAAATGCTGCTGGTGCTCCTTTGGGCAATAGTGGCCGCGCGCGAGCGTGAGGATTAGCGGATCGTCGCCCTGAAGCTCGCTGAGCTTGCACACTTTGCCCGTGTGATCGGGCAGTTCGTAGTCGGGGAAAATGCCTCCGGGCACGATATCAGAACGCATGATTGGACTCCTCCCGTTTCTCTCAAAGATCCAAAGTGACACCCGCGTTTGGCTGGGAACAGCATACGAGCACGTTCCCGGGAGCGGGCCTCTCCAGCGGCTCAGGGTTATAAATAATTGATCCGCCAATCAGACCGGTCATGCAGGTATGACAGACTCCAGTCCGGCACGACCATCTGACCGGAACATCGCACGCCTCCGCCAGTTCAAGCAAGCTCTCGAATTTCGGATCCCAAGCGGCGGTAATCCCGCTACGCGCGAATGAGACCGGGGGACCAGATCCTGGAGCCCCCTGTGGTAGGTGAGGAGTGTGAACAACCTTCGCCATACCTGGGGTCGTAGCCTCGAGAGAACCGAAGATTTCCGTGTGCACATTCCCGGGGGGCACACCCCAGTTTCGGAGCCCATCGCCAATATTCTGCAAGAATGAAGAGGGGCCACACAGATAGAAGTCACTTCCCTGTGAGACGCCAATTCTCTCCAGCAAAGCTGTGTCGATGTGCCCGGTAGCATCGAAGTCTGTCCCGACTTGGTCGATTGCAGCAGGCTTGCTGTACACGATGTATGCTCGTCTGCGAGAGAGCTGTTTTAGTAAAGAACGCGATTCTTCTGCAAATGGATGTTCGACGCGATTGCGCGCTCCATAGATCCACCAGATCTCTCGTTGCGATCTTTCAGCGGCGAGTGAGTGCAGCATCGACATCACGGGCGTTGCGCCCACTCCAGCGCTCAGCAGAACCACAGGATTCTGGCCTGGACGCAGAGTAAAGCTTCCTCGCGGTGCACTAACATCCAATAAATCGCTTTCTTTCGTACGGTTGCACAAAAATGAACTTCCAATGCCATTCAATTCGTTTTTGACGCTGATGCGGAAATGATCGGCTCCGGGCAGATCAGACAACGAATAGCTGCGAAGAACCGGCGGTTTGCCCGGTTCGAGATGCAAGCGCAAAACAACAAATTGACCCGCCTGGAAGAGAGGAAGAGGCTGCCCATCGATTGACGACAGAATGAAGGAAGTTACGCTATCGGTTTCCTTATGAATATTCGCGACTCGCATCTGTCGAAAGCCGGGCCACGCTGGTGCTTGTTCCTCATACGCGAGTCCCGGATTCCCCACCGTAGATTTGGAGTTCAAGTCTTGTTGGAGCATTGCCTGGAACGAACTCCGCCAACCCTTGCTAAGTGCAGGAATCTGCAGCGCGCGTTGCAGTTGGTCGCTGGAATGTCCTGGCAAATACAGGAGGGCGTCAACCTCGGCCACGCTAGCTCGCTCTGGACCGTCAGCAATTTTTACAATGTCATCGTCTGCACCGACTTCTCCCTCCAGCAACACGCGAAAGTAGAATCCTGGTCTGTGATGTGCTACGAGCAGGGCTGCCATCCGAGGTTCATTCATGCGAATGCCGACGCGGTAGCACGTCACGCGTGGCTGCGTTACTTCAAATTCAGCACCACCGATGCGGTATCGATCGCCGATGCACACCTCGTTGTCAGGAAGTCCCTCGACGGTGAAGTTTTCTCCGAACTGACCGAAAGTAAAATCGTTGCGGCCTAAGAAGCGCTCCCAGTAATGGTAAGAATCCATCTGGTAGACGAATACGGCGCGGTGCTCCCCTCCGTGCCCCGCCAGATCGGCTTGCGCATCGCCTTGGATATTAAGTCTGCGCACCATTTGCCGTCCATCAACTGGAGATTTCCAGACTGAGGTTCGGACCGTTTTGCCGTTCCATGTTACGTCGCGCGGAAGGCCGACATTCACTGAAAGCAATCGGGGCATTCCTACCTCGTCGAAGTCCAGCGTCTGGCTAGAATTCTTTTATTTTAGTGGGCTCTTGTTTAGCAACAAGCCGCTTCGTCGACCGATCACCTCAGTAACTTGCCGACGAGCCAGTAGTCGACACTGAACGTTCCCGGACCGGAGCAGATCAGCCAGATAAAGAAGAGCACGTACAGGACTTCCGGAAGGTAGAGGAAATCGTCGAGCCAGTTAAGAGGCGACAGTCCTTTAGGCAAGGTGGAAACCGCGCTGGTCAGCGTCGCGACAGCCATATCGATCATTAAAGCCAGGCAGGCCGGGCTCGAAAGAAGCCCCACGGTCACCAAGGATCCGCAGACGAACTCGACACCCGACACGAAATAAGCCGTCTGGCGGGGAAACGGGATTTTGGCCTTAACGAGCGTATCGTAAACAGGTTTCGTGCCGCCGGCGACAAACAATTTGTTTGCCCCGGAGATGGCGAAGAACAGCCCGATCGAAACGCGTACCAGCAGGATGGCATATTGTTGCAAATCACTGCTACCGAGCAGAGCAAAGTGCACCAACCATTTCCAATCCATCTCTTGTCCCTCCATCGAAGAAAGTGCTGTGACGATACCCGATATCACACCGACTGGTCCGGCAACCGCGCTAATTAGGACTTAGCGGCTGTCTGGTTGATTAAAGCCGACAGTAGCTGTCGGCCGTCTGTAGTTCTTTCGTCGCAGCAAATGCACATGGCCGGCGACGATCCTAATAACTTAGAGCTTCGATCCGCACCCGTCAGCGCTTAAATCCGCGTCCCATCCCGGCCGAGCGTCAGCCTTACGTGAGGTCGGTGCTCTGTCCGACCTCGATAATGTAACCGTCAGGATCGCGGATGTAGCAGCGAATCTCGCCGTACTTTTCCTTCGGCTCCGTGATGAACTCGGCTCCTCGACTTTTCCAGAATTCATAGCACACTTGAATATCCGCAACGCGGATATTCAAGAAGCTGCTGACCTTATCCGGGTCGGCGGGGACGCTGAGCGTTACGGACGGCTTGTCCGGGGTGGGCCCGCCCCCGACGTTGACAATCAGCCAAGTATTCGCGATCTGAATGTGCCCAGACGCACCTTTGCTGTCGCCTCTGCTCAGAATGCGGCCGCCGAAGACCTTTTCATAAAAATCAGCAGATCGGTCGATGTCGGCGACGGTGATGAAATGTGTGACGGTGAACCCGTCGCGCGGGGGCATCTCATAGCTCTTTTGTTCGATTTGTACGCTGCTCATTGACGGCTCCAATTCCGATAAACAGTGCTCATCTGCTGATTCTGGTTTTTCCGTGTTCATACCTGCTGCCGACTAAGCCTGGCGAGGAAAGGCAAAACAATTGGACCAAGGTATCGCGCGATACTTCGGCATCGCGATTTCCGGCGCCTTTCCAACTAGGGGCAAACCTCCATCATGCGCGAGGAACATCCGCATCAGCGGTTGATGTAGGTTATGGCTGCGGGAATCCGAACATCAACCACGACTGATTGGCTACCCAATGCGGGTACAGCTCCGTCATCTGATCGAACAGCTCCTGGTCGGATGTCGCGGTTTTCTGCAACCGATCGAAGTCCTGCAGGTAACGCTTGGTGTCTTGGATCGTCGAGGGAGAGTCGGGCGCGCCAGGCTTCTTGTGACCGGCGACAACAATCGCCGGGTTCAGCGCCGCTAACCGGTCTAGCGCCGCGATCCAATTCTTTCGGCTTTCGGGGGTGGTGTCGCCGACGTAAATGCGGCATTGGTTGTATACAACGTCGCCAGCGACGATCAGGCCGATCGATGGAACGTGTAGAGAGGTCGAATCGGGACTATCGGTGCGGCCCTGCTCGATGATGCGCAATTCGTGGCCCTCGAGAGTGAACGTATCGTGCTCATAGGGCTCAGGTGGAACCAACTTGGTGGCCACTTGCCCAGGAAAGAGCCGGCGGGCCAACCGCTCCACCGAGGGAGAGAAAGACATCTGCATGGCGTTCACCGTCTTGGGCGTTGCTATCGCCCGAGCGCCCGGGAAACGGTCGAGCAGAATGCTCAGACCGTAGAAGTGGTCGAAATGGGCGTGCGTTATATAGATGGTCTCCAAGTTGCGGTTGTGCAGAGCCACCCAATCCGCGAGAGCCTCGGCCTCAGCTACTGTCCCCATTGCGTCCACCAGCACCGCGTCGTACTCGCCGAAGATTAAAGTCGACGTGATAGGGTCAAAGCCGAGCGCTTCGCCGAAGGGCTTTGGCCGCTCGCCGACCATAGTCTTCCCCGGGGCCGTAAAAACGTTCACACTAAGCGTGTTCGACGCGACAGGCGGGGCCACGCGCGTGGTCTCTTCCAGTCCATTTGTGCCGTCCATTTGGTACTCCTTTCGATGTCAGAGCGAGTGTCTGTTCAAAGCAAACTTGGCAGAAGCGCGACGACGAACGTATTGTTCGAAAGTATCGATCCATACCAAAGCATCGGTTGGACATTGCGGTCAGGAAGGCGCATCCCTCTCGCACTCCAGAATACTGCTCGTTCTACTGATGGTCGTTCATCTTGAGCAGACTCTTCCTACGAGTTGTAGTTTCGCGGATCGTCTTTCGCGCTGAGGTATTCCAGTCCAAGCGGCCCCATCGCGGTTACTTGCGTGACGTACTCGCCGGATTTCGCCCAGTGGAAATGGGGTGTGTTGCCAGGAAGAATGACAACCGCTCCGGGCGGATAGGCTTCCAACTTACTCGCGTCGAATTCGTCACCCAGTCCGATATAAAAGACGCCGGAAATCACGGTATAGACTCGATCCTCCGGGTGCTTGTGAGGCATCAGCTTCACGCCGTGGGGCGCTTTGACCCTGATTGTATAGGGGCCGGGCTCCGAGGGCTGACCCACGACGACGGCCAGCAGGACCGAAGGTGGGAACGCCGGGAACGGTTTCCAATCGACATCTTCGGACAGGATGGATTTGAAGGCCTCCTGCCCGAGTTGGTGAGGCCGGACTTGGCTTTGCTGAGCACGCTTTACGGCGCTGGCTTTTTGAGCCATACAAGCCCCCTTCGTGCAGAGAGTGTAAGACAACACCACAGATTTTCAAAACATGTCCGCTGCGCTTGGCTTCGAAGGCTCGATCCTGGCGTCGCCGAGTTGAGAATGGAGTCGGGGCGCCGGCCTAGCGCGTGATTTGGCCTAGGTAGTATCCGAGACGATTTTCGACATCACCCGGCTTGTGGAAGCCGCGCGCCAGCAGCGCTTTGATCCCTTCCTGGGCTGCGGGTCGCCCGAGCGAAGCGATACACGCATCCCACCCAGCACCGAGTTCGACGTCCGGCGGGAGGCTGGTGTTGACGAGGCGCTTGGTCTCGGCGATCGCCCATTTGTCGAACTTGGCGATCCGGGTCGCGAGCGCCTCTACAAACGCATCTAGATCGGCTTCGGGCAGAGCGCGATTAACGTAGCCATAGGCCTCGGCCTGGTCTCCGCGGATGTCTTCCGAGCTGAGGAGCACTTCGAGGGCGCGGTTTCGGCCGATGAGCCGGGGCAGCCGGGCCATCGGGCCTCCTCCGGCGACCATTCCCACGCCCACCTCCCATTGCGAAATGATGGCCTTCTCGCGGCTGGCGAAACTCATGTCGCAGGCCAGCGTGATCTCGCTGCCGTTGCCCGTCGCCCGGCCACGGATGAGGGCGATGGAGGCGACTGGCAGGCGGGTCAGGCGCGCGAGAAAGTCCGGCCAGGGCGGCAAGCCTGTGGGACCTGCTGGCATTGATGTCAGGTCCTCAAGCTTGGCCAAGAAATCGGAGTGATTCAGGAAGTAGCCGTCGACCGCGCTGTCGAAGACCACGACCCTGACATGCTCGTCGGCCTCGAGAGCGTTGATGACTTCCTGGAACTCACGGACCATTTCCGGGCCCATGACGTTGATCGGCGGGTTGTCGATCGTGACGCGCCAATAGGCGGGCGACTGCCGGGCCACGCGAATCTGTGCGGGTTTCGTAGCTGCGGATGCGGGTATCATTGGATTCTCCTTTGTATTTCGTAGTCTTCGAACCGTTCGATCGTCACCAACGCTTTCTCGAGATCTGGATCACTTGTTTATTGCGGCCGGTTGGTTGATTACTGCCGCGCCTGCCTTGCTGACGATGTCATCCTGGGAATCTGTGCCTCCCGAAGAACCGATTGCGCCGATAATCGCGCCCTGTTCGATCAGCGGGAGGCCGCCTCGAGAGGCAATGATTCCATCGAACGCGAGCAGATAGTTGAGATGCATGAGCTGGATACCATCTTCGAACTGCTTGGTTTCGCGCCGGAAGGTCGAGGCTGCTCGAGCCTTGTGTTGGGCAATCGCAATGGAGGCCAGCATCGCACCGTCCATTCGTTGAAAGGAGACGAGGTTGCCGCCGGAATCCACGACGGCTACGTTCATCTTCCAATTCCGTTTCTTCGCCTCTGCCACAGCCGCGTCAATAACCGCCCTGGCCCGGCCCAGTGATATCGGTGGGCCATACGGAGTGTCGAAAGGAATCTGGTCGGGCACAAAATCGAGAGGATTTACTTCCGTGGGCTGCAGCGCTCGACTCGCACTGGCGGCGTTTCCTGTTTTCTCATTTGACATACATCCTCCTTCAATGGATCGCAACTTTCTGCGGCTGCCCAGTTCAACGTCGTGTTGGACCTTTACGGCCAAGGCGGCAAAATCGCCTTGGCTGCCGTCATCGATATGATCGTCAACTCAAGCAGAAGCGTGAGCGGCTCTCTCCCCGAGTAGCTTTATAAGCGCTTGAGCCGCGGACGTCGAGGACGCTGGATTCTGTCCTGTAATGAGGCGGCCATCAACGACGAAGAAAGGCAGCCAGTCGGCGAGTTTCTTAAAGATGGCTCCCAGCCGCATCAACTCGTCCTCGACTAGAAACGGGACAACGTGGTGAGGTGCACCTCTTT
>Ga0210395_10000749_pt1 | contig 24971 bp, 24 predicted proteins | sample IncBWH4OmetaG_FD_150861 | JGI IMG/M metagenome (GOLD analysis project Ga0210395, IMG submission 150861) | Forest soil microbial communities from Barre Woods Harvard Forest LTER site, Petersham, Massachusetts, United States - Inc-BW-H-4-O ... | reverse complement strand
CACCGGAGGGTGACCATGCGGCTGATGTCAGGGCAGGCTGACCTGATCGCACGGCGCCTGCCGGATTGCCCTGGTTATCTCGGGTGCCGTCTTGAGCGCCGGCGCCACCTCGCGCCATCCGGCGCGTGTCGTCAGGCAACTGGCGCGGCGCCAGCACGGCTGTTCCGCGGGGAGCTTGCGATGCTGCTGGCCGCCTCTTCCGCGTTGGCGTAAACGGAGAAGTCATCGGCCAGCCTGGTGATCGTGAGAACCCGCATCACCTGCCGCTGCGGCGCGGCGAGCAGCAGGTCGCCTCCGGCCCGCCGCGCGTGCTTCCGGCCGCGCGCTAGCGCCGCCACGCCGACGGTGTCAATGAACTCCAGGCCCGTCAGGTCCACGATGATCTCCGGTTCGCGGTCGGCGACCGCCGTGAGCGCGGCCGCCACGGACGCGGCGTCTGCCAGGTCAAGCTCCCCGCGCAACGTGACCACAACGTGGCCGTCGCACCCGCGGATACTCAGCTCCGTGCTGATCATAGGTGCGCCTTCCCCACTTCAGCGGCAAGGCGGGGTCTTGACCCAGCAGCTAGTTCACAAGCTTCTGCTATGAACACTACGCCCGGCACTCGCCCATGTCCTGCCTGGGCGAGTGCAGCCGGGGTTACAACCTGGGTTCTTGACCCAGCCTGGGCTCGTCGCGTATCTGCCCGGCGCGCGCCAGCTGCTGTCCTCTTATCGCACCGGGGCCGGGGATGGTCTCGGTGCCGTCAACCATGGCCCGGGCCAGGTCGGACAGGCGGCGGTTACGGGAGCGGGCGTAGTCGCGCAGGACGCTGAATGCCTGATCCATGTCCAGGCCGAGGCGCTCGGCGAGCTTGCCCTTGGCTTGCTCGATGACGACCCGGCTGTTCAGCGCGGTCTGCAGTTGCTCATTCAGGGTGTCGCTGCGGCGCATGTTACGCTCGTGCAGCAAGCCGATGGTGGCCACGTCGGCCAGCGCCTGGCCGACCCGCACGTCCGCGAGGTCGAAGACACCCGGGGCGGCGCGAAAGAGGTTCAGCGCGCCGATGACCTGCTCGCGCAACCGCATCGGCAGTGCCTGCACGGCGCCGAAGCCGGTCTGGGTGGCGGCGGCGGCGAACCGCGGCCACCGCTGGTCAGTGCCCAGGTCGGTGGCTGTCACGGGCTGGCCGGACCGGAAGCAGTCCAGGCAGGGGCCTTGGTCGCTTTGCAGCTGGAACAGCTCCAGCAGCCGGGCGGCCTCGCTGGAGGCGGCCACCACGCGCAGCTCTCCGCGCTGGTCGGCCAGCAGCAGCCCGACGGCGGAGACGTCCAGCAGGGCGGCGCTGCGGCCGGTCAGCACGTGCAGGAAGTCGATGACGTCGAAGTCGTCGACCAGGGTGTCAGTCAGCTCGACGAATGTTTCTGATAGCAGTTGCCCGTCCATCCGGCTCACCCTTTCAGCTCAGCAAACGCGGTAAGATCCGTAGCTGGACCATGGCAGGCGGAACACCCGGCGAGTGCCTCATGTGTCACCGCCTAGGGACGGCCCAGGGTCGGGGTGCAGCCGCAGGCGGCGGGCGACGATGTCCCGGGCCACATCGGTCAGCCGCAGCTCGTTGGCATAAGCATAGGCCCGCAGCCGCGCGAACGCGTCGGTGATGCTGACGCCCAGCTGCTCGGTGAGCATCCCGGTGGCCTGGTCGATCTCAGCCCGGTGCGCACCCAGGTCCGCGGGCTGGCCGCCAGGGCCGGCCCCGGGTCCCTGGTCTCCCTCGGCCTGGGCCTGGGCGTCGAGCAGCAGCAGAGTCGCGGTATCGGCGAACACCAGCGCGTCCGCCAACTGCACGCTGCTCAACCGGCCGGCCCGGTCCCGGTACAGGCAGAGCACCCCGGCGCGGATCGCCCCGATCACCAGCGGGAACGCGAAGACCGCCGCCGCCCCCGCCTGGCGTGCCGCCGGCGCGAACACCGGCCAGCGCCGCCCCGATTCCCCGTCCGCCAGATCTGAGGCCAGCGCCGGGCCGCCGGAGGCGGACGCGTCCAGCGACGGTCCTTCCCCCAGGGTCAGCTGCAGTTCGGCGAGCCGCTCACTGAGGTCATCAGTCACCCGCATCAGGTGCCCCGCCTCCCCACCCCGCGCGGCGCTCAGCCAGGCACCGGTGACCTGAATCCCGGCCACGGCCGCCGCGCACACATCCCCCGCCGACACACGGCCACCCCGGACGGCCGCCTGCTCCGCGACCAGTCCCCAGATCCTGCCCAGCCGGTTGTCCGTCACCCGCGCGGCCAGCCGAAGTGACCCGGCGGCCGGACCCAGCCGCGGGACCCGGCCGTGGCTGGCGCGCCGCGGGAGCCGGCGAACTCCAGGCCCGCGAGATCCCGCTCCCCGCACCACGCGACCGCCACATCGCCACCGTGCAGGCGGGTACTCAGATTCGCGCCGAACATGGGAACCCCTCCCGCCTCAGCAGCAAGGCGCAGTCCGGGCCCGGCGGCTAGTTCGCAAGCTATTTCCTGAACCTTACGCCCCCCAAACGGCCCACGCGTGGTCGCTGCATCGCATTGAGTGCGCACAGAAACAAGGCTGCCCCAACTGGTATTCATGGAGTAGAAGTGTGCCCGGGCCGCCTGGACCACGCGGTTGCGAACTGGTCAGAGGGAAAGGCACCAATGAGCTTGAGTACAGCGCGGGGAAGGGCCAGGCCGCGGGTGCCGCTGCGGCACGGGGAGGGCAACAAGGACCATCTGAGCAGTTTCGGCGGGCTGGCGGCGCTGTCGCTTGACGCCCTCAGTTCTGTTGCGTACGGGCCGGAAGCCATCGTCGTGGTGCTGGTGGCTGCCGGTACGTCGGCGCTGCGCCTAACGCTGCCGGTCACCCTGGCGATCACTGGCCTGCTCGTCGTGCTGGTCATCTCGTACTGCCAGGTCATCGCGGTGCACCCCGACGGTGGCGGCGCGTACGCGGTGGGCAAGAAGGATCTGGGCGCCACGGTCAGCCTGCTGGCGGCCGCCAGCCTGGTGGTGGACTACGTGCTGACCGTCGCGGTCAGCCTCGCCGCTGGCGCGGCCAGCCTGGCGTCGGTGTTCCCCTCGCTCAGGCACGACTTGCTCCCGATGACCCTGATTGGCCTGGCCGGGATCGCCGCTGTCAACCTGTGGGGCATCGCTGAGAGCGCACGCTTTCTCATGGTGCCGATGGTGGCGTTCCTGTGCGCGATCTTCGGCGTCATCGTGGTCGGCCTGGTGCGCTCCCACCCGGCGGCACTGGTGGGAACCACGGAACCGGTCGCCGTCACCGAGGCGCTCGGCGTGATCCTGGTCCTGAAGGCCTTCGCCGCTGGCTGCTCGGCCCTCACCGGTATCGAGGCCATCGCCAACGGCGTCCCTACCTTTCGCCAGCCGCGCGCCCGTCGCGCCCAGCGCACCGAGCTGATGCTCGGCGCGCTGCTCGGCCTGATGCTGGTCGGACTTTCTGTGCTGATCCGCCGCGCAAGACGGCCGGCAGGTCGCCGTTCTCATCCCTGAGATCCAGCCGCGCCGATGGCGTTACCGGATCCTGCAGAACCAGCGGGGGCTGCTCCTGGCGACCGTCCTGCGCGCCAGTACCGACGTCGTCATCTGCACCATCCCCTACCGGCTAACGACACGGTAGCGGACCGGGGCCGGCGCGGGCACGAAACGGCGCGGGCCTGAGAATCCCCTTGTGGCGCGGCGGGCGCGCGTAGCATCCCACCCGCTGCCTGACCAGCTGGGGAACAAGACGCAACTTCGAAGCCCGTCGTGGGTTCGATTCACGACCTCGAATGCTCCGCAGTTGTGTTGACCTCCTCGCTTGTGGGTGCCCCGGGGACGTCCGAAGCAGTCGCGGGGACGTCAGAAGCAGACGCGGGGCTGTCCCAGTGCCGCCAGATGAGCCGGTGCACAGGTATGAGGCGGGGAACGTCGCGCAGTCCGGGTATGAACGGAACCAGCAGCAGCAAGATCGTGGCCAGGCCGGTCATGTAGATGGCGATCATGTCGATGTTGGCGGAGTTGGTCCATCCGGGGACCTGGTACCAGAGTGTGTACAGCCATAGCCAGGGCTGGCCGGGGTAGCTGCCGGTCTCGTTCATCACGCCCCACTGGCTGCCCGTCAGGCCCATCGCCTGGGCCTGACCGGCGAAGTAGGCGCCGTCCTCGATGAACAGCAGCGGCTTGGTGAAGTTGGTGCCGTAGAACGGCTGCTGGGCCAGGAGGTCGGTGTCCAGGGCGCCGCTGCGCGCCAGGGTGAGCTCGCTGGCCATCAGGGCCGGGACCGGCCCATCATTAGCCGCCGGGACGACCGGGCTCCCGGCGGGAAACGTCACCTTCGCCACCGCGTTCCCATAAGCGGTGGCCCACTTCAGCTGCTGGGCGGCGGAGGCGGCCTTGTAGGTGGCGAGCGGGGCGGTGATGGCCGGGTCCGTGCTGGCGAGCGCAGTCAGCGGCGTGATGACAAAGTCCTGTGCGGCGTTGACCGGCTGAGTGACCCCGAACCAGGTTTGGGGGGAGAACAGGAGCTTCTGGACGCTGCCGTTCTGATTGTTGTAGGGCGGCCCGTAGGTGGCGGTCTCGCTGGTGCCGTTCAGCTCGCTGGCGGCGGTGGCCAGGAAGTCGGCGGGCGCGAGCCTGGCCCAGGTGGCGATGGTGACCGGCGGGACGTCCGGTGAGGAGAGTATCCCGGCCAGGCCGAGGGCGAGCGCCAGCACGACCACCGAGGCGATGGTGCCTTCCTTCAGCAGGTCATAGCGCCGGTTGGGACCGCGCCAGGGCAAGGCGTCAGCGGCGGCCAGGGCGCGCCGCCGAAGCCGCCCTTGCACCGTGACTTCGGCGGCGGTTGCGTCGATCGGATGCGACACCCCGCGAATCCGCACCAGCAGTACGTGTGCGCCGATGATCGCGACCAGCACGATCGGGATCAGCACGATGTGCCACATCAGCATCTGGCCGAAGTTCATCACGTTGAAGAACGCGCCGACCCCCACCGAGTTCAGCGCGTCCTTGCCGCTGGTCGAGATCCACTGCGAGTCGAAGTTCTGCTGCGAGACATACCCGGTGAAGCACTCAAGCACCGAGGCGACGAACGCGACGACGCCGGTGATCCAGGTCAGCCTCCGCCGGCCGCGCCAGGCGGCCATCCAGAACTTGGCCCACAGGTGGATGACCAGCAGCGCCATGAACAGCTCCACGCTCCACAAGTGCAGGCTGTTGAAGAAATGCCCGAGCGAGTTGTAGTGCCACCAGTCAGGGCCGCCCAGCGCCAGCGCGAACCCGGACACGATCACCACCGCGAGGGCGGCCAGCGAGCCGACGCCGAAGACGTACGCCCAGGACGCCACGTACGCGGGCTGGCTGTCGGGCAGCAACTTGCCCGGCGGTAGCTTCCTGACCGCCAGCCGCCGCACCCGGTACGTCCACATCCGGGCGGTGGTGGGGTCAACTGGCTCGTCGGCTGCGGCGCTGCCGGCCACCCCGGCGGCCTCCACGCGCTCTCCCCGCGGGAACGGAAGCAGCAGCGCAGCCCCGAAGATAACGACCATGACCCCGATCAGGACCAGGTTCGCGACCGATATGTCGAAGATCGACCAGTGCACAAAGGCACCTGGCGTATTCATGTTGATCGCCAGAGAAGGAATGGCTGGCGGATAGTTCCTGGCATTGCCACCTCGCGACGTATGCGTACATCACGCCACCGAGGTCCAGAGCAGCCCGACCATTTCGGGGCACCCGCAGGCACACCACCGCGATCTCCGGTTGCCGACAGCGTACGCCCGGCCGGCCAGGTCCACAAGCAGCCCGCTGGCCGGGCGAACTTGGCCCAGGAGCCTAGGAGCTGGGGATGGGGGTGGGTAATGTGGCGCCGGGGTGAGGATGGCGCGAACGGGGAGCCGGCCGCTGGCTCCTGTCTCTACATCCGCTGCCGCAGCCGCGAATGCGGTCGCGATCCTGGACGAGACCGGTGCGACACCCCCCGGGGGGCTCGGCAGCTATGCCGTCTCGGCAGCGACTGCACCATCGCGGGAGGCGTCATCACGGTATGCCACAAGGGCGGCAAGTTGCCTGTCGAGTTAGACGGCAGCGGGCACGTCGTGCTCGGCCACCTGGCCGCCCGCCTGCGCAGGCACAAGATCCGGCTGCTGCCTTTCGACCGGACCGCTAATCCGGGCATAACCCGGGGCCCGTTCATCCGGCATGGGAGGGCATTGGCCGGAATGGCTCCTGGCACCCGCTGACTGCCTCTTCTACGCTAGCAAATACCGGGAGCATGCGCGCGGTACCTGCGCCGTTGGTTGCGTCAAGCTCCCCGCCCAGCGCAACGACCACGTAACCAATGCATCCACTGGAACCGATACGGGTGTCGAGCACGGGCCTGCCTCCTGACAAGCAGCCAGGCGAGGTCCCGACCCGACAGCTAGATTCACTAGCTTCTACAGCAGATTATGCCGCGCTGACTTCGTTGTCACCCCGCCCCATCGTCAGCCCTTGACGGTGCCGGCTGAAGCCGCCACGCTAAGCTTCCCCGCGTCAGGGTGCGCGGGGGCTCCGGTGGTCATGATCTGGCAGGCCGGGGTTTGGGCGGGCTCCTTTCAGCACGGCGTCGTGGTCGTGCTTCAGGCCGGATCGTTACATCCGGCACAACCCGCCGCACCGGAGCTCGTCACCGTCACGCAATACGGTTCAGAACCAAACTCGCGCGGTTGACAGGGGAAGGAGACGAGCGACACGTGCTCAGCACAGCGGCACCCCCTGGCGGGGTTACGCTGGCTCTATACGGCATCTCATGCGGGGGAATGACTGCGAGCACATGCAATGCCGCGGAGAGGAGGGCGGGTATGTTCCAGGCAGGCGATATCCGGGAGTGGCGGGGCCACGACGTGGTTGACCCTGACGGTCACAAGATCGGGGAGCTGGAGGCCGTCTACGTCGACACGAGCACAGACCTGCCAGCGTTCGGCACCGTTAAGGTCGGGATGCCTGGCCGGCACCGGCTCGTGTTCGTTCCCCTGGCTCAGGCGACTGTGGGTCCCGGATACCTCAAGGTCGCTCACGACAGGAAGCAAGTGAAGGATTCTCCCTCGATCAGCACCGACGGCGAACTGCCAGCGGCCGACGAAGCGGCCATCTTCAACCACTACGGCCTGACATATCAGGCAGGCACCAGCGGGGAACGGCAACTGGCCCGCCGCTGACCAGCACGACTGAGCGGAGCATCAGATGCTTGCCTTCTTCCTACTCCTCGTGATCGTGGCGATCGTCCTCGGCATCGTGGGTGTCGTCGTCAAGGGCCTGCTGTTCTTGCTGTTCATCGGCATTGTCGTGTTCCTTGGTGCCCTTGTACTGGGTGCCCTGCGAATGCGGCGGCGACCGGGGAAGCCCTCGGCCCGGTGATGACGTACGGCCTCCGAGCCGTGGGCCCGTGGGCCACATACGGCCAGATACCGCGTTGATCAGCGGGCAAGGTGACGCGGTGGGAGCTCGCCTCGCGTCGGCCTTGCGGGACCGTTTTGTGGTGGTAGCGCCGTAACGAACAGGTGCGGTCAGTGCCGGGTAGGCCCTGACCCCGACATCGATGCTCCAGACCCTGGTGACGAAGGCCCGAGCGCTGGCTATCTTGCCGGGCCGTCCGTCCGGGCCCCAGCCGCAGACGGGCTGCCTGTCGCCGTCGGCTCTTCGACGGCTAGCGACGTTGGAGCAGCCAGCCGCGTTCAGGCTCCACTCGCACCTGGAGGAGCCGCACGGTCGTCGGCATCGGGAGGTGGCGGCGGGCGAGCCACTCACCGGGAGTTATGGCGAGGTTCCGGGCGTGCCAGGCGAGCAGCGTAGCCGGGGTCACTGCGAACATCTCACTCCAACGGCGGCGGGGATCCGGAGACCGCTATCGGCTAGAACGGCATGGCTGGCGGGACCTCGTCTCGGGCTCGGGCCGCGGCGCCTTGGGCCTCGCCTGTGCGCTTTGCTCTCCGGCCGTACGCGATGTTCCAGGCGATGAGAACTCCGGCGACGACATAGGGCATCACCTTGGAAGTGCCCAGGGCGATGCCGGGAGAGGTCGACTCCACGATGACGATCCGGGCGGTGGCCTCGGCCAGGAGCGCCACCCCCCAGACTGCCGTGGTCACCTTGAAGGCGTGGCGGAACTCCCGGTACCGCCACCGGTCGGCGAAGTCACGACCCTTGGGGGTGTTCGCCCCGATGAACTCCACGGCGAAGCGGTACATCAGCGGCCGCCTGGTCCACAGCGATCCCAGGCAGACCGCCCCGAACACGGCGGTGGGCACCGAGCCCTCCAGCAGAACGAGGCGGGCATTGCCGCTGGCCAGCCCGAGACCGCTACCCACGACGATGCCGAGCAGGACTAGGACCCCCACGACGTCCACGCGGCGATCACGGGCCATTCCGAGGGCGAGCCCGACGGCCGGGAAGATGCCGCTGAGGACCAGGGCGCTCACCGCGCTGAGGCCGGCCGATCGCAGCAGCGAATAAGCCACCAGGGGGCCCGCGATATCGAACACGGCGATCTTGGCCAGCGGCCAGAACCGTCCACGGTCCGCGGAGGGCGCAACCTCTGCCGGCTCGGTCCGTGCGTTCGGCGATGAGCCGGGTGCCGGCACGTCATGGGCGGTGGTCACGGAGTCTCTCCTGTCGACGACAAGGCGTCGAACCCGTGCGGGGCGACAGCCTGCGGGCGGCCGCCCTGTCGAATCGGGCGTCTCATGGATCAAGCTGCCAAGCCAGCGCTACCGGGGTCTGAAGCAACGCTCCGGGAGGCTGCCCAAGTCGCTAGGCAGAATCCAACACGGCCACGGGGAGTACCGTCGTGCCAAGCTCACCATACCCCAGGTTGAATGGCACTTCTGGAGGGCCAGGTGCGACTACAGGACACCGCGCCGCCGCAGCACCTCGTACGAGATCCAGCCGACTGGGATGGGCAGCCAGAACGTCGCCACGCGAAAGAGGAGAACGGCTGGTATCGCCTGGTGCGCCGGGATGCCGATGGCCGTCAGCCCGGCGGCCAGGACGGCCTCGACTCCGCCGAGCCAATGGGCTACCTGCCCGTTTTGCCCTGATTATCCCAACCGCCCATTGAGAGTTGGCACGGTAATCTCATGATCTCGAAAACTATATGCATCAATAGCTACCAAATGCTCACCAAATAAAAATGTTTACGCGATCATGAGCCTGACGGCGACCGGGGCCGGGCATCCGGGAGCTAACACGGCACTACCAGCACCCCACGACGGTAGTGAAGCAGCAAACTGCAGCAACTGCGTTGTCCTGCCACGACCTCCGACGTTCAGGCGGTGGGTATAGCCGCGCTCCCCCGTGCTGGCCGCCGGGAAACGGGCTCTCGCGATCACAAAGCGGGTGGAGTGAAACGGACCGCGAGCGCGTCAGTGCGGTCGGCGGCCGGCATCGCGGTTAGGTTGGTGCTAGCCGGGCTGGGCGCCGAGAACACGACGAGCCGGTTGGCGGCGAGGTCGCCGGTACTGGTTACGAGCGCGGCACGCTCGGCGTGCGGGGTGACGTATTGCTTTGGGTTGCGCTCCAGGCATCGGTGATGGCTGAGTTCATCGCAGACGGGGCAGGCGACTTGGAGGGCGGGATCGGCGTGAGCGAGCTGGTCGGCGCTTCCCATGTCAGCGAGCACCCGGCCGACGGCGATTTCGGTTTGTGTCGCGCTGGACGCTCTTCTTGTCGACGCTGACCTGAAGGGCATCACGTTCATCTCATCTCAAGTTGTAGTCATTCACAGAGTATCACCATCTGACTAATTAGCGACGATTAATAGATAATTCGAATTCATAACCGAGCGACTGCATTGGCGGTCGCCGCGGGCGGCAAGAACGGCGGGCCCGTGAGTCGGCTCCCCCGTCCTTCAGTCGGGGGTAGTTGCCGATCCCGCGGCCGAAGGACCTGCACCCCGCGTTCTACGGCAGCTCCAACTGGCACTCGACCTGGCCGAGCTATGCGCCGGCCGCTACCTCGACTGGCTGCCCCGGGCCACCTGCACGGGCTGAACCTCGGCCGGGCCTGGTGCTTCCAGCGGATCGCCGACACTCTCCCCGAGGGCGATCCGCTGGTCCCCGTGCTGCGCAGCGCGGTCCTGGAGCACGCCCAGGCCGCGCTGCCGCACGCTAGCGGCCGCGGCTTAGCCCGTTGGGGCCGCCATCGGGTCGATGCCCTCCAAGTCCGACTTCTTGACCCGGATCATCACCAGCGCGATGATCACCGCGAGGACCGAGATCCCCGCCGCCACCAGGTACCCGCGCCCGAACCCGTAGGCGAGCGCGTGGTTGCTCAGCGCCGTCTGCGCCGCCGCCGACAGGTGCGCCCCGTGCGTGGCGGCGATGGCCGACTTCGTGTTCGACGCCACCGCCGACCAGGCCACCGTGCCGAGGATGGCCAGGCCGATCGACCCGCCGACCTGCTGCCCGGTGTTAAGCAGCGACGACGCCACCCCGGTGTCCTTGTTCGGCACCTTCGCCAGCGCCACCAGGGACAGCGGTACGAATGTCAGCCCCATGCCGAGGCCGGTCAGCATCAGCGGCCCGAGCAGCCCACCGGCGTACGTGCTTTGCTCCGTGATCCGTGACAGCCAGAACATGCCTCCGGCGGCGAGCAGCGGCCCCCCGGTCATCAGCGGCCGCGCGCCGATCCTCGCGACCAACTGCGAGGAGAGCCCAGCCCCGAGCATGATCGCGGCAACCATCGGCAGGTACGCGATCCCCGAACGCACCGGCGAGTACCCCCAGATCTGCTGCACGAAGAGCGTCATGAAGAAGAACAGGCCGAAGACCGCTGTGCCGATGCACAGGCTGATCAGGTACGCCCCGGTCCTGTTGCGTGACGCGAGCACCCGAGGCGGCACCAGTGCGTGGCGCGACCGTGCCTCGATGAACGCGAACGCGCCGAGCAGTACAACGGCCGCCACCAGCGACACGATGACCTTGGTGTTCCCCCAGTGCGAGATCGCCTGGCCGTTGGTAAACGTGGTCGCCGCCTCGGAAAGCCCGTACACCAGAGCGCCCAGGCCGAGCGACCCGGTGATCGCGCCGGGCAGGTCGAAGTTGCCGCGTACGCGCTCCGACTCGCGCAGGACCCGGGGCGCGAGCAGCACGAGGACCAGGCCGATCGGCACGTTCACGAAGAACACCCAGCGCCAGTCGGCGTAGCTGGTCAGCAGCCCGCCGGCGATCAGCCCGATGGCCGCGCCGGCGATGGACACGGCCGCGTACACGCCCATCGCCCGGTTCCGCTCCTTACCCTCGGGGAAGGTGACGGCGATGAGCGACAGCGAGGCGGGTGCGGCGAGCGCCCCGCCGATGCCTTGGATGACCCGGGCGGTGAGCAGCCACGGTTGGTCGGTGGCGAACCCGCCGACCAGCGAGGCGAGCGCGAACAGCGCGATGCCCGCGATAAAGATGCGCCGCCGTCCGAGCAGGTCACCGGATCGCCCGCCGAGCAACAGCAGGCCGCCGAAGGCGAGCGTGTAGGCATTGACAACCCACTCCAGGTTCGTCCCGGAGAAGTGCAGCGCGTCCTGGATGTGCGGCAGCGCGACGTTGACGATAGTCGCGTCGAGCACGACCATGAGCTGCGCGGCCGCGATGACCACGAGCGCGAGTCCGAGCCGTCGTGGCCTCGGCGCTTCTGCTGGCTCTGCTAGCCCTCCTCGTGGCGTGCCGACGGCGATTTCGGCTTGCACCGTGCTCTCCGCCTTCCCGCGAGTTGCTGACACAGGTGTTTCCCCTCTGGTGTAGACTTCCTGAAATTCAAGAAAATAAAACCGAACAATTTCCGAACGGGCTCCTTCGCTCCGCCTCTCCCGTCATGCTGCGAGCCGTGGCGGGAGAGCGTTGCCAAGGTGGAGCGCCCCCGGTGAATGCCGCTACATGTCAGCCCCGCCGCGTTTCACCGTGCGGGTCTGGCACCGGCTGGTCGTGATGGTGAGTCGTGGATTGATCGCCCGAGCCAGCGTCATCGGTGGCGTCCGGACCTGGCGTATTCAGCATCTTCCGCAGCAGGAAAAGCAGGCAGCGCCGCTCGTCGTCGTCGAGTGCGTAGCACCAGGGCATCTTCGCCGCGAGCTGGGCCATCATCCGCTCCTTCGCGGTAATGCCCTCGGACGTCAGCACCAGGTTCTTGACCCGCCGGTCACGCTGACTCGACTCGCGTCTGGCAAAACCATGCCGCTCCAACGTGTCGGCAATGCTCGTCACGAATGACGCGTCGCACCCCATGTGCTGCGCGAGCTCCTTCATCGTGAGCGCGTCGTCCAGCTTGAACAGCGCGAGCAGGTCATGGGGCGCGATCGTGAACCCGGCCGCGATCGACTGCCCGATCGTCCCGGCTCGCTTGACCAGTGTGGTGAGCGAGTCGAGGATGTCCCGGTTCAGCGCCAGTGCCGGTTCTTCAGCCCGCGCCGCGTCCGGTCCCTGGATCTCAGTGCTCATGACCAGCTAAACAGTTGAGCTACTCAACTTATTCCACTCCTACTTCACCAACCGTGACAAACTCCCCCGCCGTAACGTGACCACCCAGAGGGCAGACGCGTCAGTGCGCCAAGTTCATCGCGGGCCAGCAGACGGCCGCGCGCGCGACCGGCGGATACTGAAGCTGGCTGGCGCACCAGCGATGCTGTGGGGCTCGGTCAGGGTGGAACGGTCAGGAGAGGCGGGCGAGCAGGCCGAGCACCGTCGCCCAGCCGGCCCGCTGGGCGGCCACGTCCCCCGCCCGGGTGCCGCCGAGGGTGCCGAGGGCCGCACTGGTGATGGGCTGGTAGGGGAAAGTGCCCACCGCATGCCCGGCGTTCGGGTAGGTGAGCTCCTGGCTTGGGTAGCGGTTTCCGCCCTCCGACGCCAGGTCGAACGCGATCTCGTTCGCGGACTGCGCGGCGTCCGTCACCAGCGCGTCATCACCGCCGGCCAGCGCCAGCACCGGCCCGCTGATGTCGTACTCGGGGATGGGCCCGGGCGCTATCCCCTTGCCGTTCAGCGTCCAGGCGGGCTGGCTCGCGTCGTTCTGCGCCGGGCTGGCGAACGACGATGGCGAGTACACGATCGCGCCGTGGAACAGCTGAGGGAAATAGTCGGCGGCCAGCAGCGCGGCCTCGCTTCCTTCTGAGTAGCCCAGGGCCAGCACGTGCGCGGGGTCGGTGCCGGGCTGCGCGGCCAGTATCCGCCCCGCCGTTTCGAAATACTCGAGCGGAATGCGCTCCAGCTGGCCGGGCAGGCCGGGCCAGTCGAAGTAGGCCACGGTCAGCGCCGGGTACCCGTGCGCGGCGAGCAGCGCGGCGGCGTACACCTGGCTCATGCCGCCCTCCGCGCCGCCGAACAGCAGCACCCCCGGATGCCTCGCAGTGCCGGGCGGCGGGGTGAACAGGACCCCGGCCGCCTTGTCGGTCTTGAGGGTGAGGACCCTGGCGGTCTCGCCGGGCACCATCCACTCCCGGGTCACGGTGCGGGTGGCGAGCACCGTGCCCCTCGCCGAGGTGGCCGTCAGCTCGACGGGGAAGCCGGAGCGGGTCGGCGGCGGGGTGGCGGCGAACTCCCCGTTGCCGCCCACGTTGGCCTGACCAGGCAGTCCCAGCGACCACAGCAGCCCCATCCCGTCCACCCCCTGGTAGCTGCCCGAGTCGGGGGCCGCGGACGCGAGGTCCACCACACCGTCCTGGTCAGCGGTGAAGGTGGCGTCGGCCTGCCAGGTTAGCCCGCTGTCGTCGGTCGCCTGCGCGGTGACCGTGACCCGCTGGCCCGGGGCCAGCCCGGTGACCCTGATCGTGACGGCCTGGTCCGCCAGCGCCACCGGCGCGCTGACGGAGATCTCGGGGCGCCCGGCCGCCGCGTGCCCGGTGCACCCGCCCAGCACCACAGCGCCCAGCACCACAGCGCCCAGCACCACGGCCGCGCGCATCCCCAGGCGGCCCCCAAGCCATTCCTTCATGGCTCGACACTAACCATGTCGAGCACTCCGGTACACCAGTTCCCTACCGTCCACTTGGTGTAGCTGCCGGCGGGCAATCCCGTTACCCTTGGCCGTGGGTTACGTCCGGTGCGGAGGTGGCGGCGATGGCGGGTAGGGGAGACGAGATGGCTGCGGGCGCGGCAGGCCGCGGGCCCATGTGGGCGTCGCACGCCGACCGCGAGCAGGCGATCGAGGCACTGAAGGACGCGTTCGTACAGGGCCGGCTGGTCAAGGACGAACTCGACGCGCGGGCGGGCCGGGCGCTGGCCGCGCGGACCTGCGGCGAGCTGGACGCGGTCACCGCCGATATTCCGCGCGTCCGGGCCGCGTCCAGGCCCTCCCGCCCGCTGGTCCCGGCCCGGCGTCGGCCGCTGGCCAGGGTGGCCGCTAGGTCGGGCGGCTGCCTGGCCTTCGCAGCTGCCGCCGTGTGGGCCAGCTTCATCCTCGATCCGGGCGGCCCCGGCGCCGATCGCCCCTGGGCTGGCCTGATGCTCCTGCTGGCCCAATACGCTGTAATCACGGGAGTGTGCATTTTGTGGTCCGGGGTGGCCACCTCAGCGCACCAGCGACGCTCTGGCAGGCGGTTGCCGCCCCGGCCGGGGCCAGGCGGCCACGCCCTCGACCACGGACGGTGTTTCGGCTGACTTAGCCGGCGGGCCGCGGGGCTTGCGGAAGCTTGACGGTGCCGCGCGGCGCCGGGCGGGCTGACGGCGGCGGCACGACCGGGCCGATGTCGCCGTCTGGCGCCTGATCGAGGTCGACGATGACCGGCGCGTGATCACTTGGCGCGGTGCCCTTGCGCGCCTTGCGGTCTACCCACGCCGCCCGCACCCGCGCCGCCACCGGGGCGCTGGCCAAGATCAGGTCGATCCGCATGCCGAGATCCTGGTGGAACATGCCGGCCCGGTAATCCCAGTACGTGAACACCCGGCTGTCCGGCCAGCGGTCCCGTACGACGTCCCGCAGTCCGAGCGCCCGCAGTTCGGCCAGCGCGGCCCGCTCCTGCGGCGTGACGTGCGTCTGGCCGACGTAGGCGGCCGGGTCGAACACGTCCGCGTCGGCGGGCGCGATGTTCATGTCCCCGCAGACCAGCGTGTCCTGATCGCCCGCCGCCACCGCGTCTCTCAGGGCGGCGAGCCAGGCGAGCTTGTACCGGTAGTGGTCTGAGCCTGGCTCCCTGCCGTTCGGCACGTAGACGGAGTACACGCGGACGCCGCCGCAGGACGCGGAGACCGCCCTCGCCTCGGGTTCGGGGAAACCAGGCTCGTCCGGCAGTCCGGCGCGCACGTCGCCGAGCCCCGCCCTGGACACGATGGCGACGCCGTTCCACTGCGCCTGCCCGTGGACGGCGATCTCGTAGCCCCTGGCCGCGAGCTCGGGGCCCAGCAGCGTGGTGAACGCCTCATCGGTGAGCTTGATCTCCTGCAGGCACACCACGTCGGGCTGCCGTTCGTCGAGCCACGGCAGCAGCCGCGGAACCCGCTGTTTGACCGAGTTGACATTCCACGTCGCTACCCGCACCCGGTCCACAATAGGTTGCCGTCATGCCTCCCGCAGTCGCGCGGTCAGGAACTGGTCCCGGTCCGTCCAGCTCGAGACCTGGGGTCCGGCCATGTCCGGGCACGGCCCACCGTGACAAGAACGGGCGATGTCATCGGTTTCCCTCACCTTCATGGTCGCACCCGCCCGCGGCGGGAGCCAGCTGCTTCTATGACAAACGGTGACGGAGGAATGTGACGGCGCTTGAGTCGCCACCTTTCGTTCGGGCAAATCAATTCTTTTCTTCCGAACGGCGGGCGGCCCTTTCGCTTAACGGCCGGTCATAACCGCCCGCTCAGCTCCTCAAGCAGCCGCGTCCGCAACGCGGTGAACTCGGCGTGGCCGCGGTTCCTGGGCCGGCCCAGGCGGACCGCGAGGTCGACGGTGATCGTCCCGTCGGTGAGGACGAGCACGCGGTCGGCAAGCAGGATGGCCTCGTCGACGTCGTGCGTTACCAGCAGCACCGCCGGGTGGTGGCGTGCGCACAGGTCTTGGAGCAGGCCGTGCATGCGGGCCCGCGTCAGCGCGTCGAGCGCACCGAACGGCTCATCAAGCAGCATCAGCTGCGGCTCGCGGACCAGTGCCCGGGCGAGCGCCGCGCGCTGTGCCTCGCCGCCGGACAGCGTCACCGGCCAGGCCCTGGCATGGGATGCCAGGCCTACCTCGCTGAGGGCAGACAGGCTTCGCTCACGCAGTCCCGCGCGATCGCTGCGGCTAGCGGGTTTGAGACCGAGCGCGACGTTCGGCAGCACGCGTTGCCACGGCAGGAGCCGGGGCTCCTGGAAGACCACCGCGCGGCGCTGCGGGACCAGCACCTCGCCGCCATAGTCCGGGTCGAGGCCGCCGAGGATCCGCAGCAGCGTGCTCTTGCCGGTGCCGCTGCGACCGAGGAGCGCGACGAACTCGCCTGGAGCAATCGAGATGTCGAGGCCGCGCAGGACTTCCCGGTCGCCGAACGTCCGGGTGACGCCTGTGGCGAAGACCGCGACGTTCGCGGGCGCCTGAACGGGAGTGGTCATCGTCATGCTCCCTGGAATCCGCGGCGCCAGATCAGCAGGTACCGTTCCAGCAGCCGGACGATCGCGTCGGCGACCAGGCCGAGGATCGCGTAGATCGCGAGGCAGAGGAACATGATGTCGGTGCGGTCGGTCGTCTGCGCCTGGTTGATAAGGTACCCAAGACCGCTCTGCGCGTTGATCTCCTCCGCCACCACATCAACGACCCAGGCGCCGACCAGCGCGAAACGCAGGCCGACCAGGAAGCCCGGCAGCGAGCCGGGGAGGATCACTGTTCGCACCAGGCCAAGGCGGTTGAGCCCGAACGTCTGCCCCGCCTCCACCAGCTTCACGTCCACCCCGCGGATCGCCGCGAACGTGTTGATATACACCGGAAACAGGCAGCCAAGCGCGATGAGGAACACCTTCGGGAACTCGCCGACCCCGAACCAGATGATCACCAGCGGGACGAGGCCGAGAATCGGCACCGCCCGCGCCGCCTGGATGACCGGGTCGAAAAGATCCTCGCCGACCCAGAACAGTCCGCACGCCGTGGCGAGCGCGGCGCCGACGGCCACGCCGAAGACGAGGCCCTCGGCGACCCGCTGCAGTGAGATCAGCAAGTTCGACTGGAGCACGCCCTGGGAGGACAGCTCGCGCGCCGCGTCGACCACGGCCAGCGGCGAGGCCACCTCGACGCCGGTGAACACCCCGGCCGAGCAGACCAGCTGCCACAGCGCAATCACGAGGACCGGGCCGACGACGCGGCGGGCCAGCCGCGGGATCCGGATTCGCCCGGTCCGGTGCCGCTTCGCCGCCGACGGGCGGACCAGCGTGATCGCGACCAGGTCTCCCGGCAGCGCGGCAGGCGCCGCCGGGAGAATGCCCTTGGCCGATTTGCCGAGGACCGTCATGAGGCCACCGCTGAGCCGGACGCGGCGGCACCCGCGGAGGCGAACACCGGTGTGGACACGAATCGGGTGCCCTCGATCAGGTCCGACTCGCGCCCGTCCGGGCCGACCGGCACCTCGCCGATCAGCGTGACCCGGTGCAGCACGCGCTCGACGTCGAGATGGCCGATGTCCTGCGGGCCGAGGTGAGAGGTCGCCCGGTTGTCCCAGAAGGCGACGCTACCCGGCGCCCAGCGGAACCGCACGGTGTACTCGGGCCTGGTGATCTCGTCGAAGAGGTAGCCGAGGATGAGACGGCTCTCGATGGGCGACACATCGAGGATGTGGTCAGTGAAGACGGGGTTCACGAACAGCGCCTTCTCCCCGGTCCGGGGGTGCACCCGGACAACCGGGTGGTGGGAGACGAGGGAGTTCTTCGCGACGAGCTCGGCGTAGGCGGACTGGCCTGGCCGGGGCAGACCCGACCAGTTCGCGCCGTACCGGTGCTCCGCGCGCAGCGTGTCCACGAACCGCTGGAACGGCTCCGACAGGCCCTCGTAGGCGGCGACCAGGTTCGTGAACGTGGTGTCCCCGCCGTAGTCCGGGATCACGTCGGCGCGGAGGATCGACCCGGCCGGCGGGTTGATCGCTGGCGTGACGTCGGTGTGCCAGCCGCTGGTGTACGAGTACTTGCGCTGTTTGCGCGTGGCGTCGCCGCCGAGCCGCTGCTCGAAACGGCGCGGGTCAACCGTGTAGATCTCCGGTGCGTCCTCGGGTGGCGTGTCATCGTGCGGGTGCGCGTAGGTGAGCTCCCCGAACTGGCGGCCGAACTCGATCTGCGCCGGATGGTCAAGCCGCTGGTTCCGGAAGAACACAACCTTCCACTCGTCAAGCGCCTGCTGGATGGCGCGGACAGTGTGGGCGTCGAGCGGGCGGGAGATGTCTACGCCCTCGATCTCCGCGCCGATGAGCCCGGCGACGGGGTTGATGGTGATGTCAGTCATTTTGCGGTACCTCCTGGAGGATCGCGGCGAAACGGGCTTCCGCCGCCGCGCTGTAGAGCGGCGCGACGCTGTAGTCCGACCCGGCCCCCGCGCTGGCCATCAGCGCGACGACCTGCTGCAGCGCGCTGCGCACCGCGCTGCTGATCGGGACGTAGTTCTCCGTGCCGCCCGCGGCCAGGATGATCTTGGCGACGGCTGGAGTTTGGTGCTCGACGTCGACGTAGTAGTCGGTGACCCACTGAGCCTGGTGGGACTTCGCCCAGTTTTCGGCCTCGACTACGCGCTTGAGCAGGTCGTCGATCGCCGCGAGCTTGGCCGGGTTAGCCAGGGCCGAGTTGTCGCCGAGCAGATAACCGTAGCTGGGCGGGCTGACCGTGGACTCGGTCGCCAGGACCACCGCGTTGGGGTGAATCTGCTCGTAGTCGACCTTCTGCTCCACGCTGACCACTGACGCGTAGGCGGCGCCAGAGTCCAGCGCCGTGCCCAGCTCCTGGAGGGTGACGTTGACCTGCTGGACGTCTTTTTGAGTGAGCCCGGCGGAGTGCAGGGCGCGGAGTGCGAACGCCTGCTCCGCTGTCCCCGTGGTGTAGGCGACCGGCTTGCCGCGCAGCTGGGAGATCGCGGTAACGCCCGGCCTGGCCAGCAGGTATTCCGACGCGCCGATTGGCAGCGAGACCGCGATCGCCGTGACCGGCAGGCCGGACTTCACCGCCAGCGAGGCGGGCAGGTCGCCCATCTCGCCGACGTCGATGCGGTGGGCGGCGAAGCCGGCGTCGACCAGCGGCCCGCTGCCGAACTCGACGAAGCTGACCTTGTAGCTGGCGCCGTTGAGCACGCCGGAATCCGTGAGCAGGGTTTCGAACTCCTGCTCCTGGTCGCCGAAGTTAATGGTCACCGTGGCTGAACTGCCGCTGCCGCCCTGCGCGGGCGGATCTGAAGCCGTCGATCCACCGCTCGAGCACGCGGTCGCCAGCAGCGCGAGAGCGCCGGCCAGCGCCAGGGGGCCGAGCAATCGGCCTATCTTGTGTGACATGTGATGCTGGCTCCCTATTACGTAGTCGACCATAAGGACAGGGGCGCGGGAAATTGGCATGCCGAAATAGGCGTTATCGCGCGCGCTTGCAGTGGCTGAGAGGTGCTATATATGCTGATTTCCGGCACGAGGCGGGCATGGCCAGCCGGACTGCCTGAACACGTCAACGTAAAGTCGTGTTGTCGGCGGGCTGATCCAATCCATACTTAGACGATAGGAAATATAGGCTGTTGAAGTCAATAGGGCGCACTGAATATTTTGTCCGTAACATTGTTAACTAATAAATTGCAATTAAAGTAAGAAAATATGCCCTGCTAGCCGACTTGGCGGGCGCCCGGTCGGCCGCGCCGGCCAGGGGGCCCGGGGGTCCCGAGGTCAGATTGTTGATAAAACCAAGCGGTTAAGTAGACTATGAGCGTGCCTTCCGGTGAGCCCCTCCCCCATGGCCTGTCCGGCCTGCCTAGCTTTCCGCTCGCCTGACCTGCCAGCATCCACGTGTGAAGGAGCGCGTAATGCCCCTGGAATCCGCAGCTCTTGCTCCCATACGACGGGGCGATATCTCCCGGACGATTGACTACCGTCACACGACGAACGACAGTGCCGTGCTACAGGCCGTCCTAGATCACGGCCCGGTTGCCCGCAGCACGATAGCCCGGCTGGTCGGGCTCAGCCCGGCGGCGGTGAGCAGGCTGGCCGCGGACCTGCTCGTGGCCGGGCTCATACGCGAGTCTTCCCAGGCGGCCGGGCCGAAGTCCGTCGGCCGGCCGCACGTCCCCGTCGAAATCGACACCAGCCGCCGGGTGGTGCTCGGGCTGCACATCGCGTTCCGGCACGCGATCCTTGCGCTCCTCGACCTCCGAGGCCGCGTGATCGCGCGCGAGCGGATACCGCATCAGGACACCGACCCGCGGCGCGTGATGCCGCGGCTAGCGGCGCGCGTCACGGGGTTTGTCGCCGAGCACGCGGCTGGCCGCACGCCCGTGGGACTCGGGGTCGCCACCGGCGGATGGGTGGACCGTGCCGATGGCGTCATCATCGAGCACACGCTGCTCGGCTGGCGTGACGTGCCCGTCCGTCAGGTCTTCGCGGACGCCACGGGGCTGCCGGTGCGCGTGGACAATCACGCCCGCGCGCTCACGAGGGCCGAGCAGCTCTTCGGCGACCCACGGGCACGCACGAGTGTCGTCCACCTGTTCGCGGGAAACACGATCGATGCCGCCTTCGCGACCGGCGGCAAGATCCACCGTGGCCCGCACTCCGCGGCCGGGGCGGTCGCGCACCTGCCGCTGGAAGGCAGGCCGGAACGCTGCCTATGCGGGCGGCGCGGCTGCCTCCAGGCTGCCGTGTCCAGTCACGAACTCGGCGTCCGCGCGGCACGCGAGGGGGTCATCCCTGAACCATCGTTCGGCCGCCTGCTTTGCGCCGCCAGAGACGGCGACGGGCGGGCGGCGGGGCTCTTCCGGGAGCGAGCGCGGCTGCTCGGCGCCGCCGCCGCCTTGCTGCTCGACCTGCTCAATCCGGACCTCCTTGTGGTCACCGAGCAGGGAATCCAGCACGTGCCGGGGTGTCTGGAGATCCTGCGGGCCGAAGTCGGCGAGCGATCGAGGCTGTGCGCGGATCCCGGCCGCTCGATCGTCGGGGCTAGCTTCGGCGAAGACGTCCTTCCAGTGGCGGCCGGGACGGTGATCCTTGATGCGCTGTACGCGAACCCACTGCGCCGGGGGTCCGTAGTGTCCCAGGCCTCCTGAATTAATTCAGCCAGTCGCCATAGAATGACAGGCCACCGAGCTAATTAATTTTAGAAGTTGCAATATTGACCGCTCGCCCGCGGCTTAGCAGGATTGTTAGGGACGCTAAGAAACATTGAGCGGAACGGTCAGGGGTTGCCGCGTGAATTATCGCTGCTGTGGCCCCATGGAAAAGCTAGGAGCGATGCTCTCATGACGGCTATCCAGGACGTGCGGGCGGCGGCGGTGGGCGTCCGGCCAGTGGCGGGACACATCGGCGCGGACATCACCGAGGTGGATATCTCGCGCCCCCTCACACCGGAGCAGGTGGCCGCGGTCCGCGACGCACTGTACCGGTACAAGGTCATCTTCTTCCGCGGGCAGCACCTGGACCACGCGTCGCAGATCGCGTTCGGCAGGCAGTTCGGCGAGCTTACCTACGCGCATCCGCACGACGAGGCGCCGCCGCAGGACTACCCAGAGATCTTTACCGTGGACCCGCGGCGGTACGAGCAGCGGTACGGCGAGGGGTTCCGCGCGGAGAACCGGCGCCGCCAGTACAGCTACTTCACCGGCTGGCACACCGACGTGACCGCCGCGGTGAACCCGCCCGCGGGTTCCATCCTGCGCGCCGAGGTGGTGCCGGAAATCGGCGGCGACACCACCTGGGCGAACCTGGTCGCGGCCTATGAGGGCCTGTCAGGGACGGTAAAGGCGTTCGTGGAGACGCTGCGGGCCGAGCACCGCTACGGGGGGCCGGACGGGCCGCGGGGCGACAGCGCGTACGCCCGGCGACTGAACGACAACCTGCTCGTGGCGATCCACCCCGTCGTGCGGGTGCACCCGGTCACCGGCGAGAAGGCGCTGTTCGTCAACCCGGGCTTTACCAGCCACGTCGTTGGCGTGACGGCGCGGGAGAGCAAGGCAGTCCTCGACCTCCTGTACGCGGAGATCACCAGGCCGGAGTACACCGTGCGGCTACGCTGGGAGCCGGGCACCGTCGCCTTCTGGGACAATCGCGCCACCGCGCACCTGGCGCCGCGCGACATCGAGCACCTGGACCTTCAGCGGACCCTGCACCGGGTCACGCTGGTCGGTGACGTGCCGGTCGGCACCGACGGGCGCGAGTCCGAGCTGGTCGCCGGGAAGCCGTTCACGAGCAAGCACACCGTCGTGGTGGCCGACTGATGCCAGGCGCGATGCACTTCAACCTGTTCATCATCGACACCGGCCACCACGAGGCGTCGTGGCGGCTGCCCGGCAGCTACCCCCTCGCCAACATCGATACCGAGTACTTCGAGCGGCTGGCCCGGCTCGCCGAGTCGGTGACGTTCGATTCGGTGTTCCTGGCCGACAGTCCGGTTCTGCAAGGCGATCCCGAGCGCCGGCCAAGCGGCCGGATCGAGCCGCTTACGCTGCTGACGGCCGCCGCTCGGGCCACGCGGCGCATCGGGCTGATAGCCACCGCCTCGACCAGCTACAACGACCCCTACAACCTCGCTCGAAGGTTCGCGTCGCTGGACCATGTCAGCGGCGGCCGCGCCGGCTGGAACGTCGTCACGACGGCGGGCGACGACGCCGCCCAGAACTTCGGCCTCGACGCGCAGCCGTCGCACGCGCAGCGATACCAGCGGGCGGCCGAGTTCGTCGAGGTCGCCCGGAAGCTGTGGGACAGCTGGGAAGACGACGCGATCGTCGCCGACCCGGAGCGCGGTGTGTGGGCCGAGGCAGGCAAAGTACACGCCATCGACCACCGGGGCCAGTTCTTCCAGGTGCGCGGTCCGCTGAACCTGTCCCGATCCCCGCAGGGGCATCCGCTGCTGGTGCAGGCCGGGTCGTCGCAGGACGGAAAGGACTTCGCGGCCCGCCACGCGGAGGCGGTGTTCACCGCGCAGCAGACCCTAGAAGAGGGCCAGGCGTTCTACGCCGACCTGAAGCGGCGGGCCAGGCTCGCGGGCCGGGACCCGGACGGCGTCAAGATCCTGCCCGGGCTTGTCCCGGTGATCGGCTCCACCGAAGCCGAGGCGCTGGAACTCGACGCCCAGCTCGACAGGCTCATCCTGGCCGTGCAGGCCAGGGACCGGCTGGCACAGCGGTTCGGACTGGATCCGGCCCAGCTGCCGCTGGACGAGCCACTGCCCGACGACCTCCCCACCGAAGACCAGATCGAGGGCGCGAAGAGCAGGTACACGCTGATCGTGGAGCTGGCCCGCCGGGAGAAGCTAACCGTCCGGCAGCTCATCGGCAGGCTCGGCGGTGGTCGCGGCCACCGGACCTTCGCGGGCACGCCGGAACAGATCGCGGACACCATCGAGCACTGGGGCACGCACGGCGCGGCGGACGGGTTCAACATCATGCCGGCGGTGCTGCCGTCCGGCTTCGAACTGTTCGCCGACCACGTCGTGCCAATCCTGCGGCGGCGCGGGCTGATAAGGCATGAGTACCAGGGCACGACCCTGCGAGAGCACTACGGCCTGCCTCGGCCGCCGAGCCAGTTCGCTTCCACCGCCACGTCCCCAGCCCGCGCGGGAGCCGTGGCATGAGCCACGAATGCCTCTGGTACATCCCCAACACGGTCGACCCGGGCCACCGCCTCGACGACGTCGCGGGTGGCTGGGCGAACCTGGATCTGTCCACGGAACTCGCGCGGATCCTCGAAGACCACGGCTGGGGGGGCGCCACCGCGATCGCGGCGCGGACCACCACGTTCAAGCCCCTCGCCGCGATCCGGCCCGGCTACTGGCAGCCGGCGCACTTCGCCCGCGCCGTCGCCACACTCGACCACGTCACCCGCGGGCGGCTGCTCGTCAACATCGTGAGCGGCCAGGACAACCTCGCGGCCTACGGCGACGCGGGGGGCGACCAGCCGCGGCGGTACGCGCGGACGAGGGAGTTCCTCCAGATCACGCGGCGGCTGTGGACGCAGGAGAACGTCACGTTTAGCGGGGACTATTTCAGCGTCGAGCGGTCGAGCCTGCGTCTGAAGCCCTTCGGCACCGCCGATGGCAGGCACCCGCGGCTGTACTTCGGCGGTGCTTCGGCGGCGGCCGAACGAGTGTCGGCCACCGAGGCCGACGTCCAGCTGTTCTGGGGCGAGCCGCTCGATGGCGTCGCCGACCGCACCTGGCTGGTCGGCTCACCGGACGAGGTGGCTGCCGCCCTGCGGAAGTACGCCGACCTCGGCATCACGCAGCTGCCCCGCCTGCGCACCCCGGTCACTGTCTGACACATGCGTACAGGAAACGAGGCACCGAGGGCGACCATCGGGCCGGCCACGGAGCAGAGCTGGCTGAAGCGGGCGCTGCCCGTCGTGCTCGCCCACCGGCGGGTGTTCGGGCTTTCCCTGGTGCTGTCCTTCCTCGGGCTCCTGGTCCAGGTGCAGATCCCGGTGCTGATGGGCCGGGCCATCAACGTCGTGGCGGACGGAAGCCACCCGGCCGGCATCTCCGGGTACATCAGCTGGATCGTCGCGCTGGCCCTGGTGCGGGGCCTTATGACGTACGGCGCCCGGCTTTTTCTGCTGCGGACCGCCTACGACGTGGAATACGACTTCCGCACCATCATCTACGAGCACCTGACCCGGATGTCGTTCTCGTTCTACGACCGGGTCCAGTCGGGCCAGCTGATCTCCCGCGCCAACTCCGACATCAGGGCCGTGCAGATGTACCTGACGTTCGGCCCGTCTGTCATGGTGCAGTGCGCGATCGTCATCGTGGCCTTCGCGCGGATGCTCTCACTCAACGCGCCGCTCGCGGTGGTCGCCATGCTGACCATGCCTTTCGTCGCGTGGGTGGGGGTGCACATGCGGAAGGTCCTGTT
>Ga0210395_10000748_pt1 | contig 24974 bp, 26 predicted proteins | sample IncBWH4OmetaG_FD_150861 | JGI IMG/M metagenome (GOLD analysis project Ga0210395, IMG submission 150861) | Forest soil microbial communities from Barre Woods Harvard Forest LTER site, Petersham, Massachusetts, United States - Inc-BW-H-4-O ... | reverse complement strand
GCAACGACCTGACCGAGGCGGCGATCGGTCTGGTTCCCGAGATCGCCGCGGTCCTGGCGGCGCTGGCACGACTGCCGGGCGCCTTGCTCACGCGGATGAGCGGCAGCGGCGCCACCTGTTTTGCGCTGTTCGCCGATCGCGCCGCGGCCGAGCAGGCCTGCGCGGCACTCGCCGCGGCCGAGCCGCACTGGTGGCATGCCGCCGGCAGTCTGGTTGCCGGAACCGCCATTTCCCGATAGGTTTGCCGCTCGCCACTGGGGCGTAGCCAAGGGGTAAGGCAGCGGATTTTGATTCCGCGATTCGGAGGTTCGAATCCTCCCGCCCCAGCCAGCAACGCGAGTTCGGGGAGGTAGTGCGATGCCAGATAGCGCCCATTGGGTCGGCACCTGGACGACGGCGCCAGCGCCGGCGGAAACCGGCGCCTTCAACAACCAGACCTTGCGCATGACGATGCGCGCCAGCCTCGGCGGCAACCAGCTGCGGGTCCGGGTCTCGAACGCCTATGGCCGGCGTCCGCTCGAGATCGGCGGCGCGCATATCGCACTGCGCGACGCGGGCGCGGCGATTGTTGCCGGCTCGGACCGCAAGCTCGCCTTCGGCGGCGCCGCGGCGGCGACGATCGCGGCGGGTGCGGTCCTGTTCAGCGATCCGGTGGCGCTCGACCTGGCGCCGCTCGCCGATCTCGCGGTCAGCCTCTATCTGCCCGAAGAGGTCCTGAACGACTTCCAGATCACCGGCCGCTATGCGCGGCAGACGAACTACATCTCGCCGCCGGGCGACTTCTGCGCGGCCGAGGTGATGCCGATCGCCAGCCTGACCAGCGACTGGTTCTTTGTCTGCGGCGTCGATGTGCTCGCCAGCCCCGACACCGGCGGCATCATCGCTCTCGGCGACTCGCTGACCGACGGCAACATCTCGACGATCGACGCCTTTTGCCGCTGGCCCGACCAGCTCGCCCGGTGCCTCGCGGCGCGCCATCGCGGGCGGCCGATGGCGGTGATGAACCAGGGGCTCGGCGGCAATCGCATCCTCTTCGACATCCGCGGCGACAGCGGGCTGCGCCGCTTCGACCGCGATGTGCTGTCCCAGCCGGGGGTGACGCATGTCATCGTCATGCTCGGCACCAACGATTTGCGCAACCGGTGGAAAAAGCCGGAAGAGGAGCCGACCGCGGCGCAGATGATCGCCGGTCTGCAGCAGATGGCGGTGCGCGCCCACAGCGCCGGCGTCAAGATCGTCGGTGCGACGCTGACGCCGTTTGGCAACGAGACCTATATGGCCGATGCGTGGAACCCGCGGCGCGAGGAGGTTCGTCTGGCGGTTAATGCCTGGATCCGCGAGGCCGCCGCGCTTGACGCCGTCGCCGATTTCGACAAGGCATTGCGCGACCCGGAACACCCGACCCAGATGCTGCCGGCATACGATTGCGGCGATGGCCTGCATCCGAGCGACCTCGGCTACACCAAGATGGGCGACGCGATCGACCTCGCGCTGTTCGAGTAGCGGCCTGGGCGATCAGCGCGAGCCGGCCCCTCCGCTCGGCGGCAACCAGGGCGATGGGCTTGCGCATCGAGCCCGCGCGAAACCCCGCGAATCTCGACCGGATGCGAGCGCTGTTCCGCGAATACGCGGACCGGGTCGGCATCGATCTGGCATTCCAGGGCTTTACGCGGAGCTCGATCGGCTTCCGGGAAAATACGCGCCGGCGCGGGGGAGCTGTTGCGGGCGCGCGGCGATTGCGGCGAGACGCTGGGCTGCGTCGGGTTGAGCGAAGCCATGATCGTGATTAAACGCGGCCAATTTCATCGGTGAGATTGAATTTGTGCTGTCCCGCGCCACTGCCGAAGCGCGATGAAGAGCTCCGAGTTGACGCCAAAGATCGCGAGCACACCCAGCAGCAGCGCTGCCAGGCGCCACCAGAGAACCTCCCGGATCAACCAGAAGAGCGCGGAAAGGGCGAGCCCCTCTGGACCCCGGAGCTTGAGTAGGGCCTCGCGGACCAGTCCTTCCCACATCAAGAAAACGATGATCATCAGCGCCCAGCGGAGCGTCGCGCGTGTCGCGGCATCGTCCGCGACGCGGCGCATCGCGATGAGGCCGGCGACGACGAAGATCAGGTGGACGCCGCGGTAGCCGATGCTCTGGCCGGCGAAGAAACACCCCCCAATCACGGCGGCGCCAATGACGAGGAACAGTGCGTCGCGCTCCGGCAATTTACCAAAGGCGGAGGCGAAATTGCGATCGCGTGCAAGGTAGAACACCTGGACCGCGGTCACGACCAGCAGCACCGCCATAATCGCGTAAGGGAGAGCCGTGAACCAAGCGACCTGCCCGAGCCGAGGAAACACTTGCAGTGCGAACCCAGGCCCGTCGAACGGCAGATTCCGAGCGCCGAACCCGCCACGCGGGATGTTTGCCGAGATTGCCGCCAATTCTTCCCGGAGCCGATAAATGAACCCGACGACGACAAGACCCGTGGTCGCGGCAATCGCAAAGAAGGTGCGCGGCCGTTCGCGCAGTGCCGTCGACAACGCGATCAGCGGATAGAATTTAAGAAGCCCGGCAAGCAGCATCAGCGCATAGGCGAGGATTCTATTCGCCAGCGGCCCGGTGCCCAGCACACCGGCGACGACCAGCATCATGAACATGATGAGGTCGACATTGCCGCGCTCGAGGGCGAAGACGACCATCGTCGACGTGCAGGTCAATGTAAAGAGGATCAACTCTCGCAGGCTAGTCGGTTTGACGACCCAGAACAGCGACAGCAGGAACGCGAGGATAAGGCCGATGCCGATCGGCATCGTCCAGGCTCTTCCGGTCGGAACGAAGACAAGTCGCAACCAGAGCGGCGAATACATTTCCGGGTGTCCCAGAACGTCGCAAGGATTTGTGATATAGACGTTAATGCCTTCTTTCCAACATTTTATACTGGTACCGATGTACTCCCAATCAACGAACGGATACTTGAAGACGGGCACCCCGATCGCGATAAGCGATTGGTAATAGGCCCTGGGGTAGGCCGCGTAGAGCGCCGCGAAGATCGCGAGCAGCACCAATCCCAGGGCGGGCACGACACAGCGCAATATCTCTTTCTTTCGCATTCAACTTGTCTCCGTGGGCGGGTCGCGCGAGCCGCCGGTGGGCGGCAGATCGGCAACGCATGGCCGGGCGAGCCAACCCGCGGGCGAGGGCTGGCGAACCAGGAGGCTACAGAGTGGTCCCCCTAACGCGCCTGCCAGACGGCGATGATCGATTTGCCGACGCGATAGCCGGTCGCGCGGTCCGCCAGCTTAGACGCCGGTATCATGACGTTGTCCCAAAGCGAGATTTGTGCGGCGGTGGGGTGGGCCGACCGAAGCAGACAGCGGTTTGCGAGCGACGCAAGCATCCCCACCGCATCGAGGTATTTGACCGAGTACAACGAAAGCCCCGGAGGAGCAAGATCGACCAAGCTGCGACGGGTGTATCGGCGGAAGTGCCCGATCGCGGCATCGAAGGGGGTGAAAAGCCAGTTATGTGCCGGACCCAGGACCACGAGGTAGCCATTGGGGAGCAAGCGCAGCGCCGCCTCCCTCAACTCGTCCCGATCGTCTCCAATATGCTCCAGCACGTCTACATAAAGAATAGTGTTGAAGCTTGCCATCTTTGGTAACTGTCTCAGCGTCGTGGCCTCAACGACGCAGCGCTGATCGAGATCGCCGGATGCCTTGCGAGCCGCGATCTGCCGAGCAAGCGCGGGATCAGGCTCGACACACACCCAATTGTTGGAAAATTTGTAGAGAAATACAGTATTGGCACCGATGCCGGCGCCGATCTCGGCGACCCGCCCGCCGACGAAACGTTCGATCTGACTTGCCCAATAACGCTTCCAGTGGATCGCGCCTTCGAACAGCTCGAGTTCGCCGCCGGGATAGTTACATCCGTCGGCCATTACCCGGCAGCCTCGTTCTCACGCGCGGCGACGGCGTGCCGGGTTCGCGACGCGATGAACTGCGGCGCATCGATTGCCGGGATCACCGGTTTAACGCTGCGCCCGTTCAGCAAGGTAAACGCCGAGATAACTGCAAAGATCAGAGACTGCAGCAACACCACGCTGAGCGATCCCACGACGTTCGACGCCCAGCCCGGGATCGCAATATCGCTAAACAGCCTGATGGTGATGACAATCGCGATACCGGCTACCGTCATGGCCGAGACGCCAAACATCGCAATCATCAGGCGAACCAAAACGATGTCGGAGTAAACGGAGACGGCGCTTAGACCATGGACGACCAGGGTGCTCAGAGTCATCGCCGATTTACCGGCGTAACGGCCGCCGCGCTCGGTGCTGATCCGTTGCAATGGCAGCCGCGAGCGAACCAGAGTCGCAGCCAGGTGGTTCCACAGATTTGGCGAATGGGCGATGCCGTTGAGCGCCGAATATGGAATATAGCAGAAATTTCCAAAATCGATCTTGGTCCCGGCGAACCAACGAAAGATGAATAGATAAATAACGTAGAGAGATTTGAAGGCAACCGATTCCGAGCGTTTCGCGCGCTTTGCGCAGATGATCTTTCCCGGCTGCTCCCTTGCTGCCGCGATCAATCGCGGGACGTCGGCCGGCCGGTCCTCGCCGTCGCTATCCATAACGATGATCCCGTCGACGCCGGCTAAATCCCTCGCCGCCACGAGCCCTACCGCGATCGCGCGCTGATGGCCCAGGTTGCAGATCAGGTTCACGATCTCGAGCCGTTGAATGCGGCGATATCGGCTCTCGATAAAGCCGCCGTCAAAGTCGACGCGCGAATTGTCATTGACGACGATCACGTCAATTGCCGTTTGCTCGAGGCCCGGCTGGACGTCAATCGCATCCAGGAGGATCGCCAAGCTTCGCCAGTCATCGAAAACGGGGATGACCAAAGCAATTCGTAGGGGGGTGGCGATAAGCTCGGACATGTTCTCTAGTCGATTAAAGGTAAGTGGCAACAGACCTAACCTCACTGTATCCGAGGTGTGGGGCGGATGCCCCGCGCCGCTCTTTGCCGGGGCATCTCAAAGGGCTGTCGATGAGAAGCCGCCGCGCGGTTTTGGCGGGCGGCTACGCCACCGCCTCAGCGCGCGGCGAACTGGGTCTTGCCAAAGTAGTTTTCGCGTTCGGCGTCGGTGATCTGGCCCTGGCGCTGGTGCTCGGCCAATACGGCGACGCCGCGCCGCACCGCCGGGCGCGCCGCAATCTCGTCGTGCCAGCGCGTGACCGACGGGAATTCGGCGAGGTCGATGTTGCGCCGCTCGGCCCCGCGGATCCACGGGAAGGTGATGATGTCGGCCATGCTGTACTCGTCGCCGGCGAGCCAGTGCGCCTCCGCCAGCCGATGCTCCAACACGCGGTGCAGCCGCTTCACCTCGTTGGTGTAGCGGTCGATCGCATACGGGATCTTTTCGACCGCGTATGAGGCAAAGTGGTTCCACTGGCCGAACATCGGTCCGACCCCGCCCATCTGGAACATCATCCATTCGAGGCATTTGTAATGCCCGACCGGGTCTTTCGGGATCAGCTTGCCGCCGTTCTTTTCCGACAGGTAGATCAGGATCGCCGCCGATTCGAACAAGGTGAACGGCTTGCCATCCGGCCCGTCGGGATCGACGATCGCCGGGATCCGGTGGTTCGGGGTGATCTTGAGGAATTCGGGCTTGAACTGGGCGCCGGCGCCGATGTCGACCGGGATGATTTTGTACTGCAGGCCGAGCTCTTCGAGCGCGATGTGCACCTTGTGCCCATTCGGCGTCGGCCAGCTCCACACTTCCAACATCGCAATCCTCCTGCTCGCGTTGCGCTCCCCACACGATGTCATTGCAGGCGCAGCGAAGCAATCCGGCAGCCATGTTTGGCGACTCGGGATTGCCCCGTCGCCGCGCTGCTCACGATGACCCATAGGGTCCGAAGTCGCTTCGACAAATCCGATCGTTAGGACACGGAAACTTGGTCATCGAGCTTGATCATCCGATATGCCTGCTTTATCCCGGCAAGTGGAATAGGGGAAGGTCTGCCGATGGCGGCTCAAATCAACGTTGCCGAAGCAAAAGCGAAGCTGTCCGGATTGCTCGACCGCGCGCTAGCCGGTGAGGATGTGGTCATCGCGCGCTCAGGCAAGCCCATCGCGCGCTTGGTGCCGGTGACCGAACGGGAACCGCGAAAGCCCGGTCTCCTACGGGGTTGGAAGATCCCGAGCGACGTATTTCTCGAGCCGATGGATCCTGAGGATCTCGATGCCGCGGAAGGCAAATTTACCGATGAGTTCGGGATTACCCTGCCCAGGTCCGACGATCAATGAGGCTGCTGCTCGACACCCATGCGCTGATTTGGTGGTTGACCGATGACGCCCACCTGTCCGAGAGCGCGCGACAGGCCATTACGGCTGCTGAAAATGAAGTCTTCGCGAGCGCCTGCTCGGGATACGAGATCGCGTACAAACAACAGCGCGGGCGGTTACCATCGCCGTTGCCGCTTTCTTTCGGGGACCTGATCCGGCGTGCTCGCTTCATTCCGTTACCGATCACCGCGGCGCACGCGGAGTCGGCGGGCAGACTGCCGGGGCCGCACCGCGACCCGTGGGATCGGATCATGATGGCGCAGGCGGTGGCCGAGCACTGCCATATGGTGACAATCGACAAGGTGTTTTCCGACTACGAGATCCCCGTGCTGTGGTAGCCGGTGGCGAGAGCATTATCCGATCAAGTAGCACCATTCCTCGTCGCCCCCGCGAGAGCGGGGGTTCAGGGTAACCGTGAAGCCGCTTGCCCTGGGTTCCCGCTTTCGCGGGAATGACGGTTCAATGTGATCCGAAAAACGCCCTGGTTTAGCCGCGATCCTCGGCGGCGAGCCGGTGCAGTGCGTCGCTGTCGGCGCCGTAGCGCAGCCATTCGCCGAGATGCTCCATGCCGAGGCGGCGATAAAAATTGCGCGCCGGGTTCCAGTCGAGCACCTGGAAATCGATCCGCCCCCAGCCGCGCTCGACGGAAATTGCCGCGAGCCGCGCCATCAGCCGCCGTCCGACGCCCTGCCCGCGCGCCGCTTCGGCGACGTAAAGATCTTCGAGATACATCCCCGGCCGGCCGAGCCAGGTCGAAAATCGCGGATGAAACACGGCGAAGCCCGCGGGCTCGCCATCGCGAAAGGCGAGGATCGCCTCGAACTGGCGGTCCGGCGCGAAACCGTGACGGCGCAGATCATCCTCGGTCGCAACGACCGCACCCGGCGCCTTTTCAAAGACGGCAAGCTCGCGGATAAACCGCAGCACCAGGCCCGCGTCCTCGGGCGTGGCAAAGCGGATCGCGATTTCCCCGCTCATCGACCGCGCCAGTCGCGCGGGCCGAAGTTGGGCGGGCCGAAATCGGGTGTCAGCATTCGTCGGCAATTCCCCGCTGGCGCTCGCGAGGATAATTTAGCCCGCGTGCCGATCGTTGGACAACAGGCGGACAACAGGAGGAGCGAGAGATGACAGACGAGCCAAAACCGCAGGCGATCGAGGCGATGGCGGCGCCGGTCGCACGGCCTGGCCGCGGCTACCCCGAACCCTTTGCGGCGCGGGTCGCCGGGCGCGAGCGGCGACCGCTCGGCGACCTCTTCGGGCTGACCAATTTCGGGGTCAACCTGACCCGCCTGCCGCCGGGCGGCCTCTCAGCGTTGCGCCATACCCACAGCCGCGAGGACGAATTCATCTACATCGTCGAAGGCGAGCCGGTGTTGGTGACCAATGCCGGCGAGACGATACTTCGCCCCGGCATGTGCGCCGGGTTCAAGGCCGGCGACGGCAACGCGCACCATTTGTCGAACCGCACGATGCGCGATGTGGTCTATCTCGAAATCGGCGACCGCAACCCCGGCGACACGGTCGTCTACCCCGATGACAACATCGGCCGCGCGCTTGCCCCCGACGGCGCCCGGCGCTTTGTGCGCAACGACGGCACCCCCTACTGATCGCCATTGGCTGTCGCGAACGGCCTGGACCGGCGCTTCTGCGTGGTGAGATAACGATGGCGACGTTGCCCGGGAGGAATGACCGATGAAGATCGTCAAGGTCGAAGACTTGCATTGCGACGCCGGATGGCGGGTCAATTCGTTTCTGAAGATCACCACCGACGAAGGCATCGTCGGCTGGTCGGAATATATGGAGGGCTACGGCGCGCAAGGGCTGACCGGGGTGATCCGCAAGCTCTCCGACCGGCTGATCGGGCAGGACCCGCGTCCGGTCGAGCGCCACAGCGCCTATCTCTACGCCGCGACCCGACAGGCCGCCGGCGGGGTCAACCAGATGGCGATCGCCGCGATCGAAAATGCATTGGTCGACATCAAGGCCAAGGCATTGGGCGTGCCGGTCTATGAAATGCTGGGCGGCCCGGTGCGCGACCGATTGCAGCTTTACTGGTCGCATTGCGGCACCTACCGCGCGCGCCACGCCGACCACATCCGGGAATGGGCCGGGGTCGATCCGGTGCGCTCGCTCGACGACATCGTGGCGCTCGGCGAGGAGGTCAGGCGGCGGGGCTTCAAGGGGCTAAAGACCAATCTGATCCGCTTCGACCGCGACAAGCCCTATATGTACGGCCCCGGCACCGGCAACCCGCCGGGCTTTCCCGAGCTTAACGTCGACGGCCATATCGTCGATGCAGCGGTCGTGCAATTGGAGGCGTTCCGCCGCGGCGCCGGCCCTGATGTCGGGCTCCATCTCGACACCAATTTCAATTACAAGATCGACGGTTATATCAAATTGGCGCGGGCCCTGGAGCCGCTCGATCTGGTTTGGCTCGAGATCGACCTCTACGACCCGGCCGGCTTGGCGTTGATCCGCCGCTCCGCCCGCACTCCGATCTCGTCTTGCGAGTCTTTGTATGGCAGGCGCCAGTTCCGGCCGTATTTCGAGCAACAGTCGGTCGATTACGCGATCATCGACGTGGCCTGGAACGGCATCCTCGAATCGCTTAAGATCGCGGCGATGGCGGACGCCTACGAGGTCAATGTCGCGCCGCATAACTTCAACGGCCATTTGGGCACGTTGATCAGCGCGCATATGTGCGCCGTGGCGCCGAACTTCAAAGTCATGGAGATCGACATCGACGACGTGACCTGGAAAGACGACATCGTCACCATCCCGCCCGTCATAAAGGACGGCGACCTCTTATTGCCGACCGGCCCCGGCTGGGGTGCGGATGTCAACGAGGAATTCGTCCGCGCCCACCCGCCGCGCCGCTGACGACCGGGCCCGGCAGGGAGAGTGCGCGGAATGTATCCCGGCGAAAGCCGTGGTCCATGCTTCGGCGGCACGAGGCGGCGATTGCGGCTAAGACAATGGCGGTGCGTGAGAGTTTGCAGTGACGGAGCGGTGGATCCCGGCTTTCGCCGGGATGACGATGGGAGAAATCTGCCAACTTCCTCCCGATTAGAGCAGTTTCCGATCAGGTCGAGCCGCCAGTCCCGGATCAGTCAGTGCGAGCGCAGCGAAGCAATCCCGGGCCGCCGAGCGTCTTCTGGTCGGGATTGCTTCGTCGCTCCGCTCCTCGCAATGACCCGTGGCCATTCGATCGGAAACTGCTCTAGCGCGGTTTTCGATCCCATTGAACGGTCATTCCCGCGAAAGCGGGAACCCAGGGCCGATGACGGGCGGTCAGCCCTTGTCCAGGTCCAGCGGCAGGCTTGGAGCCTCGCTTGCGCGGGGGGTGACGAATAAACAAAAATGCTTCGGCGACTCGATCGAAATCGCACTAGCAAGCGTAGGGCGGATGCAATCCGCCATCTTGGCTATTGCTGTTGCGTGAAGGTTTTATGAGAAGGATGGCCCGAATAGCGGGTTTTCATTATAGCTGCGCGGCGCACACACAGCAGGCGGATTGCATCCGCCCTACGAGCCCTGCCGCGTATCTCGACCTCATGCCAGTTAGTTAGAGGTGTGGTTCAATCCAGAATTCCGGCTATTAGTCGTGCGCAAGCCCTCCAGTTGCCAAATCGGAATAAGACAGTTGCCTCTGCCTCTTCTTCTCCCGCGTAATCTCATAATGGCTGAAACCGAAGGTAATTCCAACGGCGATAATGCTATTTGCGAGCCAACAATATGTAGATATCGATACCATCATACCCGTATTGAGCGTCCCGTTCAGCAAGCGTAGGGCGGATTCAATCCGCCATCTTGGCTATTGCCGATGCGTGTAGGTTTTATGAGAAGGGTGGCCCGAATAGCGGGTTTTCATTATTATAGCCGCGCGGCGCACGCACAGCCGGCGGATTGCATCCGCCCTACGAGCCCAACTTTTTGCGAGGCGTCAACATGTTGGATTTTGCCCATTTGGAGACGGCTCGGCCATCAGGGCGCGGCGCACGCCTTCGGGGTCGCGCGCGATGACGGTGAGGTAGGCGCGCGCGGGCTGGTCGGGTTCGACGCGGCCCTGTTCCCAGTCGCGCAACGTGCCGAGCGGGATGTGATAACGCGCGGCAAATTCCTCCTGCGTCAGGCCGAGCGCGCGCCGCAGCGTCCGCGCCCGGGCCACCGGCTTCATCCGCGCCAGCGCCGCGTCGGTCAGCGGTTGCGCGTCGGGGTCTTTGAGCGCGGCCGCCTGGACCTCGGCGTCGGTCAATGCGTCGAAGCGGCTCCAGTCATGTTTTTCGGTTCTCTTCATGATATTTCCGTCGCTCATAGGGTTCGGCTTTGCGGGCAGAGATGATGCGGATTCTTTCGCCTCGCATGGTGTAGGCGACGAACAACAGACGATTTTCTACCATGCCAATCATGGCGCAGCGCTCCCGTGGGCATGCTGCTCCGCATCGACCCATTCGACAGCGAACGGGCCGCTGAAGGCGTCGCGCGCCATCTCGAAAGAGACTCCGTGATCGCGCCAGTTGCCGGCCGCCTTGCCGTCGTCCCAGACGAAGGTCTCATCCTGCATATAGTACGGAATAAGCGTCGAGCGCGATTTCACCCACTGCGACGCTCGTGCTCTGACCACCGCGCCGCCGGCGGTGGGCATCGCGAAAGGCGAGCCCGGTCATAGGAAGCGTTGCGGTGGGGAGCGGGAAGGCGCAGGCTGTGGGCTGGAATTTGCGTGTGACGGGAGGAATGATGATGAGTGACGTGACCCAGGACATGAACTTTCTGCAGGGCGTCAAGGTCGTGGATTTCACCCAGTTCGAGGCGGGCACGACATCGACCGAGGTCTTGGCCTGGTTCGGCGCCGAGGTGGTCAAGATCGAGAATCCGGGCCGCGGCGACCCCGGCCGCCGGCTGCGCCCGGGCAAGCCCGACGACGACCCGTGGTACTTCCACCAATTCAACGTCAACAAGAAGTCGATAACGTTGAACCTGAAATCGCCAAAGGGGCTCGAGATCGTCAAGGAGATGATCAAGAAGGCCGACATCGTGGCGGAGAACATGGCGCCCGGCACGATCGAGCGCCTCGGCCTCGATTACGAATCGGTCAAGAAGATCAACCCGCGCATCATCTATTGCCAGATCAAGGGTTTTGGGTCGGGCAGCCCGCACGAAAAGGGGCTCGCCTTCGACATGATCGCGCAGGCCGCGGGCGGTCCGATCAGCGTCACCGGCGAGCCCGACCGCCCGCCGGTCAAGCCCGGCCTCTCGTTTGGCGACACCGGCACCGGCATGCTGATGGCGGCGACGATGCTCGGCGCATTGCACGAGCGCAACCGCACCGGCCAGGGCCGCCGGCTGCAATTGGCGATGCAGGACGCAATGATCCACTACATGCGCACCTGTTTCGCGACAATGGCGCGCACCGGCAAACCGGCGCGGCGCAACGGCGCCAAGTCGGGCGGCGGCAACAACGCGCCGTCGGGGCTCTACCCGGCCAAGGGCGGCGGCCCCAACGACTACGTCTACCTGACCACCAGCCGGGCCAATCCCGAGCACTGGTCGCGACTGATGAAATTAATCGGGCGTGAAGAACTGATCGAAGACCCGCGGTTCGCGACCGGCGACGACCGCGTCAGACACGAAAAGGAATTGGACGCGATCATCGGCGAATGGACCCGCCAGCACGACAAGCGCGAGGCGATGGAGAAGCTGATTGCCGTCGGCGTGCCGTCGGGCGCGGTGTTCGACACGATGGAATTGCAGAACGAGCCGACCTTTGAGGAGCGCGGCATCTTGCAGACCGTCCATCATCATAACGGCGACTACAAGATGGCGACTTGGCCGGTGCGGGTCGACGGCAAGACCGTGCGGCTGAAGGGATCGCCAAAGCTCGGTGGCGACAGCGCCCAGGTATTGCACGACTGGCTCGGCATCGGCGCCGGCGAGGTGGAGGGCTTGCGCAAGGAAGGCGTGATCTGAGACGCCTGTAAGTAGCCCCTCACCCCAACCCTCTCCCCGCTCGCGAGGAGAGGGAGGGACCCGCACAGCGGGAGGGGTGAGGGGCTGGCGGAGGCTGCGCTGATGCGGCTGCGGCTTTATGAGAATTACCGCTTTGTATTGTATGCGCCGTTTTATGCGGCGCATACAATCGGCGCGTATGCCGCCGAGGGGCTGACGGTCGAACTGTCGCCGTCGCCTGGTGTGGGCAAGGCCGAGCAGGCGCTGATCGAGGGTGCCGTCGACGTGTTGTGGGCGGGACCAATGCGGGTCATCAAGCACCACGACGACGATCCGGGCTCACCGCTCGTCTGCTTTTCCGAAATCGTCTGCCGCGACCCGTTCTCGATTGTCGGCCGCTATCCCAATCCGAGGTTCCAGCTCGCCGATCTCGCAACAATGCGCTTTGCCACGGTCAGCGAAGTACCGACCCCATGGCTTTGTCTGCAGCAGGATCTGCGGCAAGCCGGGATCGATCCCGATCGGCTCGACCGCATCAGCGGGCGCAGCATGGCCGAAAATCTGGCGGCACTGCGCGACGGCGGCCTCGACGCAACACAGCTCTTCGAGCCGGTCGTCGAAGAGGCGCTGGCCACCGGCGCCGGTCATTTGTGGCACGCCGCCAGCAGTCGCGGCCGCACCACCTACACCGCGTTTGTCACGACGCGCGAGCGGCTATTGCGCGATGCCGAGCCGCTATTGCGCATGGTGCGCGCGATCTATCGAACGCAGCGTTGGCTGCGCGCCAATCCGGCGGTGCTCGTCGCCGAAACGATCGCATCCTATTTTCCGGCGCTCGAACGAGGCGTGCTGGCGAGCGCCGTGGCACGCTACCAGGCGCAGGGGGTCTGGGGCGGCGATCCGGTTTTGCCCGAGGTCGGATTTGACCGGTTGCGCCGAAGCCTTGTTTCCGGCGGGTTCATCAGCCGAGCCGTCCCCTATCAAGATTGCGTCGACAACTATCTGGCGCTGCAAGCGATCGACGCACCGCGCAATAAGACGAATTAACTAAAAGGCCCGAGCCACAGCAGTCTCGGATCGTCGGCAAGCATAAGCCTGCCCGGCCAGTATGGCGGCCGGCGATCGCCCACCGGCGGCTTGCCGGACCCACTCCTGCGGTAGCCACAAGAATGTAATAATTTACCAGCGCGGTCTTTTATCGCCGCCAGGCTTTGCCATTTATTGCGGAACGCGCGCGCAATGCGGCATAAGGGAGCAGCGAAGGGAGCAAGGAATGGCCACGTTGGATGAAATTGGTCAAGAAAAGCTTCGGCTCGCCGAGCGGCTGGCGCGCCTCGACGCCGACCGGGCGAGATTGACGCAGCAATTGGAAGAGCTGGAGATCGCCGAGCGGGTGCTGTCGCGCTTCGGCATGGCGCAGCCGACCGAACGCCGCGGCCGCGGCCGGCCGGCGCGAGCGACCGCTGTTGCCGCGGGCGAGCGGCGGCCGCGCGCAGCAGCCAAGGCGGCGACAAATACGCTGTCGTTGAGCGACGCCACGCTGAAGGCGGTCGGCGCGCACGGCGACGGCGCCACTGCGGCCGAAGTCATGACCTATCTGTCGGGCGAATTGGGAATGTCGGTGCGTCCGAACCATCTCGGCATTGCATTGCAGCGTCACCGCCGGGCGGGGCGGCTCGAAAATCGCGACCAGCGCTGGTTCCTGCCGCAATCGGCGCAGGCGAGCACGCAATCGGCAATGGCCGGGTGATCGCCATCGCGGCCGCTGCGCAATAATGGCGTAAGCCGCCCATAATCGCAGTAGGTCGCCGTTGCCGGGTTACTCCGCGATGACCGATCGGTCATCACCACAAAAGCAGCACGGCGGGCCCGGGAAACTGCTCCCGCGAACAACGCTTGCTTAGGGGTCGCCGGAAACGATTCGGGATCGTCCGGCACGGGCACGACTTCAGCCGCGAGATTGCGGCAGATCAAGGCGCACCGACACCGCGGCGCTGGCGATCACGGCGATGTCTCCGGTTTCGGCGTCGGGAACGTCGAGGCCGCCCTTGACCACTTTGACCGTGACCTCGCCATGCGGCAATGCCGCTTTAACCTCGGCGGCATCCACCTTGGCCGGTTGCTGCACGCCGATCGTCACCTCGACCTGCATCTTGCCGGCATCGAGCCTCAAACTGCGGATCAGGGTCAGCGAACTGTGGTGGATCGCGTCGTGCACCGCCCGCACCGCGGCTTTCGTATAGTCGCCGCCGTGCAGGTCGTTGCTGGCGCCCATTTCGAGAATGACCCGTTTTCCCGGCATCACGGCCCTCCTTGTGGTAGGTCGAGCCGCACGATTGCGGCGGCGTTGGCGATCACCGTCTTATTGGTGCCGGCATCATTCATTATTTCGAGCCCGCCCTCGACGATTTCGACCGTTCCGGTGCCGTGCGGCAGCACCGCCAACACCGCCGCCTTGTCGACCTGTTCCGGATGCGGCACCCCGATCCTGATCTCGACCCGCATTGAATCGACCGGCAGCCCGACCGCATCGGCGACGCTCAGCGAGTTGTGCCAGAGCGCGTCGCGCAGTGCCCGCACCGCCGCCTTGGTGTAATCGGCGCCGCGAATATCGGTGCCCATGCCGATCTGCAGCACCATGCGCTGCCACGCCATTCTCTCCTCCCTCGCCCTCGCACCCGGCCGGAGTCTAGCCGCCCTTTCCCGCCGCGTCATCCGCGGCGCGACGGCCGGAATCGTCGCTGTCGTCAAATCGACCGAATTGTTGCCACGTTTTACGTGCCGCATTCGAGCGAGATCGCGCGCAAGAGGGAAAGCACCGTCGATGGAGCCGCGGCATTTGACGCGGGGTTGGAGAAGGACACTCGCGGCGAGCCTCGCCCTGGTGGGCATCGTGCTGTGGGTCGCCGCGGTTGCCGTGCATGTGACCCCTGCCGATGCCCGCGACGTGACATTCCCCCACATGGAGGCGCGGCTGATGGGGATCGTAACCGGTGGCGCCTCGGTCGCGGGCGGCATCATCCTTATCGTGACCGGCTGACCCTCTTTCGTACCCGAGCCACAAGATCGTCGCATTCGACGGCGGGTTCGTCGCCGGCGCGGCACAGCATAGCGATCTTCTGTTCTTTGCCGGGTAGAATACGCCCTTCCTTTCATTTCCGCTCGCGGGTGGCGTATAAGAGCAAGAGCCGTCGGGCATCGGAAATCACGCCCAGGCGGGTTGGGAGGAAACGGTTATGACGAGCCTCGCCGCGGGCGGCGCCGGCACGCTGTCCGAATTCGAGCATCGCCGGCAGCTGCGCCGGGCGGTCATCGCCAGCACGATCGGTACGACGATCGAATGGTACGACTTTTTCATTTACGGCACGGTGACCGGGCTCGTCTTTGCCAAACTGTATTTCCCGGGCTCCGATCCGCTGGTCGGCACCTTGCAGGTGTTTGCGATTTATGCGGTGGGCTTTGTCGCTCGGCCGGTTGGCGCCGCCATCTTTGGCCATTTTGGCGACCGCATTGGGCGCAAGGCGGCGCTGATCGCGACCCTGTTGTTGATGGGCATTGCGACCTTTCTTGTGGCCTTTGTCCCCGGCTACGCTCGGATCGGCATCTGGGGTGCTGTGATCCTGACCATCCTGCGGACGGTGCAAGGGATCGGGGTCGGCGGCGAATGGGGCGGCTCGGTATTGATGTCGATGGAATGGGCGCGCACCACCGCCCATCGCGGCTTTGTCGCCTCGTGGCCCCAGTTCGGCGTGCCGGCCGGGCTGTTCCTGGCCAATCTCGCGGTCTTGGCGTTCAGCACCATCTCCGGCCCGGCCTTTCTGACCTGGGGTTGGCGCATCCCGTTCCTACTCAGCATCATTCTTGTTGGGGTCGGTCTCTACATCCGACTTGGCATCCTCGAAACCCCGGCTTTTTCGCGGCTCGTCAGCGAGAATCGTGTCGAGCGCGTGCCGGTGGTTGAGGTGATCAAGCGCCAGCCGCGCGAAATTATCCTGACCGCGCTGGTGCGGATGGCCGAACAGGCCCCCTTTTATATTTTTACCACCTTCATCTTCGCCTATGGCACAAAGGTCCTCGGCAGCTCGCGCGATATGTTGCTGCTCGCGGTGCTCGTCGCCTCGGTCGTGTCATTCTTTACGATCCCCTTCGCCGGCTGGGCCTCCGATCGGATCGGCCGCCGGCGCATGTATCTGATCGGCGCGGTGGTGACCGGCGTATTTGGCTTCATTTATTTCGCGATGCTCGACACGATGGTGCCGGGCTGGATTTTTCTCGCGATCGTGCTGTCGCTGATCCCGCACGATCTGATGTACGGGCCTCAGGCGGCACTGATCGCCGAGTGCTTTACCGGGCGGCTGCGCTACAGCGGCGCCTCGCTCGGCTACCAGTTGGCTTCGATTATTGCCGGGGGCCCGGCGCCGCTGATCGCGACGGCATTGTTCGCGTCGTACAAATCGGGCTACCCAATTGCCGTCTACATCCTCGCTTGTGCGGTTATTAGCGTGATCGCGGCGGCGTTGTTGCCCGACTACACCAATCGCGACATTTCCGCCGAATACGATTCGGCCTGATCTTCGCCGCGCATTTTCGCGGCTGCAATGCGCGGCATGGTTGGCAGGGCGGAGCGCGACTGTTACTCTCTTCGTCGAAGAAGAAACGACTCCAGCGCGTCGCGCGCCAGGAGGAACGACAACGGGCGGTTGCAACTGCCCGGCAGGTGAGAGGAAACCAGGATGATCACAGCTGACATCGCCGGGGGCGGCATCTCCGACGCCGAGCATCGCGCCCAGCTGCGCCGCGCCATGATCGCCAGCACGGTCGGCACGACGATCGAATGGTACGACTTTTTGCTTTACGGAACCGTCACCGGACTGGTTTTCGGCAAACTCTTTTTTCCGCATTCGGTGCCGTTGATCGGTGTCCTCCAAGCATTTGGCATTTTCTTCGTCGGCTTTGTCGGGCGGCCGATCGGCGCCGCGATATTCGGTCATTTCGGCGACCGTATCGGGCGCAAGGCGACCTTGATCGCGACATTGCTGGTCACCGGCATCGCCACCTTTGCCGTGGGTTTGGTGCCGCCCTATGCCAGCATTGGCGTTTGGGGCGCCATTCTGCTGACGATCATTCGCCTGATACAAGGGATCGGGGTCGGCGGCGAATGGGGCGGCTCGGTGCTGCTGGCAATGGAATGGGCGCGAGGCAATAAAAACCGCGGCTTTATCGCCTCTTGGCCGCAATTTGGCGCGCCAGCCGGGCTATTCCTGGCGACTGTCGCGGTGCTGTTCTTCAGCTGGGTGTCCGGCGACCAGTTTTACACTTGGGGCTGGCGCATCCCGTTTTTCATCAGCATCGTCATGGTCGGGATCGGGCTGTGGATCCGGCTCGGCATTCTCGAAACGCCAGTCTTCCGGAAGATCCTCGAAGAAGACCGCGTCGAGCGGGTGCCCGTGCTCGAAGTGTTCAAACGCCAGCCCAAACAGGTCTTGTTGACCGCGCTGCTGCGGATGCCGGAGCAGGCGCCGGGTTACATCGTCGGCACCTTTATCTTCAGCTACGGCACGACGGTTCTTGGCGCCTCGCGCAATTTTCTGTTGACCGCGGTGGTCGTGCAGACTGTCCTGGGCTTCTTGTGGGTCACTGTATCTGGGCATCTGTCGGACCGCGTCGGTCGAAAAAACATGTATATGATCGGGTGCGTGTTCATCGCCATCTTCGGCTTCGTCTATTTCGCGCTGCTCGATACCAAAATCCCGTGGTTGATCTTTCTCGCGGTTTCCGTGTCGCTGATCCCGATCATGACGATGTACGGCCCGGAGGCGGCGCTGATCGCGGAAAGCTTCACGCCTCGGCTACGCTACAGCGGCTCGTCGCTCGGCTATCAGTTGGCCTCGATCATCGCCGGGGGTCCGTCGCCATTCATCGCGACGGCACTGTTCGCCACCTTCCATTCGAGCCTGCCGATCGCGCTTTACATCCTCGCCTGCGCGATTATCGGCATCACCGCGACCGCGCTGCTAACCGACTACACCAACAAGGACATATCCGTGGAGTACGAGAGCGTGTGACGCCGGTCGCGGCGGCGTTCGCTCAACCGCGGCGCGGCCGGCCCGCAACAGCAGCGGCGCGGGGAAATAATGCGACTGCCGGGGTGGTTATTTGGCCGGCGGCGCTGCCGATCCTGACCGGGCTCGGTCTCAAATCCGAAGGCGCGTTGCGCGAATGGGCCTGGCGCCGCGTCCCGAACATCTGGCACGGGTGCCGGTTGCCGAACGGCGCAACTGCTCGATCGCCAAGGCCGCGTTCACCCCCGCGTCTCGGTCAATTTCCCAAAAGAGTTCGGCTGCTACCTCGCCATCCCGCTGCGCCGGCCCTGACTAGGCCGATCCGCGGCGGCCGGCCCCAGGCGCTCAAGCCGTCGTTTTTGCGACCGGGCTTGCAGTCGTCGCCGGCATGTTGCAGGGCACCAAAACAACCAGCGGGTTGTGGTAATCTCTGAGGTCAGATGGCGGAATCACACCATCCTCGATCGCCGGCGGCAGAGCGGCGCCGGCGTCGACCGCCGAAGCCATAGCGTCCTGTGCTTGCGTCACGATCTGTTCGGGTCCGTCCGCGGCCGAGGTGACGCCCGGAAGGCCAGGGAAGCTGATCCACCAGGTTTTCCCATCATCGGACGGCTCGACGATCGCAATGTAATTCTTCACGTCTTGTCCTTCACCGTTGCGGCGGGTACTCCCAGCCGGCGCCCCGACAGATCGAACGCATCGTGCCCGGCTTGATATCGCCTGGGCGGTTCGGCACGACGACGACGCGGCCGGTCTTGCGGAACACGATGTGTGAGCCCTTGCCGGGCCGTTCTGTCCATCCCTCGCGTCACAGCCGGCTCATGACCTCACGGGGTGTCAAATCGCTGGTTGCGGCAGCTCGCCGCAGATCCGATTCCGCTCCTCTACCCCTCCCGGCCGCGGCCCCAGGCGATGAAGCCGTCGTTTTTGAGACCGGGCTTGCCGTAGGCGAGCGGTGCGCCGGCGAGGGTTTCGACCCGGCCGCCGGCGGCTTCGAGGATCGCCTGGGCGGCGGCCGTGTCCCATTCCATTGTCGTCCCGAAGCGCGGGTAAAGATCGGCCTCGCCGGCAGCGATCAATCCGAATTTGAGGGCGCTGCCGCACTTCCTGCGTTCGATGACCGGGTAGCTCTCGAGAAATTCGCCGACCCGCCGGCTGTTCTCGTGCGAGCGGCTGTGGACGACGACGAGCCCTGCCGCGGACGGCGTGCGCGCGCTGATCGCCTCGATCCCGCCGCCGCGGCGCTGGCAGGTCGCGGTCCCCGGCCCGTGCGCGGCATAGGTCAGCCCGACCGCCGGGCCATGCAACACGCCGAGCACCGGCCGGCCGTCTTCGACCAGGCCGATGCAGACCGAAAACTCGCCGTTCTTGGCGACAAATTCGCGGGTACCGTCGAGCGGGTCGACGACCCAGAACCGTGCGGCCGAGGGCGGCAGCCCGTCGGCGTCGACCTGTTCCTCGGACACGATCGGGATGTCGGGAAAGGCCTCGGACAGCATCCCGACGATAACCCGCTCGGCCGCGAGATCGGCCTCGGTCACCGGTGTCTTGTCGAGTTTTTGGCGGATCTCGAATTCTAGCGCGTAGATCGCCATGATCGCCTCGCCGGCGGTGAGCGCCGCCCGGCGCGCGGTTTCGAGCAGCTTGTCCCGCATCTCGCTCATGCCGCTTTTTGCCTCTCTGCGTTGCGGATTGCCTGCCACAATCGTTCCGGCGTCACCGGCATGTCGATGTGCTCGATGCCGAGCGGGGCGAGCGCGTCCACGATCGCGTTGACCAGAGCCGGCGGCGCCCCGATCGCACCAGCTTCGCCCGCCCCCTTCAACCCGAGCGGGTTGGTGCGGCACGGCACGACATTGTAGGAGAATTCGATTGCCGGCAGGTCTTCCGCGCGGGGAAGACAGTAGTCGGTTAGCGAGCCGGTCACCAGCTGGCCGGTCGCGGGGTCGAAAACGGTGCGTTCGAGCATCGCCTGGCCAACCCCCTGCGCCACCCCGCCCTGCACTTGGCCGCGCAACAGCAGCGGGTTGACGACCGTGCCGAAATCATCGACCACGAGATAGCGGAGGATGTCGACATGCCCGGTCTCGGGCTCGATCTCGACCTCGCAGACATGGCAGCCATTGGGGAAAGTCGGCGAGGGCGGCGTGAAATGCCCGGTTTCGGCAAAGCCCGGCTCGACCTCATCGGGCAATTGCGCCGGGTTGAACGCCGCCCGCGCCACCGCCTCGATCCCGACCGCGCGGTCGGTGCCCGGGATGCGGAAGCTGCCCTCGGTAAAATCGACATCCGCCTCGGCCGCCTCCAGCAGGTGTGCGGCGATTTGGCGGCCCTTGGCGATCAGCTTTTGCGCGGCGGCGTCGACCGAGGCGCCGCCGACCGGCAACGAGCGCGAACCGCCGGTGCCGCGGCCAAAGGCGATCGCCGCGGTGTCGCCCTGCACCACCCGGATCTTGTCGAGCGGCAAGCCGAGCCGCTCGGCCGCGAGCTGGGCATAGGCGGTCTGATGCCCCTGACCCGAGGATTGCGTCCCCATCAGCATCGTCAATGTGCCGCTCGGGTCAAACCGCAATTCGGCGAATTCGTCGGGCGGCATCCCGGATTGCTCGATATAGACGGCGTATCCGAGACCGCGGTAGTGCCCGTGCGCCCGCGCCGCCGCTTGCCGCGCCGAAAAGCCCGCGACATCGGCGGCGGCGAGCGCATCCTGCATGTTGCGGGCGAAATCGCCGCTGTCGTAGACAAGGCCGAGCGGGGTCGCGTAGGGCATCGCGTTGGGCTTGATGAAATTGCGCCGCCGCAACTCGTCCGCCCCGACGCCGAGCCGGTGCGCCGCGTAATCGATCAGCCGTTCCAGCGCATAGGCCGCCTCCGGCCGCCCGGCGCCGCGATAGGCGTCGACCGGCACCGTATGGGTGAATACGCCCTTGACCGCGACGTGGATCGCCGGGATCGCGTAGACCCCGCTGTACATGACCGCACCCGAGCCGGTCGGGATCTCGGGCGCGAAATTCGACAGATAGGCGCCCATATTGGCGATATTGGTCACGGACAACCCGAGAAAGCGCAGCTCGTCGTCGAGCGCCAGTTCGAGCCGGGTCACGTTGTCGCGGCCCTGCGTGTCGGTCATGAACGCGTCCGAGCGCTCCGAGGTCCATTTGACCGGCCTGCCCAGCTTTTTCGCCGCCCACAGCACCAGGATTTGCTCGGGATACAGAAAATACTTCATGCCGAACCCGCCGCCGACATCGTGCGTCACGACGCGGATGCGGTTTTCCGGGATCTTGAAGACGCTTTCGGCCAACAGGCTGCGCAGAAAATGCGAGCCCTGGGTCGAACTCCACAAGGTATAGGCGTCGTCTCCCGGAGCGTGGTCGCCGATCGCACCGCGCGGCTCCATCGAATTGACGACGACGCGGTTGTTGACGATATCGAGCACCACCCGATGGCGCGCTGCCGCCAAGGCCCGCTCGGCCGCCGCCATATCGCCGACACCCCAGTCGAAGGCGAGATTGCCCGGAGCCTCGTCCCACACCAGCGGCTGGCCCGGATCGAGCGCATGCGCGGTCTCTACCGCCGCCGGCAGGGTGTCGTAATCGACCTCGATCAACTCGGCCGCGTCGCGCGCGGCAGCGAGGCTTGTGCCGACGACCATCGCGATCGTGTCGCCGACATGCCTTACCCGGTCGCGCGCCATTGCCGGGCGCAGCGGCATTGGTGCCGCCGATCCGTCGAGATTGGTCAGCGCGCTGAGACAAGGGATCGGCCCGAGCCTGTCTTGCGCCACATCGTCGCCGGTCAATACCGCGAGCACACCCGGTGCGGCCGCGGCGGCCGCGGTGTCGATCGCGCGGATATGGGCATGCGCATGCGGCGAGCGCAGCATAAAGGCGTAGGCTTGGCGGGGCAGCGTCAGATCGTCGACGTAACTGCCGCGGCCAGTCAAAAACCGCCGGTCCTCGACCCGGCGAACCGGCTGGCCAATGCCGAATTGGTTCATCAAACGCGACCTCCGACACCAGGCATATCGGCTGCTTTCCCGGTTTTGCCATAGCGTATCGTCGATGCGATGGCCGGGAGCCACGCGTCTGTATCGACACAGAAACGTGTATGATCCGGGATGACGAGCAGCGAGTTGTTGCGAAGGCTTCGCCGATCGGGCGCCCAAATCGTTACCGGTCGCGGGAAAGGCGGTCACGTGATGGTGGTGCTAAACGGGCGTCGGAGCTTTGTTCCGACCGGTACCGGCGAAATCAAACATGGCACCTTGCTTGGCATTCTTAAAGCACTGGAGCTGCGGCTCGACGAGCTGAAATAGGAGGCGCTGATGGCTCGCCCTGAATCACCGCTAGCCTGGCCGGTAACCCTCATTGCCGCCGAGGAGGGCGGGTTCGTCGTGAACTTCCCTGATTTTCCCGAAGGATGGAGCCAAGGCGATTCACATGAAGAAGCGCTTACGCAAGCCGCCGATCTTCTTGAAACGATGATTGCCAACTATATGGCCGAAGATTGGGACTTGCCCGATCCCTCGCTGGCCGCTGGCTCGCCTTTGGTGCCTCTCGCACCGCTGGTCGCTGCCAAGGTGGAACTCTATCGAGCAATACGCCGAGCCGGCATCACAAAGGGGGAGCTGGCGCACCGGATCGGGATGTCCCCGCAGCAGGCTCAGCGCCTCTTCGACATACGTCATGTCTCGCGTCTCGACCAGATCGATGCGGCGATGCGCGCCCTCGGCCGCCGGCTCGTGGTGAGTTCAGACGCGGCGTGAAGAAGCAGTCGGGCTATGCGACCGAGCTTTTGCTGGTTCAATGACGTCATATCAACCCGAGCGCAGCGCGAGCAGAGCGGCTTTCATTCCACCGTGACGCTTTTGGCGAGGTTGCGGGGCTGGTCGACGTCGGTGCCTTTGATGACGGCGGTATGGTAGGCGAGCAGCTGGATTGGGATCGCGTAGAGCAGCGGGGCCACAAACGGGTCGCACTCCGGCACGGCGATGCCGTAGGCGAGGCGGTCGGCGAGCCGCGCGACGCCCGCCGCGTCCGAAATCATCACCACTCGGCCGCCGCGCGCCATGACCTCCTCGACATTGCCGAGGGTTTTTTCAAAGAGGTCGTCGTTGGGCGCCAATACGATGACCGGCACGCTTTCGTCGATCAATGCGATCGGCCCGTGCTTCATCTCGCCGGCGGCGTAGCCTTCGGCGTGGATGTAGGAGATTTCCTTCAGCTTCAACGCCCCTTCGAGCGCCATTGGAAAAGCGCTGCCGCGGCCGAGATAGAGCACGTCGCGCGCCTCGGCGATAGTCTGGGCAATCTCGCGCAGCCGCTCGTCGTGGTTCAGCACCTCGGCGGCGCGCGACGGGATCTCGGTCAAATGACGCACGAGTTCGGCCTCGCGCTCGTGGGTGATCGCACCCCGCGCCCGCGCCATTGCCACCGTCAAAGCCGCCAATACCGCGAGCTGGGTGGTAAACGCCTTGGTCGCGGCGACACCGATCTCGGGGCCGGCGAGGGTCGGCAAAACGATATCGGCTTCGCGCGCGATCGAGCTTTCCGGCTGATTGACGACGGCGATGATGTGCTGCGCCTGCGCCCGGGCATAGCGCAACGCCGCCAGGGTGTCGGCGGTCTCGCCCGATTGCGAGATAAAGATCGCGGCACCGCCGTGCGGCATCGCCGGCGCGCGATAGCGGAACTCGGAGGCGATGTCGACCTCGACCGCGATGCGCGCGATGCGTTCGAGCCAGTTCTTCGCGACAAGCGCGGCATGCCACGAGGTGCCGCAGGCGATGATCGTGACCCGCTCGATCTTGCCGAGCGCGAACGGCAATTCGGGTAAATGGACAGTCCGGGTCGCCGGGTTGACCATCGCGTTGACCGTGTCGCCGATCACCGCCGGCTGCTCGAAGATTTCCTTGAGCATGAAATGGCGGTAGTTGCCCTTGCCGATCAGCGCACCGGACGCCGACGATTGGCGGATCGGCCGTTCGACCGGTTCATTGTCGACATTAAAGATCGCGACCTTGGACGAGGTCACGACCGCCCAGTCGCCTTCGTCGAGATAGGTGATGCATCGGGTCAGCGGTGCGAGCGCCAGCGCGTCGGAGCCCAGGAACATCTCGCCGTCGCCATAGCCGACCGCGAGCGGGCTGCCGCGCCGGGCGCCGATCAACAGGTCGTGCTCGCCGGCGAACAGAAAAGCGAGCGCGAACGCACCTTCGAGCCGCACCAGGGTTTCGGCGACCGCATCCTGCGGCGATCGCCCCTGATCGAGGAACCAGGTCACGAGGATCGCCACCGCCTCGGTGTCGGTCTCGGTCTGGAAGACGTATCCGCGCGCCGTCAGCTCGGCGCGCAACGCCTGGAAATTCTCGATGATGCCGTTGTGGACGACGGCAACTCGGTCGGTCGCGATCGGGTGGGCGTTGGTCTCGGTCGGCAGCCCGTGCGTCGCCCAACGGGTGTGACCGATGCCGATGGCGCCCTGCACCGGCTCGTGCTCGATCCGCCGGGCGAGGTTGACGAGCTTGCCCTCGGCCCGCCGGCGCTCGATGTGGCCATCGACCAAGGTTGCGATCCCGGCCGAATCATAGCCGCGGTATTCGAGGCGGCGCAGC
>Ga0210395_10000745_pt1 | contig 24991 bp, 24 predicted proteins | sample IncBWH4OmetaG_FD_150861 | JGI IMG/M metagenome (GOLD analysis project Ga0210395, IMG submission 150861) | Forest soil microbial communities from Barre Woods Harvard Forest LTER site, Petersham, Massachusetts, United States - Inc-BW-H-4-O ... | reverse complement strand
GCCAGTGGCGAGCGGCGAGTTTGTCGCGGCGGTAAACGTACCGTCGCCGTTACCCAGCAACACGCTAACGGTACCGTCGGATTGGTTCACGACCACCAGGTCCGGGTGGGAATCGTTGTTTAGGTCGCCTGTAGCAATGGCCACTGGAAATGTGCCCACGGCGAACGGGGAGCCGGTAGCGAGGTTAAACGTAGCGTTTCCGTTGCCGAGAAGAATGGTGACATTGTTGGTCGTCTGGTTCACGATGGCCAAATCCAAATTTCCATCCGAATTAAAGTCGGCCGAGGTCATGGCGATGGGGCCGGTTGCGGTAGCGGGCATGGCAAAGGGCGAACTCGTGGCTTGCTTGAAGGTTCCATCGCCATTGCCGAGAAATAGAGATAACGTGTTGTCCGTGAAATTCGTTACCGCGAAATCTTGAATGCCATCGCCGTTGAAATCACCGAGGACGATGGAGCTTGGTTGTTTGCCCATGGCGATAGGCGAACCCGGGGCCTGTTTGAATGTGTCGTCGCCATTACTGAGGAGGACTTGGACGGTATTGTCAACCGGATCCGTGACGAGCAGATCGTGAAAGCCGCTGGTGGTGAGCACGGCGGAAGCGATCGAGGGAGCAATCACGGGCGCGACCGTTCTGGCTGCACCAAGCGAAATGGGTAAACCCGCCTGAAGAAAAGTTCCCGCGCTTTGATTCTCGAGAATCGTGAGGGTGTCGTCGATCTCATTGACGACCGCGAGATCCAGCTGACCTATGTTGCGGAAATCCGCGGCGGTGAGTGCTACCGGGCCGATGCCCACGTTATAGGAAGTGCTAGGCAGGATGCTGTTGCTAACTCCCCCAACCGAGGTGGCGGCCGTCGAGGTGCCCAGGCTGCCGGAAAGCAGGGAAAGCGTGATGGGATAGCGGTCACCCACAAAGAAGGAGGCCGGTTTGCCGTCCTGCGCGCGCAACAAAACCTGGCGGCCGCTGTGTACCAGTGACAGAGCGTCGGAGAACTGCGCGGCTATCGCAGGAAGTGTCAAGAGAAACGTCGTCTTGCCGCCGCCCACGACGGTCAGCGGAGGGATTAGAGAACTGAGGTTCAGGGAGCTTCCGGCAGTGCTCGAGCTCGAGCCGCTTCCGAAGATGCTGGCCAGCAGAGTGATCAGGGTGCTGAGGTTCTGTGCCTGCTGCAATTGGGAAATGAGGCTTGGAGTGAGAGAAATCAATTCTGCAGAGGAAGGCGGGAGAAGACCGAGAGTGAACGCCTTGTTGCGATCGACCTCCAGGATCTCAATCTCCAGGAGTATTTCCCCGCGCGATTTTTCTGCTTGACGAATGATTTCTCCGGCAAGCATCAGTCTTTCTGGCGTGTCGCGGATGCTGAGGGCGCGGCTCTGGGAATCAAGTTGCACGCGCGTGGATCCGGTCATCTCCCGCAGGACGCGCACCAGTTCGGTCATTTCCTCCGTTCCCACTGATTCGGGCAAGACGAACGTTTGCTCGGCTTCGGCGGCATATTGACGACGCTTTTCTAGTGTGTCCTGGGCCACGAACAGGAGTGTGGAAGTTAGCGGGCGCGAGAAAGTGCCAGTCTCGGCGCTGAGGATTTTTAGCGCCGTGGTGAAATCGACGTTGTCCGCATGCAGCCGGACGGTTCGCGCGGCGAGTTCCGGATCGAAGACGACTTTTATCCCGAACAACTGCCCCAATTGCTCATAGACGGTCTTGCTGTCTCCGCGCAGGTTGAGATCTTGTTTCGGGCTAAGAGGCTTGAGCTCAGGAAAGCCCTCGATTCGCCTGTCAGGCTTCGCGAGAGGCTCGTCCTTCATCTCGTTCATCTGCTTCAATCGCTCCGCGACGATGGTGTTGCCGGGATCGATAAGCAGCGCCTTGGCCAATTCCTCCGTAGCCACATCGGCGTGCCCAGCCAGGGCATCGCGCTCGGCGGCATCTACATGGTCCTGAACGAGCTTGGAACGCATGGAAGCGATGCGCTCGATGAGGGCTGTGTCCTGCGGCGCGTAACGCGCGGCTTGCTGGTAGTAGTTGAGGGCTTCATCAAAACGCCCATCGGCGAGTTCTTTGTCCGCCAGCTCCGATAGTTTTTTCGCATATTTGGGATTGGGGCGGGGAGCCATCTGGAGCTGCGCTTCGTTGGGAGCAGTCTCGGGCGGGGAGGACTGTGCTGGTGCGGAGGATTGCGCCCCAGACTCGGCGCAGCATAGAAGCAGCGTCAGCAGGAGGGAGACGACTTGGCGGAAATGGGGGGAGACCGTCATTCGATTCAGGCGACTCTGTATTTTACCGTATGTTTAGGGAAGAAACCGGACCGGTTTGGTCCGGTTGACGGAAATTCATCCAAAGCGTAGACTTAGAATGTAGTTGCAAATCGTTAACAACTGGAGATTTCTTGCTTTCTGCTTTTCTCATCGCCCTCCGTGAAGGTGTCGAGGCCTCCCTCGTTGTCGGCATCATTCTGGTCTATCTCTCGCGTACGGGCCGCTCGCAACTGGCGCGTTTTGTTTGGTATGGCGTAGCTGCTGCCGCGGCGCTGAGCCTGGCCGTGGCAATCGCCCTGGAGCGCTGGCGGATCAACGAAGACGGGTTCGAGGGGGTCATGTACCTCGTCGCGGCCGCGTTCGTTATTACGATGATCCTATGGATGAATCGCGTTGCGCGCCATTTGAAAAAAGAGATCGAGCAGAAGATTGAGAGTTACGTGGGGAGGGCGGGAGCCGCCGCGGGTTGGGGCATTTTCTTCTTCGTTTTTCTTATGGTTTTGCGTGAGGGAGCGGAGTTGGCGGTGATTCTGCGGGCAGTGGAGATTTCCAGTGAAGGCTTAGAAACCTGGATGGGGACGGCCGTGGGAATTGGGGCGGCGGTGGCCGTGGGGTTGTTCTTTTTCAAGGGTACGCTGCGCGTTCCGCTGCACCGGTTTTTTGCTGTTACCAGCGTCATCTTGATGCTGGTCGCATTTCAACTGGCACTGACGGGTTTGCATGAGTTGAGCGAGGCGCAATGGCTGCCTTCGAGCAAGGCGGAGATGGCCGTGATCGGGCCGGTGGTGCGGAATGAGCTGTTTTTCTTCGTGCTCATTTTTGGCGCGGCTGCGCTGCTGGTCCTCCGTGAATGGCAATCGGCGTCGCACCTGCGCGCGACGAAAGAAACTGCCGGTGAAGCGGAGAAACGGTTGCTCGAAGCGCAGAGTCGACGCCAGCGCCGTTGGATGATCGCGGCGGCTACCGGGTGCCTCTCGGTGATTCTGGTGTTGACGGCAGACTTTGTTTACACGCGCGCGAATTCTGCGCCGCCTTCTGCGAGGGCTATCGCCGCCGTGGGGAGCGCAGTGCGCATTCCCGTGAATGAGGTGCAGGACGGAAAAATGCATCTGTTTACCGTCAACGCGGGCGGGCAGTCGCTGCGCTTCATGATCATTAAAAAGCCGAATGGCTACGGCACGGCGCTGGATGCCTGCCGCATCTGTGGGGCCGAGGGTTATCGTCAGGATGGACAGAATGTTGTTTGCAGGCACTGCGGCTCGGCGATTTATGTGCCGACGATCGGCGAGGCAGGCGGTTGCAATCCGATTGGCGTGTCGTCGCACGTGGACGGCGCTGATCTAGTTCTGGACATTTCTTCACTCGTCCTAGCGACCAAGGAGATTCCGCAATAGGGGCACGATACTTCGTGACCGTCTGGTGCGGTTTCCGACGCCATGTTTCTACGCCTGGTAGCCGATTCGTTTACACGCCGTCCGCGCCGCAAGGTGCTGACCGCCGCGGCGCTGTCCCTGGGCATGGCGGTCGCAACGGCGGCGCTAAGCGTTTCGCTTGACGTTGGCGATCGCCTCGCGACGGAGTTCCGCAGCCTCGGTGCGAACTTGCTGGTGACGCCCGAGGCGGATTCCCTGCCGCTCGAGATTGCCGGCGTAGACTACCGCCCCGCCAACCGAGGAGCGTATCTTCCCGAAGCGGACCTTCCCAAACTCAAAACGATCTTCTGGCACAACAACATCATGGCCTTCTCTCCGACTCTGGAAGTGCCGGTCGAATCCCAGACGCCGCAGTTTTCGCCCGCTTCCGCGGCTTTCCTGAAGCCCCGAGCGCACGGCGATGAGGTTTTGATTGGTGCCTGGTCGAATCACCAGGTCCGCCTGCCTGACGGAGGATCCTTTGTGACCGGGCTCGAGCAAACGAGTCCTTGGTGGAGCGTTGAGGGTACTTGGTTTAACGACGTCAAAGCCGAATGTATTGTTGGAAGGAACTTCGCGAAAAAAAATGCGGTCGTGATTGGCAGTCCCGTCTATCTCGAAGGGCCTATTCCTGGCGAAGGGGTTCGACTCACGGTCACCGGAGTATTTTCGAGCGGCGGTAGAGAAGACGATGGCGTGGTCGCCCCGCTTCGCATAGTTCAGCAATACCTCCGGAAACCCGGGCAATACCGCAAGCTGCTGGTGAGCGCACTGACCAAGCCCGAAGACGATTTTGCGCGGCGCGACCCTAAGACGATGAAAGCGGACGAACTCGAGCGCTGGTCGTGCAGCCCGTATGTTTCATCGATTGCCTATTCCATAAAAGAGGTGTTGCCCGGGTCCGACGTGCGCGTAATTCGGCGGGTGGCCGAGGGCGAAGGAAGCATTCTCACACGCGTTCGCGCATTGCTCTGGATGGTGACGTTTGCGTCGTTGTTAGCCGCGGCGCTGGCCGTGGGCGCTTCTTCGGCGGCCTCCGTGATCGAACGGCGCACGGAAATTGGCTTGATGAAAGCTTTGGGGGCAGGCTCAGGCACCGTCGGTTTCCTCCTGGCGGCCGAACAGCTTTTGCTTGCCTTTGTCGGCGGAGGCATTGGCTATTCCCTCGGCACGGTGCTTGCGCGCCTCGTTGGGCAAAAGATTTTCGGCATTGCACCCGCCCCGTCACTGCTAGTACTTGTTGCCGTTCTTGCGCTCGCCGCTGGAGTGACTCTTCTCGGAAGCGCCATTCCCCTGCGCCGCGCCTCGCGCTACGAGCCGGCACCCATCCTGCGAGGTGAATGATGCTGGAGCCTCAGAGGAACAACGGACAAATGTTCTGGCGCATTGTTCGTCGTCTGCTCGGCGCCAATCGCGGGCGCCTGTTTGTGATTCTGCTCGCCCTCGGCGCGGGCGCAGCCGTCACGGCGGCGCTCCTCAATCTCCAAGTCGATGCCAAGCGCCGCCTCACCACTGAATTCCGCGCCTTCGGCCCCAACGTTGTTATCGGCCCGCGCGATGCGGTCGATTCTGACGGGTCGCCGCACTTCCTCGACGAATCGATGCTCAAACAGTTGCCCGACCGGAATGAGGGTGCTCCTTTGGCCTATGCCGCGTATCTTTACGGCGTCGTTGATATCGCCACGTTGCCCGCTGAGCGCGACCAGCGACCGGCGAAGACCACAAGGGTAATTCTGGCTGGATTTTTCCATGCGCCGCCGGGTCCCTCAGGTGTCGTTCCTGCGGCTCTGGTAGATGCTCTAGAGAAAGTGAGGCCCTCGAACGCCCGTCGTTGCCAAGTCGGGCAAAAGGTGGCTATGATCCTCGAGCTTCGCACCGGGGACGAAATTGGCCTCACGAGCGGTAACCGGAAAAACGCTTGCCAAGTCTATGAGCTGTCGCCTATGGGGGGGCCGGAAGATAGTCAAGTCTTCTTAGATCTTCCCGCCGCCCAAGCTCTGCTTGAGCAGCCCGGTCGCATCAGCCTGATGCAACTCCGCCTCTCAGGCACACCTCAGCAGATTCAAGAACAGGTCGCTCGTCTCGAGCGGCGTCTTCCCGGCGTTGATGTGCGCCCCATCCGCCAGTTCACGGAAGGCGAAGCGAAGATATACGGCCGCATTAGTGGTTTGCTGACGGCCACTGTGGTGATTGTGCTGCTGCTAACGAGCCTATGCGTGATGGCGGCGATGACCAACGTCGCCATGGAGCGCAGGAACGATGTCGGGCTGATGAAAGCCATTGGCGGCGCGACGCGGCGCGTGTTGCATCTTTTCCTGGCGGAGGCGGCGCTGCTCGGGTTAGCGGGCGGCTTGATGGGTGCGGCAGCGGGAATTCTTCTTTCCATCTGGCTTGGCAAACAAGTATTTGGAGTGGCGGCGCAGCCGCGGTTGATTGTGTATCCTGTAGCTGTGGCTCTCACCATGATCGTTGCGATTCTCAGCGCGTATCCGCTTCGGCGGCTGGCCAGCATTCGCCCTGCGTCGGTTTTTCGAGGTGAGGCTTGAGCGCTCCTATCCAGATTCTGCCCGAGCAGAAGACCGCCGCGCCGCAGGTTGTCATCGAGAACCTGGTCAAGAAATACGGGGCACTGCGCGCTCTCGATGACCTCAGCTTCGACGTCGAAGCCGCCGAATGGGTAGCGCTTATGGGTCCATCCGGCTCGGGCAAGACCACGCTCATCAACATTCTTGGCGGGCTCGATAAACTCAACTCGGGCCGCGTCGTCGTGGACGGCGTCGACCTATCAAACCTCAGTGAAAACGAGATGGTCCGCTACCGCGCCGAAAAAGTCGGCTTTGTCTTCCAGCAATTTCATCTCGTTCCATATCTAAGCGCGGTCGAGAACGTGATGCTGGCGCAATACTTTCACAGTGTGACGGATGAGAAGCAGGCCGGGGAGGCCTTGCGCCGCGTCGGCCTGGGCGAGCGCATGACGCATCTCCCGACGCAGCTGTCCGGCGGCGAACAGCAGCGCGTGGCGATCGCGCGCGCGCTGATCAATCAGCCGAAAATCATCCTGGCCGATGAACCCACGGGCAACCTCGATGAAGCGAACGAAGAAATCGTTCTGAAAATCTTTCGTGAGTTGCATCACGCAGGCCACACGATTTTGATGGTCACGCACGACCCGGACATCGCGCGGCAAGCCGATCGGCGCATTGAGCTCGCCCACGGCCGCCTCCACTTTGATACGGCCCGGCACGGCCCGGGCCACCCGCTGGCGTGCCCGCTCGCCAACACCGCCGATTGCTGCACTCCGGTTTCCACCGACGACGAGATTCGCTTCGATCATCTCCTCGAGCAAATCTGGATCTGCCGAGAGGAAGGGAAGCCAGCCGAAGTAACCAGTCTGCACTCGACCGGGCCTGCGGGAAGTCTCCCGCTTCGTTCCGAAGAGCCAGCCACGAAGATTCTGGGCCGCATGACGGACCTGCATCTTGTCGACCTTCAGAATGGGGAAGCGCAGCTCACTGCGGCGGGAACCCAGCGCGCGCGAGATGTTGTCCGGCGCCATCGCCTTGCGGAGCGCCTCTTCAAGGACACCTTCTCCATCGATGAATCCGAAGTGCATACGCAAGCCTGCAAGTTCGAGCACATCATCAGCCCAGAGCTCGATCAGCGCATCTGCACGTTCCTCGGCCATCCGAAGACTTGCCCGCACGGCAATCCCATTCCCCCGGGCGATTGCTGCAACGGCAAACTCAAGTCTTGACTCATGAAATGCAGAACTCCGCGATGAATATTGCTGTCCAACAGCGCGTGTTGGCCTTCAGCTCCGAATACGAAATCGAAACGCCTGCATGTATCTACTCGGCCAAAAAGAAATCCTTCTTTCTCTGCGACAAAATCAGGCTCTTCGCGCCTCGTTCCCGTCTCTTAGCAACCATCAGGGGGCATTTCTCCTTTCGTCCCAAGTACGACATCCATCTTGCGGACGGCAAGGTGTACCATTTTTGCTGCGAGAAGTTTTGGAAGGTAATAGTTTCTATGGCCCTGGTCATGGATTGTGGCGAACTCGAGGACGATACAGGAGGTGCGGTCACTATCGATCTGGGCAGTCTCGGTCCCGAGGAGCGCCCGTTTGACCCTTCCCGGGAGCCGAGCTAGCTGGCCAGGTATTCGCCAGCGAATTAAAAGCCCGGCCCAGACAGACCTACATTCATGCCTATACCACTGGATTCTCGGAAGAAACCAACCGCCGTGAAAGTGCACGTGAAGACCGGCGCTGGCGTTGACATTACCTGGGCCGATGGCCACGCCAGCCACTACGACTTCGCTTATTTGCGCGACGAATGTCCCTGTGCCACGTGCAACGATGAGCGTGGGAAAAAGGAAGCCTTCGCCGCCACAGCGCCCCCGGGGAGTTCCGCGTTTGCGGCCTTGCCGATGTTTAAGCCCAAGCCGCGCGCCCAAGCCGCCACGGTCGTCGGCAACTACGCCGTACAAATCAGCTTTACCGATGGCCACTCCACGGGCATTTATAGTTACGACCATCTCCGCAGCATTTGCCCCTGCGCCGAGTGCGCCAAGGCGTTCCGTACGGCTGCCTCCTAAATCGTTTCAGCCCTAAGAAAAAACGACAAAAAAGGACCTTCGGCTAGACTTCGCGCCGGAAAAATGCGAGCATTTTAATCCGCTGATCGAGATCACCCGGACATGAGCAGCTCCTCCAATACCCCTGCTGCCCCAGGCAGCCGAGGCCACGGCATTCCGCGCGTCATTGTCGCCACCACGGCTCTCCTGAGCTTTATTTCTTTTTGGCGCGCCGCCGCCATTGTTCTGAACGATCTTGCTTCCTCCGCCTACTATGCCGGCGGCGAGGCCGAAGGCTACATCGGCAAGGCCGCGCCGTGGTTCATCCTCGGTATCATGCTGTTTTCCTACTGCGTGCGCGCCATCTATGTCGAGAGCTGCAGCATGTTCGTACGCGGCGGTGTCTACCGCGTCGTTAAGGAGGCGATGGGCGGAACGCTTGCCAAGTTCAGCGTTTCCGCCCTCATGTTTGACTATATTCTTACTGGCCCGATCAGCGGCGTGTCCGCCGGCCAGTATCTCGTTGGGCTAATCAACGAGACCTTCGACTACGTGCATTTGCCAAATCTCCACGTCCAACCGGGGCTCGGCGCGGCTCTCTTCGCGATTTTGGTGACCATCTATTTTTGGTGGTACAACATTAAAGGCGTCCACGAGTCCAGCCAGAAGGCCATGCGTATCATGCAGATCACCACCGTAATGGTGGTAATTCTGATCGGCTGGTGCGTCTACACCGTAGTACTTCGCCATCCGTCGCTCCCTCCCTTCCCCTATCCCCGCAACTTGAAGCTCGGGCCCAACGCCATGGGCTGGCTGTATGGTGTGCACTTCGCTCATTTTGCCGCACTCATTGCCATTTTCGTCGGACTCGGCCACTCGGTACTGGCGATGAGCGGCGAAGAATCCCTCGCGCAGGTCTATCGCGAGATCGAACATCCCAAGCTCCCCAATCTGAAGAAGACTGGCCTGGTCATCTTCATTTACAGTCTGGTGTTTACTTCCCTAGTGTCGTTCTTCGCGGTGATGATTATTCCCGACAATGTTCGCGAGAATTTTCTGGAGAATCTCATCGGCGGTTTGGCCATGAATCTGGAAGGGCCGTTTCTGTTGCGTCTGGTCTTTCACGCGTTCGTTGTCGTGGTTGGCACCCTGATTCTTGCGGGCGCTGTCAACACCGCAATCGTCGGCTCGAACGGCGTCCTCAATCGTGTTTCGGAAGACGGAGTCCTTGCCGATTGGTTCCGGCAGCCGCACCGGCTCTACGGTACGTCCCACCGGATTATCAATATTATTGCGGCTCTTCAAATCACTACCATTGTCATCAGCCGCGGCAACGTAACGTTCCTCGCAAACCTGTACGCTTTTGGGGTGATCTGGAGTTTCGCGATGAAAGGCATTGCCGTGCTCATCCTCCGGTACACGCACCCAGGTGATCGTGAGTACCGCGTCCCGCTGAACTTCAACGTTTTCGGGGTGGAGATTCCCATTGGCCTCGGGCTGATTACGCTGGTGCTTTTTGGTATCGCTGTAATCAACCTGTTTACCAAGGTTCAGGCCACCATCGCCGGCGTGACATTCTCCATCGCGCTTTTTATGGTTTTCACGATTTCGGAAAGATACACCAAGCACCAGCGCAGCGGCGCAAAGCACGTGGAGATGGATCAATTCCATCTTGAAATGGAGGGCGCGCTGACTCCGGAATCGGTTGGCGCGCGCCCTGGAAATATTCTCGTTCCGGTGAGCAACGTTCATGCCCTATATCACTTGGGAACTGTCCTTGACCGCATCAAGCCAGGCCGCCGGGATGTCGTGGTCATGCATGTGCGCATCTTGCGGCGTTCCGCTTCGGCGGAATACGAGCTTGATGCCGAGCAGCTTTTTGGCAGCATCGAGCAGCAGCTTTTCTCGCAAGCCCTGGCGCTGGCGGAAAAGCGCGGAAAGTCGATCCGCCTCGCGGTTGTTGCTTCGAACGATCTTTGGGACGGTATTTTGCGTGCAGCCAGTTCGTTGCAATCCAGTACCATCGTTCTTGGACACTCAGCCAAGGAGACCAGCGAGGAGCAGGCGCGGCAGATCGGTGACGCGTGGGAACGCCTGGGCGATCAGAAGCCGCAGTTCAATCTTGAGATTCACCTGCCCAACGGGGACAAAGTTTACAAAGTCTTGGGGCCCCATGCGCCCAACCTGACCTCCAACGAAGTCAATCTTCTGCACAGACTATGGCTGCGCTTTAGCGACGTCCTGGCGCCCCAGGAGCTGCATCATCACGATGTCGTGCACTTCGCGCTCGAGGAAGTAAAGAAAGAGATCGAAGAGGGGCAGGAAGATGCAGTCGTCACGCGGCTCCGCGCCCACCTCGAAGCAAACAAAACGAAGAAAACACCATCCTCTTGAGGTGGCTTGGGGGTCGCGGGAATTCTCGTTTCGCTGCCGGAATGCCGTCTTAGGCGAGCTGCGTCGTGCAATGGCCGCAGCGCTTGGCCTGGATCGGAATGCTCATGGCGCACTGCGGGCAATCCTTGGTTGTGGGTGCGGGCGGAGCGGCCGGTTTGGTAGTCCAGTGATTCACCATGCGCACAAGAAGAAACACGGCGACGGCGACAATCAGGAAGTTGATGACCGTGTTCAAGAACAGGCCGTAGTTCAGCGTCGCCGCTCCAGCAGCCTTCGCAAGAGGGATGGTGTCGTAATGCTGGCCGTCGAGGCTGATAAACAAACCTGAGAAATCGACGTGCTTTCCCATGATCCGCCCGATGGGAGGCATCATGAGGTCTTCTACCAAGGATGTGACGATCTTTCCGAACGCCGCTCCGATGATGATGCCGACAGCCATGTCCAGCACATTCCCGCGCATGGCGAATTCCTTGAATTCCTTCAACATGGTGCGCCTCCTTTTGTCTTATGTCCTGGGCTTAACGATCGCCCCTGCGCGGCTCAAGAAGCAGAGAGGGTCGTTCGTCGCGCGGATTATATCTGAAGCGAAGTGAAATTGAGGCGAGAGACTTGGCGGGAGGCCATCACCGCAGCCGGACCAGGAGCGCGGCCCCGATGATTCCTCGCAAGCACATCAATACGCCAGCAGAGGCCAGCAGCGGCGCGACCCAGGGAAACGGCGCTCGCGAAATGGCCAGCATCAGCACGCCGAGAAGAGTCAGCGAAAGCCCGCGCGTCCAGTTTTCCGAGCGCGCCCACCACTTGTTGGGTGCATAGAGCGCCCGCAGTCCCCAAAGGACCAGGGCGCCGCTCAGGATGAGCCAGGAGACCTTGTGACGCTGCTCGTCAGAAATCCGGCCCGCGAGCGCCAGCCACACGACCAGCACGCCCAACAGCACAAAGATCACTTCGATCATGAGCCGCAGAGCGCGCTGGGGTGTCAGCATCGTCATTCGGCGCGATTAGGGGACTCTCTCGATGCGCACTTTCTCGAGCACCACTGGGGTTTTTGGCCGGTCGCTCGAATCGCGCGGCAAATTGGAAATTTTATTTGCCACGTCCTGTCCTTCAACCACTTCTCCAAAAATGGTGTGTTTGTTGTCGAGCCACGGCGTGGCCGCCACGGTGAGGAAGAATTGGCTGCCGTTTGTGCCCGGCCCGGCATTGGCCATGGAAAGCTTGCCAGCTTTCGAATGATTCAAGGAAGGATGAAATTCGTCCGCGAACTTATAGCCCGGCCCGCCGCGGCCAGTGCCTTGCGGGCAGCCGCCTTGAATCATGAACTGCGGAATCACGCGATGGAATACGAGTCCATCGTAGTAATTCTTTTTTGTCTTTTTCCCAGTGCTTTCGTCGATAAATTCTTTCGTGCCCTCGGCCAGTCCGATGAAATTCTCAACGGTTTTCGGTGCTTCCTTCTCGAGAAGCCGCACCACAATGTTTCCCTGTGATGTCTCGAAAATGACGTAAGTCCCTGATGGTCGGCTCATCGACTCTCCTCGCGTACTGAATCATCCTACACGAGCCGCAGCAGAGTGCGCCACTCGCGCCCGCTACCAGCCTTTCTGTTTTCGCAATTCGGTGATGTGCGCGGTGTGGTGCTTTCCGTGCCATTCGTAGAGGAAAAGGAGCCAATCGACGGTTCGTTCGCCATGCTCCGGATGCACCAGAACACGCGCGAAATGTTCCGGCTCGAGAGACCGCCACAAACGCTCCCAGCGGGCGTGCACCGAATCGAGAAGAGTCTGCGAACTCTCGATGGGCGCCGCCTTGGAATCCGCAAGCTCGGCCCAAGCTGCTTCGTCATAAGGCTTGATGGTGGGTTTGTCCTCCGTGAGGGCGAGTTTCAAACGCACATAGGCGTTCACATGGCTGTCTGGGACGTGATGGACGACCTGGCGCACGGTCCATCCGCCCTCGCGATAGGGCGTATCCAGTTGCGCATCATCCAGTCCCTCAACCGCCCCACGCAATTTGGCGGGCAGCGTGGCCAGCTCGTTGATGGCCTCTTGGCGTCGTTCCGGCGTCACTTCGGCGGGTAACGCGAATTTTCCAATGGGATAGCGTGGATCCATGTGATCCTCTCCTCGGGCAACCTCGATCTTGCGTTCCCTGATGATTGGGACTATAGCCGCAGCCGTCTCGGATGGTCAACGCGACGCGTTAACAGTAACCTTCCAATTTGGACGCTACGCCGTCCGGCCTGGGTGGAAGGGGATGCTACAATATCGAACTCCGGGCCGCATCGAGCACTTGAATCGGACCGGCGCGCTGCTGAATCTAATAGCTGGAGACCATCGGAATGCACAACGTAGTGATTATCGGCAGTGGCTGCGCCGGCCTCACCGCCGCGATCTACGCTGCGCGCGCCAATCTGAAGCCCTTGGTGATTGACGGTCGTGAACAGGGCGGCCAACTCGCTCTCACCACTCACGTCGAGAACTATCCCGGTTTTCCCGACGGCATCATGGGGCCGGAGCTCATCGAAAATATGCGCAAGCAGGCGCAGAGATTCGGCGCGGAGTTCAAAGCCGGAGCCGTGAACGAGGTGGACCTTACCCATCGTCCGTTCAAGATCACCGCTGGCAAAGACACCTACGAAGCCAAGGCGCTGATCGTTGCCGCCGGCGCCACCGCACGTTTGTTGGGCCTGCCGGGCGAACACGACTTGATCGGCCGCGGCCTTTCGACCTGCGCGACCTGTGACGGCTACTTCTTTCGCGAGAAGGCCATCGCGGTTGTCGGCGGGGGCGATTCCGCGATGGAAGAGGCCAATTTTCTGACACGCTATGCCAGCAAGGTGTACCTCATCCACCGGCGCAAGGAATTTCGTGCCTCTAAAATCATGATTGACCGCGTTCGAGCCAACCCCAAGGTCGAACTTGTCATCCCTGCGGTTGTTGAGGAAATTCACGCTCCGAACGGCCACGTTACCGGCGTGCGGGTCGGCAATCTGGAAGGAAAAGAAAGTACGGAAATTGCCCTCGACGGAGTATTCGTGGCCATCGGGCACGATCCCAACTCCACCATTTTCAAGGGCCAGCTGGAGATGGACAGCAATGGCTACCTCATTTCTAAACACGGCAGCCTGACCTCCGTTACCGGCGTATTCATCGCCGGAGATGTGCAGGACCATCGCTACCGCCAAGCCGTCACCGCCGCAGGTTCCGGCTGTATGGCTGCCCTGGACGCGGAAAAGTTCCTGGAAGGGCACACGGACTAGTCCGAAAGGATTTACACGGGCATAATCATATTCGATGCTCCGAGCGACGCTTCTCAAGCTCTCCGAAAGTCCCCGCTTCGCCAAATGGGTTACCTCCAACGGCATCACGCGCCGCATGGCGCGACGCTTCGTCGCTGGCGAGACGCTCGACGAAGCCATCACCGTCGCCCGCGCCTGCAACGACGCCGGAATGCTCGCCAGCCTGGATTATCTCGGAGAAAACTGTTCGACCACCGCGGACGCCCAGCGCGCTCGCGACGCTTACCTCGGAATATTCGAACGCATTGACCGTGAAAAGATCCGCGCCAACGTTTCATGCAAATTGACGCAACTCGGCTTGGACCTGAATGTCGAGTTTTGCGAAGGCCTGGTGCTTTCCATCGCGGAACGCGCTGCCGCTTATGACAATTTTCTCCGCATTGATATGGAAAGCTCGGTGTACACGCAGCGTACCGTCGAACTCGTCAAGCGCGCGCGTTCCAGCACGCCCGCAGTGGGTACCGTGATTCAATCCTATCTTTATCGCAGCGAAACCGACGTCCAGGATCTGCTTGCCTACGGCTGCCGTATCCGGCTATGCAAGGGCGCCTATAAAGAATCCTCGGACGTCGCCTACCCTCGCAAAAGAGACACTGATTTCAACTATATCCGTTTGATGAAAATTCTTTTGCGCAGCGGCTTTTACCACGGAATCGCCACGCACGACCCGCGCATGATCGCGGAAACCATTCGCTCGGCAGCCGCCAGGAAGATTTCCAAAGACGATTTCGAGTTTCAGATGCTGTACGGCGTGCGTACCGACTTGCAGCGCATGCTGGTGAAAGACGGCTATCGCCTGCGCATCTACATCCCCTACGGCAACGATTGGTTCCCGTATTTCATGCGCCGCCTTGCCGAGCGCCCCGCCAACCTCGGTTTCTTTATCCGAAGCTTTTTGCATTCGTAGCGCTCACCGGGTCTTACTGCTTGCGGCAAACGGTCACGCCATCGCGCAGCGGGATCAGCACCGGATACAATCCTTTCGAGGCATACACGAGGCGGTTGAATTCCTGCACGCCTAGCGTCCGAGCATCATCGGCGGATGCCGGCCGCGCCGCCTTACCAGACCACAGCGTATTGTCGGTGATCAACAATCCTCCCCGCCGGAGCTTCGGCAGGGCCGCTCGTAGCGCATCAGGGTATTGGTGCTTGTCGACGTCGTTGAAGATCAGGTCAAATTTTCCGGGAGCTTTGTTCAGCAATTCGAGCGCGTTGCCTACCTGCACGTCGATGCGCTTCGCCACTCCCGCCCGCCGGAAATACTCGCGCGCCCGCTCGGCGTTCGCGGGATCTCCGTCGGTGTAGTGCACTTTTCCTTTTGGTCCGGCCGCGCGCGCCAGCCATATTGTCGAATAGCCGATCGCTGAGCCCATCTCAAAAATGCGTTTAGCGCCGGAAACTTCGACGAACAACGCCAGCAAACGCGCCACCGCTGGCCCGATGATCGGCACGCGGTGCTCTTCGGCATACCGCTCCATTTCGCTCGTGACCGCGTCCCGCTCCGGCAGCAATTCGTACAGATACTCTTCGACGTCATCCTGGATGTAGCCACTGCGCAAGTTCGCCGCGCGAATCATAGACTTTCTCCCGGTTTGAGCGCATGAATCCCGAGCTCCGCAATTTCCCGTGTTTCCCGCCTCAGATGATCCACGGTGCCGGTCAAGAACGGGAACGTGCCATAGTGCATGGGGATAACGTGTTTCACTCCGAGCAACCGGATGGCATACGCCGCATCGCGCGGTCCCATGGTGAAGAGATCGCCGATCGGCAGCATCGCCAGGTCGGGCTTGTACAGCTCCGCGATAAGCTTCATGTCCCCGAACAGTGCCGTGTCTCCCGCATGATAAACCGTGAATCCTCCCGGCATCTGAATCACGTAGCCCGCGGCCTCACCGCCATAATGCCGTACGCCGTTTTCATCGATCGAATTCGAGTGAAACGCATGCGTCATGGTCACTAGAAACTCGCCCGCCTTTTGCGAACCACCTTTCCCCATCGGGCAGGTTTGCTCCCGCAATCCCTTGCTTTCGATCCAAAGGCAGGTCTCGAAGATGGCCACAATCTTTGGCTTGTGCTGCCCCGCGAGCGCCAGCAGGTCGCCCAAGTGGTCCCCGTGCGCATGCGTAAGGAAGATGACATCCAGGCGCGGCACGGTTTTCAGCTCTGCCGGGCACACCGGATTGGTCATCACCCAAGGATCGATGATCGCCACCTGCCCCGACGGCGTCGCGAGCGAAAACGTGCTGTGCCCAAAGTAGGTAATGCGATTGCCCTTCAAATCGAGCATCGGATCTTCCCCCTATTTTTCGTTTGGCTTTCAACCGAAGAGCTACTTTCCCGGTGGCGCTGCGGATCCACTGTCCGCTAGCAGCCCGCGGATGGCCTCTTCATACTGTTCCCGGCCCTTCTCGCCAATAAAATGTCCCACTTGCCGGCCATCCTTTGAATAAAAGACGGACACCGGCATCGTTCCGGTCCACCCCGCCAGCACGGACTGTCTAAATGCGGCCTCAGCCCCGGCGGTCTTGCGGTAGTTCGGGAAAACCGGTTTGTAGCGTGCCAGGAACCGCCGCATCAAAATCAAGTCGCCGTCGTCATCCATGCTCACGCCAACGACCTCGAGCCCCTTTGGCGCATACTGTTTCGCCAGTTCATTCAGCATGGGGTATTCGTCGCGGCAGGGCTCGCACCAGGTCGCCCAGAAGTTCACCAGCAGCGCTTTGCCGCGGTTTTGTTCCAGGATCCGTTGGAACCCCTGTATATCGATCATTTCAGGATCGCGCGGCGCTTTGGCTTCGGGCGCCGCAAGCACGGTCCCAGCGGCCAACAACATCACTGCGGCTATGGCGGTCTGTATCTTCATTGGTGTACCTTCCCCAACCATTCTAGCTTCATGTGCCGAGGTTGAGAATCCTCCCCTCGCACAGTACAATCAACGCAGTCGCTTGTTGGCCCCGGCAGGGGCGTGGTATAAGAAAATTCCACCGGGCGCTTCCGTTCCCCGGAAGACCTCGGCCCGTTGTCCGAGCAAAGGAGATTTGAATGGCTTACGTAATCGCTGAGCCCTGCATCGGCACAAAAGACACCGCCTGCGTCGACGTCTGTCCCGTCGATTGCATCCACCCTCGCAAGGATGAGCCGGAGTATGAAAAGGTCACACAGCTCTATATTAATCCCACGGAATGCATCGACTGCGGCGCCTGCGTTCCGGTCTGCCCGGTGACCGCGATCTTCGCTTTGGAAGACTTGCCGGAGAAGTGGCATAGCTTCACGCCGATCAACGCGGACTTCTACACGGCAAAATAACCCGACCCGTTGTCCTAGAATTTGGAATTAAATGCTCACCGCGGCACGCCGGGCGTGCCGTTTCATTTTGGTTCAGCTTTCGAGCCGCGCGGTTTCCGTCCGCCGCACCGCGCCATTCAAGGTCCGCTTGCGCACATCCCCGAACGAAGTCGCAAACAGAATTTTTTCCACCGCCCCCTGAACATCTTTCCAAATCTGTTTCAATCCACAGCTTTCTCCCTCTACGCATACCCCGCCCATGGCTTCGTTGTGCACGCAACTGGATTCCGCGAACGCCCCATCAACCACTCGCAACACCGCCCCCACGGAAATCTCCTCGGGCGCCCGCGCCAGCGTATATCCGCCGCGCACGCCTCGCCGGCTCTCTAAAATGCCACCGCGCTTCAGTTCCAGCAGAATTTGCTCCAGGTACTTCAGGGGAATGTGATGCCGCTCGGCAATCTCGTGGATGGTTACCACTTCAGGATACTGCAGGCTCAGGTGCAGCACCGCTTGTGTGGCGTATTCGCCTTTTGCTGTAACGCGCATCGTGTACTCTATTCCCTTGGTTAGCCTTTCACACGCAGGAAGGCGTGTCAATCTCCGCTGCCCGCTCCAGCCGCGAGGGCCGTCAGCGGGAGGAAACCACCCTGCGTCCGAGCACCATGCATCCAAGCAAAGTGCGCCTTCAGCGCAATTTTCTCATCTCTTGAATCGGAAATGTTGCGCTGCACGGTATGATGTTTCGGAGCAAAATTGTCCCCATGCCAGAGCGCTTTCATCTCGTCCTGCTGATTCATGCCCACCAGCCATGCGGCAATTTCGACCATGTGCTCGAAAAGGCCTTCAAAGACTCCTATCTGCCTTTTGTCGAACTCCTCGAGAAACATCCGGGCGTCCACATGGGCCTGCACTATTCCGGCCCGCTACTCACCTGGATCGAAGAACACCGTCCCGAGTATTTCACCCGGCTCGGAGCCCTGGTCGGCTCTGGACAAGTCGAACTGATCGGCGGCGGCTTCTACGAACCGATCCTCGTCTCCATCCCGCCCGAGGACCAGCGCGAACAGATCACGCGCCTGGCCACCTATCTTGAAAAACATTTTGGCCGTCGCCCGACGGGCGCCTGGATCGCCGAGCGCGTTTGGGAGCCACAGCTTCCCTCTGCGCTAGGCGCTGCTGCAGTCAGCTACACTCTCGTCGACGACATCCATTTCCTTTCTGCCGGCTTCGAGCCCGAGGAACTCTTCGGCGCCTACATCGCCGAAGACCGCGGCCAAAGCGTCTGGCTCTTTCCCGGCCAAAAAGCCCTTCGATATTTTATCCCGTTTGGCAAGGTCGAAGAGGTGATCACCTACCTGCGCGACGCCGCGGCTCGCTATCCCGGTGGAGTTGCCGCCATGGGCGATGACATGGAAAAATTCGGCGTCTGGCCCGGCACCAACGCTCATTGCTACAAAGACGGCTGGCTCGAAGATTTCTTCACCGCCCTCGAGAAAAACTCCTCCTGGCTGCGCGTCTCAAGCCCCAGTGAATACCTCGCCGATCACTCGCCTTTGGGGCGCGCCGATCTTCCCACCGCCTCTTACACCGAAATGATGGAGTGGGTATTGCCCACGCGTGTCCGTCAGCGTTACCACGCGGTCCAAAAAGAGTTCGCCGCGCGCCCCGAGATCCTCTCGTTCCTCCGCGGCGGCTCCTGGCGCGGATTCTTCCGCAAGTACGCCGAATCCAACTTGCTGCACAAGAAAATGCTGCGCGTCTCCGCCCGCATCGCGGGGACTCCCATGCGCCACACCAGCTCAAAAGCTACCGATGAGCTGGTTCACGCCCGCGACCTCCTGCTCCGCGCGCAATGCAACGACGCCTACTGGCACGGCATCTTCGGTGGCCTGTATGCCCCGCATCTCCGCACCGAGGTTTGGCGGAATTTAATTCGCGCCGAAGCCATTGCCGACCGGCAGACCGCCGGCGCTCTCTATCCGCGCGTCGAATTGCTGGACTACGACGCCGACGGCGCTCATGAGCATCTCTTCACCGCGTCCGAATATCAGGCTTTGCTTAAACCGACGGATGGCGGCACGCTCGCCGCATTCGATTTTCGCCCCGCTGGCGCGACCCTTATCAATTCCATTCAGCGCAGGCCAGAGGCGTACCACGCCCGCCTGCGCGAAGCCGCGAAAACTGCCGTGCCCGGCGCGGTGGCCTCCATTCACGAGCAGACGCTCGCCAAAGAGCCAGGTCTTGAACGTTTTCTCCGCTACGACCGCTGGCCTCGCCACGCGTTCCGGGTCTTGCTCTACGACCCCGCCCGCACGCAGGCGGAATATCAGACGCTCGAACTACAGGAAGATCCAGGATTTGCCGGCGGCGCCTTTCACGTCAAATCCTCCTCCGCCAACGATGCGCAGCTGATTTGCGAAGACGAACTGAAGGTCGCTGCGAAAGGTGAGTCTCTGGCCCCGAGGCTTTCCCTGGCGAAACGATTCTCTTTCGGCCCCGCCCCGAACGGCTGCGAAGTCGGCTGCGAGATCGGTCTAAAACTCAAACAGCCCCTCCCAAGGCCCATCGCCGTCGGCCTTGAATCGGTCATCAATCTGCTCGCTCCGGCCGAACCCGACCGTTTTTTTGAAACGCCCAAGGGCCCCCAAAACCTTCGCTTCAGCGGCATCCTGCCTGGTCCGCTACTCCGCATGGAGGACGGCTGGCAGCGCCTCCGCATTACTCTGCACGCGCCCGGCGCAAAGGAATTTTGGGTAGCTCCCATTGAAACGGTTTCCGAATCCGAGGAGGGCTTCGAACGTGTGTACCAGGGCTCTCAAATCCTCGCCATCTGGCATCCGCTTTTGGCGCCCGAAGAGCCGTGGTTCGCTCGCCTCGTCTGGCGCATCGAATCTTTCTAGCGTGCCATGCGGAGGAAAAAGCGGTGAACGATCAGCCACCAGGGAGACCTATACGGTCGAAGGTTCGGAATGGCGCCCGGGCGCGTTAGGTTCTCTGGACAACCGTTTTTCGGAGCCTCAGCCCAAATCATTCCACGATTAAAAGATTCTGCGCAAAGGGCCATTCCTGGTCCACCCACTGGCCTTCGCATCGAAAGCCGGTCCGCTCCGCCATTTCCGCAGCTTCGCCGATTCTGTATTTGTGCGAGCTCTCCGTCCAAATGGTTTCATCTTCGTCGAGCGAAACGCGTAGCCCCGACGCCGGAATCTCCACGCGCTGCCGGCATGTCGATCGCAAATGCATCTCCATCCGCCGCTCCCTCGCGCTCCACCGCGCTTCGTGCTGGAAACATGCCAAATCGAAGTCCCCGCCGAGCTCCCGGTTAATCCTCGCCAGCAAGTTCATATTGAACGCCGCAGTCACGCCAGCCGGATCGTCATAGGCCAGTATTTGATCCGCTACGGTTTTCTCGAGGTCCGTCCCCAAGAGCAAGGCGTCGCCCTGGCGCAAGGTGTTGCGCACGTTCCGCAAGAACTCCTCTCCAGCATCGCGATCGAAATTCCCGATCGTGCTCCCGAGAAACAACACCAGCAAATGATCGCCGTCGGCGCGTCCATCCGCCACCGTCCGCAAGCCTTCCAGGTACGGCTGTTCATGCCCGACGATGCTCACCAGATCGATCTGCCCCAATTCCTTCTCGCAAGCCGCCAGCGCCGAAGGCGAAATCTCGATAGGGAAGTAATAAGTCTTCTGCCGCCGCGAAAGCGCTTCCAAAATCCAGCGCGTTTTTTTTCCGCTTCCGCTCCCAAGCTCCGCGACGTGCACCGGCGATGGTAACAGCCCAACGATTTGGCGGGCATGTTTCTCGAGCAGCCGGGCATCTGCGCGCGTCAGGCCGTATTCAGGTAAGACGCTGATGGCCTCAAACAACGCCGAGCCCACCTCGTCATACAAATACTTGGAAGGCAATTCTCTCTGCCCGCTTTTTGTCAGGCCCGCACGCACCTCGGCTGCGAACTCCGACACATGTCTCGACGGAAGGGTTTGTATCAGCATGTCGTCTCCCAAGGCCCGGGCTTGTCTTGCTAGTCTTCCACGCAACGGAATGTCGCGTAGACGTAAGGATAGTGCGGCTGGAACCAATTCCGAAAGGATCGTCGCAACATGCAAGCGGCCGTTCGCGGCGACCCTCCTTTCATCACGTAGTGTTTACCATCGAAGAAATTCGCGGAATAGCCGGGATAGAAAGGCATCGGCACAAATCCAGGGAACGGCGCGAATTTCGTCCGCGTCCATTCCCAGCCATTGCCCACCAAATCGTGAACTCCAAACGCGCTCGCCCCCTCCGGATGCGCGCCTGCCGGAGCAGGATCCCACTGGTGAAAATCAAAATTTCCATACCGTGCACTCGGCGCCTCCTCGCCCCACGGATAAGCTCGCTCGCCCCAACCCTCGCGCGTTCCATAAGCAGCACGGTGAAACTGTTCTTCACTCGGCAGCGCGTGCCCAAGCCACTTGGCGTACGCGGCGGCTTCTGCATGGCTCACGTACACGGGCCAATCCAGCGGCAAGCGGACCTCGCCGAACATCGCCTGGTACATCCACAGATTCCCGTCCTTCCTCCAAAATGCCGGATGCTGCGCGCCTGTTTTTTTCTTCCACGCCCAGGCTTCCGCGCTCCACAGCCCAGCATCGTCGTACCCCCCAGCCTGAATAAACCGCAAGAAATTTCGGTTCGTGACGTTGCCGCTGTCGATCGTAAATTCCGCGACGTCCGCCTCCTGCGCTTCCAATTCGTTGTCCCAGCCGAATTCATCCCCCGTCACGTGCTTCAGCCCCAAGGTAACCCGCCCTGCCGGTATCTCCACCAGCCGCGACTTAGATCGTGTGGTTCCGGAGGTCGGCGCAATCGGCCCGCGAATTTTTCTCTCCGTGGGCAGCCGGTGCAACATGTACGCCAGCGTCTCCGCGTGCATCAAGCGGTGCTCAATAGCCACTTCCAGCATGGCAATCAATTGCGGATGCCCCTCGGCCGGTCGCGTCAGCGCGTGTTCGATAGCCTCGTCCAATTCATTTCGCAATCGACGATTGTAATGTTCTACCTCTTCGCGCTTGGGCCAATCGCTTGGCTTGTCGCTCGGCAAGGCACCTCCCACAGGGTCGATTCCGAACGCAAATAGGTCGTCGAACGTTCGTTGCTTGGTCTGCAACCCAAAGGCGCGTTGCGCCAGCAGGTTCCAGTCGAACGCTTCGACGTGTCCGAGGTAGAAAATGATGCGGTGTCGCTCAGGGATAGGTCTGTCGTAGATCGCTTCGTTGTCCACAATGCCAAACAACGCATCCGATTGCGCGCGAGCATCTACGATCCGGGTGTGAAGGTCATGCCTTATGCGGACAGCAGTAGCGCTAGCTCCCATGGCGTTGTCCCCCTATCGTTGGATGCGGCTTCCGCGAGAAGGATGCGCCCGAATCAGGCGGAGGGGGGCTGAGTAGGGTACGATGTTCTCCCACACGTGTGAGGCTGTCAATCGAAATGAATGCGAAAACCGCAGCGCCTCTGGACGTCGCCATCGAATTTCGCGGCGTGACCTACTGCATAAACGATATTCCTGGCCGTGCCATCGTCAGAGACGTCTCTCTAACCATTTCGCGGGGCGAAACCCTGGTTCTCCTCGGCCGCAGCGGCAGCGGCAAGACCACCCTGCTCAAGCTCATCAATCGCATGCTCACCCCCTCAGAAGGGCAAGTTTTTGTCGAAGGACGCTCCACCACCGAGTCGAATCCCATCCGCCTCCGTCGCGGCATCGGCTACGTCATTCAAGAGGCCGGCCTCTTTCCGCATTTCACGATCGCGGAAAACATCGCCCTCGTCCCCACTCTTGAAAAATGGGATTCCGGGCGAATCGCGGCCCGCGTTTGTGAACTATTGCGCCTGGTAGGTCTCGATCCCGCTGAATTTTCCAACCGCTACCCGCGTGAACTCTCAGGCGGCCAACGCCAGCGCGTAGGTGTCGCCCGCGCTCTAGCCGCCGATCCTCCGATCCTTCTCATGGACGAGCCTTTCGGCGCCCTCGATCCTGTAACCCGCGCCGAACTTCAGCGCGAATTCAGCGCCCTAACTCGCCGGCTCGGCAGAACCATCGTCTTCGTCACCCACGACATTCGCGAAGCTCTCCTCCTCGGCCGACGCATAGCTCTTCTCCATGCTGGCCGCCTGGTCGCTCTCGCCGCCCCCGACGACTTTCTGCGCCTCGACCATCACGAAGTCCACGCCTTCACCGCCTGCCTTGACTCATCCGACGGAGTTGCGTTATGACGCCCTGGAATTTTTTTCAAAGTCACGCCTCCGAAATCTTCAACGCCACGCTTGATCACCTCACCCTGGTGGTCATTGCCATGGCCTTTGCCATCTCGATCGCCGTCCCTCTCGGCATGCTAATCGTCGAACATCGCCACCTCCGCACCATGGCTCTAGGTTTCGCCAGCGTCTTTCAAACCATCCCCAGCTTGGCCCTCTTCGGTTTCCTAATCCCCATTCCCTTCATCGGCGGAATCGGCCGCCGCACCGCGATCGTCGCCCTAGTTCTCTACGCACTGCTCCCCATCCTCCGCAACACCTATGTCGGCCTAAGCAGTGTCGACCCCGCAATCCTAGAAGCCGCCGAAGCCATGGGCATGACCACCACGCAAATCCTGCTGCGCGTCCGCTTTCCACTCGCCCTGAGCATCATCCTGGCCGGCATCCGCACCGCCACCGTCATCACTATCGGCGTGGCCACCATCGCCGCCGCCATTGGCGCCGGCGGTCTCGGCACCTTCATCTTCCGCGGCGTCGCCATGGTTAGTGACGCCGTCATCCTAGCCGGCGCCATCCCCGCCGCCCTCCTCGCTATCTTCGCCGACCTGCTCCTGGGCCAACTCGAGCGCCGCCTCAAAGTCGTCTGACGCCGACTCTCGATCCCGCGCTCCTGGTAAGGGCAGAGCATGCCGCGCCCCATGTCGAGAGAATTGCCGGGTTCTCTCCTTGCCCTGGCTTCTTCTCCCGTTTTTTCTTTCGTCTTCCCTCTTGTCCGCTGCGAGCTCTGTCGAAAGCCATTCTTCCCTACCAATTCAAGTCCGCCAAAATCGCCGCATAAATCTCCATCCCCCGCCACAAATGCCCCAACCGCAAATTTTCGTCCGAACTATGCTGGTGATTGTCGTAATTCACGATGGGCACGCCGATCCACGGCAATCCCAAATCCTCAAAAATATACATCGGCACGCTTCCGCCCAGCGTAGGCGCAATGACCGTATCGTCGCCCGTCGCCTCTTGGACCACTTTGACGAGGGCCTTGGACACCGGCAGATCCATCGCTGTACGCTAAGCGCGATAGCCGCCCTGGTCAATGACTTTCGCGATGAGCGCATGCGTACGCCGCTCTTCGATCGTTGGCTCGCGGTCAATTACGAAATATCCCTTCTTTTTGATGAACGCCGCGATCTGCTCGAATTTCTTATGCGGGTCTTCGCCTTTCACCAGCCGCGCGTCGATCGAAGCCTCGGCTTTGTCCGGTACCACGTTTTGAGCTTGCCCGCCAACGTAAGCGCTCGACAAGCCGCGGATGTTGAGCGAGGGCTCCTGGAGCAATTCGACTAATTTCTTCCCCGCTCCTTCCGGCTTGGCGATGCCCAGCTCTCGCTGCAAATCGGCGTCATTCACCGGCATCTCCGCGAGCGCTTTCCGTTCGAGATCGCTCAGTGGCGATACGTCGTCGTAATAGCCGTCGATCAAAATGCGCCCCTCCGCATCCTTCATCGATGCCAGCAGCCGGGAGAG
>Ga0210395_10000744_pt1 | contig 25005 bp, 19 predicted proteins | sample IncBWH4OmetaG_FD_150861 | JGI IMG/M metagenome (GOLD analysis project Ga0210395, IMG submission 150861) | Forest soil microbial communities from Barre Woods Harvard Forest LTER site, Petersham, Massachusetts, United States - Inc-BW-H-4-O ... | reverse complement strand
GAGTTCTCGCTCGTCGAGTCCGAGTTCTTGCCCGACGCGCATACCCCATTCTGCTAGGCGAGTGCTATGGACGCCAGTATTGAGATCCTTCAAGTCCAGAAGCTGGTTGAAGGCGCAGATGACCGAGCTACGAAGCGCGGAGACTTGTTCTTCCACCTGCTTGATACGCAGCGATTCCGGCACTCGGCGTAGGTTCGAGCCCACGCCCAGCACCGGAATCCGTTCGTGCGTCACGCTTTCTATCACCAATTCCCGCTCGAACTGTTCACCCAGGCAGAGACGGCCTGGTAGACGTCCAGTCGGCCGTGGTTGAGGTCAGGAGTGAGCTCTACGGCATGAGCGAATGCGCTAGCTGCACTCGTTTGATTCAGGGACGGCTTCGCGGTCAGCAGCAGGTCGGCCGAGCCCGCAACCAGAGGTGAACTGAAGGACGTTCCGGAAGCGGCGGCGTACGTGCCACCCGGGAAAGTGCTGATGACATATTCGCCGGGGGCGGCGATCCACACGTCGGTGTTGCCGAAGTTGGAGAACGTCGAGCGAGTATCGTAGTCCGAGGTGGAAGCGATGCCCATGACGCTGCGGTTCAGCGCGGCCGGGTAGACCGGGGTGCTGGTGTTTTCGTTACCAGCTGCGGCCACGAGGACGAGGCCGGCCTGGTTGGCGTAGGAGATCGCTTGAGAGAGCGCCTGGGACGGCGTGGACACGTCAAAGCTCATATTGACGACATTGGCGTTGTGTTGGACGGCGTAGTAAAGAGCCGCTACGATGCTCGAAAGGTAGCCTTGGCCGTTAGAAGTGAAGGCCTTCAGAGGAAGGATCTTAGCTTGCGGCGCGACCAAGTGGACAAGGCCCGTGGTCATGGTGCCGTGGCCGAAGTCGGAATAGGGGCCGCCATCGAGGACAGCAGCCGAGGATTGATCAAGCACGGCCGCGCTGGATTGCTGAACCATAACGGGTTGCTGACTCTCGGAGCTGTTGCTGGAGTCCCCATTCTGAAGCTGAGGCACATCGAGCCACTCCGAGGCGCCTGGTTGATTACGGGTAAAGTCATAACCTTCGAGCAGGACTGGAGAGAGAACGGGGTGTGTTACGTCTACTCCCGTATCGATGACGGCCACGATTCCGGAGCCAGCGACCTTGAACCCGTTCTGCGCATCAGTTAGCCGGATAATCTGGGCGGCGGGTTGCGCGGCATAGCCATGAGTCACCACGGTTCCGTAGTAGTTGACCGGAGCGGTGTCGTACAGCCCTGGGGGAATCGTGTTGATAGGCCTCTGTGGGAGCGCCAGCAGCTGGTCGGCTTCAACACTTTCAATTCCTAGCAATTCCTCGAGAAGATTCCCGATAAAGCCGAGGAGATTCGAGATCAGATTGCCCGAGGACGTGACCAGGTAGGTCTCGCCGACGTTGCCATCCAAGGAGCCCTGGACCTGGCAGTTTGCCGATAGGCACAGCTTTAGGACCGAGCCGAGGCCTCCGGATGTTCGAACGATATAGCGGTTCTGGGCGAATGCTGGGGTCGCTCCCATGACGAAAAGAGCAGCAAGAATCACGGATGCGCTGAGGTAACGTTTCATAGTTTTAGTCCCTTTCGGGGTCTCCTGCTTCTGAACCAACCCAACATTCGCACAACGAAGTACCCGCTAAGTCTTGCGGAATCTTCTCTTTGCGCAAATAGTACGAGTGGTTTCTTGGTGCCAAACAAAAGTTTTCACTGGCTTTGGTACTTGCGTACCAAAAAAACCTTTTCCTGCAAAAAGCGGTTCGGGGGCCAGGTTCATAGCTTGCCTCCGTGTAAGGTCCCCAGCGCATTTCTTACCGAAATGACAATAGGCTCGTCACCTTCGCCAGGGATGGTCAGCTCTAGATCACCGGAGTTTTCTATCTCGCCAGAGAATTCGCCGAACTGGCTGGTGGCGGCCATCACGGTGTTTCCACGGCGATTTGAAAGCGTGACCTGAATCTCGCGTCCAATGACGCCGGGATGGCTGAGATCGAGCAACTGGCCAGTGATGACCAGGCGGTTGCCGCCGGGCCTGGGTTCGATCTGAATGTCGATTTGATAGGGGTCAGCTCTATAAAGCATTTGTCTTGTCCCTGTTACGATCGAACGAGCTCCGGCGACAGCTGGCTGCAGGAAGCTGTCGAATAGGACCTCGATTACGCCCCGGGATTCTTTTTCTGGCTGCGCCATGCCTGCTGTGGCGAACGCTGCTTTGGCAAGGCGCACAGCACCGGCTGGAGGTTGATAACTGGCCTCTGCGGCTGCCGTTTTGCTGACCTTTTGCCATAACAAGAACGTCTCCGTGCAGCGTTTGCAACCGGTCGCGAGGTGTTTTTGCATAGCTTCCTGCTGGTTGCCCTTAAATGCGTCCTTCACAAAATCGATCCACTCAGGTGTTGAAAAGTGCTTCATCCCTCTTCCCCCCTCATTTCCTTCTTTGCTCTCCGCTCCCCAGCGGCAGGAACGCTTACCATCTCCCATTGCGTAAGGGAGGTCAGAGCCTCAGAAAGTATAGGGAGCGCGAAGTTAGTTAACGCTTTTATTTTCAGTTATTTGGCCGACAAGGACGAAGGGGGCCCAGAAGTAGGGGTGGGGGGTCTGCTGGCGGATCTGCTTCATGGCGGATTGCAGTGAGGTAGCCATATCGCCGGATTCGATATAGTGTTTGTAGAAGGCTTGCATGAGTTCGGCGGTGCTGCGGTCGTGGACGTCCCAGAGGGAGAGAAGTAGGGAGGCTGCCCCGGCACAGAAGAGACCGCGCTCGAGGCCGAGGAGCTCGTCGCCGGCGGCGACAAAGTTCATGCCCGTGGCGCAGCCGCTAAGGGTCACGTGGCGGGCGGAGAGGCGCATCTGGTAGAGATCGTAGAGGTTAAGATAGCCATCACCGAGGCGGATGCCGGAGAACATTGGGTTGTCCTGGCGGTAGGTGCCGTGCGTGGCGATGTGGAGCAGGGCGCTTTGGGATCCCTTTTTTCTGAGGTTTTCTGCCGTGGCTTGTGTGCCGAGCAACAGCTCTGCGTTAGGGAGGATAGCAGCAACGGATTGGACCTCTGCCAGGATCTGGGGGGCGCGCTCGTCGGGGATTCCCATGACGAGGGAGGCGGACATGTCGCTCGGAGTCTTCCGTTGGCAGAGAGCAAAGACGGTGGCGCTGGGGGCATAGGAGATGGTGTGGGTGTCCGAGAGATAGGAGTCGCCATTCTTGAGGGCATGGAAGGGAAGAAAGTGAAGCGGTCCGTGGGGAACGAAGATCAAGTGTCTCGCTTTGAGATGAGCTCTGAGAGGGGCGATTAGCTCGGCGTAGAGGGCTTCCAAATGGCTTTGTGTGGCTTGGAGCAATGGTTGTTCGAAGCGCTGCGTGTAGGATGCGCCCATACGGAATTTCGAAAGCTGGAAGCGGAGCAGGTGCAGGAAATGAAGGACGCGGGAGAAAACCGTGACGGGAGTGATTTCGATGGAATTTCGCGTGACCACAGCGGCAACCAGCCGCTCTCCCGTGGAATAGTATTCGATGAGTGCGGCGCCAGCGGGGATTGCGGCTTGCAATGTTTCCAGGGAAAAATCCGCGGGGGATTCGAGAGTGGCGTTTTCGCGTTCGTGCGCGGGCAGTTCCCGCAGGGTGCGCAGAAGTTCGTTTTCCTGGGAGAGGGCTTTTTCCTGGAGTTGCTCGAGGCGTTTGGCCGACGTGTCTTCGGGGCGAAGTTGCTCAAGTTCGATGCGGTGGTAGTACCAGTTTAATTCTTCGCGCAGATCGCGAATTCTTCGCACCAGTTCGCTTTGCCCTGCATCGCCCAGGGGCAAGCTTTGACCGCTTTGAAAAATCATTTCGGTCATGCTGCGGGACTTGGCTGCTTCCATGCAGGAAAAGGCTTCACTGACGGAGGCATCGCCGCCGTCGCCGCTGAGGTGTAAATCGACTAGCGCTTCGTAGACTTGCAGGCGGTTTTTTACGAAGGAAATTTTCAGTTCTTCGGCGTGTAGGCGGCTACGCAGGGCTTCCAAGGATTTGCGCGCTTCTTGATAGGCCGTGTAGGCGGCGGGGCGGTCACCGCGGGTTTCGGCGAGCTGGCCGCGGAGGAAGTGCGTTTGGTAAGCAAGGACGGGAGCCTGGAGACCGGAGATCTTGGCAATGGCTCGATCTGTTTCCGATTGTGCGGTAGGGAGCTCGCCAACCCGTAGCGCCACGCGCGCGAGCAGAAGATGTGCGAGGGCGGCTTTGCCGGGAAGCGTCGCTTGGTCAAAGAATTTTGCGGCGCCGGCGCAGAGGCGGCGGGCTTCGAAGTAGCGACCCTCGTGAAAGAGCAGCAGACCTTGATAGAGGTCGAGGAGCCAGGGCCAGACGAGATTTTTCTCCGTGGCAAACATGGCGCGAGCCTTTGCGAAGCGTTCAAGGGCGTGGACGGTCTTTCCCTGCTGGCCATAGGCGATGGCTTCGTTGGCGAGCGTTTTTGCGGCTTCGTAGGCCATGCCAAGTTTTTCAAACCGAAGGAAACCTTCGTGGGCCATTTCGCGGGCTTCTTCGCTGAGGTTCAGTTCGAGATAGATCTCGGAAAGATCGAGATGGCAGAGAGCGAGATGATAGGCGTCGCCGGTTACTTCGCAGGCGCGGCGCGTGGCAAAGAGCATTTCGATAGCGCGGCTGTATTCACCTCGAAAATAATACAAGTAGGCAATGTTGTAGTCGGCTTGATCGCGCAGCAGAGGCATCCCGAAGCGCTCGCACGCTTCGCGTGCTTTCTGATAACAGTCGAGCGACCGGGGAAAGTCGTTCAAGCTGATCAGGCACATCGCCATGTTGCTCAGGACCACGGCAATACCCTCTGCGTCCTTATACGGGAGCAGACCCTCATAAGCGCGCTCGTATCGAGAGATAGCTTCCTCGAAGCGATCCTGGCGGTGAAAGACATTGCCCAGATTGATATCGAGACGTGCGAGACGCCACGGGTCGTTGAGGCGGGTGAAGATGTCTCTGGCCCGATCGGCAGCTTTGAAGGCCTTGTCGTACTCACCAAGTAAGATCAACGGCTGGATGGAACTGCTGAGGGTGCGCGCGGCTTCTTTCCAGATGCCGAGGCCTTCGTACATTTCGAAGGCTTGCTCGTGATGCTCGACGGCGGCGCGATTGTCTCCACAGGCGTAGAGAGCGTTGGCTTTGGCACGAGTACCGAGGGCGATGTCCTCTTTGCGGCGGAGCCGGCGGCCAATCAAGACGGCGGCTTCGGCCAGATGCAGCGCTTCTTTCGTGTCTACTCGGATTTTTTCGAGGACCAGATCGGCGAGTTGTTTTACGACCTCGCTGCGGAGTAGTGCTTTGTGGTGCGCAAGTAATTTGCGCCGATCCGCATCATTATCGACCCGGGCGAACTCGAGCAAGAGCTCCTCGCGGGGGATTTTTGTAATGGCCGCGGGCATCAGTCAAATCCCAAATCGCCGAGATGTTTGCGCAGGCGATCCATGCATTTCTGGCGTGTAAAGCCAATGGAGCCAACCGCGAGGCCAAGTTCCGCGGCGACCTCGCTGTACGGGCGCGCGGGAGTTTCGAAGAAGAGAAGTTGGACCAGACGGCGGCATTGCGGCGAGATGGCGGCGATGGCCTCGCGCAGCATTTGTTCTTCCTGCGTTTGCTGCACCAGGGTTTCTGCGATCGCTGGAGTCTCCGGTACAGGCAGGTGAGGATCCGCGTCGCGGCTCACCAGGCGTTGCTGCTGCTGCTTCCAGCGGTAGCACTGATGGTGGGCGACCTGCATGAGCCATTTTGGAAGAGCCCGGGGTTCGCGAAGTTCGGGAAGACGTTTAAGGAGTTCGACGCAGGTGGCTTGAAAAACGTCCGCGGCTTCGTGTTGAGGCAATCGGTATTTGACGGGGATCGAGTAGATGAGTGCTTTGTACTTTTCGATGAGGAGAGACCAGGCTTCTTCGTTTCCAGAGAGACATTCTTTCACTAGCCGCTCGTCGTTCCATGCGCGCGGCTCTTTCTTCGCTGCTTTGGTGATTACCGGCGTCATCGGCTGGCGTTCTCCCCGCCGTTGCGGAAAAAGAGTTGCTCGACGTTCCACAGGACGTATGGTTCCAGAACGGCCGGATGAAAATTGGCGATGGAATTCTTTGCGCCGACTAGAATGTCGGGACTCGCCAGGAAGATCATGGGTTGATTCTCGGCGAGAATCTCTTGCACGCGATCGTAAAGTTTTTTGCGCTGGTCATAACCCGCCGTAGCGAGCTGCTGCTCCATGAGGCGGTCGATTTCGGCTTCCCAAGTCGTGGATGGATGGGATTGCGAGGGATTCCAGAGGTGCGTCCCGCCGCTCGATAGCCAGACGTTAAGGTCGGTGTTTGGATCGGCGTCGAAACTGGCGAGTCCCAAGAGGCAGGCATCGTATTCCTTGGTTTGGGTGACGCGGTCAAGGAGAGAACGAAATTCGAGGGGCACCACCTGGACGCGCATGCCGAGCTGCTTTAGGTCCTCCTGTAGCAAGGTGGCCATTTTGGTGCGGTCGGCGTTCGAAGAGCTCGTCAGGATCGAGAATTCAACCGGCTTGCCATCGGAATCCTGAAGCGTGGATTCGGCGTTTGGAGCCGTAGACCACGAGAAACCGGCTTCCTTCAGAAGCGTGCGGGCGCGCTCCAGGGAGCGAGGGGAATGCGCAATGGAAGCGTTTGCCCAGCGACGATTTCCGGGCGTGACCGGGCCCCAGAGAGCGGAGCCGCGTCCTTGATAGACGAGGCGGACGATGGCATCGCGATCGACGGCCGCGGATACCGCTTGGCGAAATCTTACCTCGCGAAACCATTTCTGTTTCCGCGTGAGGTCCGCAGATGATTTATCTCCAAGATCGTTGAGGTTGAAGAACAGGAAGTTGTATTCGAGGCCGGGACCGGCATCGGCCATAGTGTAGCCGCGCTGCCCGCGGGAGAGGGCTGAAAAATTTTCCGCTCCGAGGCGGGTGATGATGTCCGTCTCGCCGGATTGAAAGCGCAAAACCTGCGCGTCTGCACTGGGAACGAAGAGAAAAACGAGCTCGTCGAGGTACGGTAGACGATTTCCATTTGCGTCCGTTTTCCAGTAATACGGATTGCGCTCTAGCACCAATTTTTGGCCGGCGACGTATTCCTTGAGGCGAAAAGGGCCGAGGCCTGCCCATTCCTTTGGCGCCGTGGACGGCGTCCAAAGTTGTGCGAGCCTTCCTTCCTGATAAGGTTTTTCGAGGAGATGCCGCGGCAAGATGGCCCAGCCATCGAAGAGTCTTTCTTCGACGCCGTATGGCTTCGCGAATTGGAAGATCACCGTTTCGGCATCCACTTGGCGAACGGTCGGGGGTTTTCCCGCGACGATTAGCAAATCGCGCTGCGGCGCGTGAATACTTTCATCGAGGTACACGCGAAACGTGAAGAGCACATCGTCAGCACCCAGAGGATGTCCGTCCGAGAAACGCAACCCCTGGCGCAACGTCAGCGTGTATTGCAGGCCGTCCGGAGAGATTTTCCAGGATTTGGCGAGTGCGGGTTCGGTGAGCTGTGTCGCGCGGTTGATGTGCACGAGGTCGGCCTGCATCGCGCCGATGACTTCGCGAGAAGGGCTGTCCGTGGCGGTAAGCGGATTCAGAGTCTTCGGCTCCGAGCGGAGCGAAATGACGAGACGTCCGCCTCTTCGGCCAATTTCTCCTGGCATGGCAAGCAATTCTTCTTTCCGATTGGTTTGCTGTGGGTGCGGGAATCCGCTGATGGGCAGCGGAAGGAGTGAGGAGCAAGCCAGAAAGAAGCCAACCGTGATGCAGCAGCGCCTGGTAAAGAAGCGTTCTTCTCTCACGTTGGGCTCCAGCTACTTTGCTCATCTATCTTGTACGTGCCGGCGCGCTGCTGCAATGCGCTTGCCAGACCCAGATATCCGAGAAAGAACGGGACGATCGCCAGAGCGGGTAAGTACATCCACCAGTAGGAGACCAGGACGCTGTACTGCTGGAGGGACGCCAGTAGATTCCCCCAGCTGGCCGTGGGTTCTGGCACGCCGAGACCGAGAAAAGAGAGCGTCATTTCGGCGAGGACGAACTGGGGGACGAGAATCGCGGCTTGCGTGAGCAAAACGCTGGCTGTTTCCGGCAAGATGTGGCGGCGCAAGAGGTACATATCGGAAGCGCCGAAGCCTCTCGCGGCGCGGACGAAATCACGTTCTTTTACGCTGAGCACAACTCCGCGCACCAAACGAGCCGGCCGTGCCCATCCGACCATGCCGATGACGACTACCACGAGGAGAAAGGCTTCGAGAGGGCTGACGGTGAGCGGCAAAAAGGCGCGCAGGGCAAAGAGGAGATAGAGCCAGGGGAGCGCGAGGAAGAGTTCTGCGGTGCGCATCAAAAGATCATCCCGCCAGCCACCGTAGTAGCCGGCGGCCAGTCCGATCAGGGCGCCGAGCGAAAGGGTGACTCCGGCGCCCAGGAGACCGGCGAGGAGAGAGACTTGTCCGCCGAAAAGAATACGGGAGAGTTGGTCGCGGCCGTAGGCGTCGCTGCCGAGCAGATAGATTCGGGTGCCGTCGGTACCGAAGAGATGCGCACGGGATGGTAGAAAACCCAGCAGTGGGTAGTCCGCACCGCGGATAAAAAAGTGCAGTGGAACGGCAGCCGCGGTGTCCTCTTGGTACTGGTCGAATGAACCTTCTCGCAAACGAAGTGGATAGAAGAACGGGCGCGAGTGGAAGTGGTGCTGCACGTCCATCAAATGGACTCGCATGGGTGGCAGATAGGGGTGGTCGCGGTCTTGCTCGACGGGATCGTAGGGAGCAAAAAATCCTGCACCTGCGACGACGCAATGGAGGACGACCAGAGCTACGAGCCACCTGGTGAGCCTGCGGGGCGGGGTCATTTGGCGCTCGCTGCGATGCGAATTCGGGGATCGGACCAGTACAAGAGCACATCTGCAAAGAGATTTCCGCTGACCAGGAAAATCATCGACAGGAGAACGCCGCCAATCACAACGTAGAGGTCGCGCGCCAAAATGGCTTCGAGAAGGAGGGGGCCGAGGCCTGGCCAGCTCATGACGACCTCGACGAGCAACGAGCCACTCACGAGCGTACCCACGCTGAATCCGAAAAGCGAGATGAGGGGATTTGCCGCGGCGCGAAGAGCGTAACCATAGAGAAGTTTCCGGTGGGGAATGCCGTGACCGACTGCCGCTCGAAGGAAGGGAGCATCGAGAACTTCAGCTACAGAAGCGCGGACGTGCCGCACGAGCATCGGTAGAGTTGTGAGGACGAGCGCAGCAACCGGGAGCGCCAGGTGCGACGCCAGGTCGCGGAGTTTGTGAAGCGGGGACAGATTTTCAAAGCCCACCGAAGCAAGGCCTCCTGTCGGAAACCAGCCGGTGCGCACAGCCAGAATCAATAAGCCGAGGGCGAGCACGAGGTCGGGAATGACCAGAAGAGTCGCAGTGGTCCAGGAAAGAACGCGGTCGGGAGCGCGGCCGAACCTGGAGGCGCTCCAGACTCCGAGCGGCAGGGCCAAAAGCCAAGCGAGCAGCGTGGCAGTTATGGTGAGAAGGAGAGTATTGCGCGCGCGCACCCAGAGAAGGGGGCCGACGGGGCTATTGTAGGCAAAAGAGAAACCGAGTTCACCGTGGGCGACGGCATTCAGCCAGTGGGCGTAGCGGACCGGGAGGGGACGATCGAGTTGGTATTGCGCGCGCAGGGCGGCGACGGTTTCTCTAGAGATCTGCGGATTCAAGCGCATCTCATCGAAATAGTTTCCTGGAGTCAGAGCGGAGAAGAGAAAAGTGAGCAAGGAAACGCCGAAAAGTAAAAAGACGGCGTGGAGGGTCCTGCCTAACAGGTAGCGCATCAGGAGTTCACCAAAGTGGGTTGCGCTTCCGGGACGCGGGGTGTGGCGGCGAGCAGGGACCGGGTGGCATCGTGGGCAGGCGAACGCAGAATTTTTTCACTAGGCCCCGTCTCGACGATGCGGCCGTGGTCCATGACGGCGATCTCGTCGGCAACGTGGGCGGCCATGGAAAAATCGTGGGTAATGAAAAGATAGGTCAAACCGAGAGAGGACTGCAACTCGAGCAGGAGATTGCAGATTTGGGCTTGTACGGAATAATCGAGCGCGGAGAGCGCCTCATCCAGGACGATTAGCTTTGGCTCGAGCGCCAAGGCGCGGGCGATGGCTAGGCGCTGTTTTTGCCCGCCGCTAAGTTCGGCGGCTCTTCGGTTAGCCATTTTCCGTGAAATGCCCACATGATCCAGCCAGGTGCAGGCTCTATCGCCACGCTCCTGCTTGCTGAATCGCCCCTGCACAAAAAATGGCTCACTGACAATCTCGAGTGCCGTCCAACGCGGATTGAGCGAGCTTGCGGGATCCTGGAAGACGAGTTGCATCTGAGGGCGCAGAAGGCGTCGTTGATTCTCATGGAGATCCGCGACGTCGATTCCTTCAAACCAGATGCTTCCTGAGGTGGGATGTTCAAGGCACGCGATGCATAGAGCGAGCGTACTTTTTCCAGAGCCGGATTCGCCAACGAGTGCCAAAGTTGTCCTGGCCGGAATGGATAGCGACACTCCGTCCAGTGCGGCAAATTTGTCTTTCGGCGAGGCCGGTCGCACGGCCGCGTAGTGCTTTACGAGATTCTCGACTCTCAAAAGTGGTTGCATGTGCTCGTTCCTGAGAGATACTCAGCCCGGAAATTTGAAGCAGGAAACTTCGTGCCGCTCGCCGACGGCAACAGCCTTCGGTTCGTCGGATTTGCAAACTTCCATTCTTGCGGGGCACCGAGGCTCAAATTGGCAGCCCGGCGCGTGCAAGGAAAGGTCTGGAGGATCTCCCGGGATTACCTGCATCTTGGCTTTGCGCGCGCTTTGGCTCTCGGCGAAATGCGAAGGCAGGCATCTCCATAGAGCTGCCGCATAAGGATGCTGGGGCGTGGCGAGCACTCGCGCCGTTGGACCTATTTCGACGACGCGACCGGCGTAGAGGACGAGCAGGCGATCTGCGAGGCCTCCGAGCAGAGCGGGATTGTGGGTGATCAGGATTATGGCCAGGCCAGAGTTCTCCCGAAGGGTCTCGAAGAGCAGCAGGATTTCCTGTTGCGTAGTGGGATCGAGCGAGGCGGTCGGTTCATCGGCAATCAGGAGGGAAGGTCCGCAGGCGATGGCTTGCACAATGAGCACCCGCTGGCGCTGGCCGCCGCTCAACTCGTGGGGATAGGAGACAGAAATGCGCGCGGCGTCCACGGGAAACACTGTTGCGAGAAGTTGGTTTGTCTTTTCGCTTAGTGTGCGCCTATCCAAAGATTCGTGGGCGGCTAGAACGTTGCTAATTTGCCGGCCAACCTCGATGGTTGGATGGAGCGAGGAGGAAGGTTCTTGAAAGATCAGGCCGATGCGTCCGCCGCGAATTTTCCGCAGCTCCTGGGGAGAAGCATCGAGAAGATTCTTTCCCTCGAACAGGACTGTGCCTTGCTGGATTTTCCCGTTTGACGGAAGAAGCCGGAGTAGAGCAGCGGCAAGCGTGCTCTTGCCTGAACCGGATTCCCCAACTACGCCGAGGATTTCACCGGGACGGAGATCGAAATTGACACCCGCGAGCGCCGGGCAAAGTTCGCCCATGCGGTCGGAGTAAGCGACATGGAGACCTTGGACTTTGAGAAGGGGTGTCATGCCATGGACCATGAGGCCGGGCATTGCCCGGCCAATATCCATGTTCTGTTAACAGAGTCAGGAGGACAAGACGGACGTATTCTGTGGCGCAGGAAAGGTAATGACGGGTAGGAACTTACTGCCGTTGGTACGCAGTAAACTCCCGCTAGAGGCGAAAAAATAGGGGGGCTGGGAATCTGTTCGCCGCTTGAGATTTCGAGAGTGCTGCCAAAGGCGCGGCAGCGAATCCAAAAGTGAGCCTGGAAGTCTTGCGGGCTTATTCCGCTGTGTAGGTGACTTCGAGCCGATGAATGAGGAAGCAGGATATAACAAGGATCGCGATGGTGAGCGAGAGCAAGCCCGAAATGGCGATGAATGGAGAGACCGGTTCGGCGACAATTGTGAAGATGGCCATGGGACCTTCGACGGGCAGTTTGACCGGGCAGAGATGCTTCAGATAGAAAGTGACGCTCAGCCGCTGCGCCCAGGCCGGAAAGATCGGAGCCGCTGCTTCCCAACCCATCAACATTGCTCCGGGGATGATGGGGTTCTTGAAGAGCAGGCTGAGAGCGAGAAACATGCCGCCATAGCCGACGCACGCGAGAGCCGTCACCAGGAGATAGGAGCCCAACTGGCTGAGGCCAGGTCCGTCAAAAATGTACGATCTTCCCGTTGAACCGAGGCGGCTATAGGTGAGGTAGAAGCAAGCCAGCACTGCCGTTTCGAACAGCGCAACGGAAATAACCGCGCCGGCAAGAAATTTACCAACGACTAGAACTTCTTTCCGTACCGGAACCAGAAATTGGTAGTGGAGAGTGCGCTCGACCATTTCGCCGCGGAAAAGCCACGTAAAAATGCCCATGCAGGCGAAAAAGATGCCAAGCCGGATGTAGTAAAGCTGGACAATTCCAGCGAGGACGAAGGTGTCCTCCTCAAGCTGGGAAGGGCTGGTGTTTTTGTCCACAAAGTAATGGATGAGGATGATGATGACAGGTATCAAAGCGAGCAGATAAACCCAAATCCTACGCCGCGTAAACAGGTTTCGGCGAACTTCATTGCGCACGAGGACGGAGATCTGGCTGGCAAAAAGCCGCCACGGTTGTTCTCTCAGCGTGTTTTGGGCGCGAGCTACTGATTCTTGAATGCTCATGTCGGTGCGCCATCCGAGCCGATGAGATATTGGTAGATGGAATTCACGTCGTCGTCAGCGGGAGCGACGGCATCGACTTCGACCAGGCCGCCGGAAACGATTTTGTTGAGCAGAAGATAGAACTGCTCGGCATCGCGCGTGCGCACCAGGACACTTTGCCCGTCACTTAGGATTTTGGCTTCTACGACGTGATCGAGTTCGAACGCTGCGGAGGCCAGCTTCGCTGCATTCGAACAGCGGACCAGAATCTGCATGGGATGATCGTGGACTTCTCTGCGAACGTCTTTAATCTGGCCTTCGGCAACAACGTAACCGCTGCTCATCAGCACGACGCGGTCCGAGATGCGATCCACTTCCTCTAAAATGTGGCTGGAGATGATTACGTGCATCCCCTGTTTCGCGATGGCTTGAAAGAGCGCGATGGATTCGGCGCGAGCCATGGGATCGAGGCCGTTGAGGGGTTCGTCGAGAACCAGCACCGAAGGATGATGGGCAATCGCTTGAGCCAGGCGAATGCGCTGGCGCATGCCTTTGCTATAGCCAGCGACTTTGCGTCGAGCGACTGACGCCATGCCGGCGCGCTCGAGTGCTTCGTTCGTGAGCTTCGCGGCTTGATCTTGGCCAAAACCATGAAGACGCAACGGCCAATAGATGAAGTCATAGCCGTTGGTACCAGGAGGGAAAGAGTCGAATTGCGTGCAGTAGCCTACCTGGCGGAAGAACTCGATGGGTTGTTGCGGCGTAAGACCGAGGACGTAAATCGTGCCGTGGGATGGTTTGATCAAGCCGGTCAGCAAATTCATCAGCGTGGTTTTGCCCGAACCGTTGGGGCCGACGAGGCTGGTAATCCCCGGATCGAGGGAGAAATTCACCTTGTTCACGCCGAGAACTTCCCCGTAAAACTTGGAGACGTTGTCGAACACGATTTGGCGCGCGTCTGGCGTCATCCACGCACCGTCTCGCGAGCGCGCAGGCGCGCATTGAGAATGACAAGCGAAAGCAAGCAGACAACAATCAGAGCACTCCAGGCCGCGGCAACGGGAATTTCGTTGCGGCCGCTCAGGTCCAGCAACCTGTACGGGTCACGAAATCCCCTCTCCAAGATAATCCGGAACATGTATGAAAAATTCAGGATCGCACCCCAATAGGTGCCCATGATGTGGTTGAACATTTCACCGAGGCCCGCGGGGATGAAAAATGTAATGAAGATCACGCCGGTAGCGACAATGCGCAGCTTGACCCACGCTGACACTGCCAGGGAAAGGAGGGAAAGCATCAGAATCCAAATCCCGGAGCACAACAGGATGGGTAAGATCATCCACAGGTGCGACCAGATCCAGCCGTCGTGCGCCAACCCGGACTGTAGGCTAAATAAGAGCAAACAAGGAATCCAAGTCACGGCGGAGAGCAGCAAACCCAGTACGGCAAGTTTTCCAAGAACATAGTCGGCGCGGCTGAAGGGGCGGCTCAGAAAAAGCGGAAGAGCACCATTGGTTAGATCTCCAGCGATCAGGACGGGGCCGACCCAGCAGTTCAAAAGAAAAGCTGCCTGGGCCTGCACGATCATGATGACGATGAAGTATTGGTTTTCCACCACTAAGAAGTCCGCTGAGCGCAATTGCATCAGCAACTGCACGGTCTTATTGTTCGCCATGAAGATGTACCCTGCAGAACCCAGGCAGGGTACGATGCAAAGTATCAAGAGCAGAACGAAGAAGCGGGATTTGAAAAGGTCGGCAAAGGCAAAGCGCGTCAGGACAAAAAAACGCGACCATGTAGGCGTCAGCGAGCCGGTGTAGGAATTATATCTGCGCTTATAGACGGCCATCAGCCGCTCCCGTTTGCTCCATCGCGTTGAGAAAGATATCTTCCAGGGAATCCCGTCGGTGATTCATGCGGCGAATCTGGACACCGCGATCCGCCGCGACCTTGAAGACCTCTTTGATTTCGACGCTGTCCGGCATGACCACCTTGATTCGTCCGCTGCTGAAAACTGCGCACTCGCAACCGAGGCTCTCGAGGGCGGTTGTGAAGGATGCCTGGGCGCCAATCGTCTCCAGTTCGACGAACTTGCGATTGGCGCGCCGCTCTTCGGCAAGGTTGCAGATCGAAGCGATCTGCCCGTTGCGGAGGATCAGAACTTCGTCGCAAGTTTCTTCCACGTCGCGCAACAAATGCGAGGAGAGCAGCAGGCAGATATCACTGGCCTCTCGGATTTCGCGGATGAGTTCGATCAAGCGCTTGCGCGCCGGCGGGTCCATGCCATTCGTTGGTTCGTCGAGAATGAGGACTCTGGGGCCATGGGCTATAGCCTGGGCCAACTTCGCCAGTTGTTTCATGCCGAGAGAATACGTCCCCACCGGGCGATAACGGGCCTCGCCCAAACCCACGTAGACGAAGGCCTCGTGCGCGCGCTCCATCGCTTGCTCGGGGGGAAGGCCTGAAATCTCCGCCATGTAGCGAACGAAGCGGACGCCGGACATTTTTGAAATGAACGCGTCGTTCTCCGGCATATAGCCGACCAGCGAGCGAAGCGCTTTGCCGCTAGTGTGGGAGTTGAGGCCGAGCACGCGCGCGCTGCCCTTGGATGGGACGTGGAAGCCAAGCAGTGTATTTATGAGCGTGGATTTTCCAGCGCCGTTGGGGCCGAGCAACCCAATGGCGCGGCTCTTCAAAACGCCCGTCAGACCATGAAGTATCGTTCGGCCGCCGAGTTGTACTTCGAGCCCATCTAGCTCAATCGTTGGAGTCATCGTCTAGATGTTATTACGGATTGGCCTGGCGCAAAGTTCCATGTTCCGACAAGCCCAACAAGTGGAGCAAGGTTGGAAAAGCTGGGTTCAAGTCGAGCAGCTTACCACTGCTGGCCACCTCGATGCGCTCGCTATCGCCATAGGCGCACATCACGCTCGGCTTGGAGTCGGCGGCGAGTTGCTGAAGCAGCGCCAACTGCCCGGAATTGAGCTGAGAAGCGAGCGGCTTCAGAATCGGACTGAGATTTTGATAAATCATCGCTGAAAAGTTCGCCTGGTTGTCACTCGGCAGAAGAGCGCGGAACGAAGCGGAACGAGCCAGCGAAGTGCCATTTGCATGCGTTTCCATTGCGGCGATTAGCAGCGCACGAGAAGGCGCCAAAATCATGTACCCGTCCGCGAACGTGTAGTCGTATTCGGTCGAAAGCCCCGCAGCTTGCGATTGGATCGTGTAAAACGTTCGGCCACCGGACTGCGCTTGATTCAGCGTTAGTCCGGGCTGATTTGATTTTTGCGCTTCCCGGTTAGCAGCCTGCACCATCTTCTCCAGGGCCAGCTGGAGAGCCCCCGATTGGTTAACCTCGATGATGGCTTTCCAAGAAGGCGTGGGAAGGACCGGGCCATCGAGAGCGAGCGTCACCTCTCCGCCCAGAGCACTGGCCAGGTCGTCACGAATATTCAGGCCGAGTTCTGCATTAGCTTCAGCCAGACCCTTGCTGAAGTTTGGTTCCGAAGCGCCGATGGTGGTGAAGAGATCGTCAAACATGAGTGCCGGCTGCTTCGCAACGAAAGAGACCGCCGCACCAGCGTTGGCGGAAACATAGTCGAGCGAGCCCACCGGAGCGGGAGCGGCCAGCCAGGAAGCGATGCCGCGCCTCGGGCCGCTGAATTCCAACGTTACTCGGTTGTCTCCGTGATTGGAGGTTTCGCCGCGCGTGGCGATCAAATACTTTATGTCGTTGAAGCCGCTATTCTGAAGCACCTTAGACTCTTGTTGCTGGACGTGAGTCGAATTCAGAATCTGGCCGAGGTTCGCAGCGACCAGCGTTTCGGTACCCTGGCTGTAAACGTTCAGAATTCTTTGGCCGAAGTCCGTTGCCGCAAATTGTGTTGTTCCGGAGTCAAGTTGCGCGCTCATGCGCTGGACAGAAGTTGCGTCGCCACCGACGACGAGCATGTTCTGCCTGACGAGCATGATCATTCCGCGCTCGCCAGCGGCCAGGGACGAAAGCGACTGCGGATCCACCACCTGCAGATCGGATGTGCGTTGTGTGCTCGACAAGGTGGCCGCCAAGCGATTTTCGAGGAAATCCTTCAGTCCAGGCTGAAGCACCTCGGCTAGCAGGATGGGACCGTGTTCGTTGGCTGTCGAAATTCCTCCGACGGTAATCACCACTTCGTCGCCCAAGTACTGGCTTATGGCTTGAATTTGCCCAATTAACTCCTCGGGAGTCGGATGTTGATTCGAATTGCCGCTTTTGTTCCACCAGTCTTGCAGAACTTTGCTCTGCGCGAGCTGCTCCTGGAAGATTTGGTTGGCCTGCTGTAGCGCATTTCCAAGATTTGGGATGCCCACATACAAGACGGTATCCGCGGGCAGCAACGGAAGAATTTTGCTTTCATAGCGCGGACCTGGCGTCTGGATGGTCTCGAGTTTCGTCCGAAGCTTCGAAAACTCCCCAAGCAAAGCGAGCTCGTGATCGAGATCGTTACTCCAGCTGATTTCTTGGCTGACGGGAACCAGGCCGACGCTTTCGGTGGTCGCGACTTGATCGCCCGAATGCAGAATGGACTCCGCGCCAGCATGCTTAACGTGAACTTCTCCCTCAATCACGGACACGCGGGAGCCCTTGGTGCCGGAGTTCACGGAAAAGACCGTGCCGGTCACCGCTACCGTGCAATCCGGAGCGCTAACATACAAATGCCCCGTCCTACGATGCGCGGCCTGCACGATGATGACGCCCTGGTCGAGATGGATGGTAGTGTTGCGGCGGTCCGCGCTGACAGCGAACTCGGCGCGCTGATTCATTTCCACTTTCGAGCCGTCGAAGAGCCTCACCGTGGCATGGGAGTTTGCGGCCGTGCGAATGAATTCGCCCTGCGAGACTTCATCACCCTGTTTCAATGCGCTCTCGCCACTCCAGTCAATGCGATACGCTTGCCCTGCGATGGAGTCGATGCGTGCGCGGCTGCCAGGAGGGCCCGCGATGTACCAGTTATATCCAGTCCAAACCACCGCAACGAACACCGCCAATGCGGCTGCCGCGTAAGACAGTCTGCCAAAACTCCACTGAAAACCGCGCGTCGCCGGCGCCATGAGCCAGCCGCCGCTTGCCTTGCTGTCCACCGCACGACCGTGAGCATAGGAACGGCACGACACGCATTCCCGCAGATGGTCTTCCACGATGAGTGCACGCGCCGGAGCCAGTTCGTGTTGATGAAGCGCCGGCAACAAAGCACGAATATCGGCGCAGCCACGGATGGGCTGCAGTGCCCTGGCCGTGGCTTCCTCGCCGACGCCCGCTTGCAGCTTCTGCCACACGCGCTCGGCAGAAGCCGCGAGCGTCTTCGCGTCGGGCTGTTCCGCACGGAGTTCGGAGATCGCTTGATCCAGGCGATCGTCTTGCTTTGATCGAAAAAAATTCATGATGCACCTTTCCTAAAACCACGAAGGCTCTTCTTCAGGCGCGCGCGCGTCCGATGCAGGGTCACTGCGACCACCGCCTGAGAGGTGTTCATCATTCGGGCAATTTCGGGGTTGTCCAGACCTTCGATATAGCGCAGGGTGAACATCTCGGCAGTTCGGGGACTCATCTGGGCCAGCTCTCCGCGAAGCCAAGTCTTTATTTCCATGGACGAATGCGCGCGCTCCGGCGAGAGACTGGAATTGCATGGTAGTTCGTCTGCCGCTTCCACCGGGAGGACCTCGCGATGGCCCCGCGACCGAATGAGATCCAGCGCGGCATTGACCGCTGACCTGTGTAAGTAACTCTGAAGATTGGAGATACGGCCGCGGTCGATGGTCCCTCGCGCCAATCGGAGGAAGACTGATTGTGCTACGTCTTCGGCGTCGGCCATACTGCCAGTTACGCGGTACGCGGCTTTGAGGACACAAGACTGGTGCGCGCGAAAGACTTCCTCAAGCTCTCCAGCTGCTTCTGTCACCATGATGGTTTCTATCGCGGCCGCCAAGTATCCCTCCTCGGCTCTTCTACAACCTAAGACGCGATAGCTAGAAACTTCTTAACACAGAATTTACACTTGGAGGCGAATTGCTTGGACGGGGAGTCCAGATCACTCGTCGGTGATTCTCGGCTTTTCAGATCGACCCGGCGGTTGCCTGCCTGCTGAATTCATACGAATCGCTCAAGTTGTTTCAGTCGAGGATGCCGCAGGCCGCCACTGCTCAATAGGAGCTTTCGAGAAAGACTCGGAACCGTCTCGATCGCGAGTGATGCCGCAGCTTTCGCAGCGCCTTGGCTTCGATTTGGCGAATTCGTTCTCGCGTAACGGCAAACGATTGGCCCACTTGCTCCAGCGTCAGTTCGTTGCCGTCCTCCAGGCCAAAGCGCATCTTGATGATTCTTTCTTCGCGCGGTGTCAGCGTCTTCAGCACGGAAGCCAGGTGTTCTTTCAAATTGAGATGAATGGCCGCATCCGATGGCGAGACAACGCCCTTATCCTCGACGAAATCACCCAGATGGGACTCCTCGTCTTCACCGATCGGCGTTTCGAAAGACATAGGCTGCTGCGCGATCTTCTTCGTTTTGCAGACCGCGTCGAGGGAAAGATCCATACGTCTCGCGAGCTCCTCGGAAGTTGGTTCACGTCCAAGTTCTTGCACCAGTTGCCGGCTGGTGCGCGCCTGCTTGTTGATCGTTTCAATCATGTGCACGGGAATGCGGATGGTGCGGGCCTGATCGGCGATGGCGCGTGTGATCCCCTGGCGAATCCACCAGGTCGCATAGGTGGAGAACTTGTATCCGCGGCGCCATTCGAATTTGTCGGCGCCCTTCATGAGACCGATATTGCCCTCTTGGATCAAATCGAGGAACTGCATGCCGCGGTTCGTATATTTTTTGGCGATGGAGACGACCAGGCGGAGGTTGGCCTCCGTCAGCTCCGTTTTCGCGAGTTCGGTTTCCGCTTCACCGCGACGGATGGCTGTGAGCGCGCGCTTCAGAGCGTCAAGACCAACCTCGCCCGATTCCTCAATGGCCCGTCGTTCCGTCCGGCGCGAACGCAGCTCATCGCGTGTTCCGTTTGCGCCGTCGGCACGGGCGGAGTTTACGCGCCGTTCCAACCTGCCAATCTCACGGTCGAGCGTATGCAGCCGCTCGACCGTGAGCCGCAGAGTATCGATGAGGCGCCTCTTCTCGCCGTCGTTGAATTCGATGGAGCGGATCAGGTGCGAAATCTCAATGCGCGTGCGGCCCAGACGGCGCCGCGCCCGCAGATGCGCTTGCTTATCGGACTTCGCGGTGTTTTCCAGCTTTACCCTCTGCTTTCGTCCTAACTCGCAGAGTTTCTCAAGCTGGTTGATGACCTTCAGCGTTTGCCGCAACTTTTCTTCAATCTTGTCGTCGGTCAGTTCTTCTTCTTGGAGGTGGAGGATTCTCTTGATGGAAAGCGCGCCCTTGCGAAGCTCTGCGCCCACAGCGATTAATTCCTTGGCCACCAGCGGCGAGCGCGAGACGGTCTTCAACACCCGCAACTTGCCGCGTTCCATGCGCTTGGCGAGAACAATCTCGGTCTCGCGGTTTAAAAGCGGCACGACACCCATTTCACGCAAGTAGGTGCTAACCGGATCGGTGCTCTTCTGGACGGAATGCACCGGTCGTTCGATCTCGGTTTCTTCCTCATGGATCGCGTCGTTCCTGGGGCCGAGTTCGATTCGTTGCGTGACTTCGAGGGTGGTGTGCGCGGCTTTCGCTGCGGAAATATCTTCGAAAATTTCGGTGCCGTCACGCTCGAAAGTAGAAAAGAGATTGTCGATCTCTTCCGTGGTGTGTTCCTCAGCAGAAAGGACATCGTTCACTTCTTCATTGAGCACGTAGCCGCGGCTCTTGCCGAGGTTGATGAGGTTGCCGACCAGATCGTGCTTTTCCTGCATGAACAGAGCCAAGCGTTTTCCCCCCAAATGGTTTTTGTCTCAAACAGCTGGCCCTTCCTGCACACCACACCGTGGCCAAGGAAAAGACTATGAACGGTTGTGGCAAACAAGAAGGCGGGATCCGAATTGCAACTCTGGCGGTAGACTCGCCGCGGCCACCGTCATGACAACCACGTTCCTCCCGACGCGCTCGGGTGACGGTACCTTTGTTCTAGAATTTGTGCCCTCCCAGTATACGCTATTTGCGTTCTTTTTTGGGCCACATCCGCGCGTCATTTCGGACCCATGGCTAACCCTTGGGCTTGCAGGGGTTTGCGATTTCAAGCGGCCTGGTTCGAGGGATGAAATTGCCCGGACGGACAGCGAACGTCAGATTAGATTGGTTCTAACGTATTCGCCACAAGTTCATGGAACTTCCCGCCTAGGGATTACACAACTATTACAGAAGCCCAGCGCCGCGCGTGCTAGTTTGGATTCATGAGCACCCTAGGCCACGACAAAACGTTTTCTGAACCCATTAATTGGACCACATCTCTTTTCATGCTTGCATTTCATATCGGTGCAATCGCCGCGTTGTTCTTTTTTAGCTGGAAAGTCCTTGCCTTAGGGCTAGCCCTCTGGTGGGTGGCCGGAAGTCTCGGCATCGGCATGGGCTACCATCGCTTGCTAACCCACCGCGGCTACAAGACGCCGAAGTGGATGGAACATTTTCTGACCGTCTGCGGGACGCTGGCCCTTGAAGGCGGACCAATTGCGTGGGTCGCCACGCACCGGGTCCACCACCAAAACACCGACAAAGAAGGTGACCCGCACTCTCCGCAGGATGGCGGCCTGTGGGCGCACATGGGTTGGATTCTGACCGGCCAGGCCATGCACAGCAATGCCAAGGAGCTGCTGCCTTTTGTTCCGGATCTGCGAAAGGACAAGTTTCATCTTTGGATCACCAAGTGGCACTGGGTTCCGCTCACCGTGCTTGGCATCGCACTCTTTGCGATCGGTGGCTGGCCTTTCCTATTGTGGGGAGTGTTTTTGCGAACCGTAGTCGGCTTGCACGCCACCTGGCTGGTAAACTCCGCGACGCACATGTGGGGATCGCGGCGGTTTCTGACAGACGATACTTCCAAAAACAGTCTATGGGTCGCCCTGCTTACTTTCGGCGAAGGATGGCACAACAATCACCATGCCGTTCCGCAATCGGCGCGTCACGGAATAACCTGGTATGAAATCGACATGAACTGGTACGGTATTTGCGCTTTGCGAGCGCTCGGCCTTGCGTGGGACGTCAAGCGTCACAAACTCGCCCACCATGGACAAGCCGGAAAGCGACATACCGTGATGCCTCCTGACGCTGCCCAGGCACCCGCTCCTGTGGCGCTGCCCAGCGGCGATTGAGCTGCGCCTCACCCGAATAGCGCTTGGAATCTGGAACGCCGGCAATCCGTTATTACAGACCTTAGGTGGCGCTGAGCGAACCCTGGCGTAAACTAAGACGTCATGCGCATCACGCGCCGAACCAAAGCAATCGCATTCTTTATCGCGCTTGGGGCTTGTCTCGTTGCCTTAACGATCGTACTTAATGTCAGTTGGATTATCTTCCACTGGCGTCAAGTAGTTCCCCTTGTGCTCGGCATCATCTTCTTCGGCTTGCTTATCGCCGGACTGGTCATCAACACGATCTTTCTTGTCCGGGAGATTCGGCGAAATGAGCAGCAAGACAGCTTTCTCAATGCCGTCACGCACGAACTAAAAACACCGATCGCCTCCATCCGGCTGTACCTGGAAACGCTCGCGAGTCGCAATCTGGATGAAGCAAAGCGCCGCGAATTTTATCGCATCATGCTTGATGACACCGACCGCCTGCTTGGAACTGTCGAGCAGGTTCTGAAGGCCGGGGAAGTGAGGCACGCGAGCGCGCGAAAGAACTGGCAGGAAGTGCAATTTTCCGCCATTGTGCGTGAAGTCCTCGCGCTCGCGCGCCTGCGTCAAAATCTTTCTCCAGACGTATTGAGTCTTGGCGCGACGCCGCCTGAAGAAATCGTGGTCTTGGGAAACCCTGAAGAACTCCGCACCGCGGTATTCAATCTGCTCGACAACGCCATAAAATACTCCGGCGAAAAAAAAGATATCGTCGTGGACCTGCTGACACCAAACATGGACACGGTCTTGCTGCGCGTACGCGATCGCGGCATCGGTATTCCCCGCAACGAAGTGAAACGAATCTTCAAGCGCTTTTACCGCGCGTCGAACTCCAAGACCGACAAGGTGAAGGGAACTGGGCTTGGCCTGTTCATCGTGCGCTCGATTGCACGCCGGTACGGTGGCGACGCCTTTGCCGAGAGTGAAGGAGAAGGGCGCGGCAGCACATTTACCATCCGTCTTCCCAGGGTCTACCAGGCATGAGCCGCATCCTCATCGTCGAAGACGAAGCCCACCTCGCCGAGGGCCTACGCTTCAATCTCGAAGCCGAAGGCCACTCGGTTGAGATCAACGACAACGGCGAGGATGCCCTGAAGCGCCTGCTGAAGGACCGCGAAATCTTCGACGCACTCGTCTTGGACGTGATGCTGCCCGGCAAGGACGGTTTTTTGGTCGCCCGCGAATTACGCAAAGCCCAGAACTACACCCCGTTGCTCATGCTAACTGCTCGCGGCCGCCCAGAAGATGTCCTCAAGGGATTTGAATGCGGTGCAGATGACTACTTACCGAAGCCTTTCAATCTTGCCATTTTAATGGCGCGAGTCGAGAGCCTCTTGCGCCGCAAAAACTGGCAGAGCTCGGCCAACTCGGCGTCCGTCCAAGACCTCCGGCCAAGCGCCGATTCACCTTCGCCGGACATCTTCAGCTTCGACGACAAAGTCGTAGATTTTCAGAACCTGCAGCTGCGCGTAGGCAAGCAGGTCATTCCGCTGACCATGATGGAATCCGACCTCTTTCGCTGCCTCATTAACAATAGCGGCCGTCCCGTCTCTCGCAAGCAAATACTGCAGGAAGTCTGGAATCTGCGCGAAGACACAGATACACGCGCCATCGACAACTTCATAGTGCGTCTACGTCGTTATATCGAAGCAGAGCCTGCAACCCCGCGCTACCTGCTTACCGTTAGAGGCATCGGATACCGATTCATGCCCCACCCCAGCGTCAAGAACCCGAAAAACGAGTAGTCGGAGCGACCTGATTTAAACCGGAACCTCCGGCTACGTAGGCAGGAGAGCTATACCGATCACTGTAGGTAATCTATCTATTGTTATCGCTTGCAGGAGGCACGATATGCCGATGGTTTGGAGCGACGTTCAGCGGTTGAGGACTGCCATCTTCAGAATTTGCATAACGCGATCACCGTAGTGGCAACCCTTCAACTCCAATTTTCCGTTTGATCGCCAGAGTTGTTTCAGGCCGCAGGGGCTTGCGAAAGCTCGTCATTATTTCTGCGCCAAGATTGAACACTTGATCGAATTCATCAGGCCTGATTGATGGGAAGGGGCTGGTCACCTAGTCCACAATGACTTGGACCGTGGCGGAGTGAGTGAGATTGCCCGAACCGCCAGTGATCGTGAGCATGTAGGTACCTGTGGGTGTTCCTGAAGGAGTCACGTTGAGGGCAGCAGTTTGGCGCGATCCAGCATAAGACGCGGTGATGGTTACAGCAGTCGATGCGGTGACGGCACTGGTGTTCACTGTAAACGTCGCGTTCGTCGCTCCTGCCGCCACCGCAACACTGGTTGGGACCGCAGCCGCGGATGCGCTACTAGAGAGATAAACGACTGCTCCCCCGCTAGGGGCTGCCACGCTGAGAGTCACCGTACCTGTGGAAGAAGAACCACCGATGATGCTAGTCGGGTTAAGCACTACGGAAGACAGAGTGATTGACTCCTGTCCCCCCTCCTGTCCCCCAGCGTACCCGCCGCCGCAGGCATAGGCGCAGAGGGAAACGGTGAGCAGGAAGGTTGTCGCTGCAAAGTCGTACCGTTCGCGAACAGCATGGCGCAGCGCAAAACAGAGGAAAAACACCACAAGAAATGCGAAGCATGCCATTACCGATAGCCATGGCAAAATTGGTGGCCGTAATTGTGGCGGAGGCAGAGGCGGCGACCACGCCGTTGCCATGGTCATCAATGTAACAGTGGCCGTCGCCGAATGAGCGCCGTCGAGGGTGACTGTCGCCGGCGAGACGGAACATGCTGCTCCCATCGGGGCACCCGTGCAATTCCAAGTTACGGTCTGTGAGAAACCGTTCGTTGGAGTCGCAGTGACGGTGTAGATTGCCGAGCCCCCCGCTGAGACCATGGCGGTCGCCGGCGCGGCCGCAACCGTAAAGTCAGGCGATCCGGTTACGCCAGACAGGGACTGGAGTGCAGGTACTAA
>Ga0210395_10000742_pt1 | contig 25028 bp, 24 predicted proteins | sample IncBWH4OmetaG_FD_150861 | JGI IMG/M metagenome (GOLD analysis project Ga0210395, IMG submission 150861) | Forest soil microbial communities from Barre Woods Harvard Forest LTER site, Petersham, Massachusetts, United States - Inc-BW-H-4-O ... | reverse complement strand
TTGATTGAAGAGGCGTCGGAGTGACCCTAATCCTTGCCGGCATCTACGCGCGACAATCTCTCGTTACTCCCCTTAAACGCAACTTCCGAGTAGCCCGTGATTGGCACAGAGTCCGCGCCGACCACTTCCCTTGATTCCAGTCGTGGATCTTTCTCTTGCGGCCGCACTAAGGCCGGTGATCCAGGCGGTGCGAATCGATCCGGCTTCGATGCTGCGCGCCGAATAGAAGCCGGTGCTTTGGCAGAGTTTGCTGGCGCGAACCTGTCGGCCGTCATCTGGTTAACCATAACGGGGCCCCTCCCCCCGGGTTTTTCGTAAGTGTTGATTCTAAAGGAAAGCGGGTGGCTGTAAGCGGTTTAGAATGAACACTTGCAGGGGGTGTTGGAAGTGTTGATTCTAAGGGAGTTGCGGAGGATATTATCGGGCGCGCGATTTTCTGGTAGGAGGCTGTTGAACGGGGCGCGGACGGGGAAGCGAACGGTGACGAGAACATGGGGAATGGTAGCACGGGATTGGCGAGGAGGTAAAGTATTTTACAGGGAATGGTCGAAATTGGGGGTTGAACGGACGTTAGGAGCATTGAACGGCGAGGGCAGTTGGGAGGAATTAGCGCCGGAGTACTGGAAAACGTCCCGTCTGTCCCCGGTTTCCCCGGTATCCAAAATCATCTTGTTTCGTTCGTCAAGGGTGGTCCACCCGCCATTCGTGACGGCGCTGGCAAAGATTCGGCAGCGTTACCACTTTCTCCTGGTTGGGTAGGTCGTGATGCCCGAGCATGTTCACCTGCTCATCAGCGAAGGGCCGAAGTGTACGCCATCGCTGGTGATGAAAGTTTTGAAGCAGCGCGTTTCGCGGGATTCGAGAAAGCAGAAACGCCGCGTGCCGGCGGGACAAATGGACTTGGCATTTAAAGAGGGCGACGCGAGGTTGCCGCGATTTTGGCAGCCTCGGTTCTACGACTTTAACGTGTACAGCGCTAAGAAGGTTCGAGAGAAACTCGAGTACATGCACGCCAATCCGGTGAAACGGGGACTGGTAGGAAATCCGGGTGAGCGGGTGTGGAGCAGTTTCTCGTCGTATGAAAATGGAGCGGGAGGATTGGTGCCGATCGATTTCGCGGATTGAAAACCCATTAAAACTCGTAAGAGAGAGAAACGAAAGAAAACAGACCGACAAAATCAAAAGCAAAGTCAAAAGCCCCACACGCAAAACCGACGTGTGGGGCACCCCCCTAAACGATCGGGCGACCCGCCAAACCGGACGCGAATCGGCTCACTAAAGAGGAAAATTTGATGGTGCCCGAGAGAGGACTCGAACCTCCACGACCTTGCGATCACTAGCTCCTGAAGCTAGCGCGTCTGCCAGTTCCGCCACTCGGGCACGAGTGCTGTGGGTGAAACCCCGGCCAGACCGGGATTGCAGTTCCAACGAGGCTTTTTTATTGTGCCCGCGGGTTCTTGCTTTGTCAACGAAGTGGCCATGACACCCAGCCGGAATTACAGAGTTGGGAAGAGAAGGTACAAAATGACCGATGAGCAGCGGAGCATGCAAACTCCGCTAAACACAGAGTTTGTACCCGAATGCTGGCCGCTTGCTCTGCGAGAAATCCGTGGCCGCGCAGAGTCCTTGCGAGCAACAGTTTGCTTGATGGCAAGTAGTTGAGATTTAAATGGTTAGTGCTATACTCGGCCCCAGAACGCGGTCCTTTACCTACCTCGCACAGTCCAAACAAGGATCGCGCACCGGTTCCAGTGGGAGGTCACCATGGAGCACCTAACGGGGCCCATCCTTTACGTTCTGATTGCCTGGGGAGTGGTTACCGCCGTATTCATGTTGTTGTTGATTCGGCGGAGCCTGCTTGCCAGTCATGAAGATGATCAAATTTTTCTCGATGCGGCACAGGAACACATGGCTCGGGAGCAGAGGGAGCTGGTGGCAAAGATCGAGACACTCTCGAGGCCGCTCATGACCAGCGGCATAGCGTCAGGTGCGCTGCTGCTGGTTCTTGCCGGCCTGTGGCTTTACAACGGATTGAAGAATTTCTAGCCCGCTTTGCAGCCTTCCATTGCGGCCCTTCCGTAAGGACCGCGTGGCGGCCTGAATCTTTAGTGTGCCGACGGGGTGTTTGGCTGAGGCTGCGCAATTTGCGGCGTGTTCACGGGCGTGACAGGTTGAGTGGATTGCGCCAGCGATGTGTGGTTGTGCACGATCACCCAGCGGTCGCTTCTCTTTTCCAAGATCAAAGTGGTTTGCCCGCGGGCTGCGGAAGGCTGTCCATCCACCACGGCTGAAAAATCCCATTGATAGCAGGCCCAGGCAAAGTTTCCACTGAGCTTGATAAAGGTGTTGGACCTGTCCATGCGCACCTGCTGCATGCGGGCGCGCTGTTGCTGATAGACGGCGAGATAGTTCGTCCAGGTGAATACGGGCGGCGCCCAGATGCCGTTGACGACGGAGACGTCGTCCGCGTAGTCCTTGTGGAGCTTCTCGATGTCGCCGAGCTGCCAGGCGCCCAGCATCTCCGAAATCGTGTAGTCAATCGCTTGTTCATCGCCCATGGGGACGACAGGCTTGGTGTCCGCAGGCGGCGTGTCATTTTTCTTTTTCTTCTGCGCCCCAGCCGGTGAGGCGCAAGCCAGGAAAAAAGCCGCTCCCAGAAAGAGCGAGACGGCTAGCTGGATCGTCCTTCCGGCAAAAGGAGCGGGGAAATGATTTTTCATGCGTGTTCGACCCCCAGTTGAAGAGGATAGCATGCTGGTTTGCGCGCGGCAGCGGTGTGTCCAGTTGATTTACTTGGACCGGTTCGGCCACTTGGAACCGGGGACGACCTAAAGTTGCGCCCCCACTCAGTTTGACTGAGTTGCGCTGAGCAGGTTTACAAAAAGCCGGTACGCGCCGGGGACACCTTCGGGAATTTGGCGGAAGAAAGCGATTCCTGTGTAGATGTAAATGCCCTTGCCGTAGCGTGTGTAGACTAGCGCGCCATTGAGGTCCGGCTCTCCAGGATCGTTCATGGCCAGAAGTGGCGTGTATTTTGAATCAAATTGAGTCCAATAATAGAGGCCGCGCTCTTGCACCCAGCCTTTGAAGTCGTCCTGTGTGATTCTGTTTGGCCGATTCAGGAGCGGGTCGTCCGGCTTCAAGAATTTGACGGGAGAATTCTCGTCGGTGATGCGCGGGAGCTGGCCTCCTGGCCCGTTCGCGATTTTCGCCGGATACGGCGCGTATTGTTCCTTGTTCCAGGCGAAGTCCCGGTTGTATTGCACGACGAGCGTGCCGCCCTTCGAGACGTAGTCGAGGAGCCGCTGGTTGGCGCCGGGAAGTTCTGGGCGCAGTTCGTACGCGCGAACGCCCACCACAATGGCGTTGAACCTCGACAGATCGCCAAAAGCCAGCGCCTGGGCATCCAGAGGTTCCACTTGCATCCCAAGCATTCGCAGCGCTTGCGGGATTGGCTCGCCCTCCGCCGTGATGTAGCCAACACGCAGGTTCTCCGGAACAGTGATCGCAAGAGCGTGCACGACGCATTGTGCCGGCTCGCTCCAGAACTGTGTCGGGAGGGTGGGCAGCGGCTCGAGGGAGGTGGAGAATTTTTCGCCGCCGCGTTTTGCGTATGCGGTGATTGGGTAATTTCCGGGCGCCAGGCCGTTGGGCGCAGTCACATTGAGCTTGACGTAGCGATCACCCGTGCCATCGAATGAAATCTCCTCGGGAGCGCTGGCGGAGAAACCCTGCGGCGAGTCCAAGCCAACGGTAAGCTTCGCCGGTTGTGTCGCATAGGAATGCACTCGGAGCAAAACGTCAAACGGCCTCTCTTGTTTTCCATGGATGGCGATGGCCTGCCTGGGGTCAACTGCGAGTGTGTACGCCGGAACGATGCGCAGAGGCACGCGATCGAGGCGAGTGGAGTTTGCCTCGATGTGCGTCACCGGAACATCAACCATGAATTTGTAGGCGCCGATTGTCACTTCTTGTTCCGCGAATATAAGCGGTGGAGGCTCCGGCAAAAGCTTGTCCCACGCGGTCAGGGGAGGCGCAGTCCGTTCTACGGCAACCGTGAATTGAAAACCTTTCTCTGTGTCTCCCTCGCGTTTCGTCTCCTTGAATCCGTCTGTCAGTTTCAACTTCAAGCCGCCGAGTTGGCATCCGTCCTCTTTACGACAACGCGCTTCTGCACGCAGGCCAAAAGATTCGCCTACGACTAGCGTGCTGCGGTCTGCCTCGGCCTTGACCTCAACGCCGGCGACCAGCGCGAGGGCGCTCTCGAAGCGCTCTTTTGTTTCCTTGAGATCGAGTGCTTGGTCCCGCGTGTAACCCAAGAACGAGTCAGCAGAATCGGGAGGAGAAATGCCGCCAAGAAGGATTCCAGCCTCTGCCAATTGGCGCATGGCGCTTTTCCAGTCAAGGGCGAGCGCAGCCGTCCGTGCGGCGGCAATCTTTTTGTCCACATCGGCCAAAGCCAGCACTTTGCAGTTGCCCTTCGGCGCCGAACCACACGTTGCGCGAGCCACGGTGGCAGACCACTGTTCCAAATTCACAGCGAGTGTCGCAGCATCAAACTTGCCGCCATTTTCGAGAATTAGAACCAGCGGCCGCCGTAGAAACGGCGAACCGATAAAATTTGTAATGCCTTGCGAACGATGGTTGGCGAAGGCATCGAGTCCGATTTCTCGCCAAGTCTTGCCCCAAAGCGGCGATATCTCATCCACTGGAAGCGAGGCGCCGTTTGCGCCAGCGGTGGCACCGCCGCGTTCCGTATCCAGGATTTGCACGGAATTCGACGAGCCGCCCCATGGATGAAGGCCTTCACGAAGTAGTTCGGGAAACGCTTTGGGATCAGCCGCCAATTCCATCGCACGCGGAGTCCACAGCCCTGATGTTTGGTGATGGCCATGGCCGCCGTGCACACCGCCCCAGCCGTTGACAACAATATTCGGCCGGAAAGTGCGAATCACGCGCACCATTTCTCCGAGGACTGCATCGCCCCACACTTTTTCCGTTTCCTCGGGAGTTTTCGAGAATCCGAAATCGGGCGCGTTCGCAAAGAAGAGTTTCACACCATAGCCGCGGCACGCCGCCAGAAGTTCCTGCGTGCGAATCAAGCCGAGCTGAGGCGCTTGCTCGGGCCCCAGGTCGTTTTGGCCGCCTTCGCCGCGCGTAAGCGTCAACAGTGCCACGTCGGCATGGAGACCGCGCGCGAGATACGTGAGCAAAGTCGCAGATTCGTCGTCCGGATGCGCAGTCACGTAGAGAATACGCGTAGTGATGCGCGCGCTGTCGATCGCCTCTATGGTTTCCGGGAGGCCCGGGCCCGTTCCGGGAGAGGGGGGGAGTTGCGGCGACATCGGCTGCGCGGACAAGCCCACAAGCACAGTGCCGAAACAAATGGATCCAGCCATTCTCTTGAAGAGACGATTCACGCAGCCTCCGGTTCATTCATCTTTTGAAACGGCCACTTCCGCAAACGGCCATTGTCGCATTTTACGGGTCCAGATAAGAAATGCGAGCGCTCCCAGCGCGATCTCCGCCAAGCCCCATTTTCTTGCCGTGCCAGTCTGCCAGAAGAGCCACGCCCAGCCGAACATGGTCAGGACCGCGGGCAAAGGGTAAAGCCACATCTTGAAAGGCAAGCGGGCCGTGCCCCAGCGCCGCCGCAACAATATCACTCCGACAGCTTGTCCAATGAATTGAACGAGCAGGCGCATCGCCAGGATGCCCGCAATAGCCGTCTCGAGCTTTAGGGTCACGCTGAAGAGGAAGGCCAGTCCGCCGAGCGCCAGCAGCGAAACGTATGGAAAATGTTTGGTGGGATGCAGGCGTCCAAAAACGGGGAAGAAATTGCCATCCAGCGCCGCCGAGTATGGCACGCGCGAATATCCCAGCAAGACCGAGAACACCGAGGCAAGCGCGATCCACAGAACCATCCATGTGGCCGCCTGCGCCGCGTGAGGGCCGTACAATCTCTCCACGAACGTGCTCACTATGAATTTCGAGTTTTGCGCTTCCCGCCACGGCACGACTCCCAAAATGCTGGTCTGCATCGCCAGGTACAACACCGTGATTCCGAGAATGGATAGAAAAATTCCACGCGGAATGTTGCGTTCCGGATCGCGAATCTCACCGCCCAAGTGGCAAATGTTGTAGTAACCCCAGTAGCTGTAAACGGTGTTCACCATCGCAGCCCCAAGGCCCGCGAACCACACCCAGGAAAGCGAAAACGCGCCGGGAGGAAAATCGAATGCGATTTTCGCGTTGAAATGCGTCGCGCCTCCCCAGATCAGCCAGAGAAGCGTGCCGACGACGCCAGCCCAAAGCAGGACGGAGATTTTTCCGATGGTGGTAATGCGCCGGTAGAGCAATACCACAAGAAAGAGAACGAGGCCCCCCGAGACGGCTTTGGCTTCGAGCGTTGAGAGTGGATGGAGATACCCAGCGTAGCGCGCAAATCCAATGGAAGCGGAGGCGATCGAAAGCGGCGCCTGAACAAATGTTTGCCACACAAACAGAAAAGACATCAAGCGGCCCCAGCGGCCCGGCCCATAGGCTTCGCGCAGAAAAACGTACGTTCCGCCCGCGCGTGGCATCGCCGCGCCAAGCTCCGACCACACGAAGGCATCGAGCGTCGCCAGCGCAGCGCCGGCGATCCACGCGATCAAAGCTTGCGGCCCGCCCATCGCTTTAATCACGAGCGATGTGACGACGAACGGACCGATGCCCACGATCTCGATCATGTTAAGCGCGACGGCCTCTTTCAGGCCCAGGCCGCGCTCGAGGCCTGAGGGCTGCTCTGCCGGAAGGCCTTCGGCCTTGCCGGGAGCCGCATTGTCGCTCGTTTTCAGCACGCCGCCGAGAATAGCAAATGCATCGCGTTGCGGCTAACGCGCAATTTTCAAAAAGGTTCCAGGGCTTCTAATTGCTGGCGGAGCCATTTCGGTTTGCAACCATCCCCGAACAGCTTAAACTCGTCCGGCGCGGGGCCTATCCGCGCGTCGATGACAGATCGCGGTTTTTTGAGAGATTCGTCAGGTGCCGGCATGAACCAAATCCGTGCTCTTCCAAGGGGCGCGACACTTCTTTGCACAATGCTCTGTGCAGCGGCGTTGCATGCGGCCTGCTTCGCAGCTGAAGCGCGCGCAGAAAAGCTGCCTTTGCCGCCCGGAACGTCAGCCGCGCTCGACAAAATCTATTCGTTCGATACGGATGGAGCCATCGCCAATGCGCAGCGTCTGCAAAAAGAGCAGCCGGACCACCCTCTGGGTTACTTGCTTGAAGCGGAAGCCCTATGGTGGAAAATCTTTTGTGCCTCGGCGGAATTTAAGTACGGCATGACCGACGCGCGGCACCGGCCAAAACTTGCATCGGACCAGCACTACCAGGAGCTGGCTGCAAAAGCTTCCTCGATTGCACTGGCAGAGCTCAAGAATCATGAAACCGCTGAAACGCATTTCTATGCGGGCATGGCGGACGCCTTCTCTGCGCGGCTTTACGGACTTCGAGGCGAGAATCGCGCGGCGGCTCGCGCAGGGGTTCACGCCCGCGAGCATTTTCTCCGCGCCATTCAGCTGGACCCCGAACTCGCCGATGCCGAGTTCGGGTTGGGCCTATACAATTATTATGCAGACACGCTCAGCGGCATCGCAAAGCTGCTGAGCTTCTTCATGGGCATTCCAGGCGGAAACAAGCAAGAAGGCATCCGGCAATTGGAGCATGATATTTCCGAAGGAGTTCTCACGCCTTCCGCAGCCCGGTTTTATCTGGCGCTGGACCTGCATCGTTACGACCAGCAGTACGAAAAAGCTCTCACCGTTATCGGTCCCTTAGCCGAAAAATATCCGTCCAATCCGCTCTTTCAATTAGCCCTAGGTGATCTGTACGCCAAACTGGGCCGCAAAGCGCAGGCGCTGATGTGCTACCGTACCGCCGCTGCACTGCCCGTTCAAGACGCTGCGTGCCGAACTCGCATTCAGGAACTGGTGAGGGTGTCGCTTGCCGCGCAGGGCATTGCCAACGATTCCGGGGCCCGCTGAAAATGGAAGTGTTACCGCGTCAATTGGTTGCCAAGCGGGGGGAAGACTCCTCCTTGGCAGGAATGCTTGACACTTTCGCGACCAACTCCGTAGCATTGAGAATTGCCTTTATGCCGGCGTAGCTCAGTGGTAGAGCGAGGGTCTCATAATCCCTAGGCCGTGGGTTCGATTCCCTCCGCCGGCACCAATTTTTCCGCCCACCCAGAACATTTTGTCTCGCAGATTTCTTGCGATGCCGCAATAATTCGGAAAAATCGCATGTAACGAATAACCAGAATTTGCGCGTGAATCGGAAAGACCGAGCGCTTGTCGAGTCAACTGGCACGAAGGGCAGGGTAGATAATGTATACTCTGCGCGTTCGGCGTGATCGAGTCTGAGCTTGGTACCGAAACCCAAAATCTTCTTTTGCGGAGGTTCTCGTGGCGCTCATCCGAAGCGGAAAGGTTAAGTTTGCACTGTTGATAGTCCTGTGCTGTCTATCTGCGGCACACGCACAGCAACCTGACGCAGATGAGGATGGCCAGTTTCGGTTCCGATTTGTCGGGCCGCGAGTGGGAAACCGCATCGCTTCTGTCGCTGGAGTGCCGGGTGATCCAAGCACTTACTACGCTGGGGCGGCTTCCGGCGGTGTGTGGAAATCGACGGATGGCGGCAATCGTTGGGTACCCATTTTTGATAAGCAGCCGGCTGCGGCCATCGGCGCTCTTGCCGTTGCCCCAACAGACCCAAGTGTCGTGTGGGCGGGAACAGGCGAGGCTTGGGTGATCCGCGACAGCGACGTGATAGGAAATGGAATTTATAAGTCCACCGACGCGGGGAAGACGTGGACGAATATGGGGTTGCAGGAGACTGGACGCATTGGACGGATTATTGTTCACCCCTCGAATCCCGACATTGTTTTCGCATGCGCGCTTGGACGCGCGACTGGCCCGCAGCAGGAACGGGGTGTTTTCCGCACGGTGGACGGGGGCCAGCACTGGGAACGCGTGCTTTTTGCGGCAGAGAACATCGGATGCTCTGGTCTTTCCATGGACCCGCATAATCCGCGGGTGCTTTTCGCCGGAATGTGGCAATTGGAAATGCATACTTGGGCGGAACTCAGCGGCGGTCCGGGCAGCGGAGTCTACGTCTCACGCGACGGGGGCACGAAGTGGACGCGCATCGAAGAGCACGGCATGCCGCATTCACCGCTGGGCAAGATCGATGTGGCCGTTGCACCGACAAATTCAAACCGTGTTTTCGCATTGATTCAGACGAAAGACCAAGGATCGGTGTGGAGGTCGGATGACGCGGGCACGCATTGGAAAGCAGTCAACTACCAGCGAGCTTTGATTGGGCGGGCCGGTTACTACATCCGAATTGCGGTATCAACGGGAAATGATAACGAGGTCCTGATTTCGAACAGCTCGTTCCATCAATCACTGGATGGCGGACAAAATTTTCAAGAGGTTCGCTGGGGCGGGGATACTCACGATATTTGGATTGACCCTGCAAATCCCGATCGATTTGTGATTACGGACGATGCCGGGATGATTATCACTACCGTGCATGGCCGCGGGTTTCACCGCGTCACTCTGCCGATCGGGCAGATGTATCACGTGGACGTCGACAACCAGACTCCGTACTACTTCTATAGCAATATGCAAGACGACGGGAACATGCGTGGACCCAGCGTGCCCATCGATTCACAGGAAACGGGATGGGATCGTCATATGGGCGGGTGTGAATCCGGCTTCACAGTTCCGGATCCAGCCGATCCCAACGTCGTGTGGGCCACGTGCTATGGAGATGAAGTGACCCGGTGGGATGCGCGAACCAAAACGGCGCGCTCCGTAAGCCCCTATCTTCATACTCTCGATTCACCGCCAACCGATATTAAATATAGATGTCACTGGACTTCGCCGCTGGCCGTTGATCCTTTCGATCACAACGTCGTCTATTACGGCTGCCAAGTTATTTTCAAAACGACGAATGGCGGCCAAAGTTGGACGGTGACTAGTCCGGATCTCTCGACGCGGGACTCCAGCCACATCGTTTCGTCGGGCGGAATCGTCGGCGATAACCTGGGACAATTTTACGGAGAAGTTGTTTTCGCGATTGCTCCATCCAAAATACAAAAAGGATTGATCTGGGCGGGCACGAACGACGGTCAACTGTGGTACACGAAGGATGGTGCGGCGAACTGGACGAACGTCAATATTTCCGGACTGCCTCCCTGGGGAACGATCACCAGCATTGCTCCTTCGACGTTTGATCCCGGCACCGCCTACGTCGCCGTCGATTTCCATTTGGTGGATAATCGTGATCCTTTCCTGTACAAGACGACGGATTTTGGCAAGACGTGGAAACCGATCAGCGGCAATTTGCCGAAACATCCGCTGGCGTACGTGCGAGCCATCACCGAAGATCCGAACTGTGCGGGTTTGCTGTTTGCCGGTACAGGGAACGGTCTTTATTACTCGCTGGATGACGGAGGACACTGGACGGCCCTGCAGACTGGTCTGCCTCACGCTCCGGTGACTTGGGCAGTAGTGCAGAGAGATTTCCACGACCTGGTGATTTCAACCTATGGCCGAGGTCTCTATATTTTCGACGACATTACTCCGCTGGAACAGCTGGCCAAGAATCACGTTGATGCTCCGACGGTTCTCTTCGAGCCGCGTCCCGCGCGTCGATTTGTCCACGGCGGTACGGCCATGGTTAATTTTTCGCTGAAGGCAGCGCCCAAAGACCAGGTGGAAATCGAAATTTTGGATCCGGAAGCCAAAACGATTCGAAAACTCAAAGCGAAGGCCCATGCGGGAATCAATCGCGTGAAATGGGATTTGCACTACGAATCACCCCGATTGATCGCGCTGCGCACTTCGACCACAGACAATCCGCACATTTGGCAGGAGCCTCGCTTCCGCGACGCCGACTCTCGGCCCATCACACATTGGGGAATTAGCCCAGCTGAAGTCGGACCAATGGCGGCGCCAGGCAAGTATTCCGTTCGTCTGACTGTGGCAGGACAGACTTTCACTCAGCCTTTGACCATATTGCCCGACCCACGCATTTCGGCCTCGGAAGCGGACATCGAGTCGTCCGTGAAAACGCAACTTCGAATCCGCGACGACATTACCCGCGCTTCCGATACTTCCAATCAGATCGAGTGGTTGCGGAAGCAAATCGAGGTGATTGAGACCATGCTTCGTCCGCCCAAGAAAAAGGAAAGAGAAAAGCCGCCGTTCGCAGAACCTGACGACTTCGAGGAGCCTGAGCCCGCTCCAGCGGAGGACGAAGCACAATCAAAACGGAAGGCCGAATTGCTGAAGATCGTCGAGGAGATGGACAAGAAACTCCAATCCGTAGAGCTCAAGCTCGTTACGCCGTCGCAGATCAACAGCGACGACAAATATTTCGTTGAGGCCGACAAAGTTTATCTCAACTTGATTTGGCTCAATGCCGAGGTTGGTCCAGGTGGCGGGGACGTCGCCGGTGGAGCCGATTTCGCGCCGACCGACACAGCTTTAGACTTGCTTCAGAAAATAGAAGCGGAACTGACGGCAGCTGTCTCGGACTACCAAAAGCTCATCGAAAAAGAGCTTCCTGCGTTCAACCACGCCCTTACTGAAAATAACCTGGCGGCCATAACCGCCGTGGCGACGGCTCCAAGTGAGGCTCAGAAGTAAGGGGCAGACGAATTGTCTGTTCCACGCAACTTCCGTTACCACGCGCTCGACTGCCTCCGCGTTTTGATTGACAGGCGCACAACTGGTTGGGCAGGATTGCAAACCCAGTGGCCGACTCGAGCCCCATTTCATCTCTTCAGCCAGCAATTGTATACGTGAACCCTGCCGCAGGCAGCGGGAGCGGCATCTCATGTCTCCCGCGAATTCGGAAAGCGTTCGCAGCCGCATCTGTTTCCGCAGAATTTATTTTAGTTGGGAGTGCTAAAGACCTCGAATTGAACGCACTCGCCGCCATAGACAGTGGCATACGGCTCTTGTTTGCCCTCGGTGGCGACGGCACGTTTCAAGGATTGGCGAATGCAGCGTTCGGCGCTGACGTTATTTTGGGTGTTCTGCCAGCAGGTGGCGGGAATGATTTTGCCGCGGGTCTGAACTTGCCGGAGGATCCGGTTGCCGCCACCGAGTCGGTTCTGCGGGGTCATCCGAAGCTAGTGGATCTAGCGCGGGCACGAACCGGGGACGGCCGAGTCCGCCTCTATTTGGGCGGGGGCGGACTAGGGATCGATGCAGAAGCGGCTCGGTACGCGAGCGGAACCTTTCGAAGTTTGCCTGGCAGAGCCCGCTACATTGCGTCTGCGTTATGGGCGTTCTGCGGCCACCGCGCCATTGGTGTGAGAGCGGAATTTCCGGGTAGCGACTTGCCACCGATCGAAGGTAAGTCTCTACTCGCGGCCGTCCTGAATACTGCGACCTACGGCGCGGGGATTAGGCTCGCTCCAGACGCGCGCGTGGACGACGGCTGGCTCGATGCTGTGATCGTGGAAGACCTGAACGTTTTTCAAGTTTTGAAGTTATTGCCACGGTTGTTGAAAAGCGGCGATTTATGGACTCCGCATCTTAAACGGCTCCGGGTTCAGACTGTGAAGTTTACTACGGACCGTCCGTGCATCTTTCACGGAGATGGGGAGATTCTGGGTTCAACGCCAGTGGAGATCGAAGTAGTGCCTCAGGCTATTCGAGTTCTGGCGCCAGCGCAAAAGTGATTCCTGGCGAATTCGCGATTATTCTATGCTCGTTGAATCTCAAGGTGTATTTTTGTGGAAAACCTTGCGTCGAATATCCGGCCAGAATTCCTTTAGTTCGTTCGAGAGACCATCGTAAAGAATTAGGAAACCAAACGTGGAAGCGTTTCGTGATGCGGTGCGATCCTCGGCCGGATGGTAGATATTGGAGATTGCCGCCGCTACAGCGTTGCCTGCGGACTCCGAGATATTAAACCGGTCATGTCCGGAATCCGTGCGCGTGACGAACAACCGATTGATCCCGTGATAGGCGCGATGCGCAAAACTGCCTTTTCCCAACTGGTAATAGCGGGGATCTTCGTGGAGCATGCTAGGGAAAATGGCCGTGGTCATGTATGTGCCGACACTGTTGTCGGCAAATGATTCGCCGTAGCGTTTTCCATAAGCGCCCCAACCTTGTCCCCAGGACTTTGGGTCACCCTTCGCCTGGCTTATGGCGGCTAGCGCGCCATTGAACGGATATGCGGCCCAGTCGAATACTCCTGCGGTGGCAAGCCGAAATTTTTGGCCAGAGGTGAGCGGTGGCAGAGTCTTGGAAGTTTCGACCGTGCCGTAGTTCGGCAGCACCTCGAAAATTCGGTCGTTCACGGTTCCTGTTTCTTTCTCCAGCTTGCTTTTGCCAACCTGATCGTCAGCCGTTTTCTTATCTTGCTCTTCCTTTGCGTCCTTGCTCTTCTCTGTCTGTGACTCAGCTGGAGGGGGCGTAGGTGGTTGCGGTTGCTGCGCAAGAGTAGCTGGAGCTATGAGGACTAAGGCAATCAATATTCGTAGAAACAAATGGCTCGGCCTCCCAATAGTATCGTTATAAGCAGAACTCCAATTCTCTTTTGGGAGATTGGGCTTGCGAAAAAGGGCTGACCGAGCATCCAGAAAGCCACACTTGCAGTTTAGATTCTCCTGCTTCCGAAAGGGTTTCATACGCATTTCGCCTGGATTTGGCGGTCTCGTCACACTTCGAAAGATGCGGTCTTGCAGATTCGCACCGGGACCCGCCGGGCTGCTAGAGACAAGTACAATCCTCTGTTCACGACCGTTGGGAGCACTCAGTTAAGTGAAGGTTCGCTATCGGGGATAGTGAAAGGATCAAGCGCGATGGGTTGCTCCGCTCAACCCTTTTTCTTGTCGATCTTCAAATTCAGCGTGATGTCCTTGCGGCTGTCAAAGCTCGTGACGGTGTGAGTTGCTGATTGGAAGCCATCTTTTTCCGCATGGATTTCGTAGTCCGCGTTTGGATCAAGACCGCTAAAGTGGTACTTGCCCGTGTTGTCTGTATAGGAGCTGCGTACCACATTTGTGCGTGCGTTCTTCAGGAAAACGACGCTTTCCGAGACGAGGTTTTCGGACTTGTCCTGCACTATTCCGTGCACCGTGCGGAGCTGGGCTTCGCGCTTGGCGTCTTGGGCAAGGGCCGTTACGCTCGCCAATGCCAGAATTGCCGCGATCAAAAGAAATCGTTTTGGCGCTTTCATTTCTTCGCTCCCTCAGCGGGTTCCATACGAAACACTATACGTGCTTCGCTCACGCCTGTCTTGGCATCCAGCGCTTTTGTTTGGTCGGCGAATCCTTTTGCGCGAATCACCATTTCGTAGTCCGTGCCCTGCGGCACGCGCACCGCAAACTCGCCCCGTGAATTCGTATAGCTCTCCCAGCGATATTTTTTCTCATTGGTACGTCGAACCCGGAGCTCCACGCCCGGAAACGCATACCCCTTGGGATCGAAAACCGTCCCTATAATCAGAAAATCGTTGGCGTGGCTGTACCTCTGTTTCTGCGGCTTTTCGGGGGCCGGTGGCTGAGAGGCAGGCGGCGATTGGGGTGCGGGCTCCTGGGCTTTGCCGATAGCCGGGTCAAAGCAAATAAACATCGCTGCCATTCCGGCGAGGATCATCCACCCGGGACTCTGCATAAGTCCCCTCCTGTCTCAATTAGATGCCTGCGCTGAGTGAAGTGGATACTGGACGGGACGGGCGAAGTGGGTTACTCCTCATCCTCTTCTTCTTCGTCTTCTTCTTCGTCGTCTTCGAGGAGGTCGCCGTTTTCCTTGGCTTCGTCTTCCTCATCCTCTTCTTCTTCATCGAGGTCGTCGGAGATAAGGTTCAGATGCACGGGATGCGTCTGGGAGACCTCGAGCTCGGATTCGCACTCGGGACAGCTCAGGATTTCGCCTTCTTCGACTTCGTCTTCGTCCACATCGATTTCGGTGGAACATTCAGGGCAACGGATCACGGCTCCATCCTCCGTAGAAATGTTCGCAGGGCGGCGCCCCAGAGATTGTACCGCCGCCACCATGGCGTATTATATACCGCGCTGTCCTAAGTCAACTCTAATGAGCGGCACGGCTGCTTCGATTGTAAACCGCTCTTGGGCATAATTCCTAAAGTGACCTCCTCCCGCGAGTATCCCGAGCGTCCCGTCGTTGGCGTTGGAGGCGTGATTATCGACAACGGGCGCGCGCTGCTGATTCGCCGCGGCAGCGAGCCTCTCAGCGGCGAATGGTCAATCCCAGGAGGGACATTGGAGCTGGGGGAGTCGCTGAAAGAGGGAGTTGCGCGCGAGCTGCGTGAAGAAACCGGCCTGGATGTGCGCGTTCTGGACCTCATTGAAGTGTTTGACAGGATATTTTTGGACGAAAGCCAGCTGCCCTCAGAGAGGAAACCTCAGCCTCGCTATCATTTTGTCATTGTGGATTTCTTGTGCGAGCGCATCGGCGGGGAACCCCGCCCCGGAAGCGACGTCACCGATGTGGCCTTTGCCACGGAGGACGAGTTTGGGAAGTTCCACTTGACTGAAACGGCGACCCGCATCCTGAAGAAAGCTTTTGCCATGGCTCGAGCTGCGTCGCGCTGATCCCCGCGCCAAACTATCCATGGGCCCGCGGCCGTTCTCGCTCTTCATCAAGGAGCTTTGGCAATTTCAATGCTTCCGTTCGAATCGGTCAACTGCAACTGGCAGCCCCCCGCGCCGATCACCCCGGTCAGCGAGTCTCCGCCAATGTTTCCCGTTGCGGTGACTGGCAACTCGGAAGAAACTCTGCCGAAGGAAGTCCGCGCCGTAAGGTTGTAGCCCACGCTGTCAGGGATGCGAACGTGAATGGACGAAAAGGAGGTCTTGAGAGAAATATCGCGGCAGACGCTGGCAGGGCGTACGGCCGTCACGGAAATCGCTCCATTCTGATTGTCCACCCGGATTCGCCCTCCTATAGATTCGAGCGTCACGCCGGAAAAAGAGGTAGTCACGGTGGCGTCGCCTTTTACATTTCTTGCCGTAACCGAGCCATTGCTATCTTCCGCAGTCAAATTGCCGTTGATGCGTTCGGCCAGGATGCTGCCAAAGCTGGTTTTCGCGTAGGCGTCAGCTCCGATGTCGGTTAGTGTGATCGCTCCATTTCCCGTGACGGCGCGAATCCCCTTCGGGACGTTTGTTGCTTCGATGGCGCCAAAGGATGACTTGAGCGTAACGGCTCCTCGAATGTCGCGAACCGTGATTTTTCCATTGGATGTGTCCGCGTCGAGAGCGCCGTTTATGTTCTCCAGTTCAAGGTTTCCGAAGGAATCGCGAATGGTCACGGAAGTTCCCATCAGCGAACTGGCCTTAACCCGGCCGTTGTTCGTTGTGCAGTTTACGCGACCCTTCACGTCCGCTAACGTTACGTTTCCGAAGCTGTCGCTGACATCCAGGGAGCCGGCGATGGCCGAAATATCCACGTTTCCGTTGTTGTCGTGGACAGACAAATCGCCGCGGATGTTTCGAGTGTCCACGTTGCCGAACGAAGTTGTGACACTAGCCGAAGCGGCGCCGTCGACAGTGATCGCTCCATTGCCTCCAGTGATAATCGCGCCGCCTTGAATGTTGCGCACCGTGATGCTGCCGAACCGGTCTTGCACATCGAGATTGCCTTTCACGTCAGAAACCTCTACGGAGCTGTTCTTGTTGTTGACGACAGCATTGCCCGCGGCGCCGGTCAGCTCAATGCTGCCGAAAGAATTGGTCAGACGCACCGGGCCTGCTTCCTGCACGATGAGCGAGCCGTAGCCGTTTTCGACCTCCACCGCGCCGTGAACTCGAGCGACGCTAACGCTTCCGAAACTGTTGCGGATATTCAGCTGGGCATCCGTCGGCACCGCGATGTCGTAGCTCACCGACCAGGAGGAATGTTTGCTGATATGAAACCATCTGTTTTCTTCCGGTGGATAAATCGTGCGGATACTGACGCCTTCACCTGTCTGTTGTACTTCAATCTGAATTTTTTGCGCAAAGGACTCGGCTTCCTCATGCGAACTGGCCTGAGCTCGAATGACGGCCGAAATTTTGACCTCGCGTCCGGATTCACCGTGGACTTTGACTTCTCCGAATTTGTGCTCGACGCGCACGGACTGGCCGGCGCCTAGAGTCAGCGTCTTGTCAAAATTGCGCGTGACCTCATCCTGCGCGCGGCTCCCAGCCGCTAACGCAGGAGATGCTGCGAGCAGAAGGACGGCCGCCATGCCGCCTGCGAAGCGCACGCCGCGCAAACGCTCCCTATTCTTGTTCGGCACAAACAACCTCATCGCTTTTCCTCCAGAATATCTTGCAGCGTTTGCTGCTTCTCCTGATACATGGCCAGCAGTTGCTGGCGCAGATGCGCATTGGACGGATTCATTCCAGCTTGTGCGCGAAGATCATTGATGGCGCTATCCAGCACCAGCAACTTCTCGCGGTAACTCGCTTGCAACGGCGTCGCCGGATTCTCAAGCTCCGGTTTGGCTTCCGCAGCCAGTTTGTCGATCGCCTCCTCATAAGCTGCCTGGGCGCGCTCTACCTCGGCCAGGGCCGGACTCTTCAGAAGTGACTGGTCACCAGGCCCCACCAATGGCGTGCGATGCAAATAAATCCACCCCGCGGAAACTGTCAAAATCAGCACCAGGGCAGCAGCCGCTGCGGTTTGCCATCCCAGAGAGAGGCCGAATCCCAGCGAGAGCCAACCCCAACGGTTTGCGCGTTGTTGCTTCGCGGAAGCTTCTGCGGCAAGCGCGCGCTCGATGCGTGGCCAGAGCGACGGCGTATCGGAGTAATCGCGCAATTCTTTCGCCGCAGCACTAAGTGCTTTCCAGCTACGGAGTTCTTCGCCACAGACGGCGCAACTCGCGCCGTGCCCTTCGAGAGCAGCCCATTCGGCGGGCGTTCCGTCCTCAAGAATTCTGTCGCGATCTTCACATTTGATGTTCATTGTCATTCACCTTGCGCCGGCGGCGCTATTGCCGCGCGGAGGCTCAAGTAGCTGGCGAAGGTTTCGTTTCGCCTGAAAAAGTGTGTTCTTCGAAGCCGTCTCCGTAATCTCCAGCATCCCGGCAATCTCCGCGTGATGAAAGCCTTCCACTTCGTAGAGCAAAAAAACGTCGCGCTGATGTTTCGTCAAACTGGCCAGCGCCCGTTCCAGCGCCATACGTAGCGAAGGATGCGCTCCAGGCGCGCGCGGCTCCGGCCGAGGTGAATCTTCGCTGTCGTCATTCGCCACTTCTTTTTTTCTCAGGCGGCTGCGGCGCGCGTCGTAGCAAGTGTTGATGAGAATCCGATACGACCAGGTGACAAAGCTGGATTGTCCGCGAAAGCTGGCGATGCTGCGCTGCACTTTTAAGAACGTCTCCTGCACGGCATCTTCCGCATCGATGGGATTGCCCAGCAGATTGCGCGCTACGTTTTTCATGCGCGCGCCATGCAGAGCATAAAGACGCTCGTATCCCCCCAGATCGCCTGTTCGACAGCGCTCCGCCAGCTCGGCGTCCTCGGAGGCAGCCACAGTCGTAACAGCAGGGGCCGCAGTCTCGCTGGTGCGGCCTGTCAGGTCTTCGGAAGGTTCCACTCGCATCTCCCGTTCGCGCGGCACGGAAGAGATTCTAGTCTTCCAGGGCAGCGCAAGTCCCATAGTTCCCATTCCTCGCTCCTGGAATATAGACGACTGCCGGACGCAAAACGTCAGGGTGTGCGGCAGAGAATGGCTTTGGCTGGCTTAGTTGCCTGGAGCTAACGAGCTGATTTCACGGGTGATACGTGGAGCAGAGTCTAGGCTGAGATAAATCTTCCTATGCAAGAGGCTGTTTTCGTGGCCGATGATTAGAAGAGTCTCCGGGTCGTCCTCGGTGATCAGCAGACGCAGTCCCGAGGTGCCTTTGGGCACATCGAAGAGAAGATCCTTTGCGAATGATTGGCCTGGGCGTAATGGCTGCCTCAAAGACCCTGCGTCGCCATTCACGCGGGCGAGCTCGGCATCTCCTTCGGTATATGGCGCGTAGGTGCGGCCGCTTGCGTCAACGAGCGCGACGCGGCGAGCGTTGGGCGTGAGCGGCCCGTCGCCGCGGTTCGGAGAAATGGTGTGCTCGTCGAACCAGACCTTTAGGCGAACGATGACAAACTGCCCATGCGCCGATTCTTGCCTCATCTCTGGACCCATGACGCTTGTTGTTTGGACGCCGGAAACGGAATAGCCAATGTGACAGTCGATCTCGCAAAAGTATTTCCAGCCTCCCGGTGGCAAGTCTTTTTCACTGCTCGCTAGCGAGACACCGCAAAGCAGAAGCAGATAGCACACGACAATGGAGAGCGCAACGCCACCTCCAATGCGCACGTAAGACTTGGAATGTCTCACAGCACCATAGAGCAAGATCAGGAGGCTCACGCTAGTAACGAAAACGGCGCCAAGAAATAGCAGCACAACGATGGGTGCCAAATGAGGCGTAGTCTCGGCCATTTATCCAACTCCCTTCGAACGAAGCTATCCGGCAATCGCGTCAGGCAGAGCTCCGCGCGTGCGCTCGCGCCTGCCAAATTCCTGCACGGCGCATTCGAGGTCTGCCGCGGTAAAATCCGGCCAACGTTTTGGCAAGAACACAAATTCAGCGAAGGCGCACTCCCACAGAAGAAAATCAGAAAGCCGTTGCTCGCCACCGGTCCGGATGAGCAGGTCCACTTCCGTGGAACCGCCGCGAAGAACTTCCGCGAGGACGTTCGAGAACGATTCGGGAGAGAGTTCGGTGACCTTATAAAAACGGCAGGCGGCGTGGTAGATAGCTTCGCGTGCGGAGTAATCGATCGCCAGCCTGAGATGAAGCCTTGCGCCGGTTGCGGTGGCTACTTCGGAATCTGCTATCGCTTGGCGTAACGTGCTGGGGATGCGGTCGCGGCGTCCGATGACGCTCAGCCGAACGCCTTCTGCAATACAATGCGATGTCTCAACCAGCAGGTATTCGTGCAGAAGGCGAAGAATCGCGTTGACTTCCGCTGCGGGCCGCTTCCAATTTGCGGAAGAGAGAGCGAAGAGGGTAAGGGTGTGGATTCCCATGCGGGGTGCTGCTTCGATGATACGTCGCGCCGATTCGGCGCCGGCGCGGTGCCCGGCGGAACGAGGAAGGCCGCGGGAGGTAGCCCAGCGGCCGTTGCCGTCCGAGATGATGGCGACGTGCAGGCCGGGGGCCAGCGCCAATTGAGTCTTCGCCGTCATGATGTGCTGCGTGGTCAGGTGCTCCATGTGTTTTACTTCTTTCTCCGCCGCCGGGGAAAATCTCATAAACTACTCTATCTCACAAAGTCGATAGCCAAAAAAATATGCCGTTTTAGCCCTCGCGCGTTGCGCGAATCAGGGCTTCCATGTGGTTCAGGTAGCGCTCCAGCGCGCGACGGCCTGCCGCCGTTAGACGGTATTCCGTTTTGGGCAGTCGCCCATCAAACGACTTCGTGCAAACAATGTAGTCTGCTTCTTCGAGCTTTCGCGCGTGCACGCTCAGATTGCCGTCCGTGGTCTTAAGCAGGGCCTTGAGCTCGTTGAAAGTCAGGGAGCGGTTTACAGCCAGCGCGCTCACAATCCCCAGCCGAATCCTCTCGTGAATCAGCCGGTCTAGGTCTGGCGAAACGGCTTCGCGCGCGGATCCACGCACGGCAGCCAGCGATGTGTCACGCTCGCGTGTGCGCTGCAGCCGTTCCTGGTGTGCTGTCGAAGACTTCGCCATGCGATTTTCTTTTATCCTCCGTGGTGCCGGGCAATCCAAATTCCGAAACCAATCTGCAAAACGCCGAATCCCGCCGCCATCAATGCATCGCCCCAATGTGCCGGCGCAAATAGCGCGGCGGCTCCGAGACTCATGAGGCAAAAGCCCATGACCGGAACAATGCGCACAGAAAACGCTCCGCCCGTCACGATAGCAGTGCCATAAAGAAGCAGCCAGACGCCTGGAAGGGCGGCTGAAGCGCCGGCGGCGTACAGCGCAAACGTCAGCAGGCCACCAACGATGATCGGCGGTGCAAAGCTGAACAGAAACTTACGCCCCGGACCCGAGAAAAGAGCCGAATTTGCGCGGTGTGCTTTCGTGGCAGCCGCAGGCGCGGCGATGGCCACCGCCACAAATGCCTCAACGAGCCAAACCGCCAGCCAGGCGCGAGGCGAAGACTGGCGCGCAGCGAAGAAGGCAGCCGCGAGCGCCGTAATGCCCATGGCTACTCCGCCCCATCCGGGGACGGCAGTGAACTCAGCCGCGCGCTCCATGGTTTCGCGAATGTACTTGAGATGTTCAGCGGCGCGTGCGTCGATGGGGATCGGTTCGCGCTTGTTCGAGCGAAGAGGACCGGCGGCTAGCATGCAGAGAAGCTACCGTAGAAACGGGATTCTGTCAAGTACTTTGTATAGCAAAGTCGTGGCTCGCCGTCCGGGCTCATGATGGCCTCGGATAGCGGCCCAGGATCGCATTCCAGCGGATGGTGAACACGTCCAGAAACATGTGAATGCTGTCCCGAAACATATTTACTTTCGTCGCGGGCGAATGCCCCCACCGCACGGGAATTTCGATCGTGTGCAGGCCGTGATGCCGCGCCAGGTAGAGCAACTCCGGATCGAATCCGAACCGCTCGATGCGCTGCTGTTCGAAAAGGATTTGGCAGCGTTCGCGCCGGAATGCTTTGAAGCCGCACTGCGTGTCGACAAAGGGCAATCGCAGGATCACCCGCACGATCGTGTTGAAGATGATTCCCGCGAATTCACGGAATCGTGACTCGTGGACGGTGATGAGACTACGGTCGAGAGCGCGGGAGCCGATAGCCACATCGTAGGTCTTCAAGGCATCAAGAAGTTTTGGGGCTTCCTCAATCGGCGCGGATAGGTCGGCATCCGTGAAGAGAACACTCTGGCCGCGGGCTTCCAGCATCCCATGACGAACGCTGAAGCCCTTCCCGCGATTCACACCGTTTGAAATGACCCGAAGGCTTGGAAGTGCTTTCCGAAAGGATTCAGCAACCTCTGCTGTTCGGTCTTTCGAGCCATCATCGACGACGAGAATCTCTGTCTCCTCTCCCAAACTTGGGAGGAAGGCTGCGATTTGTTCGAGAGTCGCTGGAAGGCGTAGCTCTTCATTGTAGGACGGAATGACAATGGAAAGGCCGGGGGCCGCGGAACTCATCGCGACGGCGGTTCCTTCCAGCCGTGGTAGCCCACGAGGGGCACGAAGCGGCACGCTTCCAGAGTGCGCGTCTCGAAGGAGTTCCCGTGCCGTTCAAGGTAAAGCAATTCCTGATTCTCCGCATCACCCACTGGCACGATCAGTCGGCCGCCTTCGGCGAGGTGAGAACGAAGCGGCTCTGGCACCGAGGGTGCCGCAGCGGCAACGAGGATGGCGTCAAACGGAGCCAGTTCCTGCAGGCCCAGTGTGCCATCACCGCAGTGAACATGAACATTCTCATATCCGAGGCGCTCCAGCCGGACGGCGGCTGCGGCCGCCAACTCCGAACGGGACTCAATGCTGAAAACGATCTTCGCCATGTGCGAAAGAATCGCGGCTTGATATCCGCAGCCCGTCCCAATTTCCAAAACGCGCTCGCTTCCCGTGAGGTGCAGCGCGGCGGTCATCGCGGCGACAATGTAAGGCTGCGAAATTGTCTGGCCTTCACCGATGGGCAGCGGAGCGTCCTCGTATGCTCGGGGCCGGAACTCCTTCGGCACAAACTCTTCCCGGCGCACGGAAGCCATCGCCGCCAGGACGCCGGAATCATGAACGCCGCGCCGCTGCAACTGCCTTTCGATCATCTCAGCGCGCTGCACGGCGAACTCATCTTCGCCCGAGCCGCCCCGGGAGGGCCTACCAGCCACGCTATCGCGAAATAGTTTCATTTAGATCTCGCCGTGCCCTCAGCTTCCTCTGACGCAGGAATAAAGCTCCCCGCTCGTCAAGCGTGCGAGAGAGCCGCTGCATGTTTTTCCCAAGCCCGCGTTTCGAGGATGTCCGCGATTTGCGCAATCGCGAAATCGCACTCGTCCTCGCGATTGTAGAAATGTGGCGAAAGCCGCACGCCCGCCTTCGGACGGTAGTCCACGAGTATCTCTCGGGCCAGCAGCTCCCGGCATACCTCCGCGGCATGCGGGCAATCCACGGAAACCGTGCCTGCGCGCTCCGCGGGATTTTCCGGCGTGTTCACGCGCCACCCATGGGCCTTCGCGGCATCAAAGAGCCTCGCCGTCATGCGCATGGATTTTTCCCGAATCGCGCCAATCCCCACTTTGTTCAGTATGTCGAGTCCGGGTTGGCAAGCGTACAACGCGGGAATGTGCGGCGTGCCGTTCAAATAGCTGAAGGAATCCTCGCGGGCCTCGATGGCCCCAGTCTCAAACGCAAAGGGACGCCGGTGCGCAATCCAGCCCGCGATCGCCGGTTTCAGCTTCGCGCGTAAATCTTCCCGCACGTAGAGATACCCCACGCCTGGCCCGCCGCACAGCCACTTCAGCACACCGCCGCAAGCAAAGTCCGCACCGAGGCGGCGGACATCAATCGGAAGAGTCCCAGTAGCCTGGAAAAGGTCGAGGATGACATGCGCCCCAACGCGATGCGCTTTCTCAATAATCGCTTGCGCATCCACGATGTAGGCGCTTCGAAACAGCACTTGCGAGATCGGCACGAGCAGCGTGGTCTCATCGATGGCCGCAAGAAATTTGTCCAGATCGAACCGTACCGTATCCTCACTGGGAACCAGTTCGATCCGCGCGCCGTTGCGGCGCTGCTCATGATAGAAGTACTGAATCGACGGAAATTCCAGGTCCGTCATCACCACCTTATTTCGGGGACCGCGAAAATCAAAACACGAGCTGATCACCGCCTGGATGAGTGTGACATTCTGATGCAGCGAAATTTCGCCCTTTGCTGCGCCGATCAACGGGGCGATCTTGTCGCCCACGCCGACGGCCATCTCCCACCAGCCTTCTTCCCACGCCCGCACTCCGCGCTCGCCCCACGAATCGGCGTAAGCCCGCATTTCGTCGTACACGCCTCGCGGCATGGCTCCCAGCGAATTGCTTATCATGTATGTCGTGCGCTCGAGGATTGGAAACTCGCCACGCCACTTCAGCAGTTCATCCATCTTGCAAAGCTCCATCGGAAATCTTTGGAGAACGGACCTTTCTCCACACAAGGTAGCACAGCGAAATGAACACAAGCCAGGGAACTCCCGCGATCAGCGTGATGCGCAGGCCGGGTACCCACCACGTCGAAACAAGCACCGCGGTAAGCCCGGCAAGTCCAAAAAGTGAACTCCACGGCCCGCGTGGAGCAAACCGCATCGGCGGTTTTCCCAGCTTTTCGGTTCGGCCGCGAAACCTAAGGTGCGTAACAAAAATCATTTGCCAAACAAAAATCCCCCCAAGGAACGCTGAACCCAGCATGTAGACATACGCCGTTGCGTGAAACCAATGATCCATAAAGAGCGCCGCGAACATCCCCGCGCTGGACACGAGCAACGCCACAACCGGAGTCCCGCGCTTACTCAATCGCCCTAGCGCCGCTGGCGCATATCCTCCGCGCGACAGCGAAAAAAGCATCCGCGCCATTAAATACAAATTGCAATTGACGCTGGAAAGCGCCGCCGTGAGCACTACGAAATTCATCAGGCCCGCAGCCGCGGGAATGCCGACGATTTCGAAAACACGCACGAATGGGCTTTCGCCCAGCCCGACTTCGTTCCACGGCACTATCCCCACAACGACGGCAAGCCCTCCGATGTAGAAAAGTCCCAGCCGTCCAAGGGTCCAACGCAACGCTCTGGGCAGCGCCGTCGCCGGATCTTTGGCTTCACCCGAAGTTACGGCCACGATCTCTATTCCCAGGAAGCTAAAGATCGCCATCGCCACTCCGAGGCCCACTCCTTGCCAGCCGTTCGGAAGAAATCCTCCATGCCCGGTATAGTTCGCGACGCCGATCCGCGGAAATCCAAAGCCCAGGAGCAACGCCGCCCCGAGAATCAG
>Ga0210395_10000741_pt1 | contig 25030 bp, 23 predicted proteins | sample IncBWH4OmetaG_FD_150861 | JGI IMG/M metagenome (GOLD analysis project Ga0210395, IMG submission 150861) | Forest soil microbial communities from Barre Woods Harvard Forest LTER site, Petersham, Massachusetts, United States - Inc-BW-H-4-O ... | reverse complement strand
GATATCGCTGTGAATCGCTCCTGCGGCCTTTTGCGCCGTCGACCCCTTGCGAATCGTCCAGGACCGCACTTCCGGCTCCCCCGCCGTAAAAAACTGGATCAATCCCATCAAGTCATATGTCGCGCGAATCAAACGGTTCAACCCCGGCTCTTGCAATCCATAGGAGGCCAGCAGCTCGGCGGCTTCTTTCTCATCCATCTCCGCGAGCTCCGCTTCAAGCCGTCCGCAAATCGCCACCACTGCTGCATTAGGCCGCCCCTCTAGCGCGCTCAATTTGTGCCGCTCCACAGCGGTATCCAGCTTGTCCGCTTCGTCGTCCCCTAAATTCAGCACATACAGCACCGGCCGCGCCGACAAAAACAAAAATCCCCCAATCGGCTTGCGCTCCTCCGAGGTCAACTGCAATTCACGCAAAGGCTTCTCCGACTCCAGATGCGCCTTGCACTTCTCCAAAACGCTCTTCTCGGCCAACAAAACGGGATCACTCTTCTTCTTCAGATCCTTCTCCAACCGTTCCAATCTCCGCAAAATCTGGTCGTGGTCGGAAAGAATTAATTCCAATTCGAGGTTGGTGGCATCCCGTAAAGGATCAATGCTGCCCTCGGAATGCGGCACCGAAGGATCGTCAAACACGCGAATCACGTGCGCAATTGTATCCACCTCGCGCAAAGGAGCCAGCGCGTCCCGGTTCCGCTCCTTCTGCATTCCGCCAAGGTCCACGTACTGCACGGTCGCATAGGTAATCTTCTTCGGGTTATAGAGCTTGGCCAACTCAAGCAACCGCGGCTCCGGCACCTTGGCCACGCCAACATGCGTAGCCGACCCTCCGCCCTTCCCCTCGACATTAGCCTTCGTCAAGATTCGAAACAGCGTGGTCTTCCCAACCTGCGGTAGTCCAATAATTCCTGTCTGCATAAACTCCCAATGCTAGCACACCCACTCGCCTCGCTTGGTTTAAACACCGGCTCGATCATTACCTCAGCTGCGGCCTGTTGAAAAATCAGATGAAACGCCTGGTCGCGGGCGACAGTCTCATGTTCCAGCGTCTATCGGACAATTTCTAGGAACGAGAACATCACTTTCACGGGATAATGGACAACTTGCGCGAGGGCAACGGCCTCCCATTGCGACGATGAACATAACCGTGCTGGATCTGTCCGCCTATCTCGGTCTAACCGCCGTAGCCGCCATCACGGTGAATATGCTTCTCGGCGTCATGATGGCCTTCCGCTACAGTCCGGTTCGCAATTGGCCGCATCGTCGCTTCAACTATTTTCGCCTTCACAACCAGACCGGCTACATCGCCCTAATCGCCACAATCCTCCATCCCCTCGCGTTGCTCCTCAACAAGTCTCCAAAGTTTCGCGTCCTCGACCTCCTCTATCCCGTCCACTCCCCGCAGCAGCCACTCGAAAACACCATCGGCGGCATCGCGCTCTACATCGTCGCGCTCATGGTGATCACTTCCTACTTCCGTATCCAACTCGGCCGCCGCACGTGGAAAGCCTTTCACTTCTCCGTCTATCTCGGCGCCGTCGCCCTCTTCTGGCACTCCCTCTTCACCGACCCCGACCTAAAAGGCGCACCCATCGATTGGCTCGACGGCGGCAAACTCTTTGTCGAAGCCTGCGCCCTCATCATCCTTGTGACCATCATCCTCCGCGCACGGCACTCCCGAAAAAAAACGCTTCACCTCAGACAGTCCTTGCGGCAGACCGCTAACCCCTCCTAGGTCCCAGCCGTGGCTCCGGCTCCGTTTTGGGGGTGAGGATGCCGCATGAGAGAGACATGCCAGCCGCTTTGTCTTCGTTAGCAGCCTTGTTAATCTATCTTCCCGCTTCCAGATTGGAGCCCATGTGACCGCCCGACCGCCTACTCCGCCCTTTGACCTAGCCGAAGCCATGAAGTCCCTAGCCGAAGGCGACGAAAAACTCAAATTCCTAATCGACGAAACACCGTCCTTCCAAATGGACCCTGACCATCTCCAAAGCCCCTACGAAGCGTTGCTCGAAGCCATCACCTACCAATCCATCTCCGGCAAAGCCGCTGCCACTATCTTCGCCCGCATCAAAGCCCTCAGTTCCAGCGGCCGCGCCCCCACGCCGGAAGAGATGCTCAAGCTCCGCAAGCGAGCCCTCCGCAGAGCCGGCCTCTCTGGCGCAAAAGTCCTGGCCATGAAAGACCTGGCAAAAAAAACAATCGAAGGCGTAGTCCCCACGCTCGAAGACGCACAAAATCTCTCCGACGAAGAACTCGTCGAACGCCTAACCTCCGTCCGCGGCATCGGGGCCTGGACAGTCGAAATGTTTTTGATTTTCCGCCTAGGCCGCCCCGACGTTCTTCCCATCCACGACCTTGGTGTAAAAAAAGGCTGGTCTATCACCTACGGCAAGAAGCACATGCCCAAACCCAAAGAACTCCTGGCCTTCGGAGAACGCTGGCGGCCCTATCGCACCGTCGCTAGTTGGTACATGTGGCGCGCCTGCCACCGCGCCGGCAACGCCGCCATGCGCAAAATCCGTCCCGCCAAAGTCGGTAAACGAAAATCAGTCGTGGCAAAGCGTCCCACGCAAAAATCCGAAAAGTCCCCCCGTAAACGCGCATAGAATTGGACTTATAATAAAACTCTGCAAGGAGTGCCCGTGCCCAACTCCCGCTCGCGACGATTCGTACACTTGGCCTCGTATCTTGGGCTTTCCGTTCAACTCATCTGGCCGCCGTCTTCATCCCCCCGGCAAGCGGTCGTCAAGCAGACACCATCGGTCGCAATCTCAATCACAAGCCCGGCCGATGGTACGGTCGTTCATCCCGGCGATACCCTCCACATCGACGTTGCAGTACCCGCCGGAAAACATCTGCGCATGATGTCGATCCTGAGTCCATTGGGCCAAAGCGAGGAATTCAGGGAGGCCCCTCCTTGGTCGTTCACGCTTAAGATTCCCGCTGGCGATACCGTCAGCGGCGGTGGCCCGCTGTTGGGAAAACATCCCCTCTACGTCTCAGCCGCCTCGGTCGGGCAGGACGCGGTAGGTGAAGCTGTCATCGGGGTAGATGTAGAAAGGTCCGATTTGCCCAATAGGCTATGGTCGCAAGAATCAGGCATCTTCTTGGAAGCCATCGGCGAGGAATACCGGCTTCTCGTTTCGGGCATCTTCTCCGATGGTAGTGATCTGGGGCTCAACGAGTCCTGCTGTCTGTCCTTCTATTCGTCCGATTCCAAGGTCGCTACCGTCAACGAGGATGGAGAGGTGAGAGCAATCCGTCCAGGTCATGCAATGATCACTGCGATGTATAAGCAAGGAGAGAAATACGTTCAGCTGCCCATTCCCTTCACCTTTGAGCAATTGATCATGGACGTAGCCCCTGCGTCTCTCGATTTCCGAGAGCAACCAGTGGGCATGAAGAGCGAACCTCTGCAGCTGATCGTGACGAACGTGTTTCATTCTCCTATAGACCTACTCCAACCCAAAGTGGAAGGCGAATTCTCGGAGACGGACAACTGCGTAGTTTCATCGCCTCTTCGGGAAGATGGCGGCATCTGCACGATCAACGTAGTGTTCCAACCAACGGTAGCGGGCTCAAGACCTGGCAAACTGGAAGTCTGGAACAATCACAACACCGCCCCCACTACAATCTTTTTGTCTGGTGTAGGCAAGTAATCGAGTTCTCGTTCCGAACTGATTTTGTCTGTCAGCCTTGTTGCTGCGAACCTGCAACTGGCCGGCTCGGCATACCCCACATCCCTCCCGCAATAATCAAAAACCAGATCGCCTGCCCAGAAATCAACATCCCAAATCCATGACGATCCGGGGTCAAGAATCCCGAACCCGAACTTATGAGGGGGAGGGTAGCTCTGGGCTAGCAGTCAAGTTCATCGGCCAGCGGTGAACTCTCTTACCATAAAATACATAGCAGTAATCCCGGCCAGCAGAACGCCACTCTCGAGCGAAACCGAAATGCCGTGCAACCGGCTGAACTCAGCCAATAACGGACTCTCCGCCGCCGTAGCCTGAATCGAGCCCATCTCGACCCGCAACACGGCCATCTTCGCGCTAACCGTGTACTGCGAGATCGCCGTCAGCGCGATCATCAGCACAACCGAAACCGCCGCCGGTGTCACCAAGCCAGCAAAGCTTCGGGTTCGGATCATCCGAACAAGCAAGAACGCGACGCCCAGCGCAATACCTCCAAGATGCATGCGCGTCAACGAAAACCCAACCATCGCGCCAGCCTGATCGCGGTTCGGCGCCAGCACGCGAAACGCCCCCGGCGCCACTACAAAGCTAAGAAACACGTCGCTCCCGAGCCACACGCTTAGAGCCAGGAACTCAACAGTGCGAAGAATGGAAGTCATCGTGACAATGGCGGCCAGCAGCGCAATCGCCGGATTCCGCAGCCCTTACTTAGCGCACCGTTCAGCTTGCGCGTACCAGACAAGCAGGTCACCCGGTTGGTCACCATGTAGTTCGGTGTAACGACTACCGAAATGATGCCCCACGGCCCGAGCAGCAGGTTTTTTCCCATGTACTCCCAATACTTGCTGCGCATACAGGTCTTGCACATGTTTCCTTGAATGCTTCTCATCTGCCGCAAAACGATTATCCCTATATTGTGGTGGAACTTGACTTCGCTCGTCTGCCGCATGCTTCCGCAAACTTGGCACCGCCCCATCATGCCGGCGGGGTTAGCGGCGCTTGCCGCATTCCCTGGATTCGGATTCACTGTACCCACGGTTCCCTCGGGGAAGCTGGTGAAGATGGATAAAGCTGGGCTATGTGTGCGCCGCTCCAACGGACATGCAGTTGTTGGATGGTCTCTTATACGGCTAAGACGGAATAAATTCAACGGGTGTCACGAGCGGTACGAGGGGTTCACCGCTCTGATCATCGATTGATGCAACCACCGATTGAGCACACGTTTTGCTAGTTTTTGATTCGCTGGAGGGATTAGTGCCAGAATGAGAAGGTTATGGTGGGCGACAAAGGACTTGAACCTTTGACCTCTCCCGTGTGAGGGGAGCGCTCTAACCAACTGAGCTAGTCGCCCGGCCGGTACAGCCGCAACGCCTTAAAGCGTCATATATCTATTTGTAGCAGGAAGGACCCAGGTTTTCAACCGATGTCCACGGCCACTTCGCAGATCGTCTCGCAGCTTCAGCGCTCGATCGCTCGCGCCATCTATGGCAAGGAAGAGGCCATTCAGCTCGCTCTGATCACTCTTCTCGCTCGCGGCCATCTGCTGATTGAAGATGTACCCGGCGTAGGCAAGACTACTCTTGCCCAAGCTCTCGCAAAATCATTTCATTGCACGTTTCAGCGCATCCAGTTCACCTCGGACCTTCTGCCCAGCGACGTGCTCGGCGTCAGCGTGTACAACCCCGAATCGCGCGAGTTTGAGTTTCGCTCCGGACCGATCTTCGCCAACGTCGTGCTCGCCGATGAAATTAACCGCACCACCCCGCGCACACAATCGGCTCTTCTCGAAGCCATGAACGAAGCCCAAGTCACCGTCGACGGCAAAACACTGCAGCTGCCCCATCCCTTTCTGGTCATCGCCACGCAAAATCCTGTCGAGCACCACGGTACCTACCCGCTGCCGGAATCGCAGCTGGACCGCTTCTTGATGCGTATTAAGATGGGTTACCCCTCGCACGAAACGGAACGCGAAATTCTGCGCAAGCACATCCATGACGACTCGATTGAGGTTCTCGAACCCATCGCCGGCGTCAGAGACGTCCTGGAAATGCAGGAAGCCGTAGCCCGCGTGAAGGTGGACGCCAGCCTCCATGATTACGCACTGGAGATCGTCAATCGCACGCGCAAAACCGAGCAACTGGCTTTGGGCGTGAGCCCTCGGGGTACCCTCATGCTCCAGCGCGCCGCGCAAGCCCGCGCTTTTCTCGATGGCCGCGATTACTGCCTGCCAGACGACTTTAAGCAGCTCGCCGTCGCCGTTTTTTCGCACCGCGTGGTCGCCAGCTCGCGCCACGCATCGCTCCAGAAAAAATCGGAGACCACCGAATCCGTCCTCCGGGAGATCGTGGACTCCGTTCGCGTACCTCTGTGAATCTCGCCTCGACAGCCGCGCAACTCTGGGGCAAAGCCGACCGCTCCGCGATACGCGCCTTTTTTCTTTCCATCGCTGCGCTGGCCATCGCTCTGCTCCTCGCGATTTATTCCGGCTCGGCTGCGGAGCTGGGCCATCTGGCCGTGGCCATCACCTTCGCGCTCGGCGCTCTGCTCGTCGCCGCGTGGGTGGCTGTCACGCTCGTTCCGGTTCTCGCCAAACGCACTCCGCTTCGCTGGATCGGCTACAAAATGGAATACCGCGTCACCCGCGAAGGCTGGATTTACATTCTCGGAATTTTCTTGGTCGCGGTCGCCGCGCTGAACACCGGCAACAATCTGTTATTCCTGATCCTCGCGAGTCTAATCGCCATTATCTTGATGTCCGGGGTTCTTTCTTCGATCACTCTTTCCGGCGTCGAGATGCGCTTGCAACTGCCAGAGCACATTTTCGCGGGCCAGCCGGTCCGCTCGCTTGTCGAGGTGCACAACGAAAAGCTGACCCTGCCATCGTTTTCGCTTCGCGTCGAGGCCGTCCGCTCAAGAGCTTCTGCCCATGCCGCCATGCTCGAGACGCCGGTCTATTTCCCTTACATTCCGAAGCATGACCTCGTACAACAACACGTGCCCATGACTTTTCCGCGTCGCGGCATCTATTTTCAGGAGGCCTTTCGCATTGTTACCAGATTCCCCTTTGGTTTTTTGCAGAAAGCGCGCCGCATCGATTTGAAGTCTGAGGCACTTGTCTATCCATCGGTCGAGCCCCAGCGGGACTTCTTTGAAGTTCTCCCAGGTATGCAAGGCGCGCTCGAAAGCCTGGCCAAAGGCCGCGGACAGGATTTGTACGCTTTGCGCGACTATCAACCCCGCGACAGCTCCCGCCACGTGCATTGGAAGGCTTCCGCGCGGCTAGGTTCGCTGATGGTCCGCGAGTTCACGCGTGAAGACGATTGCCGTGTCATTCTCGTCCTGGATCCCCACACCTCCCCAGGCCTCGCTGCGAAAGAAGCTGATGTTCGCTTCGAGCGCGCCGTGACCATGTGCGCGGCGCTGGCCTGGCATTTTTACGAACGCAATGCCATCTTGCAGTTCCGCACCGCGGGATTTGAAACTCCTCTCGTCGAAGCCGAAGAGATTATCTTCGATACTCTGCGGCATCTCGCCACTGCAAAACCATGTCCTCCGGATCCAAAGCGCGCGCTCCTCTCGAGCCTGGCGAGCTCCCCGGAAATATTCCGCGTGATTGTCACCAGCGAGTCCCGCGGCACCATCCCGTCCAACATCTGGAACCAGTCTTGGGTCATCTTTCTCGAAGATCTGGCGCCCTGAGCGGATTTGCTCCGTGGCCCAGTCGAGGCTCTCGGGAGCGACTGTGCGAGAATACCTCGTGACCATGCTCACCGGCGGCACGCTCACCTCTTTTCAGAAGCAGTTGCTCGCCTGGTTTCGCCAGTTTCAGCGCGACTTGCCCTGGCGGCGCACGAAAGATCCATACCGCATCTGGGTCTCGGAAATTATGCTGCAGCAGACCCGCGTCGCCACCGTGATTCCTTATTACGAACGATTCCTGGCGCGCTTCCCGGATGTTCAGGCGCTGGCAGAAGCGCCGCAGGCGGACGTGCTGCGGCTCTGGTCCGGTCTCGGTTACTACAGCCGCGCGCGAAATCTGCAAGAGGCAGCGCAACAGATCGTTGCACTACGCAACGGGGAGTTTCCTCAGGATGAAGAATCCATCCTCGCGCTGCCCGGCATCGGCAGTTACACCGGTGCTGCGATCCTAAGCATGGCTTTTGGCGCAAAACACGCTGTCCTCGATGGCAACGTCGCGCGCGTCCTTGCTCGACTCGGCGCCATTCGCGGCGACCTGCGGGAATCGCACCGCTGGCAATCGCTTCAAAAAACCGCCGGCGATCTTCTTGATCCGAAATCACCGGGAACATGGAATCAGGCCATGATGGAACTCGGCGCCATGGTCTGCACCCCGCGCGCGCCACAATGCCTGATGTGTCCGGCCGCGAAATTCTGCCGCGCGCGCCAATTGGGCGACCCGGAATCTTTTCCTGAAAAGAGAAAAAAACCAGAAGCCGTGCAAATCGTGCTCGCCGCGGCGGTGCTTCACACCCCGCGCGGCCAAACGCTTCTTTTGCCTCCGCCCGGAAAGAGAACGGAGAGCAAACCCGCCGCCGACGACATCGCCACATTGGTCTCGCGGATGTGGCATTTCCCGACGGTTGCAATACGCCAAGATGCTTTGGCGGAGCTCCGGAATTTTCTCGCGGACTTTCTTCCCTGCAAAAATGGCACGCTTCACGTGCTGCCGCTCGCTAAAGTCCGCCATGCCGTGACCTACCGCCACGTCACGGTTCTTCCCTTCCGAATCGCCGTTCGGGAAATTCCGCATATCCTCGGCGCAAAAAGCATTCGGCTAGAAGATTTCGCACAGGTGCCCGTCTCGAATCTCACCCGAAAGATCGCGCGCGCCGCGCTACGGACAACGCCGGCCGCCGAAGCACAGTAGAATCGCAAGGCCATACATGTACATAAATGTTATCGTTTCGCGCTGCGTTCTCCGCCCAACCGCGCCATAGTGCTAGGATGAAATGGTTGCTATGGCCGCCTCCGCATCCGTAACGAGTGTCCCCGCGCTCCCCGCCGAGCGTTTCTTCCGTACTTCTCTTTTCCTGCTCATGGCCACTGCCGTCGCCACGCTCGTGAGCACCGGAAAACTCGATCTCCTGACGATGATCGTGGCGCCATCGGCCGTGCTCTACAAAGGGGTTCGCTGGTGGCGGAGTTGTCCCGCGGAAATTCCCCAGCGTATCGCCACCCGGCTGGTGGTCACCTACTTGCTCGTTTTCCCGCTCGACGTCCTTTTTCTTTCGCGCTCGTTTGTTTCTGCCTCGCCCAATCCCGCTCTCTATGCCGCGCTTCTCGGCGCTGTTCATTTCCTCCTGTTTGTAATGCTCATCCGCCTGTACAGCGCCACCACCGACCGTGATGCGCTTTTTCTTACCATGCTCTCGTTCGCAGCCATTCTTGCCTCCGCCGTTCTCACCATCGATACGACTTTCCTTGGTCTTTTCTTTTTGTTTCTCTTTTTTGGCGTGGCCACTTTCGTCGGTCTCGAAATGCGGCGTGGCTCAAAGGGCGCGATCGCGCCGGAAGTCGCCGCGCAGCCAAAGCAAGAACGCCGCCTCGACCGCGCGCTGGTTTTCGCAGCGCTCAGCGTGGCTTTCGGCGCCATGATCATCGGCGGCGCGTTGTTTTTCTTTTTCCCGCGCTTCAGCGCCGGTTATCTGGGCCGCACCAGCTTGCAGCCGACACTCATGTCCGGCTTCAGCGACGACGTGGAGCTGGGCCAAATCGGCGAGATCAAGAAAAATTCTGAAGTCGTGATGCGTGTGCGCACCGGCAAGCCGGTGGGCTACCCTAACTTGCGCTGGCGCGGCATCGCGCTTTCCGAGTTCGATGGAAAACGCTGGTCCTCCCCCGATCCCGACAAGGTCACCATTCCCGCCGGACTCAACGGTTGGATCAACTTGTTGGAACGGCCGGCCGAGCCGGACCCCACCGCCACCGTGGTGCGCTATACCGTTCTTCTCCAGCCCGTCGCTACCGACACCATGTTCGCGCCTGCGAACGTGGTTGCCGTGCGCGGAAATCTTTCCGGTGAAGGCTCAAACCCCGAAGTGGGCGCGCGCCGCAGCTATATCGTCCGCGATGCGACCGGCTCCATATCGAATCCTTTTCATAATTTCACCACGCTGCGCTACGAAGGGCTTTCGCTGCTGCCGGCCAGAAATGTGCCCCGGTTGCGGGCGGCTTCGACGGACTATCCCGAACAAGTTCGCGACACCTACTTGCAGCTGCCGAAGCTCGATCCGCGAATTCCGGAACTGGCGAAGGAGATCACGGCGCGAGCCGAGACGCCCTTCGACAAAACCATAGCTCTTGAAGGCTATTTGCGTTCGCGCTTCACCTACACTTTGAATCTCGCAGGAAAACCCGGCGATGACCCGCTGGCGAATTTTCTTTTCAAGACCCACGCCGGCCACTGCGAATACTTTGCTTCCGCGATGGCCATCATGCTTCGCACGCTGGGAATTCCCACGCGGGAAGTAAACGGCTTTTTGCCGGGTGAGTACAACGACCTCGGCGAGGACTACATCGTGCGCGCCAGCGACGCGCACAGTTGGGTTGAAGTTTATTTTCCCGGCACTGGCTGGATGACCTTTGATCCCACGCCGCCGGGCGCAGAATCCACCGGCGGTTTTTTCTCGCGCCTCGGCCAGTACATGGACTGGTTTGAGCTTTCCTGGAACGAGTGGGTCATCAACTACGATTTCATTCATCAAATTCTTTTGGCGCAAACCATGCAGCGCAACACGCGTACGTGGACAGAGCTCGCGCGCTCTTGGTTTGTAAAGCAAGAAGCAAAAGGGCGAAGGTGGATGACCAATCGGAATACCACGCTTGGCTTGCTGCTTCCTCTTGCCGTCGGGCTGTTCCTATTGGCGTTGCGCTTCGATCTGGTTGTCGCGTTTGCGCGGCGGTTATGGTTGTCGTGGCAGCTTCGTTCTCCGGAGCTGGCGCGCACCAATCCGCAGCTTGCTTCGCGGCTCTACAGCGAACTGTTGTTCTTGCTCGCACGGCGCGGCTTCGCGCGTCAGCCTACACAGACGCCGTTTGAGTTCGCGGAGGCGGTTTCGCTGCCGCGTCTCGCACCTGCCGTGCACGAATTCACGCAGCACTACACGCGAACGCGTTACGGTGGAGCGCCTTGCGATACAGTTCGCCTGCGAGCGCTTCTGGAACAAATTCGGTCGTCCTTCCGGTCGAGATGAGTCTCGCGAAAACGCGCCTTGCTGGCCATGCTGGCCAGCTTCCTTGGGGTGGCTCCCTTTCTCCCTTGGTATGTTACAGACCCAGCTCCGGTATTGGCTGCAAGCCGTTGGTTTCTATCTGGCCAAGCTCCTCGGGGTGTCCCTTCGGCCTCTGCGTTCGCTTGCGTCATAATAAGCATTCCGACGAATGCGCTGATCTACGCCTTGGTCATTTTGGGATTCCGAAGCCCCGTCGACCGGCGAAAGACTCCGATTCCAAAAGCCATCCAGCCGAAATCGCCTGGAACGCCAGTCATGGGAGGCTGGCGTGTTACAATTAACGATTGCGCCAAGGTGCTAATTTACTGCCTATGACTAAGGTCGGATTCATCAGCCTGGGATGCCCGAAGAACCTCGTGGATAGCGAGGTGATGATGGGTATTCTTACGCGCGAAGGCTACGAACTTACGGCCCGCGCGGATGAAGCGGAGATTCTTGTCGTCAACACCTGCAGCTTCATTGAGTCCGCGCAAAAAGAGTCCGTGGACGCCATTCTGGAGATGGCCGAGCACAAGAAATTTGGCGCGGCGCGCAAACTCATCGTCGCTGGATGTCTCGTCGAACGCTTTCGCGACCAGATTCTCGAGCAGGTTCCGGAGGTCGATGCCGTCGTGGGGACCGGCGAAGTCGAGCGCATCCTTGAAGCTGTCCATGGCGGTCTGCGTGTGTTGCCTGCCGCACCGCCGGCGTTTCTCTATCACGACTTGACGCCGCGCGTTATTACGACCCCGCGCCACGCCGCGTACATCAAAATCGCCGAAGGCTGCGATCATCCCTGCACCTTCTGCATCATTCCGCAATTGCGCGGAGCATTTCGCAGCCGCCGTTTTGAATCCGTCGTTCGTGAAGCGGAGAACCTCGCCGCTCGAGGCGCGCACGAAATTACGTTGATCGGCCAAGACACGACTTCCTACGGCGAGGATTTGGGCCTTCGTGATGGCCTGGCGCAATTGCTCGAGCGCCTTGCGCAGGTTGAGGATCTGTTGTGGGTCCGCTTTCTGTACGCGTATCCGAATCGCGTAACGCAAAAACTGCTGGATACGCTTGCGGCGCATCCGCGACTCGCCAAATACATGGACATGCCGCTACAACACGCCAGCCGCAACGTTTTGGCGCGCATGAAGCGCGGCTCGCATGGCGACGCGTTCTTGAAACTCCTGGAGCGCATCCGCCGGACGATTCCGGGCGCTTCGCTGCGCACTTCCTTTATCGCGGGTTTTCCTGGCGAAACGGAAGCGGATTTCCACGAACTTTGCGATTTTGTGCGCGCCGCCAATCTGGATTGGATGGGCGTTTTCGAATATTCGGATGTGGACAACGCGAACAGCTACGGACTCGACGAAAAAGTCGACCCAGAAACGATTACGGATCGCCGAAACCGGCTGATGGCCATTCAGAAAAAGATTTCGCGCGAAAAATTGCGCTCGTGGAAAGGCCGTACGGCCACAGCGCTTGTCGAAGGCCCGTCGAAGGACAATCCGCTGGTGTGGGAAGCGCGCCTCGAAGGTATGGCGCCGGACATCGACGGTAAGCTTTATTTGACGGACATTGAATTGCCAACGGGGGAAACCGCCGAGACCGGCGACATTGCGCGCGTCGAGATCAGTAAGGCCGGCACGTATGACCTCATTGGACGCGTTGTGGAGATTCTACCGCGGCGCATGGCATACGGCATGGCCGCGATGGCCACTGTCCCGCGCGTTCCGCCAGCCGAAAAGCTCACCCGTATATCGACGGGCGCTCCGCTTCGCGTCCTCGGCTGAGCTATACTCACTCTTCGGGAAATCTGCTCTCCGGTCTCTGGGACCTCTGTGTTGCAAACGGGATTTCAACACAGCGTGCCGAGAGTTCACGGAGAAGAAAAAACAGCGGCTTGGTGATTTGGCTAGGGGCCAGTCCCCAGCCGTCAAGAGACACTTACGATGAAACATCGCTGCCCGATTTGCAAAACGTCTACCGATTCAGAGAGTAACGCGGATTTTCCCTTTTGCAGCGAGCGCTGCCGCGAGCGCGACCTCGGCAACTGGGCCAGCGAGAAGTATGTCGTGTCCGAACCGGTGTTTGATATGAGCGAGCTCGCAGCGGGTGAAGCGCCGGGCGAGCGAAGGGCAGAAGACGAAGACCAGGATTTTAAAGGTTTCCGCAAGACAGATGACACCATCCACTGAAATTCCCGGCGGCGGGACGCCTCCACAAAAAAAGCCGCGGCTGGCGATGGCCGTAGCGACGGCGCTGGGCGTCGGGTATTTGCCCAAAGCTCCGGGCACGTTTGGCTCGCTCGTTGGAGTTCTGACGGCCGTGCTCTCAGCCGTATTTTTCTTGCACCCAACATCGATTCGCGAGCTGTTCTCACTGCACCCGCTTACGGATGCCGTCTTTTCCGACAAACATTTTCTGGTTCCGGGCAGTGACATTCACAATTCCACGTTGGCGTTGCCGCTGGTCTCGGCGCTCGGTCTCCTGCTAATCCTCGGTGGGATTGGCGTGTGGAGCGCTTCACGGACGGCAGACTTTTCGGGGATCAAAGATCCGCAGTTTGTAGTGATTGACGAAGTCGCGGGGCAACACCTCACGTTATTGCTCCCGTTGATTCCCGTCGCTCTGCCGCATCTGACGGAGCATCTGGACCTTTCCGCCTACGCCATTTTCTTCACGCTGAGTCTCGTGAATTGGAAATACCTGCTGCTGGGATTCCTGCTTTTTCGCTTGTTCGACATTTGGAAGCCCTTTCCGGTGCGGCAGCTTGAAAAACTTCCGCGCGGGTGGGGCATCATGGCGGATGACTGGATGGCTGGCATCTACGCTGCTATCCTGTTGCGAGTGGCGTTACACTTTGGGTTGATTGGCTGGGTATGAAATTCGGCTTCGGTTCTTCGGCAGAAAAAAACGGCATTCCCCGTATTGATAGAGTCTTGCCTGCCGCTGCCATTCCCGGCGGCGAGATCGTCATTCACGGCAGCGGATTCGCTTCGCTCGCCCATCCGCGTCCCGTGGTGCGTTTTGGCGAAGTAGAAGCGGGGCTGGCGCTGGCCAGTGAACACCGGTTGATTGCGCGAGTCCCGGAAGGGGCTAGTGGCGGCACGGTCCGCGTCTCCTGCGCCGCCAACGAAAGCCAGCCGCATCCCGTCTCGATCGGCGTGCAAATCGCGGATAATCTGCACCCCATCGCCAACCCCGCGGTCGACACCTACGGCAATACCTACGTTACGTTTTCCGGCAACCGCGGGCAGCGCGTTCCCGTTTCGCTCTATAAAATTACGGCGAATTACAGCGTAAAACCTTTCGTTACTTCGCTTGTAAATCCCAGCGGTTTGGCGGTGGACCGCGCGGGGAATCTTTTCGTTTCTTGCCGAAACGACGGCACCATTCACCGGATTACGCCGGAGGGCCGCGCCGAGCAGTGGATTGAAGGGATGGGCGTCGCCACGGGCATCGCCTTCGACCGCAGCGAGAACCTTTACGTGGGCGACCGCAGCGGCACGATTTTCAAAATCAGTCCAAGCCGCGAAATTTTTGTTTTTGCAACCATCGAGCCCTCGCTCGCCGCGTATCATCTCGCCTTTCATCCCAACGGCGACCTTTATGTTACCGGGCCGACGACCTCCAGCTATGACCGCGTCTACCGCATCACGCAAGGCGGCGATGTCACTACGTTTTTTCGCGGCCTCGGACGTCCGCAGGGCCTGGCGTTTGACCGCGACAGCAATCTGTACGTGGCCGCTTCCTATGGCGGACGACGCGGCATCATTCGCATTACGCCGCAGGCGCATGCCGAGGTGGTTCTCGGCGGCTCCGGCCTCGTGGGCATGGCGCTGCAATCTTCGGGCCGCGCGATCCTCGCCACCACGGGCGCACTTTTCACACTGGATTGGGACGTCCGCGGCCTGCCACTGCTCGGATAACTGACACGATGAAAGCAGAGATCATTGCAGTGGGTTCGGAGTTGCTCACGCCGGACCGCTTGGACACCAACTCGCTCTTCCTGACAGAAGAGCTAAATAAGATTGGCATCGAGGTGATGAGAAAAACGGTTGTGGGCGACAATCGCGATTTGCTAGGCGAAGCGTTTCGCGACGCTTTGCATCGTGTGCCGCTGATCATCGCGTCGGGCGGGCTGGGGCCCACCGAGGACGACCTTACGCGCGAAACCGTCGCGGAACTTCTCAATCGCAAGCTTCGGCGCAACGAGGAAATTCTCCGCTACATCGAAGGTCGTTTCCGTGCCTTGGGCCGCGAAATGCCCGAAGTCAATGTGCGCCAGGCGATGGTTCCCGAGGGCGCGGAAATTCTGGAGAATCCCCGAGGGACTGCGCCGGGATTGTGGCTGGAAGACGGCGGGCATTTCATTGTGCTGCTCCCGGGGCCGCCGCGCGAGTTGAAGCCGCTGTTCCGCGAACAGGTTTTGCCGCGACTGGAGCGCCGCGCTTCTGGCGTGCGCATGTTTCACCGGGAGATTCGCGTCACAGGTCTGGGCGAATCGCACGTGGAGCAGCGCATCCTGGGCATCTACAAACGTTTCCCGGAGGTGAGCACGACCGTACTCGCAGCGCCCGGCGAGACTCAGGTTCATTTGCGCATGTGGACGGATGACGCGGAGCACGCCAAGAGAACGCTCGAAGAAATTGTAAGCGGCTTCGAGATCGCATTGACGGACCACATCTTCAGCCGGGACGGTTCGCCTCTCGAAGAAGTGATCGCCGCGGAGTTGACGATACACAACGCCACAATTTCCGCGGCGGAAAGCTGTACGGGGGGCCTGCTGGCCCAACGGCTGACGAGCGTCGCAGGCAGCTCTTCCTATTTTCTAGGCGGGGTGGTGTGCTACAGCAACGAGCTCAAGACGGCGTGGGTGGGGGTACCCGCGGAACTCATTCAAGCCAAGGGTGCGGTTAGCACGGAAGTTGCCGTGGCGCTCGCGGAAGGAATCCGCCGCCGGGCTGGCAGCACATTCGGCATAGGGGTCACCGGGATTGCCGGGCCGGGCGGTGGAACTGAAGAAAAACCGGTCGGAACAGTGCACCTGGCGCTATCGTATTCAGGCGGCGTGAAGGAGCGCGGCGTGCGTTTCCCCGGCGACCGCGAATCCATCCGCTTCCAGGCGAGCCAGGCTGCGCTGGACATGGTTCGCATCCACTTTCTCTATAATGGCAAGCAGCCTCCGAAGCGAGGCTGACGGTGCGGCTCTTCGTCGCACTGGAGATTCCCACCGCTGTGCGAGACAATCTGGCAGCACAAATTAAGGAACTGCGCGATTTGCCCGCACCATTGGCCGACAAGCGGCTGCGGTGGGTGCGCCCGGAGAATCTTCACGTGACGCTTAAGTTCATCGGCGAGGTTGAGGCGGCCAAGCTGGACGGCATCCGCAGGGCGCTCCGGGCGATCGGCTTGGATGCGCCGGTCGGTCTCGAGCTGCGCGGACTGGGATTTTTCCCCGATGGAGAGTATCCGCGCGTGCTATGTGTAGGATTGAATGCCTCGGGAAATCTGCCCGTGCTCGCAAGAGATATCGATCGCGCGCTCGAAGGGCAAGGCATCGCGCGGGACCAGCGCGCGTTTACGCCCCACCTGACGCTGGCGCGGTTCGAACCTCGCGGCTTCGACGAAAAGCTGCGCACCGCCATTGAAAAGAATAGCGAGCGAGAATTCGGCGCGTTCGAGGCGCGCGAATTTCACCTCATCCAAAGCAAGCTGCAGCCGTCAGGGGCCGCCTACACTTCACTCGCCGCTTTCCCCCTGACGTTGGAGGCCTAGCGTCAAATGGCCGAGTTGAACGCGACACTCATCTCGATTCCTGTGGCTGCTTACCTGCTCGGCTCGATTCCGGTCGGGCTGTTGCTGGGCAAGCTCTTTGGCGCGGCCGATGTTCGCAAAGCAGGCAGCGGCAACATCGGCGCAACGAATGTTGCTCGCGTCGCCGGGCCGCTCGCAGGAGTTCTCACTCTACTGTTCGACGCCGCAAAAGGTGCGCTGGCCGTCGTACTCGCCTCACGCCTGTCGGAGCAGAGCTCGACTTGGATGATGATCGCAGGCCTTTCGGCTCTCCTGGGGCATTGCTTTCCGATGTGGCTGGGATTTCATGGAGGCAAGGGAGTGGCCACGGCGGCGGGCGTTTTTCTAGTGTTGTGCCCGCCCGCGTTTTTGGGTGCCACAATACTGTTCGTGCTGGTCGTAGCGTACTGGCGCTACGTATCGTTGGGTTCGATGGCGGCGGCTGCGTCCATGCCCCTATTGATCTATTTTCTTTGGGCGCCGCATCACGCTCCGCCTTACGTAGTCACGTTCGGATCGCTGGCCGCGGCGCTGCTGATTGTTTATAAACACGACGCCAATATTCAGCGCCTGGTCCAGGGCGACGAAGCAAGATTCTCGTTTACCAAAAAACAGGACGCTCCATGAAGCGCATCGCCATTCTTGGCGGCGGAAGCTGGGGCACAGCGCTGGCCATCGTGCTCTCTCGCACCCACAAGCCGCTGGAGATTTCGTTGTGGGTGCGCAACGCCTCGCTGGCAGAATCCATCCGCCGCGATCGCCAGAACAAGCTCTATCTCCCGGACCACACGCTTCCGGAGTCCGTCCAAGTCACGCATGACGCCGCTGCGTCTTTGGAAAACGCCGGAGTGGTCATCGGGGCTATCCCCTCGGCCCACGCTCGTGGGGTTTACCGGCGCGTGCTTCCGCACCTCGTTGGCGGTACAGCTATCCTCAGCGCCACGAAAGGGATCGAGCCTGCTACCCACGCGCGCATGAGCGAAGTCATCGGGCAAGTCGTATCGCCGGAATTTGCTCCGCGCATCGCGGTCCTTTCCGGGCCCTCCTTCGCCCGGGAGGCAGCAGCCGGCCAGCCCACGGCGGTGGTGGTGGCGTCGAGCGACCTCGCACTCGCCAATCAAATTCAGGAGGAATTTGCGGCGCCGAATTTCCGCTTGTACACCAACGACGACGTGCTCGGCGTCGAACTCGCGGGTGCCATGAAAAACGTGATGGCCATCGCCGCGGGTGTCTGCCAGGGAATCGGTCTGGGCTCAAATCCGCTAGCCGCGCTGATCACACGCGGCCTCGCGGAAATGACCCGGCTGGCCGTCGCTCTGGGCGCGCGCCAGGAAACATTCAGCGGCCTGGCGGGCCTGGGCGATCTGGTCCTGACCTGCACGGGCTCGCTGAGCCGTAACCGTCACGTGGGCATCGAACTCGGCAAAGGCCGCTCGCTGGCCGAAATCCTCGCGGGCATGAACATGGTCGCCGAAGGCGTAGGCACAGCCGGACCCCTATTAGCGCTAGCCCGCGAGTCGGGCATAGAACTCCCCATCACCGAGCAGGTTGCCGCGATCCTCGACGAGGGCAGGTCGCCCCGGGAGGCCATCCGAAGCATTATGGAGCGGCCCCTTAAGCGTGAATAGGGTGGCACGAATACAGTTCTTTCAAGCCTTTTCGGGCTGTCCGGGCGCTCGTCGGTCTGTCACTAGTACCAAGGTTCCAGTTGCAGTTGCGCGACGCGGCCCCATTCGCGGGCCCCGCTGCACCTCCCATTCCCCTAAACTCAAGAGTTGAGATGACAGAACCCGGCCTATCCCTCTGGCAACGCCTGCGAAAAGGACGTGTGCGCATTTTGTGGCTCGTCCTGGGCGCGCTGCTGCTTGTCAGCGCGCTGCCCATCGGCCTTTACCACCGCCAGGTGTTGCAGCTTAGCCAGGACAAGCTGAGCGACAACGAGCGCGTTCAGCAATCCGATTTGACGCGGTCCCTGGCACAGGAAATTCAGCTCTTCGAGTTCAATCAGACGCAACAGCTCTACAGCGAGCGGCAGATTCTGACTCTGACGGGACTCATTGACAATGTCGAAGACCCGGCCGCCGAGCCCAAAGTCACCAGGCTCCTCGAGGACTTTGTCGACAGCAACCGCGACACCTTTCTTTATCTGACTGCGGTAGATAAAAACGGCAAGGGCACTAGTGCTTCCCAGGGTAATTTTCGCGCGGAACAGGATCCGTTCGTGAACAAGGCGCTGCAGCGAGCGTTTGTCACTTGCATGCAATCCGAAGAGTTGCACACCGTCAAGTTTCGCAGCGATCCTCTGGCGCTGGCGCCGGACAACCAGCCGGCGTTTGTCCTGGCCGTGCCGCTCAAGGATTTGCCCGGCAACTTTACCGGCATGCTCGCCGCGGTGGTCTCTCTCGAGCCGATTTCACACCGCTTGCGAGACGCCAGTGTGCGCGGCCGCAAAGTATTCGTGGTGGATCACTCTGGCCACATCGTCGCGCATCCCGACACGAAAAATTTCGTGCCCGGCGCTGAAGCCAGCGGAAAGCTCGTCGAGCAGATTCGCGCTTTGCCCCAGGAACTCCGCAATACGGAGACGATTCGTTTTACAGAAAAAGGGGCAAAGCATCCCGTCGAGATGATTGGCACCTACAGCACATTCCCCGAGGTCAATTGGGCGGTTATTGCGGAACGCAGCCTGGACGACGCTCGAACCGACGCAGGTATGCCGGATTTAAACCGCCAGGCTCTGGCTTTCGTCAGTGTGGTGGTGCTGGTGGCCATCCTCTTCGGTTATTTTTTTGCCGTGGGCATCAGCGGCCCGATTCGCGGCCTCGCGGCTTCCACGCGCGCCATCAGCCGCGGCGAATTCCACCAGCGCTCGCCGGTGCGCGGCGCATCGGAAATCAGCGAACTGGCTGAAAACTTCAACAAAATGGCCAGCGACATCGAAGAGTACATTGAAAAACTGAAAGAAGCCGCGGAAGAAAACCGCGAGCTTTTTATCGGCTCGATTCGCATGCTCGCCGCGGCCATCGACGAAAAGGATCCGTACACGCGCGGCCACTCCGGCCGCGTGGCGAAGTACTCGACCCTGATCGGGCGGGAGCTTGGCCTTTCGCCTGAAGAACTGGACAAGCTGCGCGTTGCCGCACTGCTTCACGACGTGGGCAAGATCGGCGTCGAAGACCGCGTCCTGAAAAAGCCCGGCGCACTGACGCCGGAAGAGTTTGATTTGATGAAGCAGCACACCGTGAAGGGCGCCAACATCATGCGCCCGGTTTCGCAACTGAAGGAGATGCTCCCCGGTATCGAGTTGCACCACGAACACATCGATGGCCGCGGTTATCCGTACGGCCTGCAAGGCCAGCAAATTCCGCTGATGGCGCGCATCATCGGCGTGGCGGACACGCTTGACGCCATGACCACCAATCGGCCGTACCAGTCCGCCATGGACATAGAGTTCGCGCTGAACCGTATCAAGTCTCTCACTGGTTCAAAGTTCGATGCTGTTGTTGTGGCCGCCCTCGAATCCACCATCACTGCCGGAAAGCTCCGCCTAAGCGCCGTCGAAGTGACGGTGTAGTTCTGTACACCAATCTCAGCCTGTTCTGATCGAGACGCTCAACTGGCGGGCTTGCCTCGGGCGCTTCTGTTACAATTTTCTGTTGCGCCGACTGTGGAGCGCTCAACCGCATGATCTCTCTCTTTGGCAAGCCGGAAAAGACGGAACCGTCGCTGCTTGAACGGCTGAAAGCCTCGGTCAGCAAGACCAAGGCGGCGCTGTCTGAGTCGGTGGAAAACATTTTTCTCGGCGAACGCAAGATTGACCCTGCGCTGCTAAAAAAGCTTGAAACCGCGCTGCTCTCCGCCGACCTTGGGGTAAAACCGACACGAGAAATCCTGGATGCCGTGCGGGAAAAGCTGGATCGCAACGCGCTCTCCGACGCCAGCCAGCTCAAGCGCGAGATCAAGTCTCAGATCATGCGCATCTTGACGATGACCGACCGAAAGGTGGGCGATAGTGCGATGGGCAGCGATATGGCGCCCCGCGCCAAAAATCCGGCGAACTCGCCCAACGGGGACGGCCCGCGCGTGATCTTTATCGTCGGTGTGAACGGGGCCGGAAAAACCACCAGCATCGGCAAGCTCGCAAATCGCCTGCGGCAGGAGGGCCTCAGCGTTGTGCTCTGCGCTGCGGATACGTTCCGCGCCGCCGCCGTCGAGCAACTCGAAATCTGGGCGCAACGCAACGGCATTGACGTTATCAAACAGAAGTCCGGCGCCGATCCGGCCGCCGTCGTTTTCGACGCGGTGACCGCAGCCAAGGCGCGGGGCGCCGACGCCGTAATTGTTGACACTGCCGGCCGCCTTCACACCAAATCCAATCTTATGGCAGAGCTGGAAAAAATGAAGCGCACCGCCGCGAAAGTCATTCCCGGCGCGCCTCACGATGTGCTGCTTGTGCTCGACGCTACCACCGGACAAAACGGCTTGGCTCAGGCGCGCGAGTTTACTTCGACGGTGACGGTGACAGGCATCATTCTCACGAAGCTAGACGGCACGGCCAAGGGTGGCATTGTGGTTGCCATCGCCCGCGAACTCGGCCTGCCCATCCGTTTTGTCGGCACGGGGGAACAGATCAACGATATGGTGCCCTTCGACGCGGAAACCTACGCGAACTCTCTTTTCGATTAGACCTTCGACCAGACCATGGACGCTCATGCCACCCGTTTCATGGAGCACGCGCTGGAATTGGCCTCGAGAGGCACCGGCCTAGCGAGTCCCAATCCCATGGTCGGCTGCATCCTGGTCCGCGAAGGCCAAATCGTGGGCGAAGGATTTCACCAATATGAAAAGCGCGATCACGCGGAAATCGTCGCGATAAAATCCGCCGGCGAAAAAGTTCGTGGGTCGACGATGTACGTCACGCTCGAACCTTGCCATCACACCGGCCGCACCGGCCCTTGCACAGAAGCCATCATTGCGGTGGGCGTTCGACGCGTCGTTGCCGCCATGGAAGACCCCAATCATGTTAACTCCGGCCGCGGATTCGATCGATTGCGGGCTGCCGGAGTCGAAGTCTCGTCGGGAATAGGTGAAGAGCAAGCTCAGAAGCTGAACGAACCGTTCGCTTGCTGGATTCGCACGAAAAAACCGTTCGTCACGCTGAAATCCGCACTGACGCTCGATGGCCAACTCGCTCTTCCCGGTGAGCGACACGCGTTGCCGAAGAGAAAGAGGAATCAGAAACGGACAAACTGGATTAGCTCGGAAGAATCCCGCATGGAAGTTCACCGCATGCGCCACGCCGCAGACGCAGTGCTCACCGGCATCGGCACTGTGAAAACCGACGACCCGCTTCTCACAGATCGCAGCGGGTTTCCGCGACGCAGGCCACTCCTGCGGGTTGTACTCGACGGGCGGCTAACGATCTCGCCTCACGCCCGCATTGTGGAGTCAGCAGCGAACGATGTTCTGGTTTTTACGCAGCAGCACCCGCATGCGCGGAGAATGCGGGCTCTCGAGAAAGCCGGGGTTGAAGTCATCCCGGTCGTTTCGCGCATGGGACAAATCAATCTACAAGCCGTTTTGGCTGAGCTTGGCCGCCGCGAACTCCTCAGCGTCCTTCTCGAAGCGGGCCCGACGCTGAACGGCGGCGCACTCCTGGCGGGCATCGTCCACAAACTTTTTCTCTTCTATTCGCCCAAAATCTCCGGCGAGATGCGCGTCCCGTTGGCCATCGCGCCGAATCTCAAGCTCCCGCCACTCGAAAGGCTGCGCACGCACTCCTTCGGCCCGGACATTGTTCTCGAAGCCTATTTGCCGCACACGCATGCAAGGTAGTCATGCCATCACCCGCAGCACTGCAGCCCCGGGAATGGCGTCATTTTTCAGCGCATTTAGTGCGCGATTGGCTTCGCTGAGCGGATAGACCTGCGTATGCATGCGAATGGGAATCTCCGCCGCGATGCGAAGAAAATCCTCGCCATCCTGCCGGGTGTTGTTTGCCACGCTGCGAATCACCCGTTCTTGATAAAGCAAGTCGTAAGTAAACGACGGAATCGGGCTCATGTGAATTCCGCCCAGCACCAGAACGCCTCCTTTGCGTAGCGCCCGAAGCGCCGCGGGCACAATCTCTCCCGCCGGCGCAAAAACAATCGCGGCATCCAGCTTTTCGGGGGGCGCATCGAGTGTTCCGCCGGCCCATGCCGCGCCCAGTTCCAGCGCCAGCCTCTGGTGACGCGCGTCCCGCGTCGAGGCGTACACCGTCACGTTCCAATGTCGCGCCACCTGAATCGCTACGTGCGCCGCCGCTCCAAAACCATAAAACCCCAAACGTCCGCCAGGCTTGATCCCCGAAAGCCGCAGCGAGCGGAATCCGATGATTCCCGCGCAGAGCAGCGGCGCGGCCTGCTCATCGGGAAACCCATCGGGAATCGCGTAAACAAAATCCTCCGGCGCGACGATGTAATCGGCGTAGCCGCCGTCGACGCTATACCCGGTGAACGCCGGATGGTCGCAGAGATTCTCCTGGCCGCGACGGCAGTACTCGCACACGCCGTCTGTATGGTGCAGCCAAGCGACGCCCACGCGCGCTCCGATTGCATAGCGATCGGAGCCTTCTCCTTGTGTTTCGACGACTCCGACGACCTGATGGCCCGGGATCACCGGCGATTTTCTTGGCGGTAATTCGCCTTCGATGACGTGGAGATCCGTGCGGCACACACCGCAGGCGTGCACGCGGACCAACACCTCGCCCTTCGCTGGATTCGGCACCGGCACGTCGGTGAACTGGAGAGGATTCGCTTCAATCCGCGCGGGCGAGTTGAGCAGACAGGCCTTCATAGCTGGACCTCGATGGCTATTCGTGATGCTGCGAGCTTTAGTCTAGTGCTTTCTGCCTCCGCAGCGAAATGCTGTACACTCGAAAGGAAAAGAGCGCAAACCGAGAACTAGAAAAAACGGGGAACTGTGTTTACCGGAATTATCGAACACGTCGGCACGATCCAGGCTCTCGACCTGAAGCCCTTTGGCGGACGCGTCACAATCGAGGCCTCTAGCGTCGCGTCCGAGCTAGCCGTGTCAAACAGCATCGCCGTGAATGGTTGCTGCCTCACGGTCGTAGCTCTAGGCAAAAACTCTTTTTCCGCCGATCTTTCTGGCGAAACCATTCAAAAAACATCGTTCGGCGCGAAAAATGGTGGACTGGAAAAAGGATCGCGCGTCAATCTCGAACAGCCGCTTACCGCGGGCAAAGAATTTGGCGGCCACTTCGTGCAGGGACACGTCGACGGCACGGGTAGGGTAACGCATCTCGAGTCGGAAGGTCCGGAAAGCGGCAGCTGGTGGTTCGGCGTGGAAGTTCCCGAAGGTTATGCGCGATACGTCGTACCGAAGGGCTCCCTGACCATTGACGGCATCAGCCTCACCGTCGCACGCTGGAATCAAGATACTCGCATCGCGGAAGTCGCGGTAATTCCTTATACCTATGAGCACACCAATCTTCGCGACCGCAAACCCGGTGACGCCGTGAACCTCGAAGGCGACATTTTAGGGAAATACGTGGAGCGCTATCTCGAAGCACGCGAAGCACCCGCCGCGACCCCTATCACCGTATCTCGTCTCATCGAGGAGGGTTTCTAGCATGCCCACGCTCACGGGCGTGATCGAAACATCGCTTTATGTGGACGACCTAGGCCGAGCGTCTCGTTTCTATGAAGAGGTGTTCGCCCTCGCAAGAATGTTTGGCGATGACCGCCTGTGCGCCTACGGAGTTGGCAACCGGAGCGTTTTACTGCTCTTCAAGCGCGGAGCATCGAATCGCGTCACGCAACTGCCGTATGGCACGCTCGGTCCGCATGACGGCCATGGCCCGCTCCATTTCGCGCTCTCCATTCGCACAGACGAACTTATCGCTTGGGAAGAGCATCTTTCGCTGCATAAGATTAAAATAGAAAACCGCATTCACTGGCCTGCCGGCGGCACCAGCCTGTACTTCCGCGACCCCGACAACCATCTTGTGGAGTTAGCTACGCCCGGAATGTGGCCCATCTATTAAAGCTTGGCGCTGGTTTCCTGCTTGGATTTCAGTTGCCAACGACAGCTTCTCTCGCCTTGGCACGCGCTCCGCGCCAATAAAGCGCCAGCCCAATCACAATCGTCGCAACGGTCCCGCCGACGAGCTTCATCTCAAAACCAAGTTTATTCGCCGATTCTCCTGGGGGAACCAGCGAAACGAAGATGCCAACCAGAACAACCAAGAAGCCGACGCCGGAAACGGCCCACACTCCCGCCCTGCCACCGGGGATCAGAATAGCCTCC
>Ga0210395_10000737_pt1 | contig 25099 bp, 20 predicted proteins | sample IncBWH4OmetaG_FD_150861 | JGI IMG/M metagenome (GOLD analysis project Ga0210395, IMG submission 150861) | Forest soil microbial communities from Barre Woods Harvard Forest LTER site, Petersham, Massachusetts, United States - Inc-BW-H-4-O ... | reverse complement strand
GTGTCGAGCGGGCCCTGGAACACCGGGATGTAGCGGTTGATGCCGGTGAAGCCGTCGATCTTGTTGCCGATCGCGATCAGGTTGGTCGATTCCGAGATCGAGCCGTCGCCGGCGAATTTGTACTTCTTGGTCAGGCCGAGGTCGTAAGCCTGGGTCACCAGCGTGACGCCGTCCTTGCCGAAGAAGATGCCGAACAGGCCGTCGAAGTCGCCGGAGATTTTCGACAGGAACGGCGTCATGTCGGGCGTGCCCAGCGGAATGCCGGTGGTGCCGACCACTTCGCCGCCGGCCTTTTTGATCTCATTGATATAGGCGTCGCGCGTCGACTGGCCCCAGGAATAATCGGCAAAGGCGATGTGCCACTTCTTTCCCATCTTGGTCAGCGTCGGCGCAAACGCGACCGCTTGCGCCGGCGCGTAGTCATAGGGCCGGAAGCTGTAGCGGTTGCACTTGGTGGTGGTCAGCGTGGTGTCGAGGCAGACGCTGATCATGTTGACGATCTTGGCGTCTTCCCACACCGGCATGCAGGCAAGGCAGATGTTGGACAGGAAGCCGCCGACATGCAGGTCGATATTGTCCTCCTGCACGAGCTTGGCGGTCTTCTGCCGCGCCACCGCCGGCGAGCTCTCGTCGTCGGCGATCACGAGCTCGATCGGACGGCCGTTGACGCCGCCAGAGGCATTGATGCGGTCGGCCGCCATCTGCAGGCCGACTACGGCGGTCTTGCCGCCGGCCGCGCCGGCACCCGACAGCGGTTGCTCGGAGCCGATTTTAAACGGCTGGGCGGCGCCGAAGGCTGCGCGCCACGGCGCCGGCACCAGCATGGCGGCGCCGATTGCGCCCGCGCCCCAGCCGACGATGCTGCGGCGCGTGACCTTGCCGCGGTACCAGATATCGTTAGCCCACGCCTCGTCTTTCCACTTCTCGACCATCGTTTGTTCCTCCAGCTGGAATTCGTTCAGAGAGAAGCCCACCCCGGCTTTTGCCCACAGGACACCAGTTTTACGGCGTCCTTCCATGGCGGCCCTGAACAGGCTCTTGGGCGAGCGATCGTGCCTTAGCAAACGCGATCTTCGCGGTAGTTTCAACCGGATTCGCATCGCCGATCTCGGCGTCGGACGCCGCGGCCCGCGTGTAAGATCGTCGCGGCTCAAGGATGTTTCCATGGGCGCTTGATGATAAAGTGGGCAAAGCTTCCCGCCGGACCCACACAGGAGCGCGCCATGGCGCTGGCCACGATGCGAAACGATGACGCCGAAGCGCCCCAGACCGGGTTGGCGGCGCGCCACGCCATTCGGCGCAACGCCCATGCCGGGCCGACCTCTGGGGTGGCGCCTGGCTTCGTGCAGGCCAATCTCGCCATCCTGCCGCGCGCGCTCGCCGAGGATTTTCTGCGCTTTTGCCAGCTCAATCCAAAGCCGTGTCCGCTGGTCGGCGTCGGCGCGCCGGGCGATTGGCGGCTGCCGGCGTTGGCCGAGGACCTGGATATCCGCACCGACCTGCCGCGCTACCGGGTCTGGCGCGACGGCGCGGTGGTCGACGAGCCGAGCGACTTGATGCGCTGGTGGCGCGACGATCTCGTCACCTTTGCCATCGGCTGCTCGTTTTCCTTCGAAGAGGCGCTGCTCGAAGGCGGCATCGAACTGCGCCACATGACCTGCGATTGCACCGTGCCGATGTACCGCACGTCGATTGCGACGACGCCGGCCGGTCCGTTCCGCGGGCCGCTGGTGGTGTCGATGCGGCCGATGACGCCCGCCGACGCCATCCGCGCCGTGCAGATCACGACGCGGTTTCCGTCCGTGCACGGCGCGCCGGTGCACCTCGGCAAGCCGGACATGATCGGCATAAAAGACATCGCCAAGCCCGACTGGGGCGATCCTGTGCCGATCGGCGACGACGAGATCCCGGTGTTCTGGGCCTGCGGGGTGACGCCGCAATCGGTAATCATGGCGGTGCGTCCGGAATTTTGCATCACCCATTATCCGGGCGCTATGCTGGTGACGGATCGCCGCAATACCGAGTTTGCAATCATGTGAGGTACGGGGTAGCGATCAATGAGCCGCCCCGGTAACTGAATGCTCGTCGACTTCCAGCAACACTACACCCCGCCAGAACTGCTCAAGGGCAATGCCGATGCCGTCTCGGTCCAGGTGGACCAGGACGGTAATCCGAATTATTTGCTCAATCCGCTGCTCGCCGATCTCTCCGCGCATGTCCGCGTCATGGACGGAGCCGGCATCGACGCCGGCGTGCTCACCTGCGGCTCCGGCTTCGATCAGCCGGATCTCGCGACGTGCCGCCTGATCAACGACCGCATGCGGCAGGCCGAGGAGGATCATCCCGGCCGCTTCATCGGACTGGCGCATGTGCCGGCGCTCAAGCCCATCGAAGCCGCGGCTGAATTGAAGCGCTGCGCCGTCGATCTGGGATTTCCCGGCGTCGTCATCGCGTCGGAGCTGCAGGATCAGCCGCTCGACGCCGAAGAATTAAAACCGTTCTGGAAGACTTGCGCCGATCTCGGCCTCTACGTCTTCATCCATCCGCTGCCGCGCGTCATCCGCTGGGGCCGCATGGATGCCGACGATCTCGGCCGCATGCTGGGCTGGGAATTTTCGCTGATGACGGCGACGGTGCGCATCATCAATTCCGGCCTGCTCGACGAATTGCCGGCGCTGAAAATCCAGTTCTCGCATTTTTCCGGCGGCATCGGCCGCTATCTCGGCCGCATCCGCGGCTTTCAGCAGCGCGACAAATGGGGCACGGCGAAAATCAACCGCCACGGCCGCCGCCCATCGGCACCGTTCGACCATTACCTCGATCATCGCCTGTATTACGACATCGCCGGCTGGGCCGGGCCCGATCACGCTGCGGAGTGGGGCGCCGACTGGGTGCGCTTTGGCATCGAGGAACTGGCGTTCTCGCAACTGGTCTTCGCCACCGACTATCCGCAAGCCGTGCGCGAGGCGAGCGAAGTCGCGGCCTATACCGAGGCGGTGCGTGGGCTCGGCGCCAATGGCCGCGCGCTCGTCGCCGGCGCCAATGCCGAAAAGCTCATCCCCGATCTGGCGCGACGTCTCGCCAAGCGCACTCTGAGCGCTGTCAAGGTGCACGTATGAACGACAAGCCGGCGACGGACGACGCCAAAGCTTTCGACCCTGCCGCACACGGCTGGGAGATCGTCAACAACACGCCGTTCGGCGATCTGGTCGGGCCGATCTGGAAACGCGAGGCGCCCGAGTTGCGCTGGGGTTTTGTCGTCCAGCCGAAACATCTCAACCGCGCCGGCAATCTGCACGGCGGCATGCTGATGACGTTCGCCGATCAGTCCATGGCGATGACCGCGCGCCAGGCGACCGGCGTCAAGCGCCACGCCACCATCGAGCTCAACACCCAATTCATCGGCGGCGTGCAGCTTGGCCAGTTTGTCGAAGCTCACGCCGAAGTGGTGCGGGCGACACGCTCGGTGGTGTTTATGGAAGTCAAAATGTTCGTCGACGGCCGTATCGTCGTCTCGGCGAACGGGATTTGGAAGATTTTGGAGGAATGAAACCCCTCCCCCTTGTGGGGAGGGGCAGGGGTGGGGGTCGAGAGGTCCACGCGCAATCGTTGACGAACGCACATCGCATCGTCTGAGCCTTCGCATTACCTCCCGACCCCCCACCCAACCCTCCCCCACAAGGGGGGAGGCTTTACGCCCGATACTTCTGCAAATCGCCGCCCTTCATCACCGAGCCGGGCAGGGGATGACCGACGACGTCCTCGGCGAGCTTTGCGCATTCGATCAGCGCGTCGAGATCGATGCCGGTTTCGATGCCGATCTCGTTGCACATGAAGACCAAGTCCTCGGTGCAGACATTGCCGGCGGCGCCCTTGTGTCCGGCGAACGGACAGCCGCCGAGGCCGGCGACCGAGGAGTCAAAGCGCGTCACGCCCATTTCCAAGCCTGCATAAGCGTTGGCGATCGCCATGCCGCGGGTGTCGTGCAGGTGCAGCGCAATGTCGAGATCGGGCCAGCGCTCGCGCAATGCGCCGACGGTGCGCTTGATGGCCAGCGGCGTCGCCCAGGCCATGGTGTCGGCGAGCGTGACGTAAGTCAGCGTAACGCCGTGTTCCTTGGCCACGTCGAGGATTTGCCCGACCAGCGAGACCACGCGCGATACCGGCACGTCGCCTTCGAAATTGCAGCCGAACGCCGCCATCAGGCTGCCGCGCTCGACCGGCACACCGTTCGCTTTGTACATCTCGACGATCGTATGCTGGCCGGCGAGCTGCTGCGCAAGGTTGCGGTTCTGGTTGCGCAGCAAAAATTTTTCCGATGCGGCCAGTTGAATGGTGCCCTTGAGCGTGAGCCGATCTTCGCGCAGCGCGCGTTCAAAACCCTTGTCGTTGAGCCACAGCGCCGTATAGGCGACGTCGGGTCGCGGCGTGATGCCGTGCACGACGTCCTCGGCGTCGGCCATGCCGGGCACCGCCTTCGGATTGACGAAGGAGACGATCTGGATCTGGTCGATCCCGGTCTGCGCCAGCGCGTCGATCAGCGCGATTTTCCGCGCGGTCGGGATGGCGCCCTTCTCGAACTGAAAACCCTCGCGCGGGCCTTCCTCGCTGATATGCACGCGTTTCGGCAAATCGCTCATCTTGATTCTCCGACAGTAACAATGGCGCGTTCACGCAATGCGTCGATCTCGTTTTGCGCAACGCCGAGCTCGGCCAAAACTTCGGCGGTGTGTTCGCCGATCGCCGGGGCCTGGCGGCGCAGCTTGAAATCGTGATCACCGATTTCGATCGGCAGCCGCGGAATTTTGGCGTGCACGCCGCCGGCAAAAACAACGTCGAGCATGCGGCCGCCGGCATTGAGCTGCGGATCGTCGAACAGGTCGCCGGGTTTTGCGACCGGCGCGAACGGAATATCGATGCGATCGAACACTTCGGCAAGCTCGTCGAGCTTGTGGCGCGCCACGATGCCGGCAACCAGCGGCCGCAATGCCGGGCGGGCGCGGACGCGATCCTCGTTGGTCTTGTAGGCCGGGTCCTGCAACAGGTCCCGGCGCGAAAAATGCTCGCAGAAGCTCTTCCAATGGCGGTTGCTGGTCAGCCCGACGAAAATCTGTTCGCCATCGGCGGTCTCGAACGGCTCGTAGATCGCCCAGGCGCCTTCGCGCGCCGGCATCGGCGGCGGCGCGCGGCCGGTCACCGCTTCGCCTGCCATATGCTGCGCCATCAGGAAGGCGGCCGATTCGAACAGCGCGGATTTGACCAGTTGGCCGCGGCCGGTGCGTTCGCGCTCACGCAACGCGGCCTGGATGCCGATCACCGCGAACATGCCGCCCATGATGTCGACCACCGACGAGCCGGCGCGCAGCGGCTGGCCCGGCGGACCGGTCATATAGGCAAGGCCGGACATGAACTGCACCACTTCGTCGAGCGCCGGGCGATGCTCGTACGGCCCGCTGAGAAAACCTTTCAGCGCGCAATAGATCAACCGCGGACTGAGCTTGGAAAAATCGGCATAGCCGCAGCCGAGCCGATCCATGGTGCCGGGCGCGTAGTTTTCCAGTACGACGTCGGCTGTCGCCGCCAGCCGATAAAGCAGCGCGCGGCCGTCGTCCGTCTTCAAGTCGATGGCGATGCTGCGCTTGTTGCGATTGAAGGCGGAAAAGAACCCGGCGGCAAAGCCGAGCAGCCTTCGCGTGGCATCGCCGCCTGCCGGCTCGACCTTGATCACATCGGCGCCGAGGTCGGCCAGGATCAGGCCCGCGGTCGGGCCCATGATGGTGTGGCAGAATTCGAGCACGCGTATGCCGGCAAGCGGCGCGGTGTCATCGGAAGTCGTTTGAGTATCAGCCATCGGAACAGTTTAAGCCGTCACAGCCACGCTTGTCCCACCTGTGAAGCCGGAACCGGACGGGCGTTGCCGATGGTTCGGCCGGGCCCGAAGCGGTTTGCCGTGACGCATGGGATCGAAGCGCGCTACGCCATATTGCACTGAAGTATGGCGACGGAATCACGCGTCCGCCGTCGCTCAATCTCGCAAAGGAGTTGGAACCATGCTCGACTATACAGGACTGCGAAACAGTTTGGTGGTGACGGCATTCTGGAAAGCTAAGCCGGATGAAACCGAAGCGGTCGCCGGAATCTTGCGGCGGTTCGTGACGCAAGCGCAAAAGGAGCCGGGCGTCCGAGCTTTCATGATTCATCAGTCGAAATCGGAACCGTCCGAATTCTTCTTCTACGAGGCGTTCGATGACGAAGCCGCCTTCGCGGCGCATCAGCAAACACCGCATTTCAAGGCGCTCATCGCCGGCGAGGCGCTGCCCAAGCTGGTCAAGCGCGAGCGCTCCCAGTACGCGCCGATCTAAGCGACGAGCGGGTTTCCAAGCCGTCATGGCCGGGCTTGTCCCGGCCATCGACGTCTGCGATATGCCACGGCAGGAACAGGCGAGGAACCGCAACCATGAAAAAGTCATTCGTTGGCGCGGCGCGGACCGCGAAACGCGCCTACTCGCCGGCCGTCATCACCGAGGGCGGCAGGACGATCTGGCTCGCCGGCCACACCGGCGCGGTGGACGATGCCGGAAAATCGCTCGCCGGCGACTTCGATGCACAGTGCCGGCAGACCTTCCGCAATATCGAGAAGACGCTGGCCGAAGCCGGCGCAAAACTCGCCGATCTCGTCACCATGACGGTGTTTTTGATCGACTCGCGGTACACCACGCGGATGACGGAACTGCGCACTGAGATATTCGGCAAGGATTTTCCGGCCAGCGCCGCGATCACCGTAGCCGGTTTTGCCCAGCCGGCGATGATGATCGAGATTCAGGCGGTGGCGGTGGTTGAGAGCTGACGCAGGTCTGTCCCAGCACACGGCCGTGTGGAAGCCCAATTTCTCTTTCCCAAATGGTGGGCTAAGCTGCCGGTTATAACAAGGGTCCGGGCGATCGGCTCTCTAGACGCCGGAACCGCAGGGAGGACGACTGTGGCAAGGCCTATCAGCACCGTCGCGATGCTTGTCGCGGCCCTCGTCGTCGGCGCCGGATCGATCGCCCGCGCGCAAGATTGTCCGCGCGGCGATCTCGACAAGGCCTATTGCGATCGTGACGGCGATCTCGTTGCCGACGCCCCGACCGATCCGAAGCAACTGGTCGACCCTTCTACTCTGGTCTTCGCCTATACCCCGGTCGAGGACCCCGCGGTTTACGCCAAGGTCTGGGACGGGTTCGTCAAATATTTGGAGCAGACGACCGGGAAAAAGGTCGTGTTCTTCCCGGTACAGTCGAACGCCGCGGAGATCGAGGCGATGCGCTCCGGCCGCCTTCATATCGCGGGATTCAACACCGGCTCCAATCCGATCGCGGTCAACTGCGCCGGTTTTGTGCCGTTCGCCATCATGGGCACGAATGACGGCAAGTTCGGCTACGAAATGGAAATCATCGTGCCGGCCGACAGCGCGATCAAGACGCCGGCCGACCTCAAGGGCAAGAAGGTGGCATTCACCGACCCGACCTCGAATTCCGGATACAAGGCGCCGCTGGCGATCTTGAAGGCCGACTTCAACCTCGAGCCCGACCGCGACTTTACCGCGGTATTCTCCGGCAAGCACGACAACTCGGTGATCGGCGTCGCCAACAAGGACTATGACGCGGCCGCCGTCGCCAACGAAGTGATGTTCCGCATGTTCGAGCGCAAGGTTGTCGATCGCGACAAGATCAGAACGATCTATAAGTCCGCGACCTTCCCGACCACCGGCTACGGCTACGCCTACAATCTCGATCCGGCGCTGGTCGAAAAAATCAAGCAGGCGTTTTTCACTTTCCCCTGGGAAGGTTCGGCGCTGCAGGCGGAGTTCAAGGGACAGGACCGCTTCGTGCCGATTACTTATCAGAAAGATTGGGCCGTGATCCGTAAGATCGATGCAGCGACCGGCGTCAAGTACAGCTGCAAATAAGTCTCGGCGGAAAGCGCGGGCGTAGCGAATGCTGCGGATCAAGGGGCTGACGAAGCGCTATCGGACCGGCGACGTGGCGCTCAAGGGCATCGACCTCGACGTGCCGGACGGCGAGGTGATGGCGCTGATCGGTCCGTCGGGCGCCGGCAAATCGACCGTCATCCGCTGCATCAATCGTCTGGTCGAGCCGACCGCCGGGACCGTGACCCTCAACGACGCCGCGATCACGACGCTTGGCAGCCGCGACTTGCGGCGTGCGCGCCGGCGCATGGGCATGATCTTCCAGGAATACGCGCTGGTCGAGCGGCTGACGGTGATGGAGAACGTGCTCAGCGGCCGGCTGGGCTATGTCGGCTTCTGGCAAAGTTTTATGCGCAAATTTCCGCAGGCCGACGTCGACGAGGCGTTTCGGCTGCTGGCGCGGGTCGGCCTCGACCACATGGCCGACAAACGCGCCGACGAACTGTCCGGCGGCCAGCGGCAGCGAGTCGGCATTTGCCGGGCATTGATCCAGAAGCCAGAACTGCTCCTGGTGGACGAGCCGACCGCCTCGCTCGATCCGAAGACGTCGCGGCTGATCATGCGGTTGATCAAGGAACTGTGCGAAGAGCGCAAGCTCTCGGCCATCATCAACATCCACGATGTCATGCTGGCGCAAATGTTCGCCGAGCGGATCGTCGGGCTGAGGCTTGGCGAGATCGTCTATGACGGGCCGCCGACCGGACTCACGGCCGAGGTGCTGACAACAATCTATGGCGAGGAGGATTGGTCGGCCACCATTCGCAAAGTCGACGACGACGCAGATGCGGCGGTCGAGCAGCCGGATAATGTCATTGCGCTGGAAACCCTAAAACCGCACCGCGATCGCATGGCCGGGCTGACATAGTCGGACCATGAGCGTCACCACGATCGCCGCCAGAAACTGGACAAAGCCGCCGCTGGTCAAGCGGGCGTGGCTGCGCCGGGCGCTTTTGGTCGGCGCCGTCGTCTATCTGGCGCTGGCGGTGGGCACCACCGAGGTGAACTGGACCCGCGTCTGGGAAGGCTTGCCACGCGGCGCGCGGTTCTTCGCCGCGTTCTTTCCGCCCGACTTTGTCAGCCGCAAGAGCGACATCGTGGACGGCATCCTCGAGAGCCTTTGGATGACCGTGGTCTCGACCGCGATCGGTATCCTGATCTCGGTCCCAGTGGGCATCGGGGCGGCAAAAAATATTGCACCGGCGCCGGTCTACTATTTCTGCCGCGGCATCCTTGCGGTATCGCGCAGCTTCCAGGAGATCATCCTGGCGATCTTCTTCGTCAAGCTGTTCGGCTTTGGCCCGTTCGCCGGTGTCGTCACGCTGTCGTTCGCAACAATCGGTTTCTACGGTAAGCTTTTGGCCGAAGACATCGAGGACATGGATTTTTCACAAGCCGAAGCCGTGCGTGCCACCGGCGCCGGCTGGCTGCAGTTGATCAATTACGGCGTCCAGCCGCAGGTGATGCCGCGCATGATCGGGCTCGGCCTCTACCGCTTCGATATCAACTTCCGCGAATCCGCCGTCATCGGCATCGTCGGCGCCGGCGGCATCGGCGCGACGTTGGACACCGCGTTCGAGCGCTACGAATTCTCTTCCGCCGCCGCCATCCTGCTGGTCATCATCGGCATCGTCATGGTACTGGAATATTCGTCCGGGTATCTTCGGCGCTGGGTGCAGTGATGGCGGTGGCGCTTCGGCACGGCACCCGGGTCTGGCATCGCCGCGAGCGCGGCGCGCAATTCGTGATCTGGCTGGCGTGGCTCGCCGCCGCGGCGATCTTCATCTATTGCTGGCAATTGATCTCCGACAAGACGATATGGGTCTTCGTCACCGACGCGCCGACGCAGGCAGCCGATCTTGCCGGGCGCATGGTCCCGCCGGACTGGGGTTTCATCGCCAAGCTCGGGCGGCCGCTCTGGGACACCATCAACATCGCAACGCTGGGCACGGTCATCGGCCTCGTGGCGGCGGTGCCGGTGGCCTACTGCGCCGCGCGCAACACGACGCCGAGCATGGCGCTGGTGCGGCCGGTCGCGCTGTTCATCATCGTGTCATCGCGCTCGATCAATTCGCTGATTTGGGCGCTGATGCTGGTCACCATCATTGGGCCCGGCGTGCTCGCCGGCATCCTGGCGATCGGGCTGCGCTCGATCGGCTTCTGCGCCAAGCTGCTCTACGAGGCGATCGAAGAGATCGACGAAAGCCAGGTCGAGGCGGTGCGCGCGACCGGCGCGAGCGGTGCGCAACTCACGGCCTACGGCATCGTGCCGCAAGTGCTGCCGGCGTTTGCCGGGATTTCAGTGTTCCGCTGGGACATCAATATCCGCGAGTCGACGGTGCTCGGGCTGGTCGGCGGCGGCGGCATCGGCCTGCCGCTCAATGCCGCAATCACCACGCTCGCCTGGACTCGGGTGTCGCTCATTCTCCTGATCATCATTGCGACCGTCATCGTCAGCGAATGGGTTTCGGCCAAGGTGCGCCATACGATTATCTGAGAGTGAAGGCCGCGCTCGCGATGCGGCACTCACCGTCGCCGGTTTCGCCCTGCCGGCGATGATGATCGAGATTCAGGCGATGGTGGTGGTTGAATGAATGGTTGCCTCCGGTTTGTCAAAATCGCGTAACGAAGAGATAGACAATCCAGAGATAAAATAAAAAGCCGATGGTTAGTCCCGCCTGCTCGCCAGCTGGCCGGGTAAAAATCATCGTGAAGATATAGAGACCGACACCAATGATAGCGGCGACAATCAGCGGGAAAAGAATAAAGGAGACGCTGCCGGCTATCCGCCAGAAGCAATTCTGGTTTGTTGCAAAGGGCGGATACTTCCTTACCGGTGGATCGCCCGAAACAATGAAGTGCGCGATATCGTCCCAATTTGGTTCCTCGTGGCCGGCGCTATGTGCACCAATTATATACCGTGCCTCGTAGACCGGACCTTCAGTCGAGGCTTGGCCAAATCCATCATGACCGGCGCTGCCTAAATTGAATATTCGCCAGGGCTGTAGGCCTTTAGGGAACATGGCCACGACCCAGTCGCGCGTTGCCACATAATTCAGGACTTTGACGACCCGCGATTTGTCGTCAGGAGCATCAGGGTTCCGCCGAATGAGTCTGAGCCAATCATAATTGCGCCGCACGACGCTGCCCGCGAATACGATGTATTTGAATCGGGCCGCCGGGTAGTCCTGCAATGCCTGCGCCACGAGATAGGTCCCGTTTGAGTGCGCAACACAATGGAAGTCAGCTTTCGGATAGCGCGCCCGCGCTTCGGTGTAGCAATCCATCAGCCATTCCACCTTGCGCTGCCTAACGCGGCGAAGAATAAATGGCAGCATCGCGAAGTAGCCGTAGCTTTCCGTCCAGGACTCGATTTTTTGACCTTTCCGTGCGTGTTTCTTGATCGTACGCGCGATTTTTTGTGTCCAATAACCCTTATCGCGGATGCCGTGGACAACGAACACGACGTCTGTGACGTCGGTCTCAGGCTCTGGCGGAAGATTGTCAGCCATCTGTTCGCGCGTGACGGCTTCGCGGGTCAGCTGATCGCGGTCTCCTGTCAACGCAAGGGTAAACTTGCTGCGCCTCAGATTTCGCTCGGACCGGGTTTCTTCTGGCCCCTCCTTGGCCATTTGAACGACGCTGGGATGGGTAGAGAATGGAACTTCGATATAAAAATAAGATTTGCTATCGGCGGCGCCAAACAAATCGACGGAATAGTCGACATTGTCGTCAGGCGAAACCAGGTCGTCGCCACTCCCAAGCAACTGCACCGTGATTAGATCGGGGCGCGGACCGTAGTCGGGGCTCATCAAGGCCAGCCACTGCAGACGGGTCTGCGCCAGAAATGGCGACCCCCGCCTGATGCCGAAGATCGTGGGCTTTTTGAAGGGAATTGTCTCGCCAATGAACTGAAATACACTCCATTTGACCGTTGTGATCCAGTTCATTGCTGACGAAACCGTCCAGCCGCGGTTCATGCCGGCTAAAAGCACGATCCGTTTGATCAAGCCCGCCCAGGAACGAGCCTTACTGAATTCCGCGAGCTCCTGTTCGAATGGAGCCGGCCGATCGCGGCTCGGATCGTGCTGCTCGCCAAAGGCAGTAATGACCAATCGGCGTGCGAGAACCGCTCCGAAGCTGTGACCCACAATGCGCACGCGCTGATAGCCAGGGGCCAGCGCTGCGCGCTCGGAAACGATCTGGTCGATTTCTCGCATCAAACCGGCGACAATGCTTTCGGGCTTTTGCGAGCAAAGCCAGCCCCGAGCGAATGGCAATACGGGCGCGAACACGTCAGCGTTGGGCAGGACATCCGCAATAGTCTCACGAACTGCGGCTAACCTCTCGGATGATCCGGCGTAACCATGAAGCGCGACTACAAGCTCATCGCTCTTGCCGTGCCGTTCCAAATAACGATGTGATTCCATGGCGCCAATGTCGGCTGAAAAGCCCGGAAACGGCGGCATGCCCTATCCGGTGGCCGCACATGAATTCTACGGCAAGTTGCAATAACTACAAGTGCGATTGACGTGGATCCCAGGAATATTGCACTCCGATGGGCCGCAGACGAAACGTACCGCGGTTACGCGCCCTTCGCGCGCGCCTCATGGATGGCGCGCCATAGCACCTCGGGCGTCGCCGGCATTTCCACGTGCTTGATGCCGAGCACCGAGAGCGCGTCGACCAACGCGTTGGCGACCGCCGGCATGGCGCCGACGCAACCGGCTTCGCCGGCGCCTTTGACGCCGAGCGGATTGCTCTTGGTCGGCACCGGGTTACTGTCGACATGGAAGCCCGTGAGGTCCGAGGCCCGCGGCATGGCGTAGTCCATGAACGAGCCGGTGAGGATCTGGCCCTGCTCGTCGAACTTGATGTCTTCCATCAAAATTTGCCCGACGCCCATGGCGATGCCGCCGTCGATCTGGCCGTGCAGCAACAGCGGATTGATCACGGTGCCGACGTCGTCGACCACGTTGTAGTTCAGGATCTCGACGACGCCGGTGGTCTCGTCGATCTCGAGCTCGCAAACGTGCACGCCGTTGGGATAGCTCGCGACCTTGCCGGTATAGATCGCCTTTTCGATCAGGCCCGGCTCGTGGCCGGCCGGCAGGTTTTTTGGATCGAGTGACGCCTTGGCGATTTCCTTGATGGTCAGCGTCTGGTTGCTCTTCGGCGTCGAGAACACGCCGTCGGCAAACCTGATGTCGGCGACATCGACCTTGAGCATATGGGCGGCGATCGCCTTGCCCTTGGCTTCGACTTTCTCCGCCGCCATGGTGAAAGCCGAGCCCGAGAACGCCGCCGAGCGCGAGCCGCCGGTGCCTTCGGCGAAAAACACCTGGTCGGTGTCGCCTTGGATGTAGGTGACTTCGTTGGGGTCGAGGCCGAGGCGGTCGCAGACGATCTGCTTGAACGCGGTCTCGTGGCCCTGGCCCTGGTTGATGCTGCCGGAAAAGATCGACACCGAGCCGGTGCGATCGAACCTGATCTCGGCGCCTTCGAGGCCGGCGGCGGCCGAGCGCTCGATGGTGTTGGAGAAACCAAAACCACGGAGCTTGCCGTGCTTGCGCGACTGCGCGCGACGCGCCTCGAAACCGCGCTTGTCGGCGGCGTCGAGCGCCATGTCCATGTTCTTTTCGAACTCGCCGCAGTCGTAGGTGAAGGTGACGCTGGTCTTGTACGGCATGGCGCTCGACGGAATGGTGTTGCGCCGGCGCAATTCCGCCGGATCGATGCCGGTCTGGTCGGCGGCAAGATCGACCATACGCTCGATGATATAGGCGGCTTCCGGCCGGCCGTTGCCGCGATAAGGCCGCACCGGCTGGGTGTGGGTGAACACGGCCGTCACATCGACATGCGACGCCGGCGTGCGATAGACGCCGGCCAGCGTGCCGAGATTGCCGGTGAAGGCCGGCATGCCGACCTGCAGATAGGCGCCGATCGCGGCAATGATTTTTGCCCGAAAGCCGAGGAAGTTGCCGTCCTTGTCGAGCGCCAGCTCGGCGTCGGTGACATTGTCGCGTGCCTGCGCGTCGCACAGGAACGACTCCGAACGCGTTGCCACCCACTTCACCGGGCGGTCGATCAGCTTGGCCCCAAGCAGCACCAGCGCCACTTCGTTGTAGACGGCCGACTTCATGCCGAAACTGCCGCCGATGTCGCCGCAGACGACGCGGATCTTGTTGTCCGGCACTTTCAGGACATATTGCGACAGCTCCGTCTGAAAGACATTCGTGCGCTGCAGCGTCGTGTAAATCGTGTAGCGCTGCTCGGTCGGCTCGAAAATGCCGATGCAGCCGCGCGGCTCCATGCATGCCGCAGTGACGCGATTGATCACGAAGTGATGCTTGACGACATGGGCGGCCTTGGCGAAGGCTAAGTCGGTCGCTTCCTTGTTTCCTTCGACCTGGATGAAGCCGATATTGTTCGGGCAATCGTCCCAGACCAGCGGCACGCCGTCTTTCACCGCGTCGCCGGTCGCGACGATGGGCGGCAACGCGTCGTAATCGATCTCGATCAGTTCGGCGGCATCGACCGCCTGGTAATAGGTCTCGGCCACGACGAAGGCGACATAGTCGCCGATCATGCGCACCCGGTCCTCGACCAGGGCCGGATAGCGCGGCCGATAGCCGGGCGTGTCGCCACGGCGCTTGAGCCCGCCGGGCACGGGAAGGTCGCCGAAGCCCGCGGCCTTGTAGTCGGCACCGGTGATCACCGCCAGCACGCCGGGCGCGGCTTTGGCCTTCGCGGTATCGATCGAACGGATACGCGCGTGCGCATGCGGCGAGCGCAGCACATAGCCATGCGCCATGCCGGGAAACACCATGTCGGCGACATAACGGCCGCCGCCTTGGATCAGTCGCGGATCTTCGAAACGCGGGACCGGCTGGCCGATGGCGAATTCACCCATTGCATCCTCATTCGTAGGCATGCCCGGCTTACGGCCGGGCATCGACAAAGGCTTACATCGCCTTGGCCGGCCCTTCAATCGGGCCCGATTCGGCGCTACGCTATCGCTTATGACCGAGCAACCGCAGACAGCAACGTTCGAGGCCGCGCTGAAAGCGCGCGCCGACGCCATGGCGGACGCCTGCACCCGTTGCGGCAAATGTGTCGAGGTTTGCCCAGCCACGGAGGCCGCCGGCCTGACGGCAAGCGAGCGGCAAAATCCGGTCCACGTCATCGACGGCATCATCGACATTGTGCGTCACGGCGAAGGCAACGACGCGGCGCGCAAATGGGCGAGCGGGTGCCTGCTCTCCGGCGAATGCATCAAGGCCTGCGATTACGGCGTCAATCCGCGCTTCCTGCTTTACATGGCGCGCATCGAGATGGCGCACGCCAAGGAGACGGTGGCGCAGCGCCGCGACGGCGTCGAAGCTTTCCGCAAGGTCGCGGTCGAGGTGAAGCATATTTCGCAGATGCAGCTCGACGACGCGCTGTTGGCGCGGCTGGGCCAGGGCGCCAACAAGCCCGTGACCGGCGAGAAACCCGATTTCGTGTTCTACACCGGCTGCAACGTGCTCAAGACGCCGCACATCGCGCTGTTGGCGCTCGACATCATGGATTCGATCGGCGTCACCTATGAGGTCATGGGCGGCCCGACCCATTGCTGCGGCATCGTGCAGATGCGCATGGGCGATGTCGCGACCTCCGGGCGGTTCGGCGAGGCCACGATCGACAAGCTGTCGCACAGCAAGAGCGGCCAAGTGGTGTCGTGGTGCCCGTCATGCCAGGTGCAATTCACCGAGACGACGCTGCCGACATTGGAGAAGACGCGCGGTGCAAAGCCGTTCGAGATGACGCCGTTCACGCTGTTCCTGCGCAAGAAGCTCGACCGGCTGCGGCCGCTCTTACGCGAAAGGGTGCCGATGCGGATCGCGCTGCATCGCCATCCCGGCATTCACGGCGTCGTCGAGGCCGCCGAGGATATTTTGCGCGCCGTGCCCGGCATCGAGATCGTCGACTTGCAACAGCCGGCGGTCGGGCTGCAAAGCAATAATCTGCGTGTGCTGCCGGAATATCGCCGCCAATTGCAGCAGGCGGAGCTTGCGGCGGCCGAAGCCGCCGGCGTCGATGCCCTGGTCGCGGTCTATCATTCCGATCATCGCGAACTATGCGCGCACGAGCGCGACTGGCCGTTCCGCATCATGAACATGTACGAGATCGTCGGCGCCAGCATGGGATTGCACCACGACGATCACTACAAACGGTTCAAGATCATGCAGGACGCCGACGCCATCCTGGCCGATTGCCGCGATCTGGTGCAAAAGCACGGTCTCGACGTCGAGACCACGCGGCTGGCGATCAAGGCCATGCTCGACGAGCAGCCGGCGCCACTGCGCGGCGCTTAAACGACGCTATGCGACCTCGGCCATCGTCGGGGCGCCGTAAATCACGTTGAAATCGATCTCGGAGACCGGGCACGGCCGCTGGAACAGGTAGCCCTGCAGCGATGTCACGCCGGCCAAGCGCAGCAATTTGTACTGATCGTTGGTCTCGACGCCCTCGGCGGTGGTGGCGATGTCGAGGTTTTGCGCCAGCGTCAAAGCGGCCGAGATGATGGCGGCGCATTCGGCGCGCTTGGTCAGGTTTTGCGTGAACGACTTGTCGATCTTGATCTTGTCGAACGGGAACATGGTCAGCTGGCTGAGCGACGAATAGCCGGTGCCGAAATCGTCGAGCGCGATGGCGATGCCGGCGTTCTTGAAGCGGTGCAGCGCCGGCAGACATTCCGCCGCCGATTCGATCAGCGCCGTCTCGGTGATTTCCACCTCGAGCCGCTCCGGCGGCAGGCCGGCTTCGGCAAGCGCGGTCATCACCGCGTCGGCCAGGTTGGTCTTGCGAAATTGTACCGGCGACAGATTGACCGCGACCTTGACGTTGGCGGGCCATGTCGCGGCATCAGTGCACGCGGTGCGTAAGACCCACATGCCGATCTGCGCGATCATGCCGGTATCCTCGGCCAGCGGAATGAAGTTATCCGGCGCGATCAGGCCTTTGGTCGGATGCCGCCAGCGGATCAGCGCTTCAGCGCTGCAAATCCGCCGCGTCTTGGTGTCGATGATCGGCTGGTAGTGCAGCTCGAGCTCGTTCTGCGCGATGGCGCGGCGCAATTCGTTCTCCAGCGCCAGCCGCGCGTCGGCGGCCGCGCCCATATCCGGGTCGAAGAAGCGATAGCCGTTGCGGCCGGCCGATTTGGCGCCGTAGAGCGCCATGTCCGCCATCTTCAACAGGCTGTCGGGATTGGTGCCGTGCTCCGGCGCCAGCGCAATGCCGATGCTGGTGCCGATATTGACCTCGTTGCCGTCGATATCGAACGGTTTTGCAAAAATCTCGCTAATACGATCGGCAAGCTGGCTTGCGGCTTCGCGTTGGTTGGCCTCGCCGCTTTGAATGATGGCGAATTCGTCGCCGCCGAGCCTCGCCAGCACGTCGGTTTCCCGCAACAGCGCCTTGAGCCGGGCCGCTGCTTCCCGCAGCAGCGTGTCGCCCGCGGAATGGCCGAGCGTATCGTTGACGTGCTTGAAGCGGTCGAGATCGAGCAGCAGGACGGTGAACGAATCGCCGCGCCGGCGCTGGCGCGCCGCCGCCTCTTCGATTTGCTGCGTCACCGCGGCGCGGTTGGCCAAGCCCGTCAGCGCGTCATGATGCGCCATGAACGCGATGCGCTGCTCCGATTTCTTACGTTCGGTGACGTCGTTGATGACGACGATCAGATATTTCGCCTCGCCGTCATTGTCGCGAATGATGATGCGGCTGGTCGCGTAAACGCGCGTGCCGTCCTGGGTATCGACGTCGTATTCGAGGTTCTTGCCGTCGCAGCGGCCGTGGAGAACCTCGCTGTCCATGCGGTCGATGAATTCAGCGGTCCTTTGGTTGTAGAATGCGAATACGGATTCGCCGACGAGCGCGTCGCGCCCCAGGCCGCGCATCGCCTGGAACGCGCGGTTGACAAGAACGAACTTGCGCGTGACGGCGTCCTTCACTACCACCGCAATGGGAATGTTGTCGATGATCGAATCGAGGAATTGCTTGGTCTCATACAGCTCTTGCTCGGCGCGGCGCTGCTCGGTGATGTCGTCGTGGGTCGCGACCCAGCCGCCGCCCGGAAGCGGTTGACGGGTTACGCGGATCAGCTTGCCGTCCGAATGCTCGTCGATACGGTTTGATTTTTTCTTCGCCGGCAACGCCGACAAAGCGGATAATTGCTGCTGCACGTCGGCGTTGTCATGACCGCCCTTCAGAACGCCGCTGCGGACACGGTGGGCAATGATGTCCCGGTGCAGCGCACCAGGTTTGAGCAATTCCGCCGGCAGCCGGTACATTTTGGCATAGAGGTCGTTGCACACCACGAGCCGGGAGTCGCGATCGAACATGCATAGGCCTTGCGTCATGTTCTCGACGGCGGCATTGAATCGCCGACTTTGCTCGGCCAGATCGCGCTGGCGGTTCAACTCGGCTTCGGCGAGCGCGCGGGTCTTGTCGGATTCGATGATCTCGGCGTGGGCGGCGTTGAGGCGTTCCTGTTGCTGCCATGAGCGTGCAATCAGCCAGGCGGCGATGATAATGAGGCCGATCATCGCGGCGGCGATGATGCCCATGGTGATCGCCGTTCGGCGCCACGGGGCGAAGGCGGCAAACTCCTCCTGCGTCACGATGACGACGAGGGGATATTTCATGAGACTGTAGGCGGCGGCGATGCGGGCCTGCCCATCGACGGGGCTGATCGAGCGCGAAACGCCGGAGCGCGAGTCCGACAACGTGCTCAGGACCGTAGCCGGCACTTTCATTCCGATCTGGCCGGCCATCGGATACCGCGTCAACAGCGTGCCATCCTTGCGCAATAGCGAGATTGCATAGCCTTCGCCCATCGAGGTCGAGCGAAACAGCTCGTCGAAATAATTCATGCTCGTCGAGGCGAAGACGACGCCGAAAAATTTTCCATCCTTCGCCAGCACCGGACGCGCTTCGATCGCCACCCAGGCTCCGGTGACGGGGCCGAGCGTGGGCGCGTCGAGATACGACTCGAGCTTCGGATTGGCTTTCAGCACCTTGAAGTATTCGAGAAACGAAGCATCCGTTTTCGGCGCCGGCCAGGACTGCCAGTGGTTCGAACGGATGCCGTTGGCGTCGAGAAGGCCGAGTGCGTGGATTTGCGGCAGCCCCGACATTTTTTCCTTGAGCAGGATGTGGAAGTCCTCGCTTTCCAGCTGTTGCGCGCCGTGCTCGGCCGAAGCAAGAGCGCTGGCCCGTTCGGCCACGCTGGTCAGCATCAGATCCGTCGCTTGCAGGGTGCGTTCGACCAGCTCCGACAGACCGAGGCTCTGGCGCAGCAGGTTGTCCTGCACTTCGCGCAGCGTGCTTTGATGCAGTTGTGCCAGAATGAGTGCGTTGGTGCCGGCGATGGCGGCGATGGCAAGCGCGGTGCCGACAGCGAGCCAGCGCAATCGATGCGACAGCGATTTTTTGTCGGCTGGCGGCACTGGCATTGCGGCGGAGCCCCCTCGGAGAGGTGAAACAGCCGGGATCGACGTTCGCGTTTCTTGTCGCCGCAATCTCAGCGTGCGCATGAAAGCAGAGCTGCCTTGCGTTTCAGTAAACCGCTTTTATGGATTAAGACTTTTTTATCCATAACGCCGTGTTCCCGGTGGGCATGCGGGGGTGGCACCTGCCCACACGGCTCCGCCGTCAGAGCGTGACCATGCCGCTCCAGAACTGCTGATGGGCGCCGGTGTCGACGTCGAATTGGCGCTTCAGTTCGAGCTTGCCGTCGCTGGCGATGTGGAAAACGCAGAGTTTGGCCGGCACGACTTTGGTGCCGCTCACGTCGCGGACCGGCACCGGCTTGATGCTGGCGGCGACCAGCATGCGGCCGCCCGGCTCGATGCCGAAGGTGCGCAATTCGATCGCGCCGCCGTCGGCGTTCTGGATCAAGGTCGGCTCGCCGCTCGTCTGATCGATGGCAAAGACCGCGATATTATTTTCGCCGCCCGTGAACGCTTTGGCGCCGTTCAAATCCACCAGGTCCGAGGCGCGATTGGTCAGATAGACGAATTTGCCGCTCGGATGGACGTGAATCGCGCCGGCGGCCTGGCGCACCTTTGGCTTCGGATCGGTCAGCGTGTCTTTGACGAACATCGGCGCGCGCGCGAGGCCGCTGGAGGCATCGCGCTTGTAGACATAAAGCTTGTTTTGCCGCTCGATCGAGACGAACACCCACGGCTGCGTCGGATGAAAATCGAGGTGGCGCGGTCCGAAGCCGAGCCCGATGCCGGGCGCGATCGAGGCAAGGCCGTTGAGCGCGCCGTTGGCGAAACCGAACGTCTTGATCGCGCCGGGATCCTCCGGCTTGTCCGCTTTGGCGTCATTGCCGCGGGTCACCAGCAGCACCGCGTCGTTCGACGGCGTGGCAAGAATTTGATGCGCGTAAATGCCGGCGTCGAGTCTTTCCGGCTGCACGACCGGCGCGCCGATCGTGCCGTCGGTATTGAGGCGATGCACGGTGACGTTGCTCGGATTGTTGTATGTCGTAAGCAAATACTGACCGCTCACATCGACGCTGCAGTGGATCGGCCGCGACGGCAGCGCCGCGGCCGGTCCGTGTAGTTGCAATGCGCCTGTGGCCGGATCGATGGTCAGCGCATTGGCGCGGTGCGTATCGCCCGTGACCTGCGGGCCGCCATTGCTCGAAACCGCGTAGAGAGTGCGCCGCGACGGATGCGGCCAGACATATTGGATGTTTGCCGGCAGCGTCACCGCACCGCGCTTGATCAGCGCGGCGCCGTCAACGTCGATGTCGTAGAGCGTGAGCTCGGGTCCGATACTGGCGTAGTAAACTGTCTTGGAGCGGTCCGAGCTCACGCTTCCTCCGATCGCACCCAGGCGAGTGCGGTAAGGTTCCGACCTCCTATACTAGCTGATGAAGGTGCCGTTGCGCAGCTCGGTAAAGGCTTGCTGCAGCTCGGCTTCGGTGTTCATCACGATCGGGCCGTACCAGGCGACCGGCTCCTCGATCGGCTTGCCGGAGACCAGGAGGAAGCGGATGCCCTCATCGCCTGCCTGCACGGTGACTTCGTCGCCGCTGTCGAACAGCACCAGCGAGCGGTTGCCGGTTTGCTCGCGGACCAGGGTCTCGCCGACGCCGTCGGTCTTCTCGGTCAGCACGCCGAACGGCTGCGAGGCGGCGTGGAAATTTCCAAAACCCTCGAACACGTAGGCGAAGGCGTGGCGCTCGAGCTCGACCGCGAGCGTCTTGCGCTTGCCCGGCGGTACCCAGACGTCCAGATAGCGCGGATCGGCCGCGACGCCTTCGATCGGGCCGCGCTTGCCCCAGAAATCGCCGCACACCACGCGCACGCGGGTGCCGTCGTCGTCGACCACTTCCGGAATCTGCGCCGCCTTGACGTCTTGGTAGCGCGGCGCCGTCATTTTCAGCGAGGACGGCAGATTGGCCCAGAGCTGGAAGCCGTGCATGCGGCCCTGCGCGTCGCCTTGCGGCATTTCCTGGTGCATGATGCCGCGGCCGGCGGTCATCCATTGCACGTCGCCCGAGCCGAGATTGCCGCGGTTGCCCAGGCTGTCGCCGTGCTCGACATTGCCGGCCAGGACGTAAGTGATGGTCTCGATGCCGCGATGCGGATGCCAGGGAAAGCCGGCGCGATAATCTTCCGGCCGGTCGTTGCGGAAATCGTCGAGCAGCAGGAACGGATCGGTGGCGCCGGTTTCGCCGAAGCCGAAGGCGCGGCGCAGTTTTACGCCGGCGCCCTCGACCGTGGGCTTCGACGTGATGATTTGCTTCACGGGCCTGATGGACATGATGTTCGATCCCTCAGATGGCTGATTTCTCGCCAAAAGATGGTTAGCCGGATCAGGCCGGCAAGAAGGCACATCGTTGATACCGAGCAGCTTTGGCTGCCCGGGCCGCGGCGGGGACGGGTATGGATTATTTCAGCCGACGTGTTGATCGCTGCGCAACAACGCGCCGACCAACTTGTCGATCTGCGCAATCGAACGGAAGTTCGACGGCGTCATGTCGCGGTCGGGGATTTTGATGTCGAACTCGGTTTCGACGGCGAGCATGAGATTGACCAAATCGAGCGACGACAGGCCGCACTCGCTGAGAACGTCGTCGTAACCGACCAACCGGTCAATCGACCGCTTGGCCATGATCTGGCGCACGAGCTGTGTCACGCGTTCCGTCGAGTGAGCATCGGTACGGTCGAGCAAGGTGAATATTCCCCAAATGTCGCGCGGCGCAGTGGTTCCATTTCACCGCGTTGGCCCAATGAAGCCGCGCAAGCGTAGTTACCATAGGATGTGTTTGCGATTGGTAACCTTGACGGCAAAGAACTGCGCTAATCCCCGTCGAATAACACCATGAATTGGAAGTTTTGCGGTACCCCGGGGTTGGTAGGCGCTGTCGAGGCTCGATGGCGCGGGAGGGTCCAACGCCATCGCGAGCGCAGCAATGAATGCCGGAAAAATCATGACGCTCCATGAGGCCGACGAAGATCGCCGCGTCGCGCGCAGCGCCATGCGCGGCATTCTCATCGCCGCCAGCAATCTTCACGCCGCGGATTCCGCGGATCTGATGACGCGCGCGGAAAAGGTCGCCGTGGTGGCCGCGACCCATGCCGCAGCCGTCGATGCCGAGTCGCGCTTCCCCAAAGAGGCGATCGACGCGGCGCGCGCCGAGCGGCTGTTGAGCGCCGCGGTGCCGCCGGAACTCGGCGGCGACGGCGCGAGCACGTCGGATATCGTGGACGTCTGCTACATGCTCGGCCGCAACTGCGCGTCGACGGCGATGATCTATGCCATGCATCAGACCAAAGTCGCTTGCCTGGTGCGTCACGGCCGCAGCAGTGCCTGGCACCAGCGGCTGTTGCGCCGGCTCTGCGCCGAGCAGTTGCTGCTCGCCTCCTCGACCACCGAAGGCCGCGCCGGCGGCGACGTTCGCAACAGCTCGGCGCCGATCGAGTGGCGCGATTCGCGCATCACGCTGGAGCGCCAGGCAACTGTCATCTCCTATGCCGAGGCGGCCGACGGCATCGTCACCACTGCGCGGCGCTCTCCGGAAGCCGCCAGCTCGGACCAGGTTCTGGTCGCCTTCCTGAAAGACGATTATGCGCTCAAGCGGCTGAACGGCTGGGACGCGTTCGGCATGCGCGGCACCTGCAGCGAAGGTTTCACGCTCTCCGCCGCGGGCTCCGCCGAGCAGATCCTGCCGGTGAGCTACGACAAGATTCACGCTCAGACCATGATGCCCTTCGCGCACCTGGCCTGGAGCGGCGCCTGGGCCGGCATCGCCGCGGCGGCGGTCGATCGCGCGCGCGCTTTCGTGCGCAAGGCTACCCATGGCGGCGGCGGCACCTTGCCGCCCGCGGCCCAGCACCTGACCCGCGCCAATGCCTCGCTGCGGACGCTGCGCAGCCTGATCACCGCGGCGCTGCAACGGTTCGAGGCGGCGACGTCCGATCCGGCGGCGCTCGAATCGATCGACTTCCAGACCGGCATGAACATGCTGAAGGTGAACGCGTCGGAGCTCGCGGTCGCGACCGTCATGAGCGCGATGCAGGCCTGCGGCTTGGCGGGTTATCGCAACGACAGCGAATTCAGCGTCGGCCGGCACCTGCGCGACATCCTGTCGTCGCCGGTCATGATCAGCAATGACAGGATTCTGGCGAACATAGGAGCGGCCTCGCTGCTGAGCAGCACGCCGGCATCGCTGCGCGACTGAATTCGTTTGAACTATAAAAACAACCATACCGAGAGGCGTGAGTAAGATGAATGTGGCATTCAAGGAACCGGTCCAACCGGTACGCTCGCTCGACTCGATCGCCGAGGCGCTGCTGTTGCCGACCGGCATCGATGGCGTCTATGCGCGCACCGCCATATTCGAACAGGTCGTCGGCGGCTTAACCGCGCTGATCTCGCGCTACTGCGAGTCGAATACGGAAGTATTGCGCTTCCCGCCGGTGATGAGCCGCCGGCAGGTGGAGAAATCCGGATATCTCAAAAGCTTTCCGCATTTCCTCGGCTGCGTCAGCTGCCTCGGCGGCGCCGAGGCGGATGTCAGATCGGCGGTGGAGCGCAGCGAAGCCGGCGAGGATTGGACGCAGGCGCTGGCGGCGGCCGATCTCGTTCTCAGCCCCGCCGCCTGCTATCCGGTCTATCCGTTGGTCGCGAGCCGCGGCCACGTGCCGGCAGGCGGGCTGACCTTCGACGTCGCCTGCGATTGCTTCCGCCGCGAGCCGTCGCAAAATCTCGATCGGCTGCAGTCGTTCCGCATGCGGGAATATGTCCGCATCGGCACGGCGGAAGAGGTCGATGAATTCCGCCGCGCCTGGATGGCGCGGGCGCCGGGCTTTGCCAAGCAATTGGGCCTGCCGTGGCGCATCGATACCGCGAGCGATCCGTTCTTCGGCCGCGGCGGCAAGCTGATGGCGATGAGCCAGGTCGAGCAGGCCTTGAAGTTCGAATTGCTCGTTCCGGTGCGGTCCGCCGAGGAGCCGACCGCGTGCATGAGCTTCAATTATCACCGCGATCATTTCGGCGCGACGTGGAACCTGCGCACCGAAACCGGCGAGGTGGCCCATACCGGTTGCGTCGCCTTCGGCATCGACCGGCTGACCCTGGCGCTGTTCGCGACCCACGGCCTCGACCTGCCGCGCTGGCCGGTGGCTGTGCGCAAGGCGCTGGCGCTCTGATTTTTTGGCGTCAGGATTTTAGTGGAGCATGATCTTTTCGGAAAACCGGTTTCCATCCTCGGATCAAGTCCGAGGACAGGCTTTTTCCGGATCATGCTCTAAACGCCCAACACCGCGTATTCGGTATAGGCGAGGTCGCCCAGCCGCGGCCGTCGCGGGCCCTTGAAATATTTTGTCATGCGGCCGGGGCAGAACGTGCCGATCAGTCCCGGAATAGCGCCGTTCGAATCGATGATGACAAAGGGGTCGCCGCGCCGCGCCAAGTAGCGCCCGATCGGGCCGGCAAAGCGCACGAAATCGCTGACGTCACGGCAATAGATCAATTGCGCACACGGGATCGCGCGCTTGACGACGCGGGGCCGAAAAACGAACGGGTACGCGCGTCCGCCGCTCTCGCACCACAGGCTGATACAGCCATGCT
>Ga0210395_10000735_pt1 | contig 25117 bp, 11 predicted proteins | sample IncBWH4OmetaG_FD_150861 | JGI IMG/M metagenome (GOLD analysis project Ga0210395, IMG submission 150861) | Forest soil microbial communities from Barre Woods Harvard Forest LTER site, Petersham, Massachusetts, United States - Inc-BW-H-4-O ... | reverse complement strand
CTGGTGCCGGCGCGTAACGAGGAAAAGTGCATCGTGGACAACGTGAAGTCGCTTCTGCGCCTGGACTATCCGCAACTGGAAGTCATTGTTGTGAACGATGCCTCGCAGGATGGAACCATGCGCGAGCTCCGCGAGAACTTCGGATTGCATCGCTCGCCTAGCCTCTATATTTCCGAGATCGAGACGGCGCCGGTGATCGGGATTTACCGGAGCATGCATCATCGCCAGTTGCTGGTGTTGGACAAGCAATCCGCAGGCTGCAAAGCCGACGCCATTAACGTCGGCATCAACGCCGCCAGCAGTCCCTATGTTTGCGTGGTGGATGCCGACTCCATTCTCGAAAAAGACTCGCTCGCCCGCATTATGGCCGGAATCATTGCCGATCCGGAGCGCGTGGTCGCGGTCGGAGGGATTGTTCGCATTTTGAATGGATCAATCGTTGAGGGCGCGGAGCTGAAACGAGTCGGGCTACCCAGGACTCATATCGAAATGCTGCAAGTCATCGAGTACTTGCGCGCATTTCTCGTAGGACGCGAAGCCTGGGCCGCATTCAATCTGCTACCGATTATTTCGGGTGCCTTCGGCATCTTCCGTCGAGATCTTCTGCTGAAGATCGGCGGCTTCCGGGCTGACGCAGTCGGCGAAGACTTCGACCTGATTGTCCGTCTCCACCGTTATCTGCATGACCACAACATTGCCTACCACATCAGCTTTATTCCTGACCCGACTTGCTGGACCGAAGCGCCATCCGACTACAAGTCATTGGCCCGCCAAAGGGCACGCTGGCATAAGGGTCTGCTCGATACGTTGTGGTCCGCCCGCGGCATGCTTTTCCGCCGGCGCTACGGTCGGGTCGGCTGGATCATTCTGCCCTATATGTGGCTGTTTGAGTGCTTTTCCCCGGTGCTCGAACTGCTCGGCTACGCCACCATTGTTCTGGCCGCATTTGTGGGCGCTCTCAGTCAACATTTCTTCATCCTGTTCCTCCTATTCGGATATGCGTTTGCCACCTTGATCTCGGTGGGTTCCGTACTGCTCGAGGAGATGAACTATCGTCGCTACGCGAGTTGGCGGGATGTGGCCTGGTTACTGATTTACTGCCTCTTTGAGCATTTGCCTTACCGGCAGATGACCATGTTATGGAGATTGCAAGGAATTCTGGAGTATCTACGCGGCGATTTGACCTGGCACCAGGTCAAACGAACCGGAACCTCGGCGAGCGCCCAGCCATGAGCAGCCCTGGGCGGCAGAATCAGCGAAGCAGATCAGACCAGGTGCCTGCGTTCGTCTTTTGAGCGAGAGTTGCTTTACAAACAGGAAACAGAGCGAGAGTTGGTGATCAGTCTTCGCGACTGCATAATTTTGCGACTACATATGTAGGATGTTTCGCGCAGAACTCCCGAAAGGTTGGACTGACGGCGAGGGCGTGAACCTTGAGCTTGTCACCGCTCCTTGAGCGCCCTGCCGCCAGCAGGTAAGACGTTAAGGCAGGTCAAGCCGCTGGGAAATGGCCTGAAAGTGATGTGTCTGGCACGCAGGTGCCATCCTCGTGATCCGCCGGCGGCATGACTGCGCTGGGCGGTTCGGTGCAGACGATTCATGATCGGGAGTGGTGTCTGTAGAACTGACGCTCTTAGCCAATCGCAAATCGTCGTGGCAGTTAAGCGCTTTCGCCGCCGGAGATCTATCGAAAAAAGCACAGGGCGAAGCGCAGTGTCACTCAGGCTTGGCGTCGGGGCGGGCGGCCCGAGGACCTGAGGAAAACCGGGTGCGCTGTAAACGGTATCCGTCTCGCGTCCGTACTTTGTATTTCTTGGCCTTGTCATCGACAAGCTTTACCGTAATCGTACGCCAGCCTGTGTTGGAATTCGGTTTTGGATAGTAGCTGAGCGAATACAAGTGCGCCAGATCGTCCTTGATGGAAGCAAACGCGCGCCGCTCATCTCGCCAACTCTTGGCAAAGTAGGCTTTGCCTCCCGTGGCTGCGGTCATCCGATCAAACACAGCAGTGGAAATGGGCTCCAACTTCGCTTCCTGCGTGCTGATCATATAGACGGAAACTCCCGCCGACTGGGCGAGCTCGGCAACATCCTCGGGCGACACCACGCTGGAGTTGTCCGGGCCGTTAGAGAAGACTACGACAATTCTTCTGCCTGTGTACTGGGTAGCGTCCCTTACCGTCAGCAGGAGAGCGTTATAAAGAGAAGCTGAATCTCCAGCTACGGTGGAGCGAACGCCCCGCAAAACCTGCACTCGGTCTGAAGTTGGGAGTGCGGCTCGTGAGAGGTCCCGGCTGTAGGAATAGAACGCAATCTTATCGGCGCCTTCTAGAGAGTGGACGAATTCAGAGATCGCATCTTGGGCGAAAACAAAGTCACGATACATATAGTTGCTTGTATCAAACAGAATGAAGATGTTGGAACCCGCAATCAATGATGAGAAGCTTGGCGACGCATTCGCCATCTGACCGTCGTCCGCTCCAGGCGCAACAACGCTGCGTGCAGGCGCATCGCCCTCAGCAAAGGTCGCAAGCTTTTCGCTAATTCCATCTTCCGTGATCACAAAATCCTCAGGGTGAAGGCCGGTGATGTAGTCTCCATTCTTATCCGTAACCGCAACGTTTAGTTGGACCATATTGACGACAACACGGAGGGCGGAATCGTCCTGGCCTTCGACCCTGCCCTCGAATGGTGAGAATAAAACGATAAGAACGAAAAATGAGAGAAACGATCGGCTGCGCATAGTTTTTTTAGCCCCCTTTCCAGCGAGTCGCTTTAGTGTTGTGTCACTCGCTGGACCTCACGCCTCGAGCTTGAATCTTCAGGCCGAGCGCTTTGGATACTGGTCAAGGAAGCAATGTTTCGCTTCCGAAAACCGTCGCCGGTTTCGCGCAGAGCACGGAGGATTGCGGGCCAATCCTCCAGATCAGTAGCGAAAATCCTTTCGACCATTTCTCGCGTAAGCTCCGGAACTAACTGATTCAGCGCGACCGGAGGATAACCAGTTTCATCTGCCAAGCGAGCCCAATAAAGGTTGGAGGAATCCCATGATTCGGCCAGCAGGCGGCTGGCAAAACCCGAGAATGCAGGCAGCGGAGGCACGTTGAGCAACTCGAGGCCGTAGTTGTGGCTAAGCGTCGGATGTGGTATCCCAAAATCTTGCGACAAGCGTTTCCAATTCACCGCTTCCGCATGCTGCCGACGGAGATTGCGAAGCTCCTTACCAGCGGTCCCCCAGGAACCGGTTTCCTCCGGATACCTGCGCTCGAATTCCGCGGTCAGGTAAAAAGAATCGGCAGGGGTGAAGTCCGCGAGAATCTCGGATGGCTGCCCGGAACGTAAGGCCTGCTCGATTTGTTCGGATCGTCGCGGAAGGACACGGTCCGCAAGAACTACCATGACTTTGGCTCGGAGTTCTCCGTCGGTTGCGGATGCGGTCAAGAGTTCCTCGCCAGCGCGCTGGTAGAGTGTGACGGCATGCAGCTCTTCAGGACTCACAGTCCACCAGCGGGGTAAAACTGCACTGGACAAAAGACTGGGGACCAATTCCTGCCAGATGAGAGCCTGCACGTTTCTTGGAGCGATGAAATCTTGCTCAAGTTCAGCCAGGACGTAAGGAAGGTCGGCCATGGAGCCGACAAAGTGAGCTCCGCCGCCGGCGGGGTTTCCCACGCCGAATAGTTGAGGCGCCTGCCAGATCGCTTTAATGCCCTCAACAGTTTCGGCCGAAAAATCGTGCGAGCGAACGAAAAGCGGATTGTTGTGCAGAACCTGGGCGCCCGGTGGTTCGTAGTAGGCATAGTTCAGGCCGACAAGAATGTCCCTGAGAAACGGAGTGAGCTGGCCGCGAGCTTCTTCGAGTTGCGCACGCGAAGCTTTGGAGGAGTTAAGCGCTTCTCCCACGTTGGTCCGCATCTCTAAATCGGTGTGATGATTGTTGTAGATGGTCGGGGCCCATTCCGTCCTCTCACTCTTCGTGAAGATCGCTTGCGGCATCTGGAATTCGTGGAGCTCACCTGCCATGTGGAGCAGATATTCCTCTGGCGGTTTTCCGTCAGCCTTTTCTTTTAAGCCGTCGCCCAGCCCGATCAGCGTATCCAGTGAGACTAATCGTTGACCATCCAGGACAGAGTGGATCTTATCGGCTAAGTCGCTGTGAACTTTTTTCCCTTCGGCCGTGTTCTGCTGAGGGCCGGCGAGGAGTTCAACAATTTCATCTTGCGACACCGCGGAGCTTCCTGTAACTGACCGGAATAGCCGCACCAAGGATATTCGACCAGCGTCATATACCTGACTTGGCGATCGGGCTCGAGAGAAAGGTTTGACCACGCTTTGCCAGGACTCATCCAGTTGGCGAGTAGGAATCTGACCTTGGCGAGCTAGAATCTGCCAGATGCCGATGTTCGCCTGAATGATGCCGAGAGCATCGCCTCGAGCCGGATTTGGAATCTTTCCAACTCGTTCGGCGATATCCAGGAAGAGTGTGATAGAGGCATCGCTCAACTGCGGAAATTCGGAAAAGATCCGATACTGGTCGCTGAAGTCGCCGAATTTCAGGCACATCAAGCGGACGGTTTCCGGAGCCAGGGGATGCCCGGGAGATCGTCGGCTGTCGAGTTCGCTTAGAGCGAGGTAAGCCTGTAAAGGTCCGTCGTCGATATTTTCACGGGAAACAGCGAACAAATCCTCCATAAGGTCTTCAGCATTCTTGATCGGGCGCCTCCCCCGTTCTCGTAACGCACGAGAAGCATCCTTCCAGCGCGGCAGAATTTCGCGCCAGACTTCGATGCCGCCGGGAACCAATGGTTCGCCTTGGGGATCCCACTGAGTTTGACTGACCAACAGCAATAGCCATGGCGCCGGCCTGAATACTCCTGCTGTGGCACTGGTGGATGGAGTTGGAGTACGCATCGCAGAAAAAAAACGCTGCATGCGGCCCGCTTTGGTGAAATACACTTCTTGCCTGCGACTCACACTCGCCAGCACATCAAAATAAGCAACCAGCCAACCCTTGTCTTTCGAAAGCAATCTCGGAATGAAATCTGCCGGGGTGGCGGGGCTCGCGCCGACTAAATCTTCCCATGTCGAATCCGCCTCCGACCCACCGGGCAGTAGGACGCGTCCGTGGCGGATACAAATGTGGCTGCCGTAGAAATCAAGTAGAGCGCCATAAGGGACCAGGCCACCAATTCCAAAACTATGCTGCAAATAGTTCCTGGTTTCGGGATCCATTTTCGAGAGGGCCCAATACAAACGGGCGATCGAGTGATCGCTGAGGATAGCGTCCACCAGTTCCTTGCTGTCCCGGCGATTCTTCTTGCCAGCATTAATCCATTCCCGTTCGCTGAACAAGACCGGCACACGGGTGGAGGCGAACGGATACTCGAAAGGTTTGCCTCCTTCCACAGTCTGCTCAAGTTCAGTGAGGGGGAACCCCGAGTCGATTGTGAGAAATGCTCTCTCGGGGTCGGCCGTCAACAGAGACGTCTGGGGCTGTCCGCATTTGGATACAATGCGGTAGCCGAGGATATGCAGAAGCGGTGCCGCGTCTTCACAACCCGAAACGCGAATCACGCCCTCGCTGCCAGCTAGAGCTGCCAATTCCCTTGCCTGCGCGACGTAGCGACTGAGCAGGATCAGGTACTCTGTGGGATGATCGCTGCCTTGATAGCCGAGAGCGGAAACGTTCCAGGCCAGGAGGGGGAGAACGTCATCGTGTGAGATCTGTTGACTAATGCCCGCCATGCGCAGAAGCGAGCGCAACGGGCCCGGAATCAGCAACTCGGAGGACGGGAGGGATGCAGTGCCTCCATCTTCGAAGGTTGAAGGCGGAACTGTTTCGGCGTTCGCGGCTACTGCCGCGTCGGCTACACCGGAAATAAGAGATAAATCGAGCCCGGTGACTCCACAAACAACAACGAGAGTTGAGAGGCAAAGAAGCGACTTCATGGCTGGCTTCCTCTCGGGCGCCTAAGGCATCATGCATGCAATAAGAGAACGTTCGCGGAACAGCCTGCCCGATCATCGCTCCGCATATAAAAAACGGTTCCCCAACTGCGATCACATGCGCCTCGCTCCCTTAATGCAAACTGGCATGTCGGCCAACATACTCGGTCTGACCGGATTCGCCAAGAGGGATTTTGTAAAATTTCTGGCCCCCAAGCGCGCCAGATCGCTCGTCATTCCGTATTGGGAGAGCGAGAGCGAGATTTTACGCCGACGAAGGCCAAAACCCCTTTGCTGGAAGCCCGGCAGCAGTCGGGGCTTGATTCGGGCAGCTCATAGGCTGCCAGGCTTGAAAGCGATGGCCGCCAAAGGCAGACACTGATGGAATTCCGAAGGCGCCAGATGCGAGCAAGATAGCCAGCTCCAGCTGCCTCAGAACGCCCGCCAGGCAAAGTTACCTGCTGGGAGCCTCTGGAACGGCATTGACCAGATCGCGCAAGGGACCGATGACGGTAAACCGCACTAGCGCTTGTGGTTTCTCGGCGTCATCCAGGACGGCAAGTTTCCCAGCTTTCCAACCCGGGGCCGCGGGCAATCCAGACGATAGGTAGGAAACAGCTTCCAGGCCCACTGTACCCAGTTCGGTGAGTTGCCTAGCCCTCGGTTCGGCCTGGGCGAGCAGGGGCGAGCCTGCCATCGAGCGCAGGATCGCCGGTTCCGCAGTTATCCAGGCGTTGAAGTCGTCAGTCAGTTCTTGTTTCTGCTGAGATCGCGCCCCTGGATTTTGCAGATAAGCATGTGTGAGCAGTTCAAAATTATGGCGGGACGGCGGGTCGGGGGGAAGCGCGTCTACGAGCAGATTCAGTGGTGTCAGTTGATTGGCGTGCTGAAGGTGCGCCCTCTGATCGAATGTGACGGGTTCCAGAACTGAAGCCAGGATCTGCAAGGGACCAATCTGCCGTGTGTCGGTCAACTGACGGAGGCTGACATCTTCCTGAGAGATGTGGCTGAGACCAAAGCGTTCAAGTCGCAGCGACTCGACCTCAAGGCGGCGGTACATGTCATTCACATCATTTACGTTACGTGGCGACCAGAAGCGCTCCGCGATGGCGGCAGTACGCGGCCAGACGCGTGAGTCGATATCCTTAGGGCTCGTCTGTTCCATCCACATGCAGGCCTCTCCCCCCAGAATGCGTGCCTGCTGTTCCGGGTTGAGATCGGTTCCTTCCGGCAGCGGATCGACTGCGTAATGGGCCGCGGCCGTGCTCATGAGATTTAAGTAGTAGCCGGCGGAGAGGATGCTACGGTATCCACTCCTAGCTCCCGCGGCGAGTGAGTCAAAACCGCGCCAGCTCTGCACAATGATGTCTTTGGGTAGCTCGGGCGTAAGAATCTCGTCCCATCCGATCATGTGCTTGCCATGTTTTTCAAGAAGTTTGAGTAGCCGCTGATTGAAATAGCTCTGTAGCGCGGCTGTGTCTTTCAGATTGTGTTCGCGCATGAAACTCTGGATGCGCGGGTTGTTCTTCCACTCAACACCATTGTTCTCGTCCCCACCGATGTGCATGAAATGGTCGGGAAAGATCGCCGCCATCTCTCCGATGAATGTATCGAGAAATTTGTAGGTGCTTTCACGCGTCGGATCCATCACCGGATCGAAGACCCCGAAAGCCCTCTCAATATGGAACGGGCCAGGAGCACTGGCGAGATCGGGATATCCGACAAACCATGCACTGGTGTGCCCCGGCATATCGAACTCGGGCACGACGCGGATGCCTCGATCGTGCGCGTAGGCGACGATTTCGCGAGCTTGCTCCTGGGTGTAGAACAATCCGTCCGAGCCGAGTTCGGTGAGTTTTGGGAAGGCCCTGCTCTGGATGCGGAACCCCTGATCTTCGCTGAGATGCCAATGGAAAACGTTGAGCTTCACCGATGCCATGCCGTCGAGCGTACGCTTGATAACCTCGACGGGCATGAAGTGGCGTCCGCAGTCGATCATCAGTCCGCGCCAACGAAACCGTGGCGTGTCGTGAATCGACACAGCCGGGATGAAAGGCCCGGCCGCATCGGACTGCGCGTCCGACTGGATGAGCTGTTCCAGAGTTTCAAGGCCGTGCATCGCCCCGACTACAGTCGCCGCTCGAAGATGCGCATTCGCTGGAGTGATTTCAAGGGAGTAGGACTCGTCTTCCTCGACGGACTGAATGGTTTCTCCAGGGCCATCGACGCTGACGACCAGCGCCGCGGATGTCGCGTCAGTTCCCGGAGATGTGGAGATGGAAAGGCCAGTCTGGTTCTTGATGCGGCCAAGGCTGCGCTCTATGGCAGCGTCGAGGCGATCGTCTTTGAAGTTATCCGTGACCGCATGAAAGGATGCTGTGATGACCAGGCGGCCTTCCTGCTTGGAAAGCTGCGACGGCTGCGGCATGAGGGTATTGACGAATCCATTGTCCAGCTTGGTGACGATGCCATCTGAGCCGGGACGACGGGCACTACCACGAGATTTGCGAGAATCACTGCGGTCGCTAGTTGACGCATCACGGTGTACCTTTCATGTCCCCATTATTCTTGAAGGTGTAGTGCTTTACAAATGCTCGTCAAACTGCGCCCGAATAGAGTTTTGAAACTCTCGCGGCTAGGTCGATGGCCTAAGCCCTTCGCTCTAACGACGACACCAACCGGTTTCCATCGTTGGGTTGGCGCGTGATCCGGCCGAAATCGGTCGAAAGGGATCACTTAAGCTTGCAACTTCCCCGAAGCCGACTTCTGGCCCGGAACAGTTTCCTGATTGCTCGTTACATCCAACCGGTGCCAAGTCTAGTGCTCCGCGTCTTCGCCCAGAACTGCGAAAACGTTGACTACCTCGGACCCCCATCCTTAAGATGAATGCTCCGGCGACGAGCGTCTCCCATGATCGGCCAAACCATCTCGCACTATCGCATCATCGAGAAGTTGGGTGGCGGCGGGATGGGAGTAGTATTTAAAGCCGAAGACACCAAACTCGATCGCTTTGTCGCGTTGAAGTTCCTGCCCGACGAAGTGGCCAAAGATGCTCAAGTCTTGAGCCGCTTTCGCCGTGAAGCAAAGGCCGCGTCTGCCCTGAACCACCCCAACATTTGCACGATTCATGAAATCGACGAGCAAAATGGCCAGACCTTCATCGTGATGGAGTTTCTGGACGGCGTCACTCTGAAGCACCGCATAGCGGGACGACCGTTAGAAACTGAGATGCTGCTGGAGTTGGCAATCGAGATGGCGGATGCTCTGGATGCCGCGCACGCCGGAGGCATCGTTCATCGTGACATTAAGCCCGCAAATATCTTTATCACCAAACGGGGGCACGCCAAGATCCTGGACTTCGGACTAGCCAAAGTTGCCCCCTTGCCGAAAGCACAGTCGGTTGGACCCACAGCTGCTACCATCGCCGACAGCCAGGAATACCTGACAAGCCCGGGTACGGCGATTGGCACCATCGCTTACATGTCCCCGGAGCAGGCCAAGGGCAAGGATCTCGATGCCCGCACCGATTTGTTTTCCTTCGGGACAGTGCTGTATGAGATGGCCACAGGGGCCCTGCCTTTTCCGGGAGAAAATTCGGCAATCATCTTCGACGGCATTCTCAATCGAACTCCGCTGCCACCAGCTCGGTTGAATCCGACAGTACCACCCAAGCTGGAGGACATTATCAGCAAGCTACTGGAAAAGGATCGCGATCTGCGCTACCAAGCCGCGGCCGAACTTAGAAGCGATCTCAAGCGGCTCAAGCGCGACACCGAATCGGGAAGGCTCCATGTTCAGGACTATGTTCAGGATTCCGCGGCCGTTCGGGTTTCGAGTGCAACCGTTCCCGTCGCGGGAGCCGAGCGCGGCTCCAGTGCTTCGACCTCCAGTGGTTCGGCCCTGGTCGCGGCCGCGCGCCAGCATAAAGCTGGCGTTGGAGTCATGGTCGCCGTCATACTGCTGCTGATCGCCGCGGCTGCATTCGGCATATACAGCTTGTTTTCGGTCGCCCACAGCCAGCCTTTCCAGAGCATCAGGATCACCAAGATCAGCGGCACTCACAATGCACGGCTCGGGGCCATGTCTCCCGACGGAAACTACCTGGCGTACGTATTGAGTAGCGAGGGTAGTGAATCATTGTGGTTAAGCCATCTGGCCAGCGAAAGCAACGTGCAGATCATTCCGCCAGAGCATGTGCAATACTCCGCCCTGCGCTTCTCTCCCGATGGCAGTCACATTTACTTTTCGCACACCCTATTGGTCAGCGGTCCTGCGTCTCAGGAGTACGATCTATACCGCATCCCCGTGCTGGGTGGAACTCCACAACTTCTGGTCAAAGATATAGACACGAATCCAAGCTTTTCTTCCGACGGGCGGCGCTTCGCTTTCATACGCGCCAACGATCCCGACCCTGGCAAGTACCACCTCCTCATCGCAAATGCCGACGGCAGCAACGAAAAGAGCATTCTGGCCGGTCCAATGGCCAATGTGCTGTCGGATGCAGCCTGGTCGCCAGATGGAAAGGCGATCGTCGGTACGATCTTCGATCAGACGGAAGACAGCATAACCGCAGTGATTTCGATTGATCCAGACACCGGTGCCCAGAGAAGTATGTCCAGGCCGCCATACACATTGCTAAGAAACGTGTCCTGGCTGCCCGATGGAAGAGCCTTGGCAGTAATTTACTCAAGCACTGAAACAAACTTCAGCCGGCAGCAGGTTGGGCTAATCAGTTATCCAGATGGCAAGTTGCGTCCAATTACCGCCGACACGAATGACTACGCCAACTTGAGTGTCTCCGCCGACGGCGCAACCATTGCCACTGTCATGCGCCAGTCGGTGCGCGATGTCTATGTGAGTTCAGGCCTGAAGCCCGATTACTCCGACGCCAGGCAGGTTAGTTCGGGAGACGCCGTGCCGGTGGTCGCGTGGGCGAGAGACGGCAATCTGCTGACGGAGCAGGGGTCAGCCATTCGGGAGATCAGCCCGAACGGCGAACTCAAGGGGGAGATCGCTTCCGAAAAGGAGTCTGCGGCGATGCAGCCTAACGGTTGCAGCGACGGCCACCTTGTTTTCGCGCGCGGGATATTGAAAGCCCTCTCAGTGAACATCTGGCGCAGTGAAGCCGATGGCAGCGGATTGCATCGTCTCACCGATGGCAAGAGAGATATGTTTCCGATGTGCTCCCCCGATGGCAAAACCGTCTTTTATATGGATATGACCGTTCCTGCCTACATGAAAGTGTCCATCGACGGGGGTCGGCCGGTACAAGTTACAAAGGATTATGCGGAATTCAACGCCGGTTTTGACGTTGCCCGCGACGGAAAGACGCTCGCGCTGGGCACCTACGATTTCAAAGCCCAGAGGCCAACGCTCTCCCTGGCTTCTCTTGATTCCGGCCAGATCCTGCGAACGTTCGAGTACGACCCGCGGCATCAGGGGCAACCCCGCTTCAGCCCCGACGGCAAAGGTATCGTCTATCCCGTCCGCGAAAAGGGCGTGGACAATCTGTGGCTGCAACCGCTGGACGGCGGTCCCGGCCGACAGTTGACGAACTTCGGTTCCCTCAAAATCTACTCCTATCAATGGTCGCCCGATGGCAAGAGTCTGGCCCTGGTGCGCGGAGATTCACCTTCTGATCTGGTGTTGATTCAGAATTCTCAGAGGAAGTAGTCAGAACCCGCTTGGTCGAGTCCGGACGAGTTGTCTCAATCCGGAAACTGTCCATCATCGGGCTCGGAGGAAGTTCCGAAGGATAGTCGGCACGCGGACAACGAATGGTTCCCAATGCAGTCGAAAAGTAAGGTCGTAATGTCGACCGAGTTTGGCGAAATCCTCCTGCGTGTGATCGATGACGCGATCAGCGCCGATGGATTTTACTGCGCGTCTTGTGCAGATCAGAATTGAAAAGCGCCCGCGTCGAGCGCGACACGCGCCTCCCGGGCAATCAATGCGAAATTCCTCCTTTGAGCATCCTTCCGCACGCCTTCCAATTCGGCCCGTCCGGCAGTTTTCTTGCCAGAGTTGATTTCGACTTCTCCCGTTACCAGGAGGCTCTCCAGTTCATAACCAACATAGCCATTTCGGACAGCATCGGCATGGACGGCGGCCAACATGTTGAGAGATTCCGTCGCAGCTCCGGCCTTGAACTTTACCTCTGCTTCGGCGATTGCCGCCAGGAACTTGGCTCCACGATCCTGGCCCCTTTGGCACAGGGATTGGGCCAGATCGGTGGCGGCCTGCGCCTCCTTGAGTCGCCCCTCAGCCAGCAGCGCCCGGCCAAGAATCGCATTGGAGAGGCAGCCATTGTCGGCCGCTTTTTGCCGCTCAAACTCCTCCGCCGCACCTCGCGCCAGTCCCTCGGCTTCGGAAGCGTTGCCCAGGGCCAACGCAATCTTAGCCAACTGGACCTGGCTTTCCGCGGTCGCACTTTCGTCCTTGAGTTCTTTACGAAGCGCGATGGCCTCCAACATGGCTGCTCGTGCCTCAGGCAGGTGGTCCTGGTCCAGCAACACCTCGGCGACGCCACACAGCGAGAACCCGCGGCCGCGCCTGTAGCCGATCTGCTGCTGCACTGTCATCGCCTCTTCGAAGCTCTTTTTGGCAGGAGTTAGTTCCCCCCGTTCGGTAAGAACATTTCCGAGATTATTCAGAGTGGAGGCTTCACCTCGTCGGTCGCCAACGTCCCGGAACGCCTGCAGCGCTTGCTGCTGCATGCGAGTGGCGCCCGGCAAATCACCCATGCCTTCCAGGATGTTGGCGAGACTACCGAGGCCGCTTGCGATGCCCCGTTTGTCATCGATGAGACGGTCAATTTCGAGGCTTTCCTGATAATACCGGCGCGCCTCCGCCAATTTTCCCTGATCGAATAGCACATTTCCGATATTGCCGGTAACTGCGGAAATATTTTTTTGGGCTCCGATCTGGCGGGCCAATCGCAGCGCATCTTCATACGATTTTCGAGCAGCCTCCAAGTCTCCTTTGTCGTAAAGAACGGTCCCCAATCCGTTTTTAGCGAGCAACTCCGCACGCAGATTTCCCCCGGCCTCCGCCAAATCGCGCGACTCGGAAAAGGCCGCAGCAGCCTTGTCCGAATTACTAAGGCGATCCCAGGCCCACCCTTCTCTCTCTTTGGCCTGTGCGACCAGCAGGCGGCTCCCCTGCAACATTGCTTTCTGCGCGGCGGCACTCGCCACCTGTTGGGTGCGCTTGAAGTCTCCCAGAGAATCGCTCGCATTGGCCTCCACCAAGTCGATGCGCGGATCATTGCCGCCGGGTTCTGGCAGAGCCCGCAGCTGGGCAATCGTTACAAGGGCGTCCTTCGCAAGCGAGGCCCGGGTCTGCGCTCCCGCCACCTTCAAGCCATAGTCCAGATCGTCGGGAAAGAACTTCCATAGAGTGCGATAGGCCTCGATCGCGTCGGGATAGTCGTTGGACAATTCCCGATACCGCCCCTCCACCAGCAGTTGATTGTCACGAGGCAAGCTGTGCGAAAGATCGAACGCCTTCTTGGCCTCAGCCTGGGCCTTCGCGTCATAGCCTAAAGCGTACAGACTTTCCGCCAATAAGGAATGCGACAGAGCATGGTCTGGCTCCACTGCGATTGCGCGCAGCAGAAGGTCGCGAGCCGCCAGCGCATCAAATACATGCAACTTGGCCAATCCTTCGGAGTAGAGACGCGCGGCCTGAGGGTCTGCCGGCAGCGCGGCTCGAACTTTGTCAACGTCCGCGGCTGGAACTGTGGCGATTCCGAGTTGCTCGCGGAGACTGGCACCCGCCCGCGACACCAGATCGGCGATCTGAGCTTCGCTGCCGTTCTCCGAGACCGCTCCAATCGTCTCCCCGGCGGCCGCTTCCTGCAGTTGTAAATCGATTCGCAGGCTGTTTCCAGGTGAGACCAGATACGATCCCTGCACAACTACATCTGTACCGAGAGCCCGACGAATTTTAGTCAGGGTATCTGCTCCATAACCGCCAGACCCCGGCAAGGCAAGATCGAGCTTCATGCGCGCGACATTCTCACCTGGAATGATCCGGACTTGCTGGCCCGCTGCCAGTTCCGTGCTCACCATTTCCGCCAGCGCAGTCGATATCCATTCGTCCCCCGCTTTGCCCGCAAGATTGCGGAAGCCCAGAACCGCCACTGACCGCCGCGCCTTGACTGGCGAAACGACTGGCACAGGCGAGCCGTTCCACGATCGCTCGAGCAGTACTCCAAGGGCCGCAACGAATGCGATGAAAACCACGCCGGCGGAGGTTGCTAAGTTGCGGCTCAGCCACGAACCGGCTGGGCGCATCTGGTTGCGCAACTTCTCCAGATCCTCCGCTATTTCCTTGGCAGAGGCATAACGGCGTATCCGATCTTTCGCAAGCGCCTTGGTGATGATTCTGTCCAGCTCGGCCGGGACTTGCGAGTTCAGTTGCCGGACCGGCGTCGGCTCGCCTTGCAGGATTTCATCGTGGATCGCGGCCCCGGTTTTGCCGCCGAAAGCGCGCCGCCCGGCGACCATTTCGTAGATCACCAGACCCAGGGAAAACAGATCGGTGCGTTCGTCGAGTTTCTCTCCACGCACTTGCTCCGGCGACATGTAATAGGCGGTGCCCACCATGGCTCCGGTTCGAGTCAAGTGCAGCGTCGGGGACTCTGCCGTGGCGGCGTCGACCTTGGTCGCCGACGCTGCGACCGGCGGACCAGTTTCCTCCAACAGCTTGGCCAGGCCGAAGTCCAGGATCTTGGCATCGCCGCGGGAGGTGACGAAGATGTTGGCGGGTTTAATGTCGCGGTGAACGATTGCCTTCTGGTGCGCTGCCTCCAGCCCATTGGCAATCTGGATCGCGAAGTCCACCGCACGCAGGATCCTCGACTTAACATTTTTTCCCGTGGCGTTCTCGATCCAGTCCCGCAGCGTCTCACCTTCTAGCAGTTGCATCACGATGAAGGGCTGGCCCTCGTGCTCGCCGAGTTCGTAGATCGAGCAGATGTTGGGGTGGTCGAGAGCCGAGGCCGACCGCGCCTCTCGCTGCAAACGCTCGAAGGCGACCCGGTCGCTGGCCAGCTCGCTGGGCAAGAATTTCATGGCCACACCCCTGCCCAGCATAATGTCTTCCGCTTTGTGAACCACGCCCATCCCGCCCGAGCCCAGCGGACCGAGCACCCGATAGTGAGAGATAGTCTGGCCGGTGAACGAAGAAGAAAAAGATCCCGACTGGGTTACCCCGAGAGTAGGCAGCTCCGCCGCGACATCGGCGACGTGGAGCCCGGGCGATTCCAGAAAGCTTCCTACTTTCCGATGAGAAGTCAGTAACGACCGGACTTCTTCGAGCAGTTCGGAATCGCCGCCGTACTGCTGGAGCAGGAACTCCTCCTGCTGCTCGACCGGCACTTGCAGTGCCGTCTGCAGTAAATCGTCGACTCGTTTCCAGCTTTCAGCGTCCATTGGAGGTTCCGCGCTTCATTTCGCGATGCAGCCATGCTCGTGCAGTGCTCCAATCGCGCGCTACCGTGATCGCGGACACTTTGAGCACATCTGCTGTCTCATCGAAGGTCAATCCCCCGAAGAATCGCAGCTCGACTACCTGCGCTTTGCGGACATCGATCTGCGCCAGCGCTTTCATGGCGTCATCAAGGGCGATGATGTCCAAGTCCTTGCGCTTGCCTTGTTCGAGCGGCGCGTTGTCATCCAGAGATAGTGTGCCGACACCCCTTCCGCGTTTCCCGGCGCGGTGACGGCGGGCATAGTCGACGAGAATCTGCCGCATCTGTTGGGCAGCGATGGCAAAGAAATGCGATCGGCCCTCCCACTGTGGAGCATTCAGTCCCACCAGCCGGAGATACGCCTCGTTCACCAGCGCGGAGCTCTGCAAAGTGTGGTCGGGACGTTCCTTGCGCAGTTGAAAGTGGGCCAGACGCTGAAGTTCCTTGTAGACGACGGGCAATAAGGCATCCAAAGCCTTGCGGTCGCCACCCCGCCAGCCCTGTAGCAGTTGCGTGATCTCTCCTGCCGGTTCGTGCCCCACGAAGCCACCTTTGGGAGCGGGAAGCGCTTGGGTAGGTAGGTTAGCGACGGACGCTTCCGATGTCAATTGGAACCAGTTGAAAATTCGGCTAGTTAGGTTGTTTTCTGCCAGCGAGGAATATTTTCAGCACCGATGATGGTCTTCGCTGGCCTGACCCTGCCGTAGGTGCGCAGGCGCTCTACTCCAACACCGTAACCAACTTCAACACCCGATGGCTGCGTTAACCCCCCAGCGGGCCATATTTGGACCACCGGTAGTGTCGGAGGAAAAAGCAGAGACTCCACTGGTGGGAAGCGAGCCTTGTCAGATCGAAAGGATAACGAACCCCCGCACCAAAGAGGGTGCAGGGGCCGTAGAGTAAGCAGACTTCTAACTTATGCGTGATCTCAGCGACCTGCCACCGAACGAGCGACTGTTGGGCAGTCGCTGGCAGGTGTCGCAACAAAGCTGTTGAAAACCGAGTTGACGCCGCTGAACCCGCGGGGCACACTAAGCAGGGCGCTGGCCGTAAGGTTGATGGTATTGCTCGCGACGGTGCTTGGGTGGCACCCCATGTCAATTCCGTATTGAACTCCCGAAATTTTATTCGATTTGACGGTGGCCTGATCCTCTAGAATCGCGATGCCCTCGGCAGTGTAAAGCGCATCATCGAACCCGCTGAACATAATGCTGTTGTTGGAAACCGTTACGCCAGCCGCTTCGTCCCAGATGCCAATCCCGTTGTATGGAGTAGGCCCGACCTGCTTCGGACCAAAAATGGAATTAGTGGTCACGCTTCCGCTCACTTCGTACAAATAAATGCCATTTCCGTAGCCGTTCCCACCCGAGCCTATAGGAGCAGGAACGTTGGGAGATATCTGGTTGCCAATAATCTTTACGTCAAGCAAAGGAGGAACCCCTGCGGCTTGCACAGCTCCCACAGCGTCAACGCCATTGTTTAAGAAGCTGTTTTCGATGGTAACCGAAGTGGCAGGACCGGTCGCATTCTCCGCATAGATGCTGGCTCCAATGCATTCCCCCTGCGAAGCGACGCGGTTTAACGTTCCGGAGACTCCGCTGGCCAGGTAGAACCCGACATACACCGCGTTCGCGCAGCTTAGAAAATCGTCATCCACGGTTATGTCTTGAATCGTTACGGGCCCGGCGGTCACCCACACGATTGGAGTGAACAGGTTACTGAAAACGGCGCCGACCGCCGACTGCATGGAACTACTTCCGGCAATCCTCACGTCGGCATTCGCGTTTGTGCCGACGATGCCCACCAGGGTTAATGGCTTCGAGATGATCACTTGTTCAAAGTAAGAATCGCCACAAACCTTGATGGTTGATCCGGGAGCTACAGCTGGCGAACTGACAGCGTCGGAGATTGTGGCAAAGCTGTTAGCGTGGCAAGTTCCTACGTAGTAGGTCCCGGCATGGAGAGGATAGACTGAGAACAGCACGACGGCGAACAAGCAGAGCTTTCGAAGAGACATATTGCACCTTCCCATTCAGATTTTTTGGGTTCCTGCGGACCCCGGAATCCACCGGACTAACCGGGGCCGGCTTCCCTCATCTGTTACAGCGCAAAGCGGCCGCGAATCTCATCATCCGGCGAAAAAGAAAGCAGATTCCTTCCTTCGGTTGGAATGACAAGGGTATGGTTTCGAAATCGAGCCTGGGGCGAGCGCGAGCGCTCTCGCAAAGGATCCGCATCCGAACCCGCATAACTGTTTCTCGACACGGACCTACTGCCAGCGCAGAGTCTTTGCGGCGAAATCCAGTTCCAGTTGCTTGGCGTGAAGCGAGGTTGGGCCCAAGTAGCCGTCAATACCATCGAGCTCCGTTTTTCCGGAGCCTTCGATCAAAAAGACTGGAGTCACGGCTTCTGGGGGGAAAACCTGCACTCCCGGCAAATTGATCTGTTTGGCTTGCATTCGTCCGATCACGGCGTCCCTCGGTTCTCCTTCGGTGCGCAGGTGCGGAAGTGCGCTGCTGAGACGGTCCTTATATAGCAGAATGTCTCGCGATCCCGTATCAACCAACAAGCGCAGGGGAACTCCCTGGATTGCTATCCTAATTACAATGGCATTCACGGCGGGAGGCATACTCCCGCAACCCCCATCCAAATCAAAAAAAATCCTCTTTCGCTCGTAATCGATGCGGATTTTCTTGGCCCGACTCAGCACATCCAGTCCAATGATCCCGTCGGCAGTATCCGCAAACTTGCTAATGTCGGCGAGTCTCGCGACCATCATGCTGATACCTGCGACGCGAAGCGGGCCTATCACGACATCGGGAACGTCCGCCCACTCAACAGAGAGGGTGCGGTCAAAATGGAATGCCTTTCCGGCCCGGCGACGCAGTCGCATCCTATCCGCAACTCTGCGGTCAATCACGCTGGAGGATGAACCGGTGTCTAGAATGAATTTCAGCCCATCCAGTTCGCCGATCTGTCCGTGGACCACGACCTCGAAGTTCGACACTAGATCGAACGACAGGAGGAAATCCGGGCAGGGCCGATGAAGGTCCTGTGCGCTCGCATGGAATGTTAAGACGGCAACAAGAAGCAGCCGCACAGCCCCCGCCGGAAGCATTCGTAAGCCCATGATTCCAACCTCAGCCCAATCACGGCTGGGGCCAAGCATCGAGCGGACAGGGCGGTCTTCTCAATTCACACTTGGTCTCCCTGGTGCCCTGCCTATGTCAACAGCTAGTCGCCTGATAGCAAACAAATTAGACTCGAACATCTCCTGAGAAGTATTGAGACTTTGCTCTCCCGTCTTCGTCTATCCTGAATGTCACCGCGCCAAAGACGGTTGTCGAACCGTCACGGCCCAGTTCTCAAGGAGCAAGATGGAACAGCCCGCTACAAACTCCGCGACGCATTTCGGGGTTTTCGAGCTCGATCTGCGTTCAGGCGAGCTGCGGAAAGCCGGAACCCGCATCCGGCTTCAGGACCAACCGCTGAAGATCCTGATTGTCTTGCTGGAACAGCCCGGTGCGGTTGTCACGCGCGAAGAACTGAAACGGCGCATCTGGCCGAACGATTCCTTTGGCGACTTCGACCACGCCGTGAACGTGGCTGTGGCCAAGCTTCGTGCGGCCTTGTCGGATTCGGCGGACACGCCGCGGTATGTGGAAACGTTGCCCCGCCGGGGGTACCGCTTCATTTTCCCGGTCACGGCCGCTGCTGAGACCCCGAACGCAAATACCGCCCCGCGCTCCGCACCAGCGCTAGCACCCATGGAAAAACCAGCACGCTTCACGTGGCTGCCGGCGATCGCCATAGGCGCGCTTGCGCTCGTTGCTTTAGGCTGGTGGGCTCACACCGCGGGCAAGTCGCGAAGAATGTTGACCGAGAAAGACACAGTGGTTCTGGCGGATTTCGAAAACACCACCGGCGACGCAGTGTTTGACGGCACCATGCGTCAGGGCCTGGCCGTGCAGCTCGAACAGTCGCCGTTCCTCAACCTGGTTTCGGACCCGACCGTGAAACAGACGCTGCGGCTCATGAACCAGCCGCCGGATGCGCGGCTCACTCCGGATATCGCGCAACAGCTTTGCATTCGCACCGGAAGCACGGCGATGCTGAACGGTTCCATTGCGAAACTGGGCAATCAGTATGTACTGGGGTTGAAGGCTACTAACTGCTCAACCGGCGATACGCTGGTTCAGGAGCAAGTGACTGCGGAAAAAAAAGAAGAGGTATTGAACGCCTTGGCCCAGGCAGCGTCTCACCTGCGGACAAGGCTCGGTGAATCGGTAGGGACTGTACAGAAATACAACATGCCTCTCGATCTAGTTACCGCGCCTTCGCTTCAGGCACTCCACGCATATAGTTTGGGACGTACCACGTTAATCGAGAAGGAAGACCAGACTGCGGCGATCCAGCTTTTTCAGAGGGCCATCTCACTCGATCCGAACTTTGCCATGGCTTACGCTTCTCTCGGCCTGGCGTATGGGGAATATTCGGAACAAGAAAGCATTGCGAACTACCGTAAGGCATATGCGTTGCGCGAGCACGTGAGCGATCGTGAAAGGTTATATATCGAAGCGCACTATCAAGAATCGGTCACTGGCGATTGGGAAGAGGCCCGGGAGGTTTACAAACTCTGGAGCCAGCTTTATCCACGTGACGATATTCCCCACCTGAACGTGAGTGAAATTTACTCCGCCCTCGGCCAATACGAGGACGCAAGGAGGGAGTCGGCGGAGAGCTTGCGCCTGCTTCCCGGTGATTGCCTGAGTTACGGAGTCCTGGTGGGATCGCTTATTCATTTAGATCGCCTGGACGAAGCCCGTGCGCTGATGAAAAGCGCCGAAGGGCGAAAGGCCGATTGCTATCGTACACAGGTATACGGTTATGCGCTGGCGTTCCTGGATCACGACAATCTCGAAATGGAGCGGATTGCAAACAATCCCGGGACTCAGTGGAAGCTGCAACTTACTTTTATCCAGGCCCAGACCGCGGCGTATTCTGGACGGCTGCGCGAGTCCCGCGAGTTGATGCGCCGGGTCGACGTGTTGGCGCGGCAATCGGACCAGGAGCAACTAAGTGGGTTATTTGATGAGCTTGCCGCTATATCGGAAGCGCTCTTTGGCAATGAAGAACTAGCTGAAAAGAAGACGAGAGAAGTGCTCTCGCGATCCAAGAGCCGGGATGCCGAAGGGCTCGCGGATACAGCCCTCGCGTTGGCGCACGACGAAAACGGTGCGCAGTCGCTGGCCGATGACCTTGCCAAGCGCTTTCCTGACAGCACGCTGATGCAGATGAACTATTTACCCTCAGCGCGTGCGCAACTGGCACTGAACCACATGGACACTCAGAAAGCCATCGAAGCTTTGCAAATGGTGGTTCCTTATGAACTCGGGAGCCCGGATGGATGCAACCCAATGTTTACCATCTACCTGCGTGGCCGGGCCAATCTGATGGCGCGGAGAGGCAGGGAAGCGGCAGCGGAGTTCCAGAAAATCCTGGAGCACCGGGGAGTTATTTTGAACTCGCCGATCGGTGCCCTCGCACATCTGGAAATCGCTCGCGCCTTCACCATGCAAGGCGAAACCGCTAAAGCACGCGTTGCGTACCAGGATTTCCTGACCCTCTGGAAGGACGCCGACCCTGAGATCCCCATCCTGAAGCAAGCCAAGACCGAGTACGCGAAACTGCATTAGCTCCGCTTGGCAGGAATTCGCAATTCTCCTGCAACCAAAATGAAGTGTTGGCGCGCGGTCAGATGTGTTTGTCGAAGATTCCGCCTAAATCACCGCCATTTCGTCGGTTATTACTCGGTTAACTAATCGACATGGGCCAATCGGGATGGAAGATCAGTACCGATACGTCGGCTTTCAGGAAGTAGTCGATTCCTCCTGGATCACGGGCAAACCGGAAGTCAACTGCTGTTAACAGGCGTTAGCACTCAGAACCCACAGAGCCCAGACCGGAAGCGCCCGGCGCCACCCGGTTTTGCAACGTCCAGCCGACCTGCGCCGTCCCAAATGCTGCGGCATGGAGGCCGCCGCCATGGGCCTGCAGAGAATCAAGCCGAACTACCGTCGCCGTGTATTGCGACTGCCGATCTGGACCATTGCAAATTGGCAGTGCTCGCCAGCCTCGGCTCGCCAGCCTCGCGCCGCGTCTATGAGTACGCCATCGACCAATTCATCGCCTGGTACTGCTCGGAGCCTCGGCTGGCCTTCAACCGCATCGTCGTCGTGCGCTATCGCATGTACCTGGAATCGCGGCATCTGGGCCGCCAACACTATCAACCAGCAACTCGCGGCAGTTCGACGTCTGGCTCACGAAGCTGCCGATGCGGGCCTGCTGAGTCCAGAACTGGCTACAGGAACCGGTGCGAAACCCGAGCTGTTTCACCCCTTTCACTCGGCTGATTTTTTCAACAACCGGCGCCTGGTTTCAACAATTGACCAGTATCACCGACTTCTTCTGTTCGACCTTGAAGTATGGGCGACGAAAGCCGCAGATCGTAGCTGCACCAACCGCAAGGGACCACTATTTACGTTTCTCGACAAAATTCATGATTCTTTGACAGCATAGTGGCTACAATAGTGCCGCAGAGATTTTGCGCCATGCGGAGAAAACTTCTTTCGTCCGCGCTCCTCAATTCAGCGGAAATACTTCGGCCTCCCGGCCGGGAGGAAACCATCGCTCTTTTGTTGTCACAGCAACCCGCCGAGTTCATGCATTTGAACGGAAGGATCGAGCCGCTGATATGTGTGTAGGTTTGAATTGAGGTGAAGGTGTCAACAAACTCTCCGCTCTGGCAATTCGGCTCGCTGTGCTTGATGCTCACGGTCTGCGCCTTCAGCCCGGCGCAGACTGGTTCCGCTTCCCGCGTCACTCAACCGATTAATGATGCTGTTCGCGTTACGCTGAAGGGAAACGTTCACCCGCTGGCGCAGGCGCGATTCGACCTGGGCACAGTTCCCGATTCGTTTCCCGCCTCGCGAATGCTGCTGCTGTTACAGCGTTCGCCGGGGCGCGAAGCGGCTCTGCAGCGATTTCTGCAAGACGTACACAGGCCGGGATCTTCTACGTTTCACAAATGGATCAAGCCCGATCAATTTGCCGAACTGTACGGACTTACCGATTCCGAGATCGCCACGGTGTCTGCCTGGCTGCAAGAGCACGGATTCTCGGTTAGCCGAATCAATCGAGCTAAGACAGCAATCGAGTTTTCAGGCACCGCCGGTGGCGTGCGCTCCGCGTTCCACACGCAAATCCACGCTTACCTCGTGAACGGCGAGGAGCATTACGCCAATGACGTCGATCCGCAGATCCCGGCAGCGCTGGCGCCGGAGATTGCGGGCATCACTCCGATCAACGACTTTCGTCCGAAGTCTTACATAAAACATTTCGGCAAGGCAGTCTACGACAGCAGCAGCAAAAAATTTGTTGCGGACTGGACTTTTCCTGCAGGTCAGGACTCGTTGGACTTGGCGCCTGGCGACTTCGCTCTTCAATATGACCTCGGTCCACTTTATGCTGCGGGTATTACAGGCAGCGGCATCACCATCGGGCTAATTGGCGCATCCAACGTTGATCCGACGGCTGTGGCTGTCTATCGCTCGTTCTTTGGATTGCCGACGAATCCGCTCAACGTCGTTATTGATGGAGCTGATCCGGGAGAAAACGACGCTGTCGGCGAATCGTATCTGGATGTCGAACTAAGTGGCGCGGTCGCCCCGGGAGCGACCATCAACCTTTACACCGCGGCCGATACCTCGGTGCAATCCGGGCTATATCTGGCCGCGCAGCGTGCCGTGGATGACGATCAAGCCTCAATCCTCAGCACGAGCTACGGTTTGTGTGAACAGGATCTGGGATCGGCCGGAAACCAGTTCTGGTATTCCTTGTGGGAGCAGGCAGCGGCGCAAGGACAGACCTCGTTCGTTTCGGCTGGGGACGGTGGGCCGGCAGGCTGCGATAATTTCAACAGCCGTCAGCCCGCGCAGTACGGGATTGCCATGAACGGATTCGGTTCCACTCCGTGGAACGTTTCTGTGGGTGGTACGGACTTCTATTACAGCAGCTACAACGAAACTTCGTCGGCGCAGCAAACTCAGCTGGCGACTTACTGGGACACGGTCCCGACTATTTTTCCTACGACATCTCTTCTACAACCTGTGCCGGAGCAAGCGTGGAATGATTCGTTCGGACTGAATCTTGCGGATGGCGGCGTTTACAACTCCGGCATCCCCGATATCGTTGCGGGCAGTGGCGGGCCAAGCAATTGCGTGAGCGGGACTGACGCTTCCGATGGCACCTATACTTCGTGTTCCGCTGGATATCCCAAGCCTTCGTGGCAGACGGGAAAAGGTGTTCCCAACGACGGAGTCCGTGATCTTCCTGACGTATCGCTGTTTGCCGCGGCGGGGGAGAACGACACTTTTTATCCTTTCTGTCCGGGTGAAGGGTATTGCGTGGTTTCCGACGGTGATCTGACCATTGGAATTGTGGGAGGGACCTCGGCATCTTCGCCTGCCATGGCAGGAATTCTGGCGTTGATCGAACAGAAATATGGGCCGCAGGGACAGGCTGACTACGTCCTCTATCCCTTGGCGGCCCAGCACCCTTCCGCATTTCACGACATCACCACTGGAAGCAATATCGTGCCCTGCCAGCAGGGCTCTCCGAATTGCATTCTGAGCACAGCCACAGACAACACAAGCAGCTATTACACGCTTGGATACTACGCAGGTCCGGGATACGACCTGGCGACAGGGTTGGGTAGTGTGGATGCGAATAAGCTGTTCAGCAATTGGAATTCGCTTAGTTTTAAGTCAACCGCAACAACTCTCAGCCTCAGCCAGACCAGTTTCACGCATGGCGCTGCGGTCACAGTCAACGTCGGTGTGACGGGGAGCGGCGGGACGCCATCCGGGGGCGTGAGTCTGGTTTCGAGTGCCAACTCAGAGGAGATTGTGGGGTTGAAGCTGTTAACCCTGCAGAGCGGAGCGGCACGCTCCAACGTGAACAGCCTTCCCGGAGGCCAATATAAGATCAGCGCCCGCTACGGTGGAGACAGTATTTTTGCTTCCAGCACTTCGACTGCGGTATCGGTGAATGTCGGTCCGGAAGCCAGCAGCCTGTCGCTGTTTGGAAGTTACTACTCGTTCAATAACAACACCACGGGAGTGCTCGCGAACGGGGGAAGCTATCCTGTCGGTACTTCGATCGCGCTCGAGGCGCAGGCGGTGGGAGTCAATGCGCCCACGGGATCTACCGACGGCATCGCGACGGGCAGCGTCACCTTTACGGATGCGGCGAGTACTGGCACAGTGAGTTCCGGCCCGATAAATATGGGAACAGCCAGCACGGCGGAGTGGGTGCCGACTGCTGTCAGTGTTGGCGGTCACAGCATAAGTGCCAGCTATTCAGGCGATCTCAGCTTCAACTCGTCGTCCAGTTCGACACCGCTGAATTTCACTGTCACGAAGGCCATCCCCGGGACTCAACTGTCGGCAAACAATTCATACAATTTTACGGTCGCACACGGTCAGAACGTCATGTTACAGCTTATTGTTGGCAACAGCGTACCCCCTGCATCGACCGGAACGGCCACGTTCTATGCGGGGAATACGTTGCTGGGAACTGCCACGATGACCCAGACGACAATTACCTATCCGTATGTCAATTCTGCGGCGACCTTGAA
>Ga0210395_10000728_pt1 | contig 25193 bp, 23 predicted proteins | sample IncBWH4OmetaG_FD_150861 | JGI IMG/M metagenome (GOLD analysis project Ga0210395, IMG submission 150861) | Forest soil microbial communities from Barre Woods Harvard Forest LTER site, Petersham, Massachusetts, United States - Inc-BW-H-4-O ... | reverse complement strand
GATGGAAGGAACCGCCATAGGTTTGACCGGTCGGGACTGCTCCCTTATAATAAGTAATTCGGACCTACCCCGAATAACTCTCTGTACTTACAAAGGTAACCAACCAGCTATGGCAAACCATCTTTCGGCGTTGAAGCGTGCGCGCCAGACCACGAAGCGCACGGCCGTCAACCGCGCCAACACCTCCACCCTGCGTACCCAGTTGCGCGACCTGCGCGAGACCATTGAAAAAGGCGACAAAGCCGCCGCCGAACAGGCCTACCGCAAGACTGTCTCCGCCCTCGACAAAGGAATTCAAAAGGGATTGCTGCACGAAAACACCGCCTCACGCTACAAGTCCCGGCTGGGCGTCCGCGTCAATGCCATGAAATAGCTCTTGGCTCTTAGCCTTTGACTCTTGGCGTGAAGAAATCAAAACGGCAGACCGCGAGGGTCTGCCGTTTGTCTTTCCGGTGAAGCTCTACTTCCCTTCCAGGTGTATGTCCCCTACCCCAACATGCGCTCGCAGTTCGTACTTCCCTTCGCCGTGATACTTCAGCGTCTTGCCCAGCCAGCCGCTGGTATCGCCGTAGCCGTCGCCATCCACATCGCCGATGCCGGTGCTCGCGTGCACCGATCGATATCCCGCCCGCCCGTTGGCCACGCGAATGTCGCCCACGCCCAGCGTCAGATCTTTGTCGCCCTCAACGTCCTCCACTGTGACGTCGCCGACTTTTTCATGCACGTCGAGATTGGTGTTCTGCGGCACTTCCAGTTCCACATCAAATGAAGTATTACCGCCCGACGGCGCGTGAAACTCAAGAGTTGCATCGGTGCCGTGAACGTCGAAGTCAACCTTCGCCTCTTTCACGTTGCTCTCGTGCCGTGACTTGATGGTGTAGCGCAGGCTGATCTTGTTGGTATTCCCGCGCTTGATGTGCATGTCACCCACGCTCATCCGCACGTGCACAAAGCCGCCCGCTGCAAACTCGCGGGTATCGCTGCGCGTTTCCTCATAATTCCAGTCGTTGCTCCCGCCACCGGCCGCGCGCACCGGCGCTGCACCCAACGCAACCAACACCAGACACATCAATACCGCTTTGTAGAGTGAGTTGAAACAGACCAGACCTTTTCCAGGCATGAAGCACCTCGCAGGCGCAGGGCGCCTGTCTCTGATACGCGGTCGCGGGCGCCGTGGTTCCAGCAAATTTGCGGGCGCCGCCGACAGTTGGCGGGCAAGCTTGCCCTGAGCGAAGCCGAAGGGAGTGCCCGCCCCGCATTAGTTCCTGAAGTCGGCCACGCCGTTCCAAATCAGTTGGACGGCGATCGCCAGTATAAGAAAGCCGAAGATCTTGTTGATCGCGCCCACCGCGCTCGGACCCAGCCGCCGCACCAGCGGCCCTCCCAGGCCGAAGAAAAGCGACACGCTCAGCGCAATGCCAGCAATGCCGATGACCATGCCGATATACGCCGCGGAGTTGTCCACATGCGCCGCCAGCGCCATCACCACTCCAATCGCGCCCGGACCGGACATCAGCGGCATGGCCAGCGGGGTCAGCGAGATGTCCTCTTTGTCTTCGGCCTCATGACTTTCCTCCGGCGTGATGCGGGCGTGCGACGTCACCATACCCCAGGCGGTGTTGGCCACGATCAGCCCGCCGGCAATCTTAATCACCGGCAGCGAGATGCCGAAGAACAGCAGCACGAAACGCCCAAAAAAGAGAAACGTGACCAGGATGACAAACACCCACAACCCAGTCTTGATCGCCGTGCGGCGCCGCTCCTGTGCGCTCCAGGTTGACGTCATGCTGAAGAAGATCGGAACTCCGCCGAACGGATCCACGATCGGAAACAGCGCCAGAAACGTCGCCGCCGCCGAGGCCGGCAGCGTGCGCAGAAATTCTCCGAGGGCGGGAGTAGTCATTGCGGAGAAACCACTTTAAACGGATTGATAATTTTCACTCCCAAGCGCTTGAAGTCCCCCTCATCTCGGGTAGCGACCTCGAACCCATGAACTCTGGCGGTTGCGGCGATCATGGCGTCCTCCCGCAGTGCGTTGGGCTTGCCCGCGATCAGGCGCGCCCATTCGCGAAAGCACGCCGCGTCCATCGCTACGATGGCGAATGACATTTCCACGGAAGTCACCCAGGATTCGATCTCGCGGGCTTTCGCGGCGTCCTGCCGGCACGTCAGTTCCACGCCGGTTTGCAATTCTCCCATCGTCACCGCGGAGAGAAAAATCTGCTCGACGTGCAGCGTTTTCAACCACGCCACCACTGCGCCGTGAGGCTTGGACTTACGCAGTTCAGAGATGACGTTGGTGTCCAGCAGATAGCGAATCACTTGAAATCCTGACCGCTGAAATCGATGGGCGGTCGGCGCTTCCACCGGCTTCGTTTGGGAAGAACCAGGTCAAAGCGAGGTCCGGGACCGAGCAGTAGTTCCTTTATGCTGGGGCGGGATGCGCTTTGCATCCGGCGCCACTCCTCGATGGGCACCAGAACGGCGGTCTCCACTCCGCGGCGGGTCACCACCTGTGGCCCGTTCTTCAACGCCGCATTCACGAACTCGCTAAACCGGGATTTCGCATCTTGCAATTGCCAGGAGCCCACTGGATTCACCTCTCGAAAGATTATACTGACTAGTCATATGACTAGTCAAATATATTACCGGGTTCCTTCCAGCGTTTTCGCCGCCCGCTCCAGCGCAGCCGCCAGCGTCGCCAGCTGTTGTCGCGATCGCTCTCTGTCGCCCTTGTCGAGCGCTTCGTTCACTCCCGGGATTACCACTGCCGCGTATCCGGTATATTCGCCCGGCGCATAAATCACGTGACGGAACCAGGGACGATGCGGCAGGCCCTGCGCCGATAGCAACGCCCGCTCGGCCCCGCGCAGCGCCTGGTTCAAGCGAGTCGCATCCTGCGGCGGACTTTTTTGCTTCGCCAGCATCTTGACGCCCGCAGCCTCGAAATGGCGGGCCGCGGCGTTCACCGCGCTGAAGTCGAGCCCGTGCTTGCCGAACTTGTCCTCCGCCCGCCTGCCCGCTGCGTCCACGTAGGCGACAATCTCTTTCCCGTATTCTTCGTAGTCATACGGCAGCACGTCAGCGTCCGCCATGCGCACCGCCTGCAGTCCGAAGACTCGTGCCATCTCCTGTTCGTACACAAATTCGGGATCGCCGAATTTCTTGAACCACGCGAAGTTGTCGAACACCGAGTGATACACACCGTAGGGGCCGCTCGACCCCATGTCCGTCGACGGCACTCCACAATGCTGCAGGAATGCGGTGTAGTCCGATCCGCTGCCCAGATCTCCCACGGGAACGTCGCCCTTCACCTGCACGTTTGGCAGGCGATGATTCTCCACGACCGTCTCGCCGGGAAACTGCGACGAGACCGCCTCCGGTTGCGCCGACTTTTTCCAGGCTTCATAGACGGTCCCGCCTTTCGGGCTGGGGACAACTTTAGTGACATCACGCACAAACTGCTTGAGACTGGGCACCGCCGACGCCCCGAACTTCGGACCGGAAACGCCGACGTCCATATTGAAATACGCAGCCGCGTTTTCCATTTCCGCTTCGTGCTGTTCGACCCACTCGGTCGAGCCCATCAGGCCTTCTTCTTCGCCATCCCAACTGGCGAAGAGCAGCGTACGTTTTGGTTTCCATCCCGACCTCAGCAGGTCGCCGACGCCGTGCGCCGCTTCCAGCATCGCCGCCGTGCCACTGTTCGGATCGACCGCGCCATAGACCCACGCGTCGCGATGATTGCCCGCGATCACCCACTCGTCCGGCAGTTCGCTGCCGGGGACGCGCCCAATCACGTCCCAGAGCGTGCGGAACTGGTAGTCCTGCTTCAAATGCATTTTCAGCTTCGCCGGCCCCGGTCCAACGTGGTAGGTGAAAGGCAGCGCGCCCTGCCACTCCCGCGGCGAGTCCGGGCCGCCCAGATGCTGCAGCACCGGCCAAACATCGTGATACGACAGCGGAGTAACCGGAACGGTCGGCATCTGCAACGATTGCTTGGGAGAAAGCCGCTGCGACTCCGGCAGCGAAGGGACCGATGCTACCCCCGGCGTCGTGGGGTCGCCGGGAAACTGGAACATGTATCCCACGGACCCGCGCTGCACGCCGGTGTCCGGCCGCCATGGTCCCTCGGGATATTTATCGCCTTTCCGCCAGCCATCATCGGCGGGATCGGAATAGATAATCACTCCTGCCGCGCCATGTTCCTGCGCCACGAAAACCTTGACCCCGCGAAAATTCTCCCCGTAACGCACCAGCACGATCTTGCCGCGAACGTCGACCTTCAACTTCTCGAGTTTCTCGAAATCTTCGGGCGTGCCGTAGTTGGCATAGACGACCTCAGCCTCGGCGTCACCCGAGGGCGACATGCCGTTGAAGGGCATCACCACCCGCGGATCGTCCTGATAGGGATCGTGGTCGACGTGCTCGCGCGTGGGGCCATGCATTTCAACTCCCGCCGGTGCGATCAGATCGACGCTGATCTCGGCGGGATAATTCATCCAGACTTTGTATTCGACAATTTCCGTCTCGAGCCCAGCCTCGCGGAATTTCTGCGCGACGTAATCGGCCGTGGCTTTGTCCTCGATCGTGCCCGCCATGTGCGGGACCTTGGTCAGTATCCGCAGATGCTCTTCCGCAAGTTTGGCTTCCGGAACCGCGAGGAAACGCGATTCCGTGGCCCGCTCAGCCGACGCGTCGCGAAATCCGAAGATGGGGGAACCCGATGATGCAGGCGGCGTTCCGGCGCCGGTGGATGTTAGTGCAAGCAAAATAGAGGAAGATAAAAGTGCGGCTGAGAAAAGTTTCATGGATGCCCTACAGTGAAAGGTAGTAAGGTAGCACAGGAAACGGTCACGCTTCACGCTTGGGAGTGCAATGAAACGCAAATTTAAGGCTCTCAAAATCACGGCAAAGGCCGACAGCGGAGTTCACGATGTCAGCGTAAATCATGACCGCTTCTTGACGGAATTTACTTACGCTCGCAAGCTCCCTGGGTCAGAAGCTAGGCTACCTGCCTCGTCCCGACGATCTCGTACTTCGACGAAGTCAGCTCCGCCAGCGCGATACACGGATGTCAGGCGTTGCGCAAACTGCCAGACCGAGAGGTACCCAATAAGGGCAAGGCAGCTATGCGGCCGATGCTATTACGCGCTGCAGAAGCTGGAGAAGGCCGAACAGGTCGTGGGCCAAGAGTTCGTCGAACGCTATAAGAAAGAGTGTCAGCGTCGCCTGGACGACCTCAAGGCAATCGTGCAAAACCGTAACCCTCCGATTTCTGGTCTCGACGTAGAGAAACTACTGGCGTGGCTCGCAAAAAAGGCCGGCGTTCGGGAGGACATCTTCAACGGATATGCCAGTTACATCGAATGGACCTTCTCGGCGAAAAACCTCGTAGTGATGTACGGGCTCCTGAGCTACATTGAAGAGGATATCCAATGGGCGGGCGTCGATTGGGGCTATATTTTCTCCGGACGACCGGAGGAATGAGCTTAGAAAGCTTACCGCGTCCGCCCCGTCGGGGGGTATGCAGAAGTTGGGCGCTTCTTTCGGCTGCGCTTACACCACTAACTGCAAGATTATTTCTTTGGCTTTTCGGACCTTTCGATAAACTCTTTCACGTGCTTCGCACAGGATTCAGCCGCGCTCTGACGTCTACCATTTCCACGCATACTAACGGTATAGCCAAACACGATCCGGGAAGACTTAGCTTCCCGCACGGAAATGCTCATACTGGTTGATCCTGCGAAAGGGCCTTCGTTGAAGACTGCCAGAGGCTGAGTAGCACTGATGGTGATAATGTAGTCTGCTTTTTCCTTATCCGCGACTACGATCAGGGGCGCCTGCTTCTTCGCAAGGGCGGCGGCTAAATAGGTTTCGTAACCGTCCATAGGCTCGATGTAGGCTGTGGAACCGCTCTTGAGCTGCGGAGCTTGGGCAAGGCAAACGGTGCAGCAGGTGAGTAGCAGAAACGTGGAAAAACGGTTCACGAGGCTCTCCTTTCAGGCCAAAGAGTGGATGCACTAAATATAGCGCAAAGACTAATTCCATGATGAACGCATGGCGACCCAACGATCGTTTAAAAAGGGGAACGTTAGCGCGAGAAAAGTCCGTAAATGCAGCCGATTTATATTTCGGCGAATGGCCTGCGACAGGTACCAGCAAGCCCAAAACACCTGAGGTCAAACGGTGAACATGTTTTCATCTGCTCATCGCACCTGTCCGGTCCCTACAATCTCATACTTCGACGAAGTCAATTCCGCCAGCGCGAAAGGCCCACGGCAGTGCAGTTTCTGCGTGCTGATGCCCATCTCGGCACCGAAACCGAATTCCGCTCCGTCAGTAAACCGGGTCGAGGCGTTCCAGTAGACGGCAGCCGAATCCACACCGCGCAGAAATTTGCGGGCGTTCGCCTCAGCGTGCGTGACGATGGAGTCGCTATGCTTAGTCGAATAGCGGTTGATGTGAGCAATCGCGTCGTCAACGTTGGCGACCACGGCCACGGCCATGCACAGCCGCAGATATTCTTCGTACCAGTCCTGCTCGACCGCGGCGCCAACCGGCAGTCCGGCGGCCAGGGTGCGGGCTTTGCCATCGCCGCGCACTTCGACGCCCGCCTCGATTAGCTTCTTCACGATGCGCGGAACATATTGTGCCGCAACGCGCTCGTGCACCAGCAATTTTTCCGCCGCGTTGCACACCGACGGACGCTGTGTCTTGGCATTGATCACGATGCTGTCAGCCATTTCGAAGTCGGCGGACTCGTCGACGAAAATGTGGCAGTTCCCGGCTCCGGTCTCGATCACGGGCACGGTCGAATTCTCCGTCACGAACGTGATCAGCCCTGCGCCCCCGCGGGGAATAATCACGTCGACCAACCCGCGGGCCTTGATAAGATCATGAACCGACTGGCGTGTGCTCGAATCGAGCAATTCGATCGAGCCCTCAGGCACGCCCGAAACCGCGCTCATGATCTCAACCAACCGCTGGTTGCTCTGCGCCGCTTCTTTGCCGCCACGCAGCACGATGGCGTTGCCGGCCTTGAGCGCCAGCACCGCGGTGTCGACAGTGACGTTAGGACGCGACTCGTAAATAATTCCTACCACGCCCAGCGGAACCCGCAACTTGCGAATGCGCAGGCCGTTCGCCTTGGTCCACTCCGCCAGCGTCTCGCCGACGGGATCCGGCAGGGCCGCAACCTGGCGCACGCCGTCCGCCATTTCTTTGATCCGCGACGGCGTCAGCAGCAGGCGGTCGCGCATCGCGCCTTCGAGGCCGGAGTTCTCCAAATCCTCGCGGTTCGCGGCCAGAATGCTCTTTTCATTTCCTTCGAGTGCGGCTGCAATCTTCTGCAACAGCGAGTTTTTTTCCGCAGTCGATAGCAATGCCAGCCGGGACGAAGTGGCGCGGGCGCGCAGCAATTTTTCCTGTGTCGAAGCGGCGTTGGTGAGCGTGGCAGCCATCTGCTCGATTATCTATCTTTTTGTGGCGGGAAATATGTGCCGATTTTTCGCTCCATCCCTGCCGTGATAGCCCTGGGGTGCCGGCCGTTCACGATGGCCACGTGGACTCCGCCTTCGCTCGCCAGTTTCGCGGCGCGCAATTTCGAAATCATCCCGCCGCGCCCCTGCGCACTCTTGCCGTTGCATTGCGCTTCAATGGCGGGAGTCAGCTTGCGAACCACCCGCTGCAGGCGCGGCTTCTTGCGGCCATTGGGAACGAGAAATCCGTCGACGTTGGTCAGCAGCAGCAGCCAGTCAGCTTTGACCGCTGTAGCTAGAAGCGAACTGAGTTCGTCGTTGTCGCCGAACGCGCCTTCCAATTCGCGCACCGAGACGCTATCGTTCTCGTTCACGATCGGCACTACGCCCAGTGCGAGCAATTCGGCGAGCGTGTTCTGGAGATTGCGGTAGCGCACCGGCGAGGTGAAGTCATCGCTCGACAAAAGCAATTGCGCAACCACTTTCTTGCCGAAGAACAGGCGCTCGTAGGTGTGCATCAGCTTGCTCTGGCCGACCGCGGCGCAGGCCTGCATGCGCGGCACACCGCTGGGGCGCTTCTCGAGATCAAGTCCCGACATGCCCGCAGCGATGGCGCCGGAAGTCACGATCAGGTATTCGTTCTTCGACAGATCAAACTGATCGACCACGCCGCGCAGCAGATTGATGTCAATCCGTCCGCCGGGAGCGATCAGGCTGGTACCGACTTTAATCACGACTCGCATAATGTATGGCTGTTAACCGGTGTTCACTTTTCCTTCGCTGCCGAAACTCCGGAGAAGCCGCGGGCAAATTCGACTGACTCGACGGGAGGGACAACACTTCTATCCTGCCGTTAGAATAGCTTTCTGGCAAGATGAAAAATCCTCCCAGGCTGCAGTTGTATGTCGCACCTTTTGTGCCGGTTCTTTATGCCTGCTTCCGACGCCACGAGCCGGTTTTCTGATCGCGTAGAAAACTATGTGCGTTATCGCCCGGGATATCCTCCGGAAGCCTTACGCGCACTGCAGGCCGAGTGCGGCCTGACCCCGCAACACGCCGTCGCCGACATTGCCTCCGGCACCGGCATCTGGACGCGCATTCTGCTGGAGAACGGCAACCGCGTCTTCGCAGTGGAACCTAACCCCGAGATGCGGCAGGCAGGCGAGCGTCTGTTGTCAGGATTTCCCCGGTTCGCCAGCGTTCCGGGAACGGCGGAAGCGACCACGCTGCGGGATGTGAGCGTCGATTTCGTCACCGCCGCCCAAGCGGCGCACTGGTTCGATCGCGAGCGTTCGCGGGCGGAGTTTGTCCGCATTCTGACGTCCGGCGGATGGCTGGTACTGCTCTGGAACGAGCGCGTCACCGACTCAACTCCGTTTCTGCGCGACTACGAACAATTGCTGCTCACCTACGGCACCGATTATGCCGAAGTGCGGCATGAGCGGACGACCGACGCGGTGAACGAGTTCTTCGATCCGGCGCCGTTTCAGGGGCGAGTGTTTGAGTTACGGCAGGAATTCGATTACACCGGGATCGAGGGCCGGCTGCTGTCGTCATCGTATGCTCCCGGCCCCGATCATCCCGGCTATGCGCCGATGCTCGCCGGCCTGCGGCAGATTTTCGACCGGCACGCCTTTGCCGGACGCGCCGCCTTCGACTACAAGACGCGGCTGTATTTTGGACGCTTACGTTAACCCGCCCGGCCCGTCACAAGACCGTAAACGTGATCTCGCAGTGATCGGCGCCGTGGTACATGCAAGGATTGTGTTGCACCGTGACATTTTCCCGAAAAAGTTTTCCCAGACCCAGACCTAGGCCGACGGCGAACGCACACATCTTTCGGGGAGAGTCATAAGTCAGGATCACCCTATGCGGACTGACTCGCCTGGTTCGCAAGTAAGGAGGCGCGGCGCCGTGTTCGTGCTTCCGCACGGCGCCGTGAGCGACCCTTTCGGCCTGCTCCAGCACATCCAGCGTGCGCCATTCCGGCTCGATCAGGTGAGAGTACATTCCAAGCAGGGCGGGTACGGTAAATTCGCCGAATTCCTGCAGTACCACTGCCGCGGATTTTCCGCTCATCGCGACCACAGCCTTCAACATGGAGAAGGCTTCGGCGTCCGGATACGCCTGTGCCAAGTACACATGTTCCTCGAGTCCTGCAGTCTTCAGCACCGTGGCCCATGCATTTTTGCCATGCTGGCTCTCGACGTATTCGCGGAACTGCCACAGAATCCTGCCATGCATAGTGGGGACGCTCCAGGCGCTCCGACGGGCGCTACTGGCTGCGCGCTTGGTGCCGCAGCATTTGTGCTAAAACCTTCAAGGAAGTTAAAGATCCACTAAGGTAGATCGGCAGTTTCGCGGCAATCTTTAGCGCCTTGAGTCAATTGCCGACTAGAGGAGTGAATTTTGTCCGAAGAAAAATCCTTCCACATGACCCCCGAAGAATTCCGCCGTCACGGCCACGCCGTGGTCGACTGGATCGCCGACTACCAGGCGCGCGTTGAATCGTTCCCCGTGCTCTCGCAGGTGAAGCCGGGAGAAATTCGCGCGGCGCTTCCAACGCGTCCTCCGGCGCAAGGCGAGCCCTTTGACGCGTTGCTGAAAGAGGTAGAGCGCCTAATCCTCCCCGGCATCACCCACTGGCAGTCGCCCAATTTCTTCGCCTACTTTCCGTGTAACGCGTCGGGCCCCGGGATTCTCGGCGACCTTCTTTCTTCCGGGCTGGGTGTGCAGGGGATGCTGTGGTCCTCCAGCCCGGCCTGTACCGAACTCGAAACCCACTTGATGGATTGGCTGGTTGCCATGCTCGGCCTGCCCGAGAAGTTTCTGTCGTCGAGTACCGGCGGCGGGGTGATTCAAGACACCGCATCGAGCGCCGCGCTCTGCGCCCTACTGGCCGCGCGCGAACGCGCCACCAACTATGTCAGCAACAAAAAAGGGTGCGATGGCCGCCTGGTCGCCTACGCTTCCACCCAGACCCACTCTTCATTGCAAAAGGCGGCGATGATTGCCGGCATCGGCGTGGAAAATCTGCGGCTAATCGAAGTCGACCAAGATCTCGCCATGCGGCCGGAGGCACTCGCACATCAAATCGAAGCCGACCGCAAGGCGGGCCTGACCCCGTTTTTTGTATGCGCGACCGTCGGAACGACTTCGTCAAATGCGATGGACCCGATCGCCCCGATCGGCGAAATCTGCCGCCAACACAATCTCTGGTTGCACGTGGACGCGGCCATGTCCGGCACCGCCATGCTCTGCCCCGAATTTCGCCACCTGCAGAACGGAGTCGAACTTGCCGACAGCTACAACTTCAATCCACATAAATGGATGTTCACCAGCTTCGACTGCAACTGTTTCTGGGTCGCTGACCGCAAGGCGTTGATTCAGACCCTGAGCATTCTGCCGGAGTATTTGCGGAATCAGGCCACGGAGTCGGGCGCGGTCATCGACTACCGCGACTGGCACATCCAACTGGGACGCCGTTTTCGCTCGCTCAAATTATGGTTCGTAATCCGCCACTATGGCGTGGAAGGCCTGCAGCACCACATTCGCGAGCATGTGAAACTAGCGCAGGAGTTTGCAGAGTGGGTGCGACCCGACGACCGCTTCGAACTGGCCGCGCCCGCCCCGCTGAATCTGGTCTGCTTCCGTCACAAAGCCGGAGACGCCGCCAATCAATCCATCATGGACCGCCTGAACCACAGCGGCGATTTATTCCTCACGCATACCAAGCTGAACGGCAAGCTGACGTTGCGGTTATGCGTGGGACAAACCAACACGCAAGCACGGCATGTGGAGAAGGCTTGGAAAAGGATTTGCGAGGAGGCCGGAAATTTGGCAACTTCCTTCGCTACGTGACCGTGAGGCGGTCTTTTCAGTCCGCGGGCATGGGTGCCGGCTTTGCTTCGGCCGACGTCGCCTTCGTTGTTGAGATATCCTCCGCCGCCGTCTCCAGCCACTTCCGCACTTCCGGCAGCGCTTTCCGCATGGCAACTTCGCCGGCGTGAATCAAGTCGTCGGCGCGTTTGAAATCGTCATAGGCGAATCCGGCGACGTTGGGTTCAATCACCAGGTCGGCGGATTCCTTCCACATGCTCGACATCGCATCCTGCGCGATCGCAAACGATTGCCCAATCACATCAAACAGATGGCGCGGCGGCCCACCATTGGCCCAAGTGCCTTTCAAATGCACGGCCAGCACGCGATCAGCGCCCATTTCCCGCAGCGGCCGCGTCGGCACCGGATACGACAGCATCCCATCGACCAGATAGCGTCCGCGAATCTCGACCGGCAAGAACATTCCGGGATAGGCGCAACTGGCGCGCACCGGATCGATGATCGAGCCGGAGTGAAACACCACCCCTTCGCCGGTATTGAAGTCGGTCGAGGTCACGCCTAGAGGAATGCGCAGTTCTTCGAAAGTTTTGCACTTCAGAGTACGGGTCAGAAACGTGACCATGCGGTCGTTCGTTGCAAAACCATAGCGCGACAAAGTCCAGCGCGCAAAAGTCGTAAAGCGAACCTTATGCGCGACCTCTTCCAGTTCCTGAATCGAGAGTCCGCTGCAATAGGCCGCGCCAATCAGCGCGCCCACACTGGTTCCGGCGACTGCGCGGATAGGAATCCCTTCTTGTTCGAGAACTTTCAGAACGCCGATGTGAGCGATGCCGCGGGCAAATCCGCCACCCAGCGCCACGCCAATGGCGGGAATGCGAGTCAACTGAGTGGGCGTGGTCTTGCGGGAGAGTTCCCGCCCGAAGGCCTGTACCGTCCGAATAATGTTGCCCAGACTCTTCACGGCCCACCCCACATCTCCGGCCGGAACCGCCGGAACCGCTCCATCTTACATACTATTTAAGATGCCACAACCGGTTAGATGGCTGTAAGAGCACAAGGGTGCTACAGATGATTACGTTGGAGAACCCAATGGTTACCGTAACCGTTACCATGTCAACCGTCGCCTCGTGACGAAACTCCTGTATTCCTGCTAAGTTGCAGACAGTATGGGTGAGAAGGCATGATCCGCGAGATTTCAGCCGGCGGAGTCGTCGTTCGCAATAAAGACGGAGCCTGGTGGATGGCCGCCATTGAACTGCCGTCCGCTTCGCCCGCCGCCGCGCCCGGCGCCACCTCCAACCCTGGCAAGCGCGCCGCCCGCTCGAAATCGAAACCAATTCTCTGCCTGCCCAAGGGACTGCTCGACCCCGGTGAAAAGCCACTCGCAGCCGCGCTGCGCGAAGTTCGCGAAGAAACCGGCATCACGGCCGTCCCCATCACCAAGCTCGGCGACAGCAAATACGCCTACGTCCGCTCCTGGGGTGACGGCGAGCGCGTCTTTAAGATCGTCAGCTTTTATCTGTTGCGCTACGAATCCGGACGCATCGACAACCTCGCCGAAGACATGCGGATCGAAGTTGCACGCGCCCAGTGGATCCGCCTCGAAGACGCCCCCAAACTGCTGGCCTACGGCGGCGAAAAACAAATGGCGCGGAAAGCGCTGGAGTATGTGCAAGCCCACCCCGACCTGTGATTTTGTGGCGCTAGATAAATCAACCTCCGAGCGATTACCATTGCAGGTTCACGAGTCGACCGAAATCCTGAGTCTTACCCTGTGCTCCTCTGTGTTCTCCGTGGTTAATAATTTTTCATCCCGAGGCTATTCATGAAGCGCATCAATAAAGTCGCAGTCCTCGGCGCCGGAACCATGGGCGCTCGCATCGCCGCGCACTTCGCCAATGCCGGCGTCCCCAGCTATCTGCTCGACATCGTCCCGCCCGAGGCCGACGGCCCGGCACGAAACAAAATCGCTGCCGCCGGACTCGAAGCCGCAAGAAAATCCAAGCCCGCCGCATTCATGGAACCCTCGCTCGCCCGATTCGTCACAGTCGGCAACTTCGAAGACGACCTGAAGAAACTCGCCGACGTCGACTGGATCATCGAAGCCGTAGTCGAGAATCTCGACCTCAAACGGGCTTTACTGAAAAAGGTAGAAGCCGTCCGCAAGCCCGGTACCATCATCACCACCAACACCAGCGGCCTGCCCGTCGGCAAAATCGCCGAAGGATTCTCCGACGATTTCCGCCGGTCGTGGTTCGGCACACATTTCTTCAATCCGCCAAGATACATGCGCCTGCTCGAACTCATCCCCACGCCGGATGCCGATCCAGCCCTCATCGATGCCGTCACGCACTTCTGCGACGTCCGCCTCGGCAAAGGCGTAGTCCTCGCCAAAGATACGCCCAACTTCATCGCCAACCGCATCGGAACCTTCTCCGCACTGAACGTGATGCGCCTGATGCAGGAAATGTCTCTGACCATCGAAGAAGTCGACGCCCTCACCGGACAAGCCGTCGGCTGGCCGCGCTCTGCCACCTTCCGCACCATGGACCTGGTCGGCCTCGACATCCTCGGCCACGTCGTCGGCAACATGACGGCAAACGTGAAAGACGAACGCAGCGATCTGCGCCTGCCCGACTTCTTCAGCAAAATGCTCGATCGCAAATTGCTGGGCGACAAAACCAAAGCCGGCTTCTACAAGAAAACAAAAGCCGGGGAAGGCCAGGAAGACGAACGCCTCGCCCTCGACTGGCAAACCCTGGAATACCGCCCCCGCCAAAAACCAAAATTCCCGGCCCTGGAAATGGCAAAAAATATCGAAGACACGGGAGCGCGCCTCCGCACCCTGCTTGGTCTTGACGCCCCCGCTCCGCAGAAGCCTGACAAAGCCGCCTCCTTACTCTGGGCCGCGCTCTCCGACCTTTGGACCTACTCCGCCAATCGCGTCCCCGAAATTTCCGACTCTATCGTGGAAATCGACCGCGCCATGCGCCTCGGCTTTAACTGGGAACTCGGCCCCTTCGAACTATGGGACGCCGCCGGCCTCGAAGCCACCGTCGCCCGCATGAAAAAAGAAGGCAAGCCGGTCGCTGCGAATGTAGAGAAGCTATTGGCCGCGGGCCAAAAGTCCTGGTACACCGACGACCCGAAATCCGCGTCAGGTCGTAAATACTGGCAACTGAGCACTGAGAGCTGGCAACTGGTTCACGTTCCCGCCGGCGTGTGGTCCACGACAGTCGCGAAAAAATCCAACGGCGTGGTCAAGAAAAATTCCGGAGCATCGCTGATCGATCTCGGCGACGGCGTGGCCTGCATCGAGTTCCATAGCAAGATGAACTCGCTGGGCTCCGACATCGTCAGTCTTATTAATCAAACCCTGAAACCAAACGGCCCCGGCGACGGCTTCGATGCCTTCGTCATCACGAACGACGCCACAAATTTTTCTGTCGGCGCCAACCTGATGCTGCTGCTGATGAGCGTGCAGGAAGACGAGTGGGACGACGTCGATCTTGGGATCCGCCAGTTCCAGGGCATGACGCAGGCGATTAAATTTTCTCCGAAGCCCGTAGTCACCGCGCCCTTCGGCCTCTGCCTGGGCGGAGGAACGGAAATCTCGCTGCACTCCGCCGCGCGCCAGCCGCACGCCGAGCTCTATGCGGGGCTGGTCGAAGTCGGAGTCGGCCTGCTCCCCGGCGGCGGCGGTTGCAAAGAAATGCTCCTGCGCGCCGTCGACAGTGCAGCCGCATCGCGCGGAAAAGTTTCCGGCGAAGCGCTGGCCGGGTCCGTCGAAATGATGGAAGCCATGAAGAAAGCTTTCGAAACCATCGCGACCGCCAGGGTCGCCACGTCGGCCCATGAAGCCCGCAGCCTGGGATTCGTCTCCGATGCCGACCGCATCACCATGAACCGCGAGCGCGTCCTCTCCGACGCCAAGTCCCGCGCCCTCGAACTCGCGCGCGCCGGATACGAGCCCCCCGTCCCGCGCGCCGACATTCCCGCCCCCGGCGAAAATCTCCTGGCAGCCCTCAAGATGGGCGTCCACCTCATGCGCCGGGGCGACTTCATCACAGACTACGAAGTAAAGCTAGGCGCGAAGATCGCCGAAGTCCTCTGCGGCGGCAACGTCACTCCCGGCACGCCAGTGAGCGAACAATACATCCTCGACCTGGAGCGCGAAGGCTTCAAGTCGCTCTGCGGCGAAAAGAAAACCCAGGAAAGAATTCAGTTCACGCTGAAAACCGGGAAGACGCTGAGGAACTAAAGGGGAGTACGAAATGAACGACGACTACGCCAATCCGCTCGACTTGGAAGCTCAGTATCTTGCGATGGCTCGCAACGCCACCCGCGAACGCGAAGCTGACGAGTGGATTGAAGGACTGATCGCCGACACGCGCACGGAGATCTGAAGCCTGTGAGCGCGAGGGCATCAAATCTACCTGCAAGGCGCCCTTGTTACAATCGGTGCATGCTAAGACCTCTACTGACTGCTGCTGCCCTCATCGGTCTGGGTCTGACCGTCATCATTATCGCGACCCCACGCGCCAACGCCCAAGCCGCACCGCAGAAAGACGCTGCCGGGCAGGAGGTTGCTCCCGACGTCCCGGATGCGATCGCCGTTCCCGCCGGCCTACAGGTTCAGTTCGTCGCCCATGCCAAGGGATCGCAGATCTACACTTGCAAAGCAGACGCGGACGGCAAGTTCACCTGGACCCTGAAAGGTCCAGAAGCCGAATTGCGCGACCGCAACGATAAAGTCATGGGACAGCATTTTGCCGATCCAACCACGAAGCTGCCGACCTGGAAGTTGAAAGACGGCAGCGAAGTCAGTGGCAAAGCTGCCGCGCACGTTGACGCGCTCGACTCTGGGTCAATCCCATGGCTGCTGGTGAATGTCGTCAGCCACGCGGGCAAGGGCCGACTTGAAAACGTGACTACCATTCAGCGCGTTCACACCCACGGCGGCAAACCCGGCAACGACGCATGCGATGAATCGCACAAAGACGCTGAGACGAAAAGCGATTACACCGCCGACTATTATTTTTTCGCCCCGGCGAAGTGAGGCCGCAGCGTCTGGAGTCGCGGCAGAATGGCGCGCATCTAATGCGTAGCTTGGCGGAAATGGAGAAATCCTATGAGTGAAGCAGTCATCGTATCGTCGGTTCGCACGCCCGTGGGACGCGCCTTCAAAGGCACGCTCCGCGCCACTCGTCCGGACGAACTGGCCGCGATCGCGATCAAGGGCGCGCTCGCCCACGTGCCACAACTCAATCCCAAAGAAATTGAAGATGTCATCCTGGGCTGCGCCATGCCCGAGGCTGAGCAGGGGATGAACGTGGCCCGCATCGCCTCGCTGCGCGCGGGCTTGCCGGTGGAAGTTTTCGCGCTCACCATCAATCGATTCTGTTCTTCGGGACTGCAGGCGATTTCAATGGCTGCCGAGCGCATTATGACGCGCGGCGCGGACGTGATCGTCGCAGGTGGAACCGAATCGATGTCGATGATTCCGATGGGCGGCCACAAAATCTCGCCTAATCCGTGGCTGGTCGAACATTATCCCGATGCATATCTCACCATGGGACTGACCGCCGAGCGGGTCGCGCAGCGCTTCGGCATCACGCGCGAAGCGGCGGACGAGTTCTCGCTGCGCAGCCACCAGAAAGCGCTAGCAGCGATTCAAGCGGGAAAGTTTGACGACGAAGTTGTTCCCGTCCCGGTAAGTTTCAGCACGCCGAACGGGTCGAAGCCCAAACGTCAGGAAATCGTATTCAGAATGGACGAAGGCCCGCGCGCCGATACTTCGCTCGAAGCACTGCTCGCGCTGAAGCCTGCGTTCCACATGAAGGGCACAGTCACCGCTGGAAACTCGTCGCAAATGTCGGATGGCGCAGCCGCGACCGTGGTCATTTCGAGCGAACGGGCGAAAGCGCTGGGCATCGAACCGTTGGCCCGCTACGTGTCATTCGCCACCGCTGGGTACAAACCGGAAGAGATGGGACTCGGCCCGGTCTTCGCGATTCCAAAGGCGCTCAAGATGGCCGGCCTGAAGCTGTCTGACGTTGACGTGATCGAGTTGAACGAAGCTTTTGCCGCGCAATCGCTGGCCGTGATCCAGGAGGCGGGACTCGACCCGGACAAAGTGAATCCCAACGGCGGCGCGATCGCGCTCGGACATCCTCTGGGATGCACCGGAGCCAAGCTGACCGCGAGCCTGATCCGCGAACTGAAACGCCGCAAAGCCCGCTACGGCATGGTCACCATGTGCGTCGGTGGAGGCATGGGCGCCGCGGGAATCTTCGAAAATCTGCAACAAAATCTATAACTCAGAAGAACGCGAAGGTCGCAAGAGTGGAACACCAAGGATCATCCTTTTCCTTGTTATCTCCTCACGCGATTTTCGATTTCCTGGCTCATTTCCCTGGTGAGAGCTTCGCGGTCCGCGAAGAGATCCCACATCGGGCCGGAGGCGCCGGGATGATTCTGGCAGACCACTCGATTCACCAGGCGGAAGCGGTCGACCGGACTCGGGTGAGTGTCGTCTTCGGTCGTCTGGCGGTTGATGGCCTGGTCGATGGCTTCGACAAGCGTTTTCTCAGCGGGAGTTTCGAGGGCGTATAAGTTTTGCAAAGGTCGGCGGGATTTTAGAGCCTCCTGAATTTCTCTGCCCGTAAAATATTTAAATTCGATCTGGCGGCGCACCACATGCCGCAAACCCTCCTCAAACGGACGAGCGCCATAGAGCCGGGCCGCGGCGCGATCGGCGAGCACTTCCTGCAAACGCGTTGCCCCGTGGCTGATGCGGCGGAACAGGAAGTGATACACGCGCAGGAACTGGAACCCGATATTCCACCAGACAGCTTGCCCCGCGTGTGCCATGGCGTAAGCGAACTTCATCATGTCCTGATTGACGCGCATCGCCACGTCACCCCCGGCGGTGTCCCGGTGAGAGAGGTGTCCGTACTCATGGGCCAGGACTGCGCGAAATGGATTCTGGTCGAAACCCGGAAGCAGACCGAGGCCCATGATTAATGTGCGCTGGCTTAATCCCTTGCGGCGCTCGCGATAGCTGCCGCGCTCGTAGACCGCCATTTCGGTGCCAGGGACGACGCGAATCGCGTCCAGCGGCCTAGTGTCAAGCTTCTCCGCAACTTCCCGGGTCAAGCTCCAAAGGCCAGGTGCCTCCGCTGCGGTCAAGCTTCGTCCAGGCTCTTCCGAGCTGACTCGAACAAAGAGCGAGTGGATCATCTTGTAAACCGTGACCACCGCACCAATCACAAGAATGAGCACCAGTTTGATGGGAATGTGCCCCAGGAAGAGAAATCCGTATACGATCGCCGCAGTGACCGCGAGCACCAGGAACATCACAAACGGGATTGAAATGTAGTAGTACGTGCCCGCAACGTTAATAAGACGGCGATAGTACCGGCGCAAAGTCGTTTCCGCCGGGCTGACCGTTGCGTTGAGATCCGCGTTCTCAATGAATCGCAAGGTCAGCTTTGAAAATACCTTGCCGGCAACGAACAATATGAGCAGGCCGCATATCCAGGCGGCCAGTAGAATGGCCACGTAGTAACCCGATCGCCAGGCGAGGGCGCGGGAGTGAATGCCGGAGTCGAGAAAAGACTGCACCGTCTTCGCCGGCAAGCCCATGCGACCCGCCTGCTTAATCTCGTTCTCGGCGCCGATCCAGTTCTCGTCCAGGGCGTTACGGATGGCATTGTAATAATGCGCAACCATCTGATTGGGATATTTGTGCACCAGCAGGTCCGTGGCGTGGCGAAAATCTGCGTCGTTCTTTAATTCCAACGCGAGTTGCGCGGTCAACGCGGCGTAGCTGGGATCGTCTGAACTCTGGTAGAGGGCTGTGGCCTCTTTCGCCAGGGGCAGGGCTCGCGCTTTTTGCTCGGGAGTGCCTTGTTTATTTTCGCCGGGATAGGCGAGAACTTCCGCCAGGCTGATGAGATTTTCCGGCGAGCGCTCGACCTGGACCGCATTCTCGAGCAGCGTGAGCGCCTCGTCGGTGTGCCCGAGTCCGACCAGAGAAAATCCCAAGCGCCGCATCGCCGGGGTAAACTGAGGCGCCTGTTGCAAGACTTCGCGGTAGAGCTGAGCGGACTGCTGGTAGTCGCGCTTGTCCATCGCTACGGTAGCGCGCTTAAAGGTGTCGACGGCGGCTGGAGCTACAGCGGCCAGTTTGTCGCAGATGACCTGTTCTTTTTTCGAATCGCGAGCCACCTGCTGAGCGGAAAGGGCGGCAGTGAACAGAATCAGCGCGGCAAGCACGAAAGAAACTCTGGGACGCATATCCAGATCCTCGGGGCGGCCAAGATGGGCAGCACGCGATTGTACCGCGAGCTGGTCAGGTTGAGGCTGCAAGGTTTGAGTCGGCGGTTTCGAGTGGGCGGCCTCGCCGATCAAGTTGCCCTGCTGCTGCGAATCCGACGTGGCCCGGAAGCTTTCGGGCTACGTGATCTTCCCGGGATTCGGGGGTATAATCCGCGGCAGGGGGGTTTCTTATGACTCTCGCCCGCCTTCTCGCCGCCGTGCTTGTAGTTTGCTCTCTGCCTGCCTTCGCTCAGGATCAGCAATCTCAAAGCTCCTCGCCCTCGACTTGGCGCGTTGTCGTGCGTTCCACGAAAGGCAATATTCTGGAGGGGGATGCCTTTCTTTTCCTGCTGAAACTGAATTCGTCCGCAAGGCCCGCGGAGCCTTGGAGGATTTTTCCGAGCCAACCTGCGAGCTACGACTCGGGACAGAATGCCCTCGATCCCGCGCGCCTTGACCAGTACAGACTGGACCAGATCAGGGGCGACCCGAGCCTTCGCCACTTGAAGTTGGACAAACTCGACGCGGAGACGACCTGTTATGCGATTCGTAGCTATGTAGTCGCGCGCGACTCCAAGGACTCCGATTCCACCCATCCGGCGGGCTATTCTACTTGCCAGCCGTCGAACCGTTATCAGGTGAAAAGCGCGGATCTACGGGTGGTTTCGGGCGACCGCTGAGCAAATTTACATAACAATTCTTTACTCGATTGCTACGCTCTTTGACATGGTTCGGGAGTAAGCTGTCTGTGGACGTTGATCCGAAGTAAGGTTAACGTCGAATAAAACAGGCATCCTCGGCCCCGTTCAGTCAGATCAGTTCGGTCGGAATCAGAGGTGCTGTATGCGGCTCTCCAGTCTTGGTCGTGGCTTTGGTCTTGCAGCAGCCCATTTCATCTTGGCGCTTGCGGTAATCCTGCTCTTCTCATCCAATACTGTGGCCCAACATTCCGGAGGCGGCGGAAGTTCCGGCGGAAGTTCCGGCGGAGGTTCCTCAAGCTCCGGCGGCGGCTCGCACGGCGGCGGATCCTCAGGCGGATCGAGCTCCGCTGGCAGTTCCGGCAGTCACAGCTCCGGTGGCTCGAGTTCACACGGATCGAGTGGTAGTTCGGGTGGGCACAGTTCGAACTCGGGATCATATTCGTCGCACTCCGGTTCGTCGCACTCCGGTCCGTCGCATTCGTCGCACTCGAGCGGAGCGCACCCCGTCCGCGAGCCGAATGTGGGGATGCGCGGCAAAACCTGGACGGAGAAGAGAGGCCTCTTCTCGATCCTGCGGCATCCCTTCCGGAAGCCGCAACCAGAACCAGAGCCTAAGGCCAGGCTGACGGCCGAACTGCGCCGCCCCATCTGTTTTCATGGCCCATGTAAGGTTTGTCCCACGGGACTGGCGCGTGGCGGCGGATGTGAAGGATCGGTTGTCACCGCCTATGCACATGATTCCTGCGCAGCGGGACGAACGTGGAACGGCAACGCTTGCCTGCAAAATCACTTTCCTTATGATTGTAACGCCGAGCGGGTGGCCATGGAGCAGCAGGCACAACGCATGCACGCAGCTGAGCAGGAGCAGCAACGCGCCTGCTCTACCGGCTCAGGGCAGGCTTGCTCTGACCGGACCAGCGCATCGCAAAACGAAACCAGCGTCTACCGGACTTTGCAGGCCCAATATCGAACGTGCCAGCAGCGGTCGCTGGGGGTGAATCCGTTTGGCCACTCGGCGGGTGCTGGTTATTCGCAGGGGCTGTCGTTCGATCCGTTGGAGTTTGACCTGGATTATCGCTAGGGCATTCAACGATTGCATGGGGCAATCAGCGAAGCGAACGGCACCTTCGCTGCTATCCGTTCGCTACAATCCCTTCCTATCTTTCCTTTTCACCCCGCATTAGAATTGGGGTGTGTTCTCCGCCCTGTGTTGCACGGGCTGGCGAATTCTTAATCGAGGAATAAATATGGCGACGACTACGGCGGTTCCCAAGGCCAAGATTTCCGGCGGCAGCTTTTTGCTGGAATCGCGGCAGCCGGAAGAGGTTTTCACTCCGGAGGATTTCAGCGAACAGCACCATCTCATCGGGCAGACGGCGGAAGAGTTTGCGGTTAACGAGATTCTGCCCAACGTGGAGAAGATCGAGCACAAGGATTTCTCGGTTTCTCGCGCGCTGCTGAAGAAAGCGGGAGAACTCGGGCTGAGCGCCGTCGAGATTCCTGAGGCCTTTGGTGGCCTCGAAATGGATAAGGTGACAGCTGCGGTCATCGCCGATCACATCGCCAAATATGCCGGCTTCGCCACCACCTGGGGCGCGCACAGCGGCATTGGGATGTTGCCCATCGTTTACTTCGGCAACGAAGAGCAGAAGAATAAATACCTGCCGCGCCTGGCTGCGGGAGAGATTGTCGGCGCGTATGCTTTGTCGGAAGCGTCTTCCGGCTCGGACGCGCTCAATTGCCGTGCCCGGGCCGAGCTTTCGCCGGATGGCACGCACTATGTGCTCAACGGTGAGAAAATGTGGATCACCAACGCCGGCTTCGCGGACCTGTTCACGGTCTTCGCCAAAATCAACGGCGAGAAGTTCACCGCGTTTCTGGTGGAGAGAACTTTTCCAGGATTCTCGGTCGGCGCCGAGGAGCACAAGATGGGGATTCGCGGGTCGTCGACTTGCCCCGTCATTCTCAACGACTGCAAAGTTCCGGTCGAAAACCTTCTGGGCGAGATTGGCAAGGGGCACGTGATCGCGTTCAACATCTTGAACGTGGGACGCTTCAAGTTGGGCGCGATGTGCGTGGGCGGAGGCCGGGTCTCGCTCGAAAACGCCATCGGCTATGCCAAGCAGCGCAAGGCGTTCAATAAGGTCATCGCCGACTTCGGGCTAGTTCGGGAAAAAATCGCCAACATGGCGACTCTGCTCTATGTCGGCGAATCGCTGGTCTATCGCACCGTCGGCATGATGGACGTAGCTCTGAGCGAGGTCGACAAATCAGCTGCCGACGCAGATAAACAGACGCTGAAGGCGATTGAGGAATATGCAGTCGAGTGCTCCATTATTAAAGTGTGGGGCTCGGAGATGATCGACTACGTCGTCGATGAGACGGTGCAGATTTACGCGGGGTATGGATTTGTGGAAGAGTATCCCGCTGAGCGCGCCTATCGCGACGCCCGAATTAATCGCATTTTCGAAGGCACCAACGAGATTAATCGGCTGATCATTACCGGCTTTCTACTGAAACGGGCGATGACCGGGCAGTTGCCACTGATGCCAGCGATCAAGAAACTGATGGACGAAGTGCTGTCGGGTCCATCGGTGGCCGAAGAGCTCGAAGGCGCGCTGCCGGAAGAACGCAGGCTCGTCGGACAAGCCAAAAAGCTCGGTCTATTTGCGTCGGGCGCGGCTACCCAGAAATACATGCAGGCGATTCAGGACCAGCAGGAAATCATGGGCGCGATCGCCGACATGACGATTGAAACCTACGCCATGGAATCGGCGGTGCTGCGGGCGCAGAAGATCGTTGAGGCTAAAGGCGAAGCCGCCGCGGCTTTGCCGATTGCCATGACGCGGGTGTATTTGTCGCAGGCGTTTGAGAAGGTCGAATCCGCCGCGAAGAAAGTGATTGCGGCCGTTGCCGACGGTGACATGCTGCGGACGCAGCTTGCGATCCTGCGGCGACTCGCGAAGTACGAACCGTTCAATACGATCGAACTGCGGCAGCAGATCGCGCAAAAATTGATCGAGCGCGGGAAGTACACGCTGGCGTAGAAACCGAGCCTAAGAGCTCAACCACAGAGGACACAGAGCCTTCGCGTTCTCGTGTGTCCCTCTGTGGTTAGCTTTGTTCTTGCTCGTCCCTCTGATACAAATGTCACGATGAAAATCACAGGCCTGCACCTCATCGCCGCGCTTGCGATGGTTTCTACTTTGGCGGCTCAATCTACTCCCGCCGCGTCGCAGGATTCGGCCACGTTCGACGCCGACGGCACCGGGCACCTCACCCGCGTCGTTCCGATGCCAACGACAATCAGCACAGAAGCGCAGAAGTGGCTGGAGTCGCTGGCGCAGCAGAAAGTGGGTCCGCCGGAAACGCTGGCCGAGCGCCGAGCGCGCACCGACGAATGGCGCAAGATGGATTCCGCCGAGGCACGCCGGCTTTATCCGGTGAATATCGAGGAAACCACAACGGCCGGCGTGCGCACCGACATCATTACTCCACTGTCAACTTCGGACAACAAGCGGGTGCTCATCAATCTTCATGGCGGCGGATTTAATTCTGATTCAGGCTCGCTGATCGAGGGTGTTCCCATCGCGAACCTGGCGAAGATCAAAGTTGTTTCGGTCTACTATCGGCTCGCACCGGAGAATCCATTCCCCGCCGCAGTCGACGATGTGGTTGCGGTTTACAAGGAATTGTTGAAAACCTACTCGTCGCACAGCATTGGAATTTTCGGGACGTCGGCGGGCGCGATCCTTACCGCCGAAGTGGCCGTGCGACTGAAGCAACTCGGGTTGCCGCTGCCCGCCGCGCTCGGAATTTTTTCCGGGCTTGCCGACTTCAGCCGCGTCGGCGATGCCCGGCAACTGTTTACGCTGAATGGCCTTCCCGGGAAAATGGAACCCGTCGATCCCAATCATTTGCCCAACGATGAGTATGTCGGTAAAACCGATCGCAAAGATCCTGTCCTGTCGCCGATCTTCGCCGACCTGCACGGCATGCCTGCCAGCCTGCTGGTCACGAGCACGCGCGACTTGCTGTTGAGCGATACCGCGACATTTGATCGCGCACTGCTGGGCTCCGGGAATGACGCGCGGTTGGTCGTGTTTGAGGCCCTGCCGCACGCCTTCTGGTATCACTTCCAACTGCCGGAAACCAGAGAAGCGCTGGAGTTGATGGCGAAGTTCTTCGACGAAAAAGTAGGGCGGTAGATTCCGGCCGCGCCCTTGAATAATGCCGGGTACTTACTCATCTCTCCTCTGGCACCAGCAGATAGCTCACGAACGCCACCTGCTTGCTGTCCGGAGACCACGAGGGGACGTTGATCGTTCCCTGTCCACCGAATAATTTCGCCAGCACAGTGATCTTCTTTTCCGCAACATTCGAATCGCTGAGCGACATCAGGCGCAGCATCACGTCTTTGTTTTCGGGATGTCCGGTCACATCTGCACCGTAGGTGAGGAAGACCATCCACTGGCCGTCGGGCGAAATGTGGGGGAACCAGTTGTTGAGATCGTCGGAAAAGACCTGCTCCTGGTTACTGCCGTCAGGCTTCATGCGCCAGATCTGCATGTGGCCGGTGCGCTCGGAGTTGAAGTAAATGTATTTGCCGTCCGGTGAATATTCCGGGCCGTCGTCGAGGCCCTTGGCGGTGGTCAGACGCGTTTCTTCGCCGCCAGCAACCGGGATCGTATAAATATCGAAGTCGCCGTTGCGCTGTCCGACAAAGGCCAGTGTCTTGCCGTCGGGCGACCAGCCATGCCAGTACGATGGAGATTTCTGGGTGATCCGCCGTGGCGCGCCGCCTGCGATGGGGACGATGTATACCAGTGAGTTGTGATCGTCCTGGGAA
>Ga0210395_10000727_pt1 | contig 25207 bp, 24 predicted proteins | sample IncBWH4OmetaG_FD_150861 | JGI IMG/M metagenome (GOLD analysis project Ga0210395, IMG submission 150861) | Forest soil microbial communities from Barre Woods Harvard Forest LTER site, Petersham, Massachusetts, United States - Inc-BW-H-4-O ... | reverse complement strand
AATTGAACAAACTTCTCGGGGAATGCCGTTCCCCTCGTTGCGCAACGAAATTCTTGCAGGAAATGCAACCGCACCGGTCGGCGCCGGGAACCATGATTGTTTGGCGATATAGTGCAGCGGTGGCTTCTCGGTCGAATAGAATTTTCTGTTGGCCCACGTAGAGTTCGTTTTGCACGGTTCCAATTCTATAGTTGCGCGGAGCCAATCCCAAGTCCAGTGAAACGCTAGTGCTTAATCGGACGCGCGTTTTCGGGAATACGTGAAGGCAGGCACGTTGCTCTGCGCGCGTTGGATTAAGCCGCGAAACGCGGCAATCGTCCATATCAAGTACTGGGAGGAACTTGACCGGTTTTCCGACACAATCAGGAGCCAGGCAAATGGCACCTGTTTCTGGCCAGATGGTAAACTGAGCAGCGTCTCACTCCGCCTTGAGCACAAAACGTGAAGCTTTTGAGATGCTCGTCGACCGTGATCTTGGCTGCACTCGGCTGCCTTCCCACTGTAATATGTGGCGCTCAGAACAAGACCCCGCGAAGTAACCCATCCTTAGAAGCCCCGCGCAGGAACGAGGATGGCGAGCGCCTGCTCTATGAATCCTGGATTCGCGATTATCGTGTCGGGCCTCTCAGAGGAGCCTTAGGCATCCAGCAGCGTAAGATCAGGCTTGAGATCACAGTTGTGGAGGGTGATGACGTCGGAACCGACGCCAAAACTGCCGCAATCTTCGGCCCTTCTTACCGCATCGCGTTTCATGGGTGCGCGGTCGCAATCGACGGCACAGTTTCCTCCTTCCGCCGCGGGAGCTTCGGAGTACAAGGTGGCGGCCTCGATCAGCTAACGGAAGACGAACTGGAACGCTTGAACCATTTAATTGGGCAGCTTCCGGACGACCACTCGAAACTACCCCCTGTAGGTCATCGAATCGTTCTGCAAGTCGCAACTGGAAGCAAGATTTTGGCGCGAGTGTACGATCTCGCAAACGCTCCTGAGACGGTTCTTGAAATCCTTTGCGTCAGCCATTCTGAAATTCGACCAATCACGCTGGACTTTCCCCCTCAGAAAAAGTGGCCCGTCGCCGAGTTGAGTAAAACAGGGATTCCAGCCGATGCCCTTCGCTTCCGCGGACCGGATATCGAGGAGACGACTATCCTGGCAATCAGTCCGGACCGCTACCTGACGGTGCGGCAAGTTCTTCATGGCGCTCCGGCGGTGACCATCACGGATACCAATCCATCCAACGTGATTTGCGTTCTGAGAGTGCCCCAGCTCGGAAATCGCTTCGTTGGAATTACAGATGCAGACTTCTCTCCTGATGGACGTTATCTAATGTTTTTGACCACTCTCCCCGCAATCAGGATTTACGACACCAAGGACTGGCAGGAGGTCGGCTCTTTGCCGGATGTGCCACCCGAAGCGTCGCTTTACTATCCATCTCCGGACTGGAAGCACGGTATCGCCGTGTACGCAAATGGGGACGTCGCGCTGTGGGACGCGCCATCTCGTCGGCAGATTGCAAAAATTGATATCGATGGGGAATTGTCTGCGGCCTCCTTTTCTCCCGACGATTCGATGGTCGCAACAACATCTGGTCACGAAAACAAAGATCACTCCTCAACATTCCACTTACGCATCTGGAATGTTTTGACCGGCGAAATGGTCGAGGAACTGCTTCCGGTCGAATACACCGCGCACGACGACATTGGCGCACCAATATGGTGGCAGGACGGGAGATACCTACTAGCGAAGGTCCGAGATAATCCTTTCCGCACGTATTATGAGATCGGAATTTGGGGCATCGCGTCGGGCCGATTTCGGGGAGGATTCTCTGGCTGCAGCGACTCTCCGGACCCACTTTCCATTGTGCTTCACGATTCCAAGCTTTTCGAACGCTGCCGCGGCGGGATGATCCTAATGTGGGACGCAGCGGCCGCCGTCGACAAGATTGCCGCCTACGAAAACTCACTAGCCCAGTCGACAGAAGGCAGATAGGCTCCTTGCTGGTAGCCAACTCCTGGATCACTTTGTTCGAATAACCGACCAACCGCGGCAGGGAACTTGACTAGAGCACCAACCCTTCGTGAACTAATGCGTTCTGGAAATCTCGGCAGGAGGAGAAGTGGATAGTGCTTAGTGAATCGGTCACAGTACCGACGACTCCTCAGGTAGCTCCAAATGCCGCAGCGCTGAATGCACAAGGGCTGGCACTTATGAAACGGCAAAATTACGCCGAAGCTGCCGATAAGCTCCCACAAGCGGCAAAACTTGAGCCTGGGGATGCTCTAGGGGGGTGCCTGAGATGACCGCGGCCCTTCCGGTTCGTCTATATGGGTGGGTTCAGGTCACCTTGGGAGGCAGAAATGAATTGCTTGGGGATAAGCGCACGAACGGCTGTTGTGCTTGGGGCCGTCGCACTGGTTTTGCCCTTTTTTTCGCCGATGTTGCGGGCAAAGAGGGGGCCCGCGGCACACACGGGGGCTACAATTCTGCAGCTGGAGAAAGATGTTCCTGAACTAATGAAGAAAGACGGCGTGCCGGGCCTAGCGATTGCTTTGATTCGGGGCGGAAAGACGACCTGGGTGCACGGTTTCGGGATGAAGGAAGCAAAAACAGACCAGCCGGTGACAGGGGAGACGGTTTTTGAAGCGGCTTCACTGAGCAAGCCGGTGTTTGCATACAGTGTCCTGAAACTTGTGGAGCTAGGCAAGCTGGGACTGGACGTTCCGCTAACCACCTATTTGCCGAAGCCCTATATTGCGGGTGACGATCGCCTCAAGAAGATTACGGCGCGGATCGTCCTGAGCCATCGGACTGGATTCCCGAACTGGCGAGGAGATGACGGTTTGCTCCCAATTTACTTCACGCCGGGAGAGCGGTTTAGCTACTCGGGTGAAGGCTATGTCTACCTGCAGCGCGTGGTCGAGCAGATCACAGCTAAACCACTCAACGAATATATTACCGAAGCAGTGTTCACGCCCCTGGGCATGACCAGCAGCAGTTATGTATGGCGGCCAGACTTTGATGCGCTAACTGCGACGGGCCACGACCGAGAGGGGAATCCTGTTGCGTTGTGGAAGCCAAAAGAGGCGGGAGCGGCTTCAACGTTGAACACAACAGCCAAGGACTACGCGCTATTCGTTGAGGCGGTTCTCAATGGGAACGGGCTCAAGCCAGCGACGCTCGCCGAGATGGAGACGCCGCAAATCGCACTCGATCCGGAATGCAGGATTTGCACCAAGCGCGAGCCGAAACAACTATCGAAGAATCTATTTTGGGGATTGGGATGGGGCATTCAGCGCGAAGATGATGGAACCGATGCGCTGTGGCATTGGGGAGACAATGGCGCATTCAAGTGTTTCGTGATGGCCGAGCCGAAAACGAAGGCCGGTGCGGTGATGTTCGCAAACAGCGAGAATGGACTAGAGATCGCCAAGCCAGTGATAGACGAGGCCATGGGTAGGGAGTCGTTGGCCTTCGATTGGCTGAAGTGACATGCTCCTCGCCATTACTGGCGAGGATTCCTACGGCGGAGCCATGACAGTTTCGCATGGTCGCTTCGGCGGGTTCCTGCTTGATCGATCAGCCTCACAGCGCCACATCTCTACAGGCTTCACATCGGGCCTTGCCCGGCCCTAGCGAACCTTCCTGTAGTTCCGTTATATCCTGTCACTGTGCTCGAACTAGACTGCGGCGTCGAATTTGATCCTGTGCGCGCGGACGAAGATTTCTTCACTGCCCTGCCGCCCAAACCCGCTGTTTGCCTGATCGAAACACGCGCGGAAAATGCCGAACCATTTCTAATTCGCACGCAGGATTTACGCCGCCGCTTGCAGCGCCTCCTGGGCCTCGTAGATCCAACAAGCAAGCGCCTAAACCTGCGCGAACTCGCACGCGGCATCCGGTACCGCCTCACCGGCTCAAAATTTGAACAAGCGCTCACCTATTATCAGCAGGCCAAACAAATTTTCCCCAAACGCTATCGCAAACTCGCCCGCCTCCGTCCCCCGGCCGTCCTGAAAATCAGTCTGCCGAGCGCTTATCCGCGCTGCTACGTCACGCGCAGCATCGCCGTGGATGAAACCGGTTTACCCACCGCAGGCGCTTACTACGGCCCGTTCCCTTCCCGAAAATCCGCTCTGGCCTTCTCCGAACAGGCTCTCGATTTGTTCAAAGTCCGCCGCTGCCAGATCAAAATCCGCCGCGATCCAACGTTTCCCGGATGCATCTATTCCGAAATGAAAATGTGCCTCGCGCCGTGCTTTGCCGGATGCACCAAAGAGGAATACGACGCCGAAGTCCAGCGGCTCGTGCAGTGCCTCGACACCAATGGCAATTCGCTCCGCACCTCCATTGAAGACGACCGCGAGCGCGCCAGCAGCGATCTCGATTTCGAGCGCGCCGCACAGCTTCACAAACGCATCGAAAAACTAGACGCCGCGCTGCGCTTCCGCCCCGAACTGGCCCGCCGCATCGCCGATCTCGATGCCGTAATTCTCCAGCGCTCCGCCGAAGAGCAATCCATCGGCGTTTTTGGCGTACACGCCGGTCGCCTCGCCGAGCCGTTTTTCTTGCACTTCGCCGAAATCGCCAGCCAGCCGCGTTCCGCCGAGCACATCTTTAAGGACTATCTCGAGGGACAGACCGCGACCGCGCAAAATGGAGAGAACCCCCCGGCGCCGTCCGCGACCGCCCTTCGCGATGAACTCGGTGAGCATCTCGCGCTCATCTCCCGCTGGTTCTACAGCAATCCTCGGCACGGCGAGATTTTCTTTCGCGAAAAAGACTGGCCATACCGTAAGATTCTTCGGGCCTGTTCGCGGCTCCTCTCTCCCAAGACCGCGGAACCGCCTGCCTCCGAAAAGGCCGGGCCAGATACACCCGCACAAGGAGCGTCATGAGCCATTCCGCCACACTCGAAGGAACAAAGCGCTATGCCAATCGATTTGCCGGACGCGCCGCCGACGGCCATTTTCGCGAAGCACACGGCCTGGTGATGTCATCGCTCGGAATCGGCACGTACCTGGGCCAGCCCGACCCGAAGGTAGACGCGAGTTACACGGCCGCCGTCGTCGCAGCGGCCGAAAGCGGCATCAACTTCTTCGACGCGGCCATCAATTACCGCTTCCAGCGCAGCGAGCGCAACATTGGCGCGGCCATCAAACAACTCGCTTCGAAAGGATTTTCCCGCGACGAACTCGTGGTTTCGACCAAAGGCGGCTATCTGAGCCCGGACGGCTCGATGCCTGCCGAACCCACCGAGTATTTTTTCCACGAATACCTCCAGCCCGGCGTCTTCACCCCGAAAGACATCGTTGCCGGAAGCCATTGCATGACTCCGCGCTTTCTTGAGAACCAGCTCGCGCGCAGCCTCAGCAACCTGGAACTCGATTCCATCGACGTCTACTACCTGCACAACCCGGAGACGCAGCTCACCGAAGTCTCCCGCCCGGATTTCCTTGAACGCGTTCGCGATGCCTTCATCTATCTCGAGTCCGCCGCCGAAGCAGGCAAAATTCAGTTCTATGGCATGGCCACGTGGAACGGCTTCCGCCAGGAAGCCAAGGCTCGGGATGCCATGCAACTCGCCGAGCTGGCGCAAATCGCCACGGACATCGCCGGCGAAAAGCACCGCTTCCGCTTCCTACAACTGCCCTTCAACCTGGGCATGACGGAAGCTCTCACGCTCGGCAATCAATCCATTGGCGGGCGGGACTCGACCGTCATGGAAGCCGCAAGCGATCTGGGGATGACCCTGGTCGCCAGCGCTTCGCTGCTGCAAGGCCAGCTGGCGCACAATTTACCGCCGTTTGTAGCCCAAGCTCTGGGCCTTGGAAATGACGCCGAGCGCGCCCTGCAATTCGTCAGGTCTTCGCCAGGGATCACCACCGCCCTAGTCGGAATGTCGCGCGTGGAGCACGTCCACGCCAACGCGAAGCTAGTGAGTGTAGCGCCGGCCACGGTGGATCAGTTTACCCAGCTCTTCACCCGTGGGGAGGGCGCGTAAGCGCAACCAATTCTGGATGGCGTTCGGCAAGCCACTCGGTGATGGCTCGATCGACTTGATCGAGCTTTCCCACGAAAAAGTGATCGGCGCCTTCGACAACGACAAGCTTGTTTTCCCCCGGTAATGAGGCCATCAAACTTTTTACCTTCGTCACCGCACCGTAAATATCGTTCGCGCCGTGCACAAAGAGCTTCGGTTTCGTACACTTCGTCAGATAAGAAAAGTCCGCGTTGTTCACCGGCGCTCCTAGGCCGACGAGCGACGTGACTCGCGTATCCGCGCACCCGGCCCCGAGCCCAACCCAACACCCGAAACTGAATCCCGCAACAAGAAGGGGAATGTTTCCAAATTCCGCAGCAAGAAAATCGAGTGCTGCGCGGACATCGTCCTGCTCACCCTCGCCGCGATCGTGTTTTCCGTCGCTCAGGCCCGTTCCGCGAAAATTGAAACGCAACACCGCGAGGCCCAGCCTATCCAGCGATTTGGCGGCTCGATATACCACTTTGTTATGCAGCGTGCCGCCGAATAGCGGATGCGGATGGCAAACTACAGCGGCCAGCGGTGGCGATCCCGCGGGCGGACTCCACAAAATGGCTTCTAAACGGCCCACCGGCCCGGGAAGAAAGAAATTGCGAGATTCGTGTGCTGCGCTCATGGCTGTACCCAAAGAAGTGCGAGTGTACCGCAAGGCCATAAAAAGACCGAATTCCTCGCGCTGCATGCAGCCCTCGTCTTTAATCGATTAAGCTCGTTGTTCGCACAAGGGGAAACGATGGTTCGGTACAAAATGGGTGCGGCCCACTCGGGCCAAGCGTTCGTGGATGCTTTGAGCAATCCGTAGGAGTAACAGTACTACTCGAAGCGCGGGACAGCGCGAAGATGCGAGCGGAGCCCAAAACCTCGTACTAGGACATAATTTCCTGACTTTCGCGTTGCAGTTTACCGAGGCCGATGTTAGCTTTCCTCCAAATTAAAGCCCGAGTGGGAGGAGCAATGAACGAGGGAGCCGACCGCCGCGAAGCCCGTCGTTTCAACATGACGCTGCCGCTGCGCGTGCTGCCGCACGAACCGCGTGGGACTGAACTCAGTGCGCAGACCCGCGACGTAAGTTACCGCGGTCTCTACTTTCTGGCCGAAACCAAATTCCCTATCGGCAGCGAAATCGAATTCGTTATCACTTTGCCCGAGCAGGTAACGCAATCGAATGACGTCAATATCCGCTGCCTCGGCCAGATTGTGCGCGTCGAGCCCACCTCCAACGGGCTAATGGGCATCGCCGCGAAGATCGAACGCTACGAGTTCATGCCCGCAGCCGCTTCCGCTGCTTAAATCCTCCGGGCTTCCGTCATACGCCTACACTTCGCAGGTAGATGATCCCTGTCGAGAACGCCCTTTCCTAATAATGGCTGATGCTCGCTTGTGGCCACGCCCGGCGAGTACAATGGCTGGGGCCATCCGTTAGAGGTCTAGACCATCGAGGCCCGTTTCCGCTTGGGGGGACTCATGTATCACTACGACGCGAGCATGGCGCTCGAAGAACTGAAAGAGGACGCGCTTCTGCCCCATCCCGTCAAGCTGCGCGACATGATTCTGCGCACACAACTTGGCCCGGAAGAAGCAAAATTGCTGAACCACGAATTTCAGGACTACCTGACGCGTTTTGGCGAGTTGCAGAGCGTGGCGCGCGGAATCCTCGAAAAAATTGCCGCCGGACGCCGCAAGGCCTCGTGATGGCAACCGCTCGAGCCGGAGCACGCCGCGGATGAACCGGAAGCCACGGGTTCTGCTCTTGTCGGCATCTTCCGGCGCGGGACACGTCCGCGCCGCCCAGGCTCTCGAAAAAGCGTTCGCTACGCGCGGCGATTGCGTGGTCGAACACATCGACACGATCCAGTACGTCAGCAAACTTTTCCAGCGCGTATACGACAAGGCTTACATTTCGATGGTGCGGCGCGCCCCCGAATGGATGGGCGTGCTTTACGAGCGCACGGACCAACCCTGGCATCATCCCGGGCGCCGTCTTGCGCTGGACCGGCTGAACACCGCGCCGATGATCCGCCTGCTGAAACGCGTGCAGCCGGACTTGTGCGTGGCTACTCATTTCCTGGCCGCGGAAATTGTCGCCTGGCTGGTCGCCAAACGGAAATTGCGCGCCCGCAACGCCATTGTGGTGACGGACTACGACGTGCACGCCATGTGGCTCTGCCGCACCGTCGACCGCTACTACGTGGCCATCGACGAAGCTCGGGAATATTTGGCGCGCATCGGCGTCCCGAGAGAAAAATTGCGCGTCACGGGAATTCCGATTGATCCGTTGTTTGCCAAACCCTGGGACCGCGCGGAAACGCGGCGGGACCTTCGGCTCGACCCGACAGCTTCGGTGATTCTGGTTTCCGCGGGCGGCTACGGCATCGGGCCGGTGGAACAGCTTGTGAATGATTTGCTGGCCCTCGAGCGGCCCTGGCAAATTGTGGCCATCGCGGGCAAAGCGGAAAAGGTCCGCAAACGCCTGGAAGAAATCTCTCGTGGCGCGGGCAAACTCTCCAGCGGAGCGCCGCGGCTCGTCCCCGTGGGCTTCACCACGGACATGGACAAATATATGGCCTCGGCAGATCTTCTGGTGGGCAAAGCCGGCGGCCTGACTACATCCGAAGCGCTGGCGCGCGCGCTGCCGATGGCGCTGATCGAGCCGATCCCCGGACAGGAAGAACGCAACGCCGATCACTTGCTGGAGGCCGGCGCAGCGATTCGTTGTAACAATCTTCCGGCGGCGGCGTGGAAAATCGCGGGCCTGCTCGATGAACCGGACCGCCTCCGGCGAATGCGGGACGCGGCACGAACCATGGGCAAACCCGGCGCGGCAGAAGCCATCGCCGAAGACGCTTTGAGGCTGGTAGACTGACGTGGCCCTAAAGCAACGTAAGTCGGAACTTCAGCTTCCTAAGACTTGCTGAACACGAGTTCCCATGCGACGCAACACACTCATGATCGATGCGGACGACACGTTGTGGGAGAACAACGTGTTTTTCGAAAAGTTGATCGAGGATTTCATCACCCTCACCGAGCCCTGCGGCTACACGCGCTCCTACATCCGGCACATCCTGAATGAGACGGAACGAAAAAACATCCGTCAGTACGGCTACGGAGTGCGCAGCTTCGGCCGTTCGCTCGAAGAAACCTATCTGAAGCTCGCGGACCAAATGGTGCGCCGCGAAACGCTCGCTCAGATTCACGGCCGTGTTATGGAACTGGAACGTACGCCGCCGCAAATTCTCGATGGCGTCCCGGAGACGCTGGCTTATCTGACCGAGCGGCATCGGCTGATTTTGTTTACCAAAGGCGAGCCCGCTGAACAAGCCGCGAAGGTCGAGCGTTCCGGGCTGCAAGGCTTCTTCGAGTTCATTGAGATTGTGAGCGAAAAAGATACGGAGACCTACAGCAGCCTGGTGCGCAAATATAAGATCGTGAAATCGCAAGGCTGGATGATCGGCAACAGCCCGCGCAGCGACATCAATCCGGCGATGAAAATTGGGCTCAACGCCGTGTACATCCCGCACCAACACACCTGGCAGCTCGAACACGAGCCGGTCATGGCGGGCGCTGGAAAGCTCGTTATCGTTCCGGCATTTCGCGAGCTGCGCGCCCACTTCTAGCCTCTCTAGCGACTCCAATTTGGATGTTGGAAACGATGGCGCCTTGGGCGAGTCTGGTCTTTTCCGAGCCACCCCAAGGAGATTGCTATGGCGACAACAAGCACCGACGTTCACACCGACTGGCGGGAGGAGTGGTTCGAGTTTGAGGACGCCACCTACCTGAATCTTGCGGGACAGTCGCCGATGCCAAAAGTGTCGCTGCGCGCCATCCAGTCCGCCATCGCAGACAAGAAGTACCCGCATCACAAAACGGATGCCGTCTTCTACGAAATCCCTAACCGCATTCGCTCGAGTATCGCCCGACTCATCGGCGCCACATCCGACGAAATCGCCATCACCACCGGCGCCAGCGCCGGAGCGGCCGCCGTGGCTTACGCTCTCGACTGGAAACCCGGCGACGAAGTCATTACCGCCGCGCGCGAATTTCCGCTCCAGTTCACCATCTGGAAGCCCATGGAGGAGCGTGTCGGCCTAAAGGTGAAAACCGTTGCGCCCCGCGATCGCTTCCTCGCCGCGGATGATCTGATCGCCGCGATGACGGGAAACACGCGGCTGGTCTCCGTGAGCCTGGTTCGTTTCGACGATGCCTCCCTGCTTGACGCCCAACGCGTCCAAGCGGCGTGCCACGCGCAAGGTGCATTGTTGCTGCTCGATGTGAGCCAATGCTGCGGCGCCATGCCCATGAACGTCAACGAGCTCGGCGCCGATTTCCTGGTCTGCGCCGGCTACAAATGGCTCTTCGGGCCTTTCGGCACGGGATTTTTCTGGATAAAGCGCGAACTGCTGTCGCGTGTTCGTCCCGCGCCGTTTTATTGGATGGCCGTCCCCGGTTCCGACAATTTCGCAAAACTGAACTTCGACGACCCCCAGCCGGCAGACAGCGCCAAGCGCTGGGATGCTCCGGAATCCGCCAGCCATTTCAATTTCAATCTAGCAGCCTTCGATGCATCGCTTGAGTTCGTTCTGCGCATGGGAGCGGAAACTGTCGAGCGACACAATCGCGAGTTGATCGAATTGATGTACGCACGTTTGCCGAAGGACCGTTGCGTTTCCTCGAGTCCCGTGGATCCGGCGAGGCGCGGTCCTTACGGATGCTTCGCGGCGCGAACGCCGGAGAAAACCGCGGAGCTTTACCGGAAATTGCGCGCTGAAAATGTCATCGTGAGTTTGCGCGAAGGAAATATTCGCGTGTCGCCGCATCTTTATAATACGGAGCGCGACATCGACCGGCTGATTTCCGTGGTCACCGCATGACAGAAAATCAAAACTGGCCGAGGGTTGCCGTTGTTGGCGCGGGGGCGGTCGGCGGTTATTTCGGCGGGATGCTCGCGCGCGCGGGCGCTCCGGTAGTCATGATCGGGCGCGAAGCGTTTGTTCGAGCAGTCGAGAAGAACGGGATTTCGCTCGACGCCGTCGAATTCAAGGAGAGCGTACGCGTTGAAGCTTCGACGGAATTGAAGGATGTGCGCGGCGCGCAGATCGTTCTTTTCTGTGTGAAGACGACCGACAATGCCGCGACGGCGAGTGCGCTCGTGCCGCTGCTTGCTCCCGGCGCGCTGGTCGTGAGCATGCAGAACGGCGTCGACAATGCCGAGCAGATTCGCGCCGCTTCGGGCATGGAGGCGCTGTCCGCGGTGGTGTATGTCGCGGCGTCGGTTCCCGAGCCGGGCCGCGTGAAGCATGTTGGGCGCGGCGATCTCGTCGTGGGCCCGCGCAATCCCGAGACTGAACGAATTTCCGCGCTCTTTGAACGCGCCGGCGTTGGCTGCCGCATCTCCGACAATATCGCGGGCGAACTTTGGACCAAGCTTACGTGGAACTGCGCACTGAACGCCGTTTCCGCGCTTGGGCGAGCGAAATACGGGCAGATTGCGGCCAGTGCCGACGCGCGGAAGCTTGTGGAAGCCGCCGTCTATGAAGTGTTGGCGGTAGCCAAGGCGGCGAATATTCATCCGCCGGGATTTGAGGACCCGCAAGTGGCGCTCGCAGGTTCCTTCAAGATTGCCACGCAGATGGCTGAGGCGCTGTCCTCCACGGCGCAAGACATGAACCGCGGTAAACGCACGGAGATCGATTCGCTGAACGGCTACATTGCGCGGCGCGGGGCCGAACTTAGTGTGTCTACTCCGATTAACCACGCCCTGTTTACGCTCGTGAAACTCGCGGAAGGCCGACCGTAGCCGAGGCTGTTGCAAGTTATTCTTGCCACAGGCTCCTGCTGGGTCGTCGTCACGCCTGCCCGCAGTGCCCCTATTGGCCGGGCGCGACCGCCTCACCCGCGAGGGCATCCAGTGAGACTACTCGTATTTCGGCGTTTCGTTTTGGTGCCTTCTGCCGCCTTCGCGCCCTACGTTGTGCGGTTCAGAGTTGTGCGACAGTAAGGCCAGGGATTGCTTGAAAGTGGCGAACATTGATCGTGACCACGGCATAGCCTAAGTGCAACGCCGTTGTGCGATCAGCAAATCCTCGAAAGCGATGCTGACACCGTGAGTTGCCTGCTCGCCCTCGATGCGGCCAGCGAGCTCGGCGATTTCCATTGTTACAGGATGCACCACCATGTCACGTCGAAGTTCTTCGCTAAAAGCTCGCCGCCGCTCGCGATCCGCTTCGCTCTTGGCCCGGTAGATACCGTGGGTCAGTTCGACGATGGTCACGACGGAGAGCGCGGAGTCGACTTCCCCATGCGCTGCTTGCAACCTCTTGAGGATTTGCCGCACACTTTCGCCGCGACGCTCCCCTGCAATGAGCACGCTAGAGTCGAGGATTACGCCCATGTCGAGACGTCGCGTGGCTTGCGGCTATTGATGATCTCTTTCAGGTCGGCAGCGAACTCTGCGTCCAGGGTAGGTTCGTAGCCCAACTCTTTCGCATGCGCTTCCGCCAGTGCGATCGATTCCGATAGCAGACGGCCCGGACGGGGCTCCGCAGACCGCAGCACGGCCACGGGCCGCGCGCCATTTTCGATGACGACTTCTGCGCCTGCGCGCACGTGGGCCAACAGTGTCGCAACGCTGGTCGCAGCGGCTTCTGCTTCCGAAATGTGGATCACTTCCTTGGCCATGAAGTGATTGTACACCGCACACCCTTCTCTACGGAGGGACTCTGAAGTGGATAGGACGCTGTGCACTGTCCTTCCGATAACGAACTCGTCCTTTGTTCGATAGACTGCGAAAGTCGAATGACCGGACTCACTCGCTATAAAAGCGTAAGAGATCGAGGAGGCAGAACATGAACGAGTGCTGCCGCACCATAGTGCACATCAGGGTCTGGGGTGACGTGTCTACCTACACTCCCGGCGCCGAAGGCGCCGCTCTGCTGGGTCGGTCTTTCCCATACAAAAGTCGCGATGCGCGAAGTCGTCCGATGGCTCCGTGCACCTCAGATGGACTTAGGCGGAGATCATTTGCAATGATTGACATCGCCGGACGACCGTTGGGATAGGCGCAGAGCTTCAGCGCCACGACAACGTCTTGGGGCTTCAGGTTCACGGCGCTATTCTATATTCGCGATTCGCGATTCGCGAATAACGAATGTATTCTAAGAGTGGTTTTGCCTGGTCTAGCGTGCGGAGCGCGCAGAAATCGTCTTTTCCTACCTCAAGGAATAACTCTGTACTTGATGAATGCTGCGGATGGTCAGCGTAAAAGACCGGAACCAGGACAGAACTGTCGAAGAACAGGTTCAACAATGCTTGCCCAACACGTGTTGCGCCCTTTCTTCGCGGACTTGGCGGATAGCATCATCGACCACGCGCAACGGCAGGGCCTGCCGGTACGATAGACGCTACGCGGTGGCCGGGCCTTTCAAAATCGCTCCAAACTCTTCAAACACGCCTTTGACCTCGGCTGCCGCGAACGCGCGCGCGAGCAGCGTGTAGCTGCCGAATTGTTATTTCGCCCATGATTCCTCAAGGTTTCCGGCCCTGTGCCGATTCTGCGATGCAAAATCTGGTCGTGCTAACCTCACGATGTAATGTTACATCGTGTCGAGAACCGCTGAATGGAGTTTTCGGTAACCACAGGATGAGGTTGCCGAAGGCATCGTAGTCGTAGCTGTCGGTGACCGCACCGATGGGATCCATTGCTGGAAGATCGTGGCGCGCGCAGGACGCTGCGCACGGTGTATCCGATAACGAGCTCGTCATCCGACGCGGTCTCGAACACTGCGAGCCTTCCCGCACTCCGCTCGACAGAAGCTGCCTTCTGTCACCTGCGCGCCCCACGGTCTATTCGGACTTCTTTCCAGTCAGAACTGCACGACCGAAAGACCAGGGATACGACGAAAGTCGCGGAGATTGACAGTCAACACCGAGTAGTCAAGCGACAGAGCTGTGGCACCGATGAGCAAGTCTCCGGACGGAATGACCACTCCCTGGCTCTGCTGCTCTCCGTCGAGCTTCCCGGCCAGCATCGCCGTCTCTTTCGTGTATGGGTACACGGTCAAGTCCGCCAGCAGTTCAGTCAGGAACGATTCACGGCGCAGACGCATGGCGGGAGTTTTTGCACGATAGAGGCCGTGGATGAGTTCTGTCAGACCGATTGCCGAGAGCGCTGCATCCTGGTCGCCAGTCGCGTTTACGACTCCCTCGATAAACTGCTCGACCGTATCCCCACGGCGCTCGGCAGCGATCACCACGCTGGAGTCCAGGATCAATCCCATGCAGGCGGATTCAGCGGTTCACGGTGGCTGTTGATGACTTCTTCGAGATCACGGGCGAAGTCTCCGTCAAGTGTGGCTGTCGAGGCGTGCTCTCTCGCAAGACGGAGCGATTCCGATAGCAACCGAACATGAGGTTCAGCGGGACGTACCACGGCCACGGGCCGCGCGTCGTGTTCGATCACGACCTCCGCGCCTTCACGCACGCGGTCAAGCACCGACGCGAAGTCGCTCGCTGCTTCCGCGTCCGAGATGTGGATCACATGCTTAGTCATACCGCGATTATACACTGTACCTCCTCCGCTTTGGAGGGCCTGTGGAACGCAAGGGACGCTGCGCACGGCGCATCCGATAACCAGAGCGTTATCCAAAGGCGTTGTTTGATGGACTGCGAAAATCGACTGGCAGCGCGCGTACAAAAGGAGTGCAATTCGTCGAGGTGGAACACGAACAACTGCTATCCCCCCAGTGCACATCACGGTTTGGGGTGACGTGTCCCTCCTACTCCCCATGCCGTAGCATGGCTCTTCCAGCGCTCCTAGCTAAGCTAGGGTGCTCCACCTATCGCGACGATTCCGCCCTTGACTTTGCGGCTCCTAGAAGATTTCCCGCCAGAAACGCGATTCCTAAACCCGGCCATAAAACGATCCCAGACCACATGCGAATCCCACGCCAGAGGTATTCCCTTGCAACTGTCTCTGTTACTGCGATTGTGCTGACCTTCGATGCAGTAATCCAGCCGCTACCCGAGGGGTACACGTATAGGAAGGGGCTGAGAATCACAAGCAAGACACAGAAGGCAGCGCTGATCTTCAGCACTTGCATGTGTCGGCTAGAAAACTTTGTCTGTGCCCGTATGTCCGGTACCGACTTATAGAGAGAGTCGATTGCTAAACCGAGTATGAAGTACAAAACGAGCAAGACAATGCCTGCCCGTCCCCAAGCCCTATCTAAATAGTAGAGAGCGTGTAGATCGACGTTTGGCTTCACTATCGAGCAAAGCAAGCCCCCGAACGCCGCCGCCGCACACAAGACAGAGATTGTCAAGGCTAGCGTGGAGACCTGCCAGAGCCTTCGCGCGTCGGGATTCATTTCCTCACCTCGGCCTTCCGTAGGTGTAATGCACCAGAGCGATCTCAACCCTGCGTTCAAAAGCGAACCAACCGCGGCTCCAGTCGGGCTGACAGCCCCGCCAGACCTTGCTGCTCCGAGCGGGGTGCCCAATCCTCTTATTTACGAAGTTCCCAAAACAATTGAAATGCCCAAGTGAGCGCCGACGCCGCGACGCACAATTTCAGATAGATCATCACTTTGGGCATTTTTAGACTGAGAACAGGTCGAAATACAAGAACTAGGAAGCGCAAGCGCTGGAATCGTCGGAACCGCGACGATGGCGTAGTGCGGCGAAAGAATACCGAGGAAAAGCAGGCCCGCAATGGCGAGGAGACCCGCCAAAGATAAGATCCGAAGGCGCGTCGAGCCCGCAAACGCCACGTCGGGCCCGACGTTCGCGCCTAAGAGGTAAATGATTGCAAACGCGATCATCAGGGCCTCGGGCCACAGCGGCGGTATTGGGATAGAATTTGTAGCAAGAAATAGCCACACGGGCGTCTCCTATGGTGCTGTGCCGTTCTGGAAATATCCCATGGGTCGATTGTTGTTGCCGGGCAAGTACATAAGGGCCCCGTCTGCCGTCCGCCACTCGTGGCGGAGGTGTCCAGCATCGTGGCCTGGCGATTTTCCAATCCATCGCTACCATCCATAGCTTGCTCTCCTCAAGGAGGTTGTAGGAATCGAGGCACATCGCGACAGAAATGACCGTCCCGCTGAGGTTTCGATCCGGGTGTATGCGTCGGGATGGTAGAGCAACGTGGTTTCGAAAGATCCGCTATCAATCTCGATTCAGAAAAAGATCTTAACCAGGAGGTCGCAAAGGGCACCGAGACGTCGAGAAGATGCGGGCTAGCGGTCGTCGCGGATCTTGAAGGGGATGTAGACGATGGCTTCGAGGTCGACGGGGACGCCGGCCTTCAAGGCAGGGCGGAATTTCCATTGGCTCAGGGCGGACTTGGCGTTGGCGTCTAATTGGGGGTCGATGCCGCGGACGAGTTGAATGCTGTCGACGGAGCCGTCGGCGCGAATGACGGCGTAGAGGATGACCTCGCCTTGAACATTCTGCTCGATCAGTTCGGGCGGATACTTGGGGTCAACCTTTCTTATGAGCGTCAGCCCGGTCAGTTCTGAAGAACTGGTGCGCGGACCTTCCTGGTTGGGGCTCAGCTCTGAAAAATTCATAATCCAGCTTCCGCTGGCGCTGTTCAGATTGGCGGTGTTGACTGCGAGAGTGTAAACGCGCTTGGCTGCGAAAATCTGCTCGGGCTTTGCACCGGGGGGAAGCGCGGCGAAGTTGGGAGGCGTGGTTCGTTCGGGGGCGTCTTCGGCCCTGGCGCCAGATTCCGTCCGCGCGGCTAGCGAGCGCGACGACGGCAAGCTGAGTTTGGACCCACCCAATCCGGAAACCGTGGTTTTGGGCTGCGGGTTTCCACCGCTAATGCTTACGCCCACGGGACTCTTTCCGCCACCATTGCTTGACGCCCTCGCGTCTCGGCCGCCTGAGGCGTCGGCGGATTCTTTTGGTGAGCCATCCGGAACGCCGGACTTTGTGCCTTCGGGCGAAATGGAGATGCGCGCGGCCAGATTGCCCTGCGGCGGCTGAACCTCGGGCTTGGGAGCGGCGGGGGCGGCGGAAAGCGCGATGAGCGAGGCGGGGCTCCCGCCAGCGGCTGCGGCTTGCGCGCCACCAAGGTCAGGCGCAGGAAGTGAATCGCCGGTTTCGGCGCGCGGCGCGATTCGAGGAGCGGCGCCCGAATTCAATTCGAGTTTCGGGCGCGCGGGAACGTTCGGCGAAGCGGCGATGGTTAGCTCCGCCGGCTTTTGTTCGAGGAGGGGCACGTCCGGGGGCGGCGCGATGGGAGAGGTGGCCACACGCTGCTTGCGTGGATGGAGTTTTCGAAGCACATCCTCGCTGATCTGGATACGCGGCCGCGCAGGCGCTGGCGTGGCTTGCAATTGAACGATGTTAGGCATGTCGGGAAGGATTTTGGGCGCGAACTGCGGCGCGACCGGGTTCAGGAGGGTCTGCCGCGGGTGATTCGGATGCACAGGATCGGTGAGGATGTGCTGGCGGGGATGGAAAGCGTCCGCGCCTTTAGGAGGAAGCGGCTTGGTCGGGTCGCCGTGGTGCGTGGCCTTGGGTCTGGCGGCGTGGATTTCGAGAGCGGGGAAATCTTCGACCGGGCCGGACCAAGTGAGCTGAGTATTGTCGAAGGCGGAATTGTGACGAACGGTGGTGGGAAGCAAAGAGAACGGCGAGATAAGAAACGCGATGTGCCACAGGGCAGCGGCGAGGAGGGCGCGCTTGGGAATGCGTCGCTCGACCCAGCAATCGCGGAAATAATCGCCGCCGAGAAATTTTCCGGCTGTGAACGGGCCGGAGAAAAGCGTGCGGAGGCTGCTTCGAACGCTTTGGTGGAAATCGCCCCAGGGCACTTCGAGCTTCGGCTCGACAATGACGGGCGGATGCGGAGGAATAGGAAGGGGGGCCATCCGCGCTGCGGTGGCCTGTCCCAAAAGGTTGAAACCACTATTGACCTGGCCCAGAGACATTTAGGTTCGTAGTATAGCGTGGCCGGGGACCAGGAAGTATGGATTCGGTTTAGAGCGGGTGGGATGCCTGCGGTAGGCAGTGGATAGTGAATAGTGAGAAGTTCGACGTGCGTCGGGCTTTTGGCTCGTGGACGATGAGGGCTGATTTGATGCTGGGGGGGTGCACGCGCTGGATTTGGGCCCAGACGAGGGAGGCCCCATTTCCTTCGGCGTGATTCAGTTCGCCGAGCATGCCGCGTCCCCAGTCGCGGGTGTCGTGGGGCGCGATCCAAATGGCGAAGCGTAAAAGCAGAGTGGCGAAACGGCGGGGAAATTCGAGGGGGATCATGCGCGACCTCCGCTGAAAGCGGGGCGGCGGGCTTTTAGCGTGGAACGGGTGGTTGTAGCAAACGTCTCGCGGACGAGTTCTACACCGTTTGGAGTAAGGCGGTAGGTGTGGCGCGGAGGGACACCATCTTCGGTGGTGACCCACTTCGTTTCCAACAGGGAAAATTTGGCGAGGCGCATGAGGATGGGATAGAGAGTGCCGGATTTCAGGCCCGTTTCGCGGCTCAGTTCGTAGCCGTAACGCCAGGCGGTGGGATGCTCGATGAAGCGCTCGAGAACGCACAGAGTTTGCGGGGACAGGCGGGGAGTCTTCACAAGATAAAGTCTACATATATAGAGATCATGTCAAGCGCGGTTTCTATTCCTTGGTGCTCGGCGAGAGTGAGCCCGCGCGACGGAAAAATCGGTGCGTTTGCTGTGCGGAGAAGACGCCATTCAGAAAGAACGTGAGGGTGGCGTCGCCTTGCTTGAGGACCCGCGTGCGGCGGAGGGCGCCGAACTGTTCGGGGAGAACGAATTTGTGGTGATGCTCGAAAATGACGAAAGCGTCCGGCGCAAGAAACGTGGCAGAGCCGAGAAATTCGAGTGTGCGGGCGTAGTCGACCGAAGCGGCGTAAGGAGGATCGAGGAAGACGTAATCGACGAGCGAAGTGGGGGATTTGTGGCGCGCAGCGATCATTTCGAGGCCGCGAAGAGCGTCGGCGGTGAGGATGGTGGCGCCCGAAGTGATTTTGAGCCCATCGAGATTTTGGCGGATCAGTTTTGTCGCGGGGGCGTGATTTTCGATGAAGATGGCTTCGGCGGCGCTGCGGCTGAGGGCTTCGATGCCTACGGCACCGGTGCCGGCAAAGACATCGACGAAACGCGAGTCCACGATAGCTGGGCCCAAGACGTTGAAAAGCGTTTCGCGCAGGCGATCGCTTGTGGGACGGAGGGCTGGGCCTTTGAGGCTTTTGAGGATGCGGCTGCGATATTTGCCGGCGATGATGCGCATTAGGAAAAACATTAACACAGCACACGGAGAGAGCGGAGCGCCGAGAGAAAAGAAAAATTAGCCGATGCGCGCCAGGTGATAGCGGCGTTGCCATTCTGCGGGGAGCATACCGAGGAGTCGCTCTAGGGCGCTGGATTGCTGGGCTTCATCGACAAGAGAGAAGGCTTCGCGGCGGGCCTCCTCCAGGAGATTTTTGTCACGCATGGGGTTGGCGATGTGGAAGCCAAGGTCGCCGGACTGGCGGGTGCCGAAAAACTCGCCGGGGCCACGCAAGAGAAGATCGGTTTCCGCGATTTCGAAGCCGTTGGCGGTGCGCACCATGGTTTCCAGGCGGGCGCGGGCATCCTCGGTCATGCGTGCGGGAGCGACCAGGATGCAGTGCGATTTTTCGGCGCCGCGGCCGATGCGTCCTCGAAGTTGGTGAAGCTGGGCCAGACCGAAACGTTCGGCGTGCTCGATGACCATGGCGGTGGCGTTGGGGACGTCGACGCCGACTTCGACGACCGTGGTGGCGACCAGGATTTGCACTTCATTTTTGCGGAAGCGCTGCATCACCTCTTCCTTTTCCTCGCTGGAAAGGCGTCCGTGGAGAAGACCGAGGCGGAGCTTGGGAAAAACTTCCTTGGAGAGACGCTGGTACTCATCGATGGCGGCTTTCAGTTCGAGTTTCGATTCTTCGATGACGGGATAGACGATGTAGGCCTGACGGCCGGCCTCGACCTCGCGGCGAAGAGATTCCCAAACGCCGGGAAGATGGGGCTCGGAACTCATGCGCGTTCGGATGGGCGTGCGGCCGGGCGGGAGTTCGTCGAGCACGGAGACATCGAGGTCGCCGTAGAGAGTCAGCGAGAGTGTGCGGGGGATGGGCGTCGCGGTGAGCACGAGGACGTGGGGCGCGTGGCCGTGTGACGCGGCTTTGTCCATGAGGCGTTTGCGTTGCAGGACACCGAAGCGGTGCTGCTCGTCAATGGCGACAAAGCCCAAGCGCGCGAATTGCACCTGGTCTTCGATGAGCGCGTGCGTGCCGATCACAAGCTGGGCTTCGCCGGAACGAATGCGCTCGAGAGCGGCGGTTTTTTCGGCAGCCTTGAGGCCGCTGATGAGCAGCGCGACGCGATAGCCTCCGGGAGCGAGAATACGGCGCGCGGAAAGAAAGTGCTGCACGGCAAGAATTTCCGTGGGCGCCATCAGAGCGGCTTGGCATCCGTTTTCGATAGCTATGACCGCGGCCTGGAGCGCGATGATCGTTTTTCCGCTGCCGACGTCGCCTTGGAGGAGGCGGTTCATGGGAGCGGGCTTTTCGAGGTCCACGGCGATTTCTGCCAGGACGCGTTTTTGCGCCGTTGTGGGCTTGAAGGGGAGGATGCGTTTGAGGGCTTCGCGGACTTTTTCCTCGCGGATGCGGAAGGCGACGGCGTTTCTCTTGCGCGCGGCTTTGCGGTCGAGCGCGAGACTGAGTTGGTAAAGAAAAAACTCTTCAAAGATCAGGCGCTGCTGTGCAGCAGTGCCGAACGTGTTGAGCGCTTCGAGCGATTCTTCGGGCGCCGGAAAATGCACGTGCATGAGGGCTTCCGTGCGCGAAGGATAGCCGAGGCGGGCGCGCAGACTCTCGGGAAGGACATCCGGCATATTGGCGTCGAGGAGCTGAATCGCGGCGTACATCGCGCGGCGAATGGCGCGCGAGCTGAACGTGCCGATGGCTTCATAGATGGGGACGATGCGGCCGACTTCGCTGGAGTCCGGCTCTTCATTGCCGAGGTGCTCCAGCTGCGGATTGATCATTTCGAGGCGCGCGGGGCGCAGCTTGTCGATTTCGACTTTGCCGTGAAGAACCAGCTGCTGGCCGGGCTTCAGGCGGCCTTCGAGATAACCGCCATGAAAAAACTTGCACGGTAGCAGACCGCCCAGGGAGTCTTGCACGAGCAGATGATAGATGGCGTTGTAGCTGAATTTGTTGGGGATGGCCTGGCCGCTCATGACCTGCGCGCGAATGGTGTAGGTGCCGCTCGGCTGGATATCGCGAATGTTGGAAAAATGGATGCGGTCTTCGTAGCGGAAGGGCAAATAAGCGAGCAGGTCTTCGAGCGTGTGGATGCCGCGCTTGGCGAGAAGCTCGGCGCGCTGCGGGCCCACCCCCTTGATCATGCGCACTTCGGTTCGAAGACTCAGCAACATTAGAATTTCTTTATATCATTCCTCGGCGAAAGACACCGGGCCGGGCGGAAACACACTGCGGCGGCGATACTTGCGCTATGCTGCTGCGTATCATTAGAGCGAGCCATTGCGGTCGCGAATCGTGCGGGAGGCTTTGGTGGCGGAAGACCGGCTGACAGGTTCGGATAAGCGCACGCTGCTGCTGTGGGTGTTGCTGGGCATCGTGGGCTTGGTGTTCGCGCAGAAGTATTTTTTCCGGGCGTTTCCCGAGGCATCGGTGGATTTTAAGATTTCGCGCGCGGAAGCCCTCGCGCGAGCAAAGGAATTTGTTGGCGGGCTGGGTCAAGACGTGAGCGCTTACCAATCGGCGATCGTTTTCGATGTGGATGACAATGCGAAAACGTATCTCGAGCGCGAGGTGGGACTCGAGCAAGCCAACCGCTTGATGTCGAGCGAGCTGAACATCTGGTATTGGAACGTGCGGTTTTTCTGGCCGAAGCAGGAGGAGGAATTTTTCGTCCGGGTTAGCCCGGCTGGAGAGATTGTTGGCTACGATCACAGGATCGAAGAGGCCCGCGCGGGCGTGGCGCTGGATCGCGCCGCGGCGGAAGCTGCCGCGCGGAGCTTTCTCAGCAGCAAAATGGGTTTGGACCTCAGCCAGTGGGATTTTCTTTCTGAAGAAGCCAACTCCAGCAAGAAGCCAAACAGACTCGACTGGTCGTTCACCTGGGAGAAGCACGGATTCCGGGCCAAGGATGCGCCCTATCGGCTACGAGTAGGTTTACAGGGCGACCGCGCGGGAAGTGCGGAAGAATTTCTGCATGTGCCGGAAGCCTGGGAACGCAGCTACGCGCATCTGCGCTCGACAAATATCTTCTACAACCAGGTGGCCATCATTCCCTATCTGTTGCTGATGGGAGCGGCGCTGTGGCTGGGAATATTGCTGACCAAGCGCGGGCAAACCAGCTGGGGCGGAGCCATCAAGCTGGGGATTATCGTGGCCATCCTGCTGACGTTTATGCAGCTCAACAATTGGCCCCTGGACCGCATGGGTTATGACACAAACTCCGCTTACGGAAGCTTTGTGTTCGAAGAGGTTCTGAAGGCGCTGCTCTTTGGCGTGTTTTCCGCGCTGACGATTTCTCTGATCCTTCCGGGGGCCGAGCCGCTGTATCGGGCGTCGCAGCCGGGCAAGCTGCAACTCGCCAAAGCGCTTACCTTGCGCGGATTGCGCTCGAAGGAGTTTTTCTCGGCAGCGACCGTAGGGTTGTCGCTCGCGGCAGCGCACATCGGGTTCATCGTGGCGTTTTACATCGTCGCAGGACACTTCGGCGCGTGGGCGCCCGAGGAGTTGAACTACGAGAATTCCGTGAACACCACCTTCCCATGGATTTCCGGCGTAGCGATCGGGATGCTGGCCGCAACCAGCGAGGAATTTTTGTTTCGGCTGTTTGCGGTTCCGTTCCTGAAGCGGCTAACGGGCTCGAGCGTTGTGGCTGTGATTGTTCCGGCGTTTTGCTGGAGTTTCTTGCATTCCGCTTATCCCAATGAGCCGCCGTATATCCGCGGCCTCGAAGTCGGATTGATCGGAATCGTAGTGGGCGTCGTGATGCTGCGCTGGGGCATTCTGGCGACACTGATCTGGCATTACACGGTGGACGCTTCGCTTGTCGGGCTGTTGCTGGTGCGTTCGAACAGCTTGTATTTCAAGATTTCCGGCGTGGTCGTCGGTCTGGCGGCGCTTGCTCCGCTGATTTTTGCAGCTGTCTCTTATCTGACGCGCGGGCGCTTCGAGCCGGATGAAGATTTGCTCAACAGCGCCGCGCCGATCAACGAGGTCAGCCTGGAGTCCGATCCGGAAACAGCAGCCGCGGCGGGGGCTACGCGCCGTTATGACGCTCTGACTCCTGCCACGATGATGTTCCTCGCGGTCTTGCTGGTTCTCGGCGGCGTGGCCGCATGGCGCTTCAAAACTCCGTCGCTTGGCGATTATCTGCAGCTGTCCGTAAATGCACGGACGGTGAAGGTTCGCGCCGATGAAATCCTTCGCCAGCACGGACTAGATCCAAATTCTTATCGCTCTGCAACCATCCTGGCAGACGTTACGGACCCGGTCACGAACGAATTTCTGCGCCAGCGCGTGGGCATCCATCGCCTGAACGAGATTTATGCCGCGGAAGTGCCCGGGGCGGTCTGGCAGGTGCGTTATTTCCGAGACAGCCAGCCGGAAGAGTATTCCATCAAGCTAAAGCCCGACGGCTCTTTGCTCGCTTTTCATCACAAGCTGGCGGAGGATGCATCCGGAGCTTCGCTGACCAAGGAAGCGGCCGTCGCCAAAGCCGAAAAATATCTGAGCGAAGTAAAAAAACTCAATCTCGGCCAATGGAATCTCGTCGAAACATACTCCGACAAGCGTATCCACCGAACGGACCACGAGCTTACCTGGCAACAACGCACTCCCATCGACTCCGGCTCGACCTCCTCGAATGACGCGGTGAGCCACGCGTATGTTCGGACCAAGGTTGCGGTCCTCGGCGATGAAGTCGTCGACTACCGCGGAGCCTACTACTCGAAACCCGAAGCACGAGAGGAGCTTGAAGAACGGGAGGGAGGAACCTTCTGGACCTTCATCAAGATCCCCGACGAGTGGCGCCGCCAACAGGAAGAACAGACGCTCTCCCGCACCATATACAGTTTCGCAGTTCCGATTTTGCTGTTCGGCGGACTGGGCGTAACCGCGCTCGTCTTTTTCTTCAAAAATCTGCGCTCGGAAGCTATGCGCGCAATTCCCTGGCGTCGCTTGGCCCTGTGGGCGGGTTTGGGGCTGGTGGCCTACGTTCTGGTCGTCGCTCTTGGCAACCGTCTCGAATCCTTCCTGAACGCCTACCAAACCGCGATTCCCTTTAAGACTATGCTGGGCGGAATCGTCATCGGCCGTCTGCTTGGGGCGGTTTTTTACGCCGGCGGCCTGGCGGCGCTGTTTGGAATTGCCTCGTACTTCAGCAATCGCGCGTTTGGAGAGGAGCGCCTTCCGGTTGGCAGAGCAATGCCCGGCGTTTATTACCGGGATGCACTGTGGATCGGCGTGTGCGGGACGGCCGGGTTTCTCGGAGCGAGACGCCTGATTGAGTTTATCTCCCTGCACTGGCAGACCGCCCATCGCAGCTTGCCTTTCTCTCTCTTTCAGAACTTCGACGCCGTTCTTCCTTCCGGCGCCGTGTTTGGAGGCGCGCTGATCGGCAGCCTTTTCCTTACCGGTGTCATCGCCTTCGTCGCGGCGTTCGTGGCGTCGGTCGTCCGGGCACGCTGGCTGCGGTTTGCGCTCTTCTTGCTAGGCGCGATGTTTCTAACGGGAAGTGGCTGGGGAAACGGGACGGATTTTGCGAAACAATTCCTGGCCGAGGCGATTCTGCTGGGCGTGATGGTCTTCGCTGTTCGGCGTGTCATGCGGTTCAACGTGTTGGGCTGTCTCTTGGTGGTGGCCCTGCTCACATTGCTCGCGGCTGCCGCTCAATTGCTGGGGCAACCGGACGCGTTCTATCGCGAAAACGGCTACGCCGTGATTGTGATGATGTTGCTGCTGCTGCTCTGGCCGCTCGCCGTTTGGCGAATGCCAGCGTCCGTCACCGATTAAGTGCACCCGTTAGTAGTGCAGCGTTTCGGGTTGCTGTGATCAGTCCACCGAGCGAAGCGACGCTGGCGGTTGCGTTTTCCAGCGAGCGATCACGATCGTCAAGCTTAGTAGATTCCGGGAAT
>Ga0210395_10000724_pt1 | contig 25217 bp, 24 predicted proteins | sample IncBWH4OmetaG_FD_150861 | JGI IMG/M metagenome (GOLD analysis project Ga0210395, IMG submission 150861) | Forest soil microbial communities from Barre Woods Harvard Forest LTER site, Petersham, Massachusetts, United States - Inc-BW-H-4-O ... | reverse complement strand
CGAACAACTCGTCCTGACCGTTGCCGGCGACGCCGGCGATGCCGAGAACCTCGCCGCCGCGGACCTCGAGCGATATGTCCTTGAGCCGCGTGCCGTGCGGATCGTCGGGCTCGAGCGACAATTTGTGGATGACGAGGCGCGGCACCGAGGCGGCGTGCTTGGTCGCCTTCACCTCACCGATTTCGGCGCCGACCATCATCCGCGCCAGTGACGCCGCGGTCTCTTGCCGCGGATTGCAGGTCGCGACTTTCTTGCCCAGGCGCAAGATGGTCGCGGTATCACACAGCCGTTTGACCTCTTCCAGTTTGTGACTGATGTAGAGAATGGCGCGGCCTTCGCTCTTGAGCCGCTCGAGCACGATGAAGAGCTGGTCGGCTTCCTGCGGCGTCAGCACCGCGGTCGGCTCGTCGAGGATCAGGAGCTTCGGATTTTGCATCAGCGCGCGCACTATCTCGATGCGCTGGCGCTCGCCGACCGACAGCCGCCAAACCTCGCGCTTGGGATCGAGCGGCAGGCCGTAGAGCCGGGCGGTTTCCGCAAGCCGCTCGGAGATGGCGGAAAACGACTCGGTCGGCGGCAGGCCGAGCGCGACATTCTCGGCGACTGTCAGGTTCTCGAACAGCGAGAAATGCTGGAACACCATGCCGACGCCGAGCGCGCGCGCTTCGGACGGACCGGCCAGCACGATCTTGTCGCCCATCCAGCGCAATTCGCCGCCGCTCGGCTGGATCAGGCCGTACATCACCTTGACCAGAGTGGATTTGCCGGCGCCATTCTCGCCGAGCAGTGCGTGGATCTCCGCCTGGAACAGATCCAGGTCGATCTGGTCGTTGGCGAGAAAGTCGCCGTAACGCTTGCTTATGGAAACGGCACTGAGCAACGGCCCGGACCGCGCCGAAGGCGCTTGTGGTGTCGCATCAAGCATCGCAATCGCCGCGCATACCCTACCTTTTACCGGGCTTCTTATAGGTTTCGTTGCAAGGATCGTTCCATGATCGGCCCGATCTCATGCCTTCTCTGCGACACGCATCATCCGACAAAATCGGCGGCAACAAAAGGCAAAGTTGCCCAAAACCGCGCCACGGCGTTAAGCTTGCGCGGGTCGCGCAGCTTCTGTCATGGTGAATTTGCCGGAGCCCAACGAGGGGAGCCCCAGATCATGGAGAGGTCGTGGAGCTGATACTCGCTGAATCGGCAAGCGCCATCCTTCGCTGGCTGCATGTGGTTGCCGGTATCGCGTGGATCGGCAGCTCGTTTTATTTCATCCATCTCGATCTGAGCCTCAAGCCACGGCCGGGACTGCCGCCGGGCGTCAAAGGCGACGAGTGGCAGGTTCACGGCGGCGGCTTCTATCACATGATGAAATACCTGGTGGCGCCGGCACAGATGCCGGACAGCCTGACCTGGTTCAAATGGGAAGCCTACACGACCTGGCTGTCGGGCTTCGCGCTGCTGGTGCTGGTCTATTATCTCGGCGCCGATCTGTTTCTGATCGACAAGTCGGTGCTTGATCTGACCGCAGTGCAAGCCGCGGCGATCGCCTTTGTCAGCCTGGTGGTCGCCTGGCTCGCTTATGAAGGGCTGTGCCGCTCGCCGCTCGGCCGCTACGAGGTCGCGCTGGCGCTGGTCGGCTATGTTTTTCTGGTGGCGCTGACCTACGGCTTCACCCACGTCTTCAGCGGCCGCGGCGCTTTCACCCAGATCGGCGCGATCATCGGCACCATCATGGTGGCGAACGTGTTCGTCATCATCATTCCGTATCAGAAGAAAAGCGTCGCCGCGATGCTCAACGGCAAGGAGCCCGATCCGGCCTGGGGCGCGCTCGGCAAGCAGCGTTCGGTGCACAACAACTACCTGACGCTGCCGGTCGTCTTTCTGATGCTGAGCAATCACTATCCGCTGTTGTTCGCCACCCGCTTCAACTGGCTGATCGTCGCCATCGTGCTGGCAATCGGCCCGGTGATCCGGCATTTCTTCAATTCGCGCCATGAAGGCAAAGGCAGCCCGTGGTGGACCTGGGGTGTGGCGGCGGCCGGCATGGCGGCAGTCGCCTGGTTGTCGGCGGCCGGACCGCGCATGACCGCCGTAGGCGCGCTGCCGCCAACGCCGAAATTCGCCGACGTCAGCGGCATCGTCATGTCGCGCTGTGCCATGTGCCACGCCACCGAGCCGGTCTGGGCCGACATCGCCGCGGCGCCGAAGGGCATCTTGCTCGATACCGACGAGCACATCCGGCTGCACGCGCCGCTGATCGAGATCGCCGCCGTGCGCTCGAACGCCATGCCGCCCGGCAACATCACGGACATGACCGGCGAGGAACGCCGCAAACTGGCGTCGTGGCTTGCCGCCGGCGCGCCGGCGCAGTGAACGCGTGCTACCACTAATGAGGCGCACGAGCGGTACAGTGCGCGCGTTTCCCGGGCGCAACGCAGCACGAAGCGAAGCGAAGTGGTGCGTTGCTGACCCGGGATCGTTGCAGACTCCGCGTCCGCGACGGTCCCGGATCAGCGGTGCACCGTTTCACGCTGCACCGCGTCCGGGAAAAGCGACTTGTCTTGGCGCCTGTGTAGCGGGGCGGAGCTGAAACTTGCGCGCGATCCGGGGCCGAGTTTTGAGCTTCCTGCGCGCGCCAAATGGCGCCGGCGACGCGGGGAGCTATCGTTATCTCGACGACGGCATCATCCTGGTGCGGGATGGAAAAGTCGATGCCGTCGGCCCGGCGGCCGAGTTGACGCCGCGGCTCCCGGCCGGGGCGCCGGCCGAGCATTTTCCGCACGCGCTGATCATGCCGGGCTTCATCGACCCCCATATCCACTATCCGCAGACCCAGGTGATCGCCTCCTACGGCGCGCAGCTGCTCGAATGGCTGGAGAAATACACCTTCGTCGAGGAACAGAAATTCGCCGATCCGCAACACGCCGCGCGCAATGCCGAGTTCTTCCTCGACGAACTGGCGCGCAACGGCACCACCACCGCGGTGGCTTATTGCACCGCGCATCCCGGCTCTGCGGAAGCGTTGTTCGCCGCCGCGCACAAGCGCAATGTCGGTATGATCGCCGGCAACGCAGTAATGAACCGTAACGCTCCGCCCGGCCTGCTCGCGCCCGGACCAACCGCGATTGCCGACAGCCGCGATCTGATCCACCGCTGGCACGGCAAAGGCCGGCAGCGTTATGCGGTGACGCCGCGCTTTGCCATCACCTCGACCGAGGAGCAGCTCGCTGAACTCGGCGCGCTGCTGGCGGAATTTCCGACCGTGCTGATGCAGACGCATCTCGCTGAAAATCTCGACGAGATCGCGGCCGTCAAACGCACGTTTCCGAACGACCCGAGCTACACTGCCGTCTACGGGCGCTTCGGCCTGCTCGGGCCGCGCTCGTTGCTGGGCCACTGCATCCATCTTGGCAAAGACGAGATCGCCCTGTTGCGCGATACCCGATCGGTCGCGGTGTTCTGCCCGACGTCCAACCTGTTCATCGGCAGCGGGCTGTTCGATTATGACGGCCTCGCCGCGGCCGGCGTGCGCATCGCGCTCGCGACCGACGTCGGCGGCGGCACGTCCTATTCGATGCTGCGCACCGCCGCCGAGGCCTACAAGGTGATGCAGCTGCGCGGCCAGAACCTGCCGGCGTTGGCGGCCTTTGATCTGATGACCCGCGGTAATGCCGCCGCGCTCGGCATCGAGAACGAAATCGGCGCCATTACCCCCGGCGCCTTTGCCGATCTCGTGGTGCTCGACGCCCGCTCAACGCCGGCGATGGCGCATCGCATGGAAACGGTGCGCGACCTCGAAGAAGAGCTGTTTGTGCTGATGACGCTCGGCGACGACCGCGCCGTGCGGCAGACTTACATCGCCGGCGAACCGGCGCTCAGCCGATAGTGCGCGCCCGGGGCACGCACTATCGTTTTTATTTCCGTCGCGCTTCGTTGACTTGGCTTATTTGAGGTCGGCGGACGTCTTGTCGGTATCCCGATCGTATTTCAAGACGATGAGGTTGATCTTGCACAGGTCGACCGGATCCCACACTACGCCAGGGTAGCCGGGATCGGCCCATTCAATCTTGAACTTCCACTTGCAGCCCTTGTCGGCGGTGCCGAACGTGACGCCGATACTGCCCCCATTCGCCAGAACACCTTTGAGCTCATTCTCCGACCAGTCATCGTCGCCGGGATTGTTGAACCCTAGGAATTTGATGCCGTAGCCGGTGCCGTTGACAACGGTGACGTCGCGCTTGTCCGCGGCAAAGGCCGACGACCCGCTCAGCGTTGCGACGCCAATGATAAATGCTAGAAAGACGCCTCTCATGACAGCCCCCTGTCTTCGATGAATATCGACGCCGCACTAGTGGCGGTCGTGACAAGTGTCAAGTTTTTTTGGGACGCGACGTGAATTTATGGTAACGGGCCGCCGGCCAAAGAGCATAACCGGATCATTACGAACGACCAGGTTCGTTGGATCTAACCTCCGACTGCGAAATTTCGCTGTACCGGCCTTGCCGGCGAATCGGCGCTCTAGATCGCCTGCAGCAACAGCGCCGTCAGCTCGTTGGGCATATCGATCTGGACGATGTGCGTGCACGGCAGCGTATGCACGGTCCAGCCGCGGTCGTCCTTCAGCTTGTCGTAAAACCGGGTAAAGGTGGTCGGCGCCGGCACGTTGCAGTAAATGTAGGTCTTGTTTTTGACCTGATCGACGCCGCCGGTGAGCTTAATCTGCTGCGTAAAGCAGCCGACCGGCATCGGCGTCAAACGAGCGTCGACGTAAGCCGCCACGTCCGGACTGGCACCAAAGAAAGCGGCCGGCAACGGCGACAACGCATATTCGCTGGCGAATGCGGGAGGCGGATTGCCAGGCGGCAAAAGGTTCACCAGCGCCTCGCCGCTCTTCGGCACGAAGGCGTCGAGATAAACCAGCGAGCTGATTTTGCCAGGCAGCGCATCGGCGACGCCGGTCACCACCATGCCGCCGTAGGAATGGCCGACCAGAACGACGTCCGACAATTCCTCGCATTTGATGACGTTGACGATATCGGCGATGTGGGTGTCGAGGTTGATACTTGGACTCATGAGATGGATGCGCTCGCCTAAACCGGTCATGGTCGGCGTGAAGACTTCGTGTCCGGCTTTGCGCAGCGCTTGCGCTGGCAAGCGCCAGCACCATCCGCCGATCCAGGCACCATGAACCAGAACGAAATTCGCCATTGGGCCCTCCCCGTAAAGTCCCGGGGTTTTGTTGTGCGCAACCCCGCGATTGCGCGCCCCGTGGGACTTAGGCCTGGCACATTAGGGCAGCCGTCGCGGCGAGGCAAAGCGGACGCCCGATTCGGCGAAGAAACGCCGGGCCCAAAACGCAGAAGTACGCGTCCAGAACTGTCATGCTCCAGACGCGCACTTTATTGCATCGTGTGGTGTTGGCTTATTTGACCTCGGCGGTCGTGGTGTCGGTGGCGCGATCGTATTTCAAGGTAATGACGTCGATGCTGCAGAGGTCGATGTTGTTCCACAGCACCCCCGGATAGCCGGCATCGGCCCACTCGATCTTGAAATTCCACTTGCAGCCTTTGTCGGCGGTGTTGAACTTGACATAGACGCTGCCGCCGTTCGCCAGAGCGCTGCTGAGCTCATTGTCCGACCAGTCGTTGTCGCCCGGATTGTTGAAGCCCAGAAATTTGATGCCGTAGCCGGTGCCGTTGACGACGGTGACGTTGCGCTGATCCGCGGCAAACGCCGACGATCCGGTCAGCGCCGCAACGGTAATGATGAATGCAAGGAAGACGCCTCTCATGATAGCCCCTGTCTGCGGTGGAGATCGATGCGGCACTAGTGGCGGTTGGCACTGGAGTGTCAAGTTAATTTGGCACGCGACAGGTATTTGATATTAACGCGCGGTGCGTTGGCTTTTTCACATGCCGGTCACGGGTTCTTTGCTGCCAATAATTCGCTAGCGAGGCGACCGATCAAAAAAGCGCAAACAGATATTTACGAATGACGGGGCTTGTTGGATCGACCAGGCAAGGATGAAATTTCGCCGCCGCGGCCCTTGCGCAAGGTGTCGGAGGGCAATTCGCCGAACCGCAGGCGATAATCGTGAGCAAAGCGCCCGAGATGGACAAGGCCCCATTTGAAGGCGATCGCGGCGATATTCTCGGTCGGCGGCGCGGCTTTAAGCTCGGCACGCGCCTGCTCGAGCCGCACCGCCCGCAGCAGCGCCATCGGCGTCGTGCCGCGGAAGCGGCGGAAGCCTTCGAACAGGGTGCGGGCGCTCACGCCGGAGACTTTGGCGAGATCGCCGACGCTGATCGGCCGCTCCGGGTGTGAGCGGATCAGGTCCTCGGCGCGCATGACATGACGGGGGGTCGCCCGGCTTCCCTGCCCCGCCAACGCGGCGCTGTAATTGTTCGGCTGGGCCGCGAGCAGCGCCGTCATCAACATCTGCTCGATGCCGGCAATGCCGAGCGGCGACGCCAGCAGCGTGTCGTCACGATCGAGCTCGGCCGTGACGAATTCGATCAGGCGGCGAAGTCCGGCGCCAAGGCCGGTCTCGACCGGCAGCTCGGGCGCAAACTCGATCGGCCGGGTCGCCGCGTCGCCGAGCAGATCACAGAGGTGGCGTTCCAGCGCCGCGCGCTCGACCTTGAGCACCAGATGCGCGCAGTCGGCGCTCCAGCGCATGCGCATCGCTGTAGTCGGCGAGGTCACCGCGCCAACGGCGCTCGATCCAACAAGCGCACTGTCGCCGATGTGAATCTCGGAGCGGCCGCTCGGGATCAGATGAACCAGAAAAAACGTTGATAGCTTGCCCGGGTCGATACGGACATCCGTGCCATAGCCGATATAGCTCAGCGCCAGGTTGCCGAACCGCGCCACATGCTGGCGCATGTCCAGAGCACGGCCGGGCGATAGAGATTCAAGCTTATGCTCACAGAATACCCTACCGACGCGCTCGCGCGCTTCGTCGACGTCGCTGGTCTGCACCAGCAAATGCCTTGCCAATGGCAATGCTTGCCCGGCCGGCGCCGTCGCCCTCACGGCGAAATCTCCCACATTTCCCAGCACGAAACGGACATCCGCCGCGCTCGGCGGATAGACATGCCGATGAGCCGCCCCGGTAGACTTAATCAGAAACAGGGCCGGCGCGGAATAGCTGGAGAGGCGCGATGAACAAAGGACTGCCCGGATTTTCGCACGTCGATCATGTCGGACTGACGGTACCAGACCTTGACGCCGCCGTGCGCTTCTATTGCGGCGTGATCGGCGGCCATGAGCTTTATCGCATCGGGCCGTTCGACGCGGCGGAGATGCCGCGCATGAGCGACGGCCGCGACTGGGCGCAGGCGCACATCAACGTCGCCGGCGCGCGGCTGACCATCGCCATGCTCAGCATCGGCCCCAACCTGATGCTCGAGCTTTTTCAGTACGACCGGCCGGCCGGGCGCCGCGAGCAACCGCCGCGTAATTGCGACATCGGCGGACATCACATCGCGTTCAAGGTGGAGAACCTCGAAGCTGCCAGAAGCTATCTGGCCGAGCATGGTTGCCAGGTCATGGATGGGCCGATCGTGCTCGACCAGGGCCCGTGCGCCACGACCCGGGTGAACTATGTGCTGGATTCCTTCGGCAACCAGCTCGAGCTCGTCGAATACATGACCCAGGCTTTCGAGGCCTCGGCGCCGGTCAAGATCTACCGGCCGCAGCGCTGACGGAGGACGGCATGCGCAACATTGCCATCATCGGCTCCGGACAGGCCGGCCTCCTTGCCGCGCATGGCCTCGTCAATGCCGGATATCGCGTGACGCTTTACTCCGACCGCACCGCCGCGCAGTGGCTCAACGAAAGCCGGCCGACCGGCACGGCGGCGCGTTTCGATATCTCGCTCGAATACGAGCGCGAGCTTGGCCTCAATCACTGGGAGAAGGACGCGCCCAAGGGCGAAGGTGTCCATCTCACCTTCAGCCCGAGCAAGGACAATCGGCTCCTGACGCTGGCCGGCCGCCTCAAAGATTATTTCATCGCCGTCGATCTCCGGCTGCAGAGCCATCGCTGGATGAACGATCTCGCCGCCAAGGGCGGCAAGGTCGAGATCGAAAACGTCACGGTGTCGCGGCTCGACCAGATCGCCGCCGCGTACGACTTGACCATCGTCGCCGCCGGCCGCGCCGATCTCTGCAATCTGTTCGAACGCGACGCTGAGCGCAGCGTCTACGACAAGCCTCAGCGTAATCTCACCATGATCATCACCACCGGCGGCAAGATGGGCTTCGCCGGCGTGCCGTTCCTGCCGGTCAAGTTCAATTTCTTTGCGCCGTTCGGCGAGGCGTTCTACGTGCCGTACTTCCACAAGGATCACGGGCCGACCTGGAACATGCTTGTCGAAGCGAAGCCCGGCAGTCCGCTCGACAGGTTCGGCGACTGCAAGAGCGGCGAGCAGGCGGTCGAACTCTACAAGCAGGTCATCAAGGACCTGATTCCCTGGGATTATGACTGGGGCCAAGGACATGCACTCGCCGATCCGAACGGCTGGCTGGTTGGCCGCTTCGCCCCGACGGTGCGCAAGCCGGTCGGCCGCCTGCCGTCGGGCCGGATCGTGACGCCGCTTGGCGACACCGCGATGGCGCTCGATCCGGTCGGCGGGCAGGGCGCCAACAACGGCAACAAGATGGCGCGCAATCTCGTCGAGTCGATCATCGCGCGGAAAGACCGGCCGTTCGACGCGCAATGGATGACCGAAACCTTCGAGCGCTTCTATGCGCGCTCCGGCGGCATCACCTATATCTTCAACAATTTGCTGCTCGAGCCGATCACCAACGCCGGCAAGCAGTTATTGATTGCGCAATATGGCAGCGACGGCCGCGCGCGAGGCTCGACCGGCCAGCAGCGGATCGCCGACGCCTTCATCGAGAACTTCAACGACGCCAACGGGCTGACCGGCGCCTTCCTCGATGCCGGCAAGGCGCGCGCGGTGATCAAGGAAAAAACCGGCACCAGCTGGCCGCTCGCCGTGGCGCGCGGCGCGCTCGGCGTGGCCAAGGCGCAGCTGCGGCAGAAACTCGGCCGCGAGCCCGGGCATCCTCTGGTCAACGTGTGATTGGACCGGCCGCGCGCCGGCCGGTTGGCTGAAATTTGCCGCGCGGGGCCGACACGGTAGAGTAGCGCGCGTACAAATTCGGAGGCATGAGCTTTGACGTCGTTGGTATTCCGCTGGCAGATGACCGTTGAATTCGGCCATTGCGATCCCGCCGGCATGGTCTCGCCTAAGCGGCTGTTCGAGTATTTCGACACCGGCACCTGGTCGCTGTTCGAGACGGCCCTCGGCATCAAGCGGGCAGATTTCCTTACCACTTTCGGCATCCTGCCGCTGGTCGACGTGCGGCTGGCGTGCCGCAAAGCGGTGAAGTTCGGCGACGACATCGAGGTTGCCTCTCGCGTCGCCGCGTTTCGTCGCTCGAGCTTCGACGTCGATCACCGCATCAGCGTCGACGGCGAGCTTGCGGTCGAAGGTGGCGAGACCCGGGTCTGGGCGGTGCGCGGCAAAGAAAGCCCGGAAAAGATCAGCGCGCGAACCATTCCGGCCGACGTCATTGCGCGGTTCGGCTAGGGCGCGCGTCGACCCTTCTCGCTAGAAGCCAAAGAACTTTTCGCGCAGCGCGTCTTCGTAGCGTTTCTTCGCCGCCTTCACTTTCTTGCGCATGTCGTCTTCCTTGAAATGTGCGCCTTCCCATTGATCGACTTCGGCGACGGTATGATTGACCGAGGCCAGCGCCTCTTCCGTCTTGATGGCGGCAATCCACTCTTCGACCGCGGTCTTATAGGCGGCCTGCATTTGATCGAGTTCTAAAGTGTCAGTCGACATGTCCCCAGCCCTCCACAATTGAGCGCATCATCATACGGCCGGGAACTGTTACAGGTGTGTGACAGAGGACGGTGTGACAGAAGACGGCATGATAGAAGACGGCACCGCCAGCTAAGCTCTGGCGTTTTCGGCGTCCACCTCGGCGACGATATCCTCAATCTCCTCCCGGACGTCGGCGATGAGCTCCTTGGTTTTTTCGCCGATCCGGTAGACGCCGCGAGCGGTCGACCGGGCGAGCGGAGCGAATGCTTGGCGCACATCGTGCGGCAGCCACATCGCGGCAACGCCGAGAAGAACGCCGGGCAGCAACGCAGCTTCCAACGCCACCGCCCCGATCCCGACTGCAGCGACCGTGACGGCCGTGGCTATCCCGTTGCCATGATGCGACTCCGCGCCGTCATCCGTCGCGGCCACCTCGACAAGCTCGATTTGCTCCGGAGAGCCGACGGTCCCTTTGGCTTGTTCTGGCATGAAGAACTCCCGTGATCCTCGAAGCGATCCTGGCGCCACTTTGTAAGCGGCCTGGCGGCAAACGCTTTGATCTCGATCAATCTAGAAAATAACCGCCGGCATTGGCGAAAATTTGCAAAGCCGGCGCGGCGCTCAACCCGACGTCCGCGTGCGATACGCCTCGATCGCGTCGCGCAACCCCTGTGGCAGCACGACCGGCTTGCCGGTCGCGATCGACATCATCGCCGTCACCATGCGCGCGCGCAGCCGCTCGACGCCGTCGCGATGGCAGACAATGGCGACGCCGAGCGAGGAGCGGCCGACCCGCTCGACCAACAACGTCAGGTCGATGACGTCGCCCATCCGGCTTGGGATCTTGAAATCGCACTCGATGTGAACGAACGGAAAGCCGAACTGGCTGCCCATGATCAGCTCGGCGTAATTGTAGCCCAGTTCCTGGGTGTACCAATCTTCGATCACGCCGTTGAACATGTTGAAGTAATGCGGGAAGTAGACGATGCCGGCCGGATCGCAATGTGAAAAGCGGATCGGCACGCTGCGGGTGAACGCGGCAGCGGGCGGCACGAACGGATCTTGCTGCATGCGGTGTCCTTAAAAGAGATGATTACTGCCGCTGGTCGGAAAAGCGCGGCATCTTCACGCTGGCTTCAAATTCTTTGGCGAGGCTGCCGGTCTCGACCACGACGACCTGCGGCGTCAGTTCGAACTGGTCGCGCACTGCCGCTTTCAGGCGCTCGATCGCGGCGGCGGGATCGACGCCGCGGCGCACCTCGACCGACAGCAGCATCGTATCGAGGTCGCGTTCGCTGATCAGCTCGGCCTTGAAGTCGCTGATGTCGACGTTGCGAAACATGAAATCCTCGAACTCGGCGTGATTGATATTGATGCCGCGGATCTTGAAAAAGCCCGACGTGCGGTGCGCGTGCTTGACCAGCGGAAAGACCGCGAATGGGCCGGAAGCGTCGTCGCCGGGTTGCCAGGTAACGAGATCGCCGGAGCTCCAGCGCAAGAACGGCGTCACGTTGTTGGTCCAGAGCGGCGTCACCACCAGTGCGCCGACCGCGCCCTCCTCGACCGGCTCGTGCGTATCGGGATCGAGCACCTCGATCAGAAACATATCGGTCCAGATGCGAAAGCCGCGGCCGGCTTCATCCTCGGCGCCCATCATGCCAGCTTCGGTCATGCCGAAGGTGTCGCGCACCTGCGCGCCCCATAGGCGCCCAAGCTTGTCGCGCTTGGCGTCCGACAGCGGCTCCGCCGAGCAGAGAATGGTTTCGATCGAACGCGCGGCGAGATCGAGGCCGCGCGCTTCGGCGAGATTGGCGAGATGCAGGCCGTAGCTGCTCATGCCCATCCAGATGGTCGGCTTGAGCCGGTCGATCAGTTCGAGCTGCAAGGCCGACGGCGTCGTGGTGCCGGAGCCGGCCCAATTGACGGCAATGCCGCGCGTGCCGGCCGCGCGCGCCAGCATCTGGCCGACCGGATGAATGCCGAGCGGAAACGACACATGCGCCCGTCCGCCGCGCCGGCAGCGCGTGCAGTCGTAGATTCGCGCGAAGCCGATCATCGCCGCGGCGATGTCGTCATAGCTGCGGGGATAGAATAGCGGCGTGCCAGTCGAGCCGCCGGAGCGCCAGTATTCGGCGATGCCGTCGTTGGGCGCGACGCAGAATTGATCGTAGAATTCCCGGTCGCCGAGCCGGCGCAGCATGTCCTTGTCGAGGATCGGGATCTTGCGCCACTCGTGCGGATCGTCGAGCCGGTCGGCGTTGACGTGATCGAGCTTGCCCTGAAAGAACGGCGCGCGGCGCGCTTGGGCGAGGGCGCGCTTCTTGCGGTCCGATTGAATGCGCTCAATCTCCGCTCGCGTCTTCGGCAGATCGACGAGCGGCGTCATTCAGGAGCCGCGCCGCGGCAAGGCGCCGATCCAGCGCCGCTGCCCGGCATAGGTATCCGGCAAGCGCCCGGCTTTCTCTTCCGCCTCCATGGCGGCAATACGCGTCTCCTTGGCCGGCGTGTCCTCGGGAATGACCTCGAGCGCATCGCTCAGCATCGCTTCATAGTCGGCGCCGACCGGGCAGACGTCGGCGCAACGGCGGCAGCCGGTAATGACTCCGGCGCCGCGCAAGATGCTTTGCCAGAGGTTGAAGCTATCCTCCGAACGGACCAGCTCTTTCTGCCTTGCCGCATCCGGCTCGGCGATGATGCGGGTGACGTGCTCGCTCAGTTGCGCAAAGCCGTGCGGCGAACGAAACTTGTCGCAGGCCGGCCAGTCGCGTGTCCAATGGCCGACGGCGTCGGCCGGGCAGGTCTTGAGACAGCGCCCGCAGCTTGGCCCGAGACAGAGCGCCGTCTCCATCTTCGAGTCGCACGCCACATCGACCGAACACAGGATGGCGGTCAGCAGCACCCGCGGTCCGAATTCCGGCGTCAGCAATTGCAGATTTAGCCCCAGCGTGCCGAGGCCGGCCTCGACGGCGGCATGCGGCAGCGACAGCAATGGCGTCATGTGCCGGTTCGGGTCGCCGTCATAACGCCACGGATCGACATGGGTCGGCGGCACGATGATCGCCGGATAGCCGTTGTCTTCGAGCCAGTAGACCAGTTCGAGCGAGGCCTCCTCCAAGCGGGAGAGCGCAAGCTCGTCGTTGTAGTATTTGTGGCGATCGTTCCAGGCGGCGATGCGGGCGCTGCCGCGGCTCACGCGCTTGGCCAGCACGATGACGCGGCCGGCGTCCAAGTCGGTGATGTCGGAGGGACGCCGCGGATCGCGCGGGTCCGGCGGATTTTGTTCCAGAGTCGCGCCGTCGGCGATGCCGACCAGATCGGCGCCGAGCGCGCGGGCTTTTGCCTTGATCTCGGCTGCGGTCAGCGGCTGCTTGAACACCGCGACCATGTTCAACGCTGCTCGCTGTCGTCGGCCGCGGCCAGAGCGTCCTTGGTGCGCTGCTGCTGCGCTTTCTTGAATTCCTGCAGCTGCCGCGCCACCATGCCCTTATAGCCTTCGGGTCCGACCCAGCGCTTGTTCCAGTCGTTGAGGCCGGCGATGTCGGCGCCCTGCGCGCGGTTGTCGCGATAGCTCTTGCCGAGCGCGACCTTCTCCGGCGTCTTTTCCGGGATCGCTTTCTGCGCGTCGGCGAGATGGGCGTGATAGTCGTTGCCGACCGGGCAGACGGCGAGGCAGCGCGGACAATCGCCGAACGAGCCGACGACGCGCAGCAATCCCTGCCAGAAACCGTAGACGTCGCGCGAGCGCGCCATCTCTGTCTTCCGCGCCAGCGGCGCGTCGATGAAGCGCTCGAAAAATTGCAGGATGGTGGAGAAGCCGAACTCCTGTGCTTCGGTAGCGCAGGCGCGCTTGTCGATGCCGAAATGCAGCACGGCGTCCGCCGGACAGGCGTGGAGGCAACGGCTGCACGACTCGCCGATGCAGACCTGCTCAGTCAGCGGCCGGTCCGGCTCAAGCTCGAGCTCGGTGAGGATGCCGGTGAGATAAACGCGCGGCCCGAACTCAGGCGTGAGGATATTGACTTCGAGGCCGAGCGTGCCGAGCCCGGCTTCGACGCCGAGATGCCGTGTCGACAGCCGGCCATAGCTGGCGCGCTTATAGCTCCAGTCGGTCTCCTGCGCCGCGGTGACGAAACTCGGATGGCCGGCGTCTTCCAATTCCTCAGCCAGGCGGTAGGCAACCTTGTCCATCTTTCGCAGCACCAGCATGTCGATATATTGCACCGGCACGTTGGTCTTGCAGCGGAACGCGCCGGCCGGAATGCGCTGCACCAGCACGATCACGCTTTTGCAATAGGGCGAGATGCGCTCAGGCGTCTGCGGCCAGCGCGGGTCGGGCGGAAAGGCATTCAATGTTGCCGCGCTGGCGATGCCGACGAGATCGGCGCCCAGTGCTTTGGCGCGGCGCTTGACCAGCTCCGCGTTCAGTTCGGCCATCTGCAATCGTCCGCGCTCGGCGCTGCTGCGCCAGTCGCGAATATTTTAGACCTAAAGCACTTTGCGTGTGAAGCCCGTCGCATTGCTTGCTTCACGCGATAGCATGGAGTTTCGGGCGCAGCGGCGCCGCGCCCGATGGCTTATTTGGAGCCGCTCACCGACTGTCCGTTGGCGCTCATGCGCGCCTCGATATCCTTCTGCGACCAGCCGGTGGCATCCGCGAGGATCTTGGCCTCCTGCCGAAACCGCGCCGGCAGCGCGGCGCGGTACGCATCGCCGGCCGCGCAACTCGTCCGCACCGGGGCCGGATGATGCATGATGTAGCGGCCCTGGAAATTCCCGCGGTCGCTGGTCTCGACAAAGTTGAGGTCTTCGGGAAACGACGTCGCGTCATAGCGGACATGCAGGCGCGTCACATACGGGCTGTTGCTGGCGTCGCCGAGCGGATGGGTGGTGATCCAGCCGGCGCCGAGATCGACCATTTCGCCGATGCTCATCGGATCGGCCGCGCACGGATCGCACCAACCCATGTCCCAGGCGTATTCGACGAACACCGCGCGCATTTTTTCCCGCGTCACGGCGCGGTCGAAGGCGGCCCGGTAAAAATTGGCGAAGTCATCCTTGACGAACAGCGGCACGTCGAAGTCCGACGGCACCTTGACGGTGCGATAGTTGGTCGCCTCGACCCGGCCGCGCTTGCTTAAGGCGAAGACGATCAGGTCCTGCGGCCCGTTGGCGTTGACGGTGCCGAGCCGGAGCGGCAGCATGAATTTCGCGGTCTCGTAGCGCACCTGCAGCGGCCGTAGATAAGCACGGCCAAGCTGCTGCATGCGCTGAACGTTCACTTTGGCGACAAAGAATCGCATTTTTTGCTTGATGTAGCTGCCGACCACCGGCTCGGCGCCGGCGGGAATCTTGTAGCCGTTGTCGTTGAGCCAATTGATCAGGCCGTCGCTTTCTTCCGCCGACAGGATCGAGATATCGTATTCGGCGACGTCGTATTGCGCCTCGACCGTGACGCCGCGGTATTCTTTTCGCCGCATGACTGTGGCGTCGAAGGCCATGATTGCCGAGGCCGGGGAGGGCACGGCGGCGACCTTGGGCGACTCGCATGGATCCGGGTCGAAATATTCGACCAGCCGCGGGGCGGTGTAGGCATCGAGATGATCGACCATCTTCGGCTCGACGACGCTGATCTGGTTCTTCTCGATAAAGGTCGGCACCGGAACGACCAGCGCAAATTCGTTCGGCTCGCCTTCATAGTCGCTCGCCATGGTGATGGCGGTCCGCTGGCCGTCGCGCGCCAGCACGACCTTCGAGGACTTGTTGAACATTTTCGCATCGGCCTTGGCGACGTAGAAGCCGCAGAATGCGCTGGCCGGCCCGGCATGGACGGCAAGCTGGGCGCAGATGGCGGCAAGAGCAACGCTCGCTTTCAACCGGGAACAAATCGTTGGCGTCATCGAGAAGCTCCTTGCATGGTTGGAGACCATTCGAACCTGTGGGCGGGAATAAGCCTGTCGAGCAGCAACGTGAGCGGCGAGAGCGCGACCAAAGCCAGGTACAAAGCCGGCCGCATTTGCATGAAGAAGGCGAGGTAGTGCGCAACGACCGCCACGCCGAACGCGAACACGAAGCGGCCGAGGCGCGAATCCGGCGTGGTCCGCGGGTCGGAGATCATGAAGAAGGCGAAGATCAGGAGCGAGCCGCTCTGTAGCTGATGCAGCGGAACGGCGAGCGGATCGCCGAGCCAGAGCGCGCGGGCGGCGAGCAGCGCGCCATGGCTGGCGAGAAAGAACAGCGCGATGTCCGAGCGTTGCGAGGCCTGCAGCACCACAATGGCGAGAAACCCGAGCAGCGAAACCAACCAGACGCCGTCGCCCCATTGCCCGGGCGAAATCCAGACGCCGTTCGAGGTCAAAAGCAGCGCCACGATGGCGAAGCCGGCCGGATTCCAGATGTGCTTGCCGTCGATCCGCAGCACGAATTTGGACGCAATCGCAATGACGCCGGCAAGCGCCGGCAGCCAAGGCGCGTCGGCGCGCAGCAACAGGCTCAGCGACAATCCGGTGATCAGCGCCGAGCGCAGATCGATCCGCTCAAGCCCAAACAGGCGCGAACAGGCCGCCTGAGTCGCCAGCGCGCTTGCGATCGCGAGCGTGCTGTACAACGGCTTGGCGCCGAAATCGATCCAAACAAAATTGATGGCGAGCAAGATCGACAGCGCCGCCACCTGAAAGTGGCGCGCATCAGACCACCAGGCGCGCATCGATATTTTCCCCTCGTTCGCGCACCGATGACGGCGAACCGGGACGCGGCCATGACCGACCGATGGCCGGATTCAGGCGGCGTCAGATTTAATGTTGTTGTAATGTCTGATTGGTCGCGCGACGGCGTTGCCGCAATTTTAGTTGCTAACTTTCGATCGTCACGTCGACCAGGCCGAGACCGTTAACGTCAAAACGATAGGCCATCGGCCGATCCGGAAATTTGGTCGTCACCACGCTTCCGGTCATCACGATATCGCCGGTGCGCAATCCGCCGCCTTGCTCGGTGAGATGCCTGGCGAGCCAGGCCACTGCGTAAAACGGGTGGCCAAGAACGTCGCGGCCAAAGCCGCGGTCGATGGCTTTGCCGTCGACGGAAGCGATCCCCTCGATCGAAGGCAGATCCGGCCAGGCCTCGACGAAGTTACCGAGCACAATGCCGGCATTCCAGGCATTGTCGGCGATCAACGACAGTGCATCGAGCGCGCCGTAGTCGGCGTTGCGATCGTCGATGATTTCGATCGCCGGCGCCACCGCATCGACCGCGGCGGCGACATGCACGAGCGGCGGCACGCCGCCCTCCGGCGAAAGATCGCGCTTGAGCCGCACGGCGATTTCGAACTCAAGCCCCATTCTGCCGTAGCCGGACGTGCGCAGGCGTGTGCCGGAAGCATGGACGCGGTCTGCCAAGACCACGCCGGCGACCGGGCTGTCGATCCCACACATTGCCTGCATGCGCTTGGTGGTGATGCCGATCTTGTAGCCGACCGCATTGGTATTGCGGGCTTGCATCTGCTGGCGCACATGTTCCCGCTGCACCGCGTAAGCGTCGGTCACGCTTGCTATGCCGCACGCCGCAGCGAACGGCCGGTATTGGACGCGGTTGCCGTGTTCGGCCATCAGCGTCGCGGCAACATTATTCACATCCAGCGGCATGGCGTCTTCATTCCGGCTTTGTCATCGGCGCTTATCATTGGACCGGTTTGTCATAACCAGGCTGGCCCCGCCACTTCCCAAGTAACGCGTCGGTTTGCTAGGCATACGCCGCCTCGCAAAAGGGCCTTCCCCAACGCGCGAGACACGAAAACATGCACGAGATCGACACTCTGATCAAACGGCTGCCCAAGTGCGAGCTGCACATTCATATCGAGGGCAGCCTGGAGCCGGAATTGATGTTTGGGCTGGCGCGCCGCAATGGCGTGCGGCTGAAATATGAATCGGTGGACGCGGTGCGCCAAGCTTACCGGTTTCGCAACCTGCAGGATTTTCTCGACATCTATTATCAGGGCATGTCGGTGCTCATCACCGAGCAGGATTTCTACGACCTGGCCTTCGCCTACCTGCAGCGGGCGCATGCCGACAATGTCCGGCACGTGGAAATGTTCTTCGATCCGCAGGGCCACACCGCCCGCGGTATTGCGTTCGCCACCGTGATCAACGGGCTGCATCGCGCCATCGCCGATGCGCAGCGCCAACTCGGCGTGCGGGCGAGCTTGATCATGTGCTTCCTGCGTCATCTCGACGAGGCGGACGCCGAGCGAACTTTGGATGCCGCTTTGGCGTTCAAGGACAAGATCGTCGGCGTTGGACTGGATTCGTCGGAGACTGGAAATCCGCCGAGCAAATTCAAGCACGTTTTCCGCCGCGCGCGCGACGCCGGATTTTTCCTCACCGCGCACGCCGGCGAGGAAGGGCCGCCGGGCTATGTATGGGAGGCGCTCGACGTGCTCGGCGTCGGCCGGATCGACCACGGCAATCACAGCCTGCAAGATACAACGCTGGTCGAGCGCCTGGCGCGCGAGCGCATGGCGCTGACCGTCTGTCCGCTGTCCAACCTGCGGCTGCGGGTGGTCGAGGACCTCAAAGCCCATCCGCTGCGGCAGATGATGGAGAAGGACCTCGTCGTCACCGTCAATTCCGACGATCCGGCTTATTTCGGCGGTTATGTGAACGACAATTACCGCGCCGTTTCCGACGCCTTGTCGCTTACTCGCGAGGAGATCATAGCGATTGTCCGCAACGGCTTCGCGGCTTCGCTGCTGACCCCCGCCGAGAAGGCAACGGCGCTGGCCGAGGTCGAGCGCGTGCTGGCGGAGCACGCCTGAGGCGACCCGAAGCGTGCTAGAATTAATCCGTCGCAATTCCGCTCATTCCCGCGAAAGCGGAATCCAGGGGCGGATGCAAGCTGCTGGGTCCCCGCCTTCGCGGGGACGAGCGGAACGAGCGTAAAGGGCGTCGAGCACCGTAACTGTGGGGAAATTTCATGCGGCTCTTCTTCCCGGTCGTCCTTGTGTTGGTCGTCCTGGCACTGATGGCGCTGTCTCCACCGGCCCGGGCCGACGACGATTACCGCGACTGCTTCAAGGCTTCGACCGATGCCAAGCAGACCGAGACCGGCGTCGCCGTCTGCACCCGCCTGATCAAGGGCGGCCAATGGAAGGGCGTCGATCTCGCCAGGTTGCTGAGCAATCGCGCCGCGCTTTACATCAAGCTGGAAAAGCTCGACCTCGCGATGGCCGATCTCGACCGCGTGGTCGCGATCGCTCCCGACTATGTCTTCGCCCACGACAATCGCGGCGAGGTTTGGCGGTTGCGCGGCAACAACGACAAAGCCCTCGCCGAATACAGCAAAGCGATCAAGATCGATCCGAATTTCCTCAGCGCTTATTACGACCGCGGTCAGACCTACGAGGCGATGAAGGATCTCGACAAGGCCCGCGCCGATTATCAGGCCGCGGCCGACAAGCCGGGCGACGGCCGGCCGATCGACGCCTGGGCCAAGGATCAGGCAAAGAAAGCGCTCGAGCGGCTGGCGAGCGCGGGCAAATAGCGCGAAGGCTGCTGAGAGCGCAATCGCTTCAGATTGAATCGATTGGCGCTCTAATTTCTTGGCGGAGCATGATCTTTTCGGAAAACCGGCTTCCACCCTCGGATCAAGTCCGAGGGCAGCTTTTTCCGGATCATGCTCTACGCCGGCTGAATGGCCGGACTCGGCTGCGCCACCGACACCCGTTCGCTGACGATGAGGAGCTGCGCCGCCAAGGCCGCGGCAATGACGGCGGGCTCCTTGCCTTTGATTTCGGTGACGCCGATCGGACAGACCAAGCGATCGATGTCGCTCTCGGCGACGCCCATCTGCCGAGCAAAACTGGTGAAGCGCGCCCGTTTGGTTTCCGATCCGATCAGGCCGACGAAATCGAAGGTCCGGCGCCGCAAGGCGGCGACAGTGATGTCGAAGTCGAGCGGATGCGAGTGGGTCATGACGATCACCATGGCGTCGCGCGGCGCTTCCGCCAACTCGCGCTCGACGGCGTCGGTACAGACTGTGACGGCATTCTGCGGCACGTATTGTGCGAATTGATCCGTCCGGCTGTCGATCCAGCGCACCGTAAACGGCAGCGGCGCCAGCGCCAGCACGACGGCGCGGCCGACATGACCGGCGCCGAACAGCAGCACCGGCGTGGTCGCTTCGCCGAAATGCTCCTGGAACGGCATTTTGGCGAAACGCCCCGGTGTCGCTTCTTCGTATCCGCCGGCGGCCCCGCGTGGCGCCAGCGTGCGCGCGATCCGGCCCTCGTCATCAACGCGGCTTAAGGTGACAAAGGCCCCGGCTTTTTCCGCCTCCTCCAGGCGCCGCACCGCCGGCATGTCGCGCATGTCGAACGTCTCGGTGAGCGTCTTTACCAAGCCGCCGCAGCACTGGCCAAGATTCGGCCCGAGCGGCCAATCGCGGAATTGCGCCTGGCCGCGGCCGTCCCGCAAAGCCGTACGCGCCGCGGCGATCGCCTCGTATTCCAGCCGACCGCCGCCGATGCTGCCGTAAAACCCGCCGTCCGGCCGCAACACGATGCGGGCGCCGGTCTCGCGCGGCACGGAGCCGGCGGCGCCGACCACGCTCAGCAGGCCGGCGGCGCCGTGCCGTTCGATGGTTTCGCGAATGCGGGCCCAGACCTTCGCCATGTGAGCTAGTTCAGCCGGTTTCCGTCACGCCTTTTTTCGGCGCCTTCTGAAAAGATCATGCTCCATTAAAGATTTACAAGCGGTGCCAGCGCCGCCACTGCATCGACTGGGCCGAGCGCCTTGAGGATCGCTTCCGGGGTCGCGGGCGCGTCAAGCGCGACCATCTCGCCCGGGTGCACCGAGTGTATCGCATCGGCGATCGCCGCGAATACCGAAATTCCCAGCATCAAGGGCGGCTCGCCGACCGCCTTGGAGCGATAGATCGTCTCCTCGCGGTTGCTGCCGTCGAACAGCGCGACCCGGAAGTCCAACGGCACGTCGGAGGCCACCGGAATCTTGTAGGTCGAGGGCGCATGCGTCAGCAGCCGGCCCTTGTCGTCGTAGACCAGTTCTTCGGTGGTCAGCCAGCCCATGCCCTGGACGAAAGCGCCCTCGATCTGGCCAATGTCCAACGCCGGATTGATGGAGCGGCCGACATCGTGGAGGATATCGACGCGGCGCACATTCATCTCGCCGGTCAGGATATCGATGGCGACTTCGCTGCAGGCGGCGCCGTAGGCGTAATAGAAAAACGGCCGGCCTTTGCCCTTGTCGCGATCCCAATAAAGCTTCGGCGTCTTGTAGAAGCCCGCCGCCGACAGATGCACGCGGGCGCCATGGGCCTTTTTGGTCAATTCGCCGAACGGCACGCTCTCATTGCCGATGAACACCCGATCGTCGCGGAACGAGATCAGATCCTCGGGCACGTTCCAGGTCTCGCTGGCAAAATCGACGAGTCGCGACTTGATCTGGCGCGCCGCCAGCTGCACCGCCATGCCGTTGAGATCGGTGCCGGACGATGCCGCGGTCGCCGACGTGTTCGGCACCTTGTCGGTCGACGTCGCGGTGATGTGGACGCGGTCGAGCCCGATGCCGAATTCCTCGGCCGCCACCTGGGCGACTTTCTGAAACAGGCCCTGGCCCATTTCGGTGCCGCCGTGATTGAGATGCACGGAGCCGTCCTGATAAACGTGCACCAGCGCGCCGGCCTGATTCATATGGGTGAGCGTGAACGAGATGCCGAACTTCACCGGCGTGAGCGCAATGCCGCGCTTGAGGATTGGCGAGCGCGCGTTGAAGGCGGCGATCTCCTTGCGCCGGCCCCGATAGTTCGATGAGCGCTCGAGCTGCTCGATCAAGGCCGGCGCCACGTCGTGATCTTCGACCGTCTGCCCATAGGGCGTGACGTCGCGCCCCGGGCCGTAGAGATTGGCCTTGCGCACATCGAGCGGGTCGAGACCGAGCTCCCAGGCGATGGCGTCGATCACCCGCTCGATCGCCATCATGCCCTGCGGACCGCCGAAGCCGCGGAACGCGGTGTTCGACACCGTATTGGTTTTGACACGCCGCGTGTTGATCCGAGATTCCGGGAGGAAATAGGCATTGTCGGAGTGGAACATGGCGCGGTCGACCACGCCGATGCTGCAATCCGCCGAGCAGCCGCAGCGGGCGTCGAGGTCGAGATCGACAGCATGAATGCGGCCGTCGGGATCGTAGCCGACCGCGTATGCGACGGCGAAGTCGTGACGCTTGCCGGTCATCGCCATGTCGGCGTCGCGGTCGAGCCTGAATTTGCATGCACGGCCGGTGACACGCGCCGCCACCGCGGCGATCGCCGCCCATTGGGTGGCCTGCGTCTCCTTGCCGCCGAAGCCGCCGCCCATGCGGCGCACGCGGCAGGTGACGAAAGAATCCGGCACGCCGAGCACGCGCGCGGTAACATGCTGCACTTCGCTTGGATGCTGGGTCGACGAATAGACCAGCATGGCGCCGTCTTCGCCCGGCACGGCAAGCGCCACCTGGCCCTCCAGATAAAAATGCTCCTGGCCGCCGATGCCGATCGTGCCGGTGCTGCGCAGCGGCGCCGCGGCGATGGCTTTGGCCGCATCGCCATTGATGAAGGCATAGTCGGGCAACACCACCTCGCCGGACGCCCTGCCCTGCTCGACGGTGACGTTGGGCGTTTGCGCGTCGATCTCGACCTTGCCGCGCAGCGCCGCCCGGCGGGCGACGTCGCGCGAGGTGGCGACCACGGCGAAGACCGGCTGCTGATGAAACAGCACCTGGTCCTGCACCAGGACCGGCTCATCGCCCAGCGCCGGCGACACGTCGTTCTTGCCGGGAATGTCGGCTGCGGTAATGACCGCGACCACACCGGGTGTCGCGTGCACGCCGCTCAGATCGATGCCGCGCAATCGGCCGCGCGCCACCGGCGTGCCGCCGACTGCGATATGCAAGGTGCCGATCGGCTCGGGGATATCGTCGATATATTCGGCGCTGCCCTGCACGTGCTTGGCGCCGCTGTCGTGCGGCAGCGGCTTATAGACGTGGCGCAGCGGCGCCTCGAGCACATCACTCGGCGGCATCGGCCACCATCCGATGATCGGCGATGCGCGTGACGTCGGGGCTGATGCCGGCGATTTCGGCGATCGCCTTGACGACCAGATTGCCGGCGACGCGGCTGCGATAGGCGGCGCTGGCGCGCACATCGGTGAGCGGCGTGAAATCATCGCGGACGGCGTCGGCCGCCGCGCGCCAACCGCGGGTATCGGCAAGCGACAGGCCGCGCAGTTTCTCTTCGACGGTCTTGGCGCGCTTGGGGATGCCGGCCATGCCGCCAAACGCGGCGCGCACTTCGCTGATCCGGCCGCCCTCGACACGCAGGCAGAACGCCGCCAGCACCGCCGAAATGTCCTCGTCGAACCGCTTGGTAATCTTGTAGGCGCGGAAATGCGTGTCCGGCGCAAGCTTCGGCACCAGCAGCCGGCGCACATATTCTCCCGGCTCGCGATCCTGCTTGCCGTAGTCGAGGAAGAAATTTTCCAAGGCAAGCTCGCGAATGTGGTCGCCGCGGCGCAGCTCCACCTTGGCGTTCATCGCGATCAGCATCGGCGCGAGGTCGCCGATCGGCGAGCCGTTGGCGATGTTGCCGCCGACGGTGCCGCAGGCGCGCACCTGCACCGAACCGAACCTGCGCAGCACCTCGGCGATATCGGAATCGATCGAGCCGAGCACCGGGGCGGCGCGCGCCAACGAAACGATCGCTCCGAACGTGTAGCCGACCGGGTTCTCGACGATCTTGCCAAGCTCGGCAACGCGGCCGACGTGAATGATCTTCTCGAGCGGCGCCAGTTTTTTGGTGATCCACAGCCCGACGTCGGTCGAGCCAGCAACGATGGTCGCGTCGGGATGTTTCAGATAGAGCTGCGCGAACGAATGCTCGCTCGCCGGCGCCGCAAAGAACGCGTTGGCGTCGCCGACCATGAGATCGACTTTGTCATCGAGCGAGTGAAGCGCTTGCAGCCGCTCGGCGGCGTTGCGCGTGAAGCGATCATCGGCGCCGGCATTGCAAACCTCGAGCGCCGCGTCGACGATCGGCCGATAGCCGGTGCAGCGGCAGAGATTTCCCGCCAGCACATCGTTGATCTTGTCGCGGGTCGTGCCGCCGTGATCGTCGTGATAGTGCGCGAACAGGCTCATCACGATGCCGGGCGTGCAGAAGCCGCATTGCGAACCGTGCAGACGCGCCATCGCTTCCTGGATCGGATGCAGAACGCCATCTTCGGTCAGATTTTCCACCGTGATCAATTCGCCGCCGTCGAGCTGGCCGAGTAGCGTGATGCACGAATTGACCGGCTCGTAGACCAGGCGGCCATCGCGCTCGCGCGCGACGACGACGGCACAGGCGCCGCAATCGCCTTCCGCACAGCCTTCTTTGGTGCCGGTCGAGCGCTCCTGCAGCCGCAGCCAGTCAAGCACGGTGCTGCGCGGCGAAAAACCATCGAGGCGCATGCGGCGGCCGCTGCGGAGAAATTGCAGACTGCTTCTGGTCGAGGCTACGGTCATGACGCCTGCTGCGAACTCAGCGCTATTTTGTCCAGCTGTTGCCAAGCGTCATTTGCGCACAACAAACAAATCAAGGCAAGTAATGTGCCAACGACCACGATATCGGCCGCACGACGTTCGTTACAAGACGTTCGCCAGTAGACGGCAGCGGAAAATTTCGACAAGCGAGCTTAACCGGATGTGGAACCATCATGCCGCCGCTCGACGATGAAAGCCTGCTGCGCCGCAGCTTCGCCGTGGCGCGCCGCGCACAGACACAGGGCAATCATCCGTTCGGCGCCATCCTGGTCGATGCGGCCGGCGCCCTGCTGCTCGAAGTCGAGAACGGCTACATGCCGGACCGCGACATGACCGGCCATGCCGAGCGGCTGTTGGCGACCGCGGCATCGAAACAATTCGACGCGAAATTTCTCGCCGGCTGCACGCTCTATAGTTCCGCGGAACCATGCTGCATGTGCGCCGGCGCGATGTATTGGGCCGGCATAGGCCGCCTCGTCTACGGCCTATCCGAGCGCCGGCTGAAGACGATCACCGGCAATCACCCGGAGAACCCGACGCTCGATTTGCCGTGCCGGACCGTGTTCGCCTCTGGCCAGCGCCACGTCGAGGTCATCGGTCCGCTCTTGGAGGATGAAGCCGCCGCGCTTCACGCGGGGGTTTGGCAGGCGCCGAGTTAATGTGAGTCCCCGGGGCGCCGGTCACCGTCTTCAAGTCTTCTTGCGCACCGCGATCACCTCTTCGGCCGCGCGTATGCCGGTGTCCCAGCCGCCATGCGCGGTCGAGAAGTCGCCGGCGGAGCAGGCTTCGCCGGCGAAGAACAATCGATCGTCGACCGGCGC